>Ga0326727_10010580_pt1 | contig 21920 bp, 19 predicted proteins | sample MB2enrmetagenome_FD_207643 | JGI IMG/M metagenome (GOLD analysis project Ga0326727, IMG submission 207643) | Lab enriched peat soil microbial communities from McLean, Ithaca, NY, United States - MB29MY | ecosystem: Environmental > Terrestrial > Soil > Wetlands > Peat | place: USA: New York...
CCGATAGCGATGAGGTGGGAACAGCCATGACCACCCCAAAATCTCGCCTTCTCCGACGGTCAGGACGGTGACCGGACCACGCCGCTCGGAGATCATCTGCAGCGCCACCTTCCCCTGCCGGATCAGATAGAAATTGTTGGCTGTTTCGCCCTCCCGGAAAATGACCTGTCCCGGCTCAAACCGTACGTTGGCGGCACAACCAACTATGAGCTCGAGATGTTGTCCCGGAAAGTCGTTGAAAAACGGATGCTCCTTCAAGATCTGTTCTAGTGTATCCACTGTTTTCTCTCCCCCCTGTTTTCGCAACTCTTCCGCTGCATGGGCTTTCAAGACTTGCGACAGCCAGGCAGCTAATTTGAACTAAGATTCTCTGAAAGGGTTGCGGGTTCTCCGATCCTGTAGCAGTGCAACGTGACGGCTTCGGCAGTTTCAGCATCCACCGAGCGCGCGGGTGTAAGGATACCGTGAATTCCGGCCGTAGGGAAGCTCAAAAAATAGCTGAGGTTCGTGGATAACCACCTGATGAACGTCGCGGTAGCGGCGCCCTCTGAGCGCCGCAATTTCTCTAGAAACCGGGGGTGGCGGTCAGAGACGCTCGAGCAGCGACGCGACGTTGACAAGTTCATGGGCTGAGATGTTATCATCGCCTGAGATACGTATCGGCCCAGGGTTAAGGAGTGTTGCCATGGAAACTATCGAGAATGTCCTTACCGCGCACCCATTCTTCACTGACTTCCCGGCGCATTACCTCGAGCTGGTCGTCGGCTGCGCTTCGAATGTGAGCTTTGGGGCGGGAGAATTCATTTTTCACGAGGGCGAAGATGCCCGCAGGTTCTACCTCATCCGTGAGGGGCGGGTTGAGTTGCACATAGCCTCCGAACGCCGAGGCCCTCTCAGCATCGTAACCCTCCGAGAAGGCGACATTCTGGGTTGGTCATGGCTGTTCCCCCCTTATCGATGGAGGTTCTCGGCTCGAACGCTCGATCCTACCCGTGCTTTCGCTATGGATGGTCAATGCCTTCGCGAGAAAGCTGAGCACGACCATGATCTGGGCTATGAGCTTTTGAAGCGATTCTCGCGGGTCTCGGAAAGCCGCCTGGAGACGATGCGCAAGCAGCTTGTCAGTGTGTATCATAATACCTAGAAAGCAGTAGTGCCTTCTACTTTCTGCCTTCTGAAATCTGCTGCGCAATCTCTTTCACTTTCCGCGCCAGGCTCGGGAGGTTGGCGATCTGGGCGTGCATCTTCTTGAGCTCGTCCAAGGGACGGGCGGGGGTGCCCCAAACCTTAGTTCCCTTGCGAATCGTCCTGAAGATTCCCGCTTGACCACCGATCATCGCTCCCTCTTCGATGCGAATGTGGTCCGCAACACCCACCTGGCCGCCCATGACCACGTAGTCTCCGATCTCTGTACTGCCGGAGATGCCCGTCTGCGCAGCAATCACGCAGTGGCGTCCCACCTTCACGTTGTGCGCAATTTGAACTAAGTTGTCGATCTTGCTCCCCTCGCCGATCACCGTTACGCCCAACGAGCCGCGGTCCAGCGTGCTATTGCTGCCTATTTCCACGTCATCTTCAATGATCACGCCGCCCTGTTGGGGAAATTTCTCATAATGTCCTTCGGCGAAGACATAACCGAACCCGTCCGAGCCAACCACAACCCCGGAATGAAGGATAACGCGGTTGCCGATCTTCGCCCCAGGATAAACGCTCACCCGCGGATGCAAGACACATTGCGAACCTATTTGAGTTCCTTCACCCAAGAAGACTCCCGCTCCGAGGTATGTGCCGCTCTCCACCTTTGCCCCTGACTCGATCACCACGTAAGGACAAACCACCACGTCCGCTGCTAAGCGAGCGTCCGGAGCAATCACCGCCGAGGCATGCACGCCCGGCGATAGTTTGCGGGGCGGACAAAGGACTTGGGCGGCGCGGACGAAAGCCAGCTTGGGATTCGCGACCCCAATGGTCGTTCGGCTAGGCAAATTGCAATCCTCCGGCGCCAGGATGCACTCCGCCTGGGAAGCTGCTGCCAGGGCAAGGGACTTGGCGGTTTCGGCGTAGGCCAACTCTCCCGGTCCGGCAGTTTCGAGCGCCGAGACGGTGCGGACCTCTCGATCTTCGTCTCCGCGCAATGTTCCTCCGAGGAACTTGGCAAGCTCAGAAGTCTTCATAATTCGCCTCGTTTGAAGACGCTATCAGCCGTAATCTGTCAGCTCTCAGCCTTCTGTTGGGAGGGAGAAAGCGAGGCACCCCAGCGTAGAAGATTTTGAACTCAGAAGCCGCAACTGCTGCACCTTCCCCTTCCCTACGCGGGGTAAAGCGGCGCACCGCCCGGCGGGCGTGTTTTCCATCGCCGGTGAACCCAAAGCCAGTGATCCGGGAAACGGCGGATGTAATCTTCGAGCAGGCGGGTGAAGTTCGCTGTATTGATCTGGATTTCCTCTTCCGGATTCTGGCAGTTGATCCATTCGACGGGGTCAAATCGCAGCCGATACTTCCGCAGTTTAGAATCCCAGATGACCAGCCCCAGCACGATGGGGACGCCAGTCTTTTTCGCAACGCGAGCAGGGCCGGTGGTGGTACATGCCGGGATGCCGAAGAAATCCACAAAAACCCCTTCGCCGGGCAGCATGTTCTGGTCGATCAGCACTCCCACAGCGTCTCCATGGCTAAAGGCGCGTAGGACGCCGCGCGCGAAATCACCTTTTTCGATGGGTCTCCCACCACCCAGGCACCTATAGTGATTGATCAGTTCGTCCATGAGCGGATTGTCGAGGGCGCGCACGACGAAGTCGCAGGGGTATCCGTACACTCCATGAGCGAAGGAGCTGAGCTCCCAATTCCCGAAGTGGCCAGTGAGAAAGAGCACGCCCCGCCCCTGACTCTGGGCTTGCGCGTAGTTCTCGAATCCATCGTAGATTATCAGTTTCTCAATGTTGCTGCGGTTCAAGCGCGGGAAATGCGCGAAGTCGGCCAGCATCCTGCCGAAGTTGCGAAACACGCTGTTAAGCACTCTCCGCCGCTGGCTTTCGGGCCAATCGGGGAATGCCAGCCTCAAGTTCAAAAGACCTACTTTGCGCAGGCGCGGCCAGAACCAGTAACTCAGAAACGCCAGAAATGCGCAAATCGCGCGCGTCAAACGGTGCGGAAGCGCGCCGAGCAGCTTCAGCAAGGTGAGGGCCGCATAATACTCCACACGATGTCGCAGAGAGGGACGTGACGAGGGCGGGGTGAGATTTGGCCGCAGAGGCGGGGTATCGGAATTAGCGACGGTAGCGGGATCCATGCCCTATGCTCTCCCTGAAAACGCGCAGAACTTCGCCAGCCGGCTTCCGACCACCCTCTACTGTCGAAGCCCCTTGCCCCAGTCCGCCCTGAGAGAAAGCCTCTCGGGAAGAGACTGAGCGCCAAAATGGTACCACATCCCCTTTTCTCACCTGCAAGAACTTTTCTCCCAGTTGGGTTATACTGGCATCGTTTTTGAGGACGGCAAGGGTTTTACTGGTTTTGGAGCGGTGAGGGATGGTGGGATGCGAAGTTTTGCCGCCGCCATCCAAAGGGAAAGTGCTGTGGGTTCTGAAATCATCGATATTCGCCGCTTTGAGGTGTCGGCCTTCTCAGAGTTGCTGGATGCGGAAGCGGTCGCCTGGAACGAAGGCCTCTATTGGGATTTTACCTCCTCGGCTCGCGTGATTTCCAATTGTCTGAAAGAGAAACGTCTCTCGGGGTATGCCCTGGTTCGGGACGGGATTGTTCGCGGCTACTGCTTCTTCTTCTGCGACGGCGAAAAGGGGCTGATGGGAGATTTGTTTGCCGTCCCGTTGCACGCAGGTCTGGACGATGTCCTGCGGCTACTCGAGCACGCCAACGAAACCCTCCTCGCGATTCCCGGCTTGCGGCGCGTGGAGGCGCAACTCCCCCACTATTCCTTTGAAAACCTCGAAGGCAATTTCCGTTCCTGGGATTATAACGGCTATCGGCGCCGCTTCATGGCCTTGTCCCTTCCCGAGTGGCGACCGGGCGCCCTCTCCAATCCAGGCTCTTCCAATTCCAGTCGGCGAGCCGTTGCGCATCCGGACGATTTCTGGATTATGCCCTGCGATAAGAAATATGCTCGAGAGGCCGCGGAACTGGTTTTCAGCGCCTATCACAACCACATCGACGCGGCGATCAACGATCAATACAGCTCTCTGGCAGGGGCAACGCGCCTCCTCGATAACATCGTCCATTACCAAGGTTGCGGAGAGTTCCTGGAGCAAGTCTCCAAAGTCGCCATTCATCGCCACACGCGCAAACTAGGCGGCGTCCTGACGGTAACCACCGTCCGTCCCGACACGGCTCACATCCCTCAAATTGCGGTCGCCAGGACACAGCAAGGAAGCGGACTGGGGACCTCGTTGCTGGAATCCGCGTTTAAGGATCTGGCGAGAGCAGGCTACCAGCGCGTTTCCCTTACCGTCACAGATGCCAATTCCCGAGCCCTCAGCCTCTATGAGCGCCTGGGGTTCAAAACCTTCCGCACTTTCGGCGCGTTCGTGTTCAACCGGTGAAAGAAGGTGTCAGGTGTCGGGTGTCAGGTGTCAGGAAAAGTAGGTGTCGGGTGTCAAGAATGGTGAATAGCAAATGGTGAATTGGGGAGCCCGCACTTGGATTAATCCTCGCGCCTCTGGTCCGTGCTTCTGCGCTTCAGAAACACAGGAATCAAGCCGGTAATTTATAATTTACAATTTACTATTCACCATTCACTATTCACTATTCACTATTCACAACTTCATTTGCCCTTGGCTTTTAGAAGGTCCTTCAACTCATCCATGAATTCCCGAATGTCTTTGAAATCGAGATAAACCGAGGCGAAGCGCACATAGGCAACTTTGTCGAGCGTTTTCAAGCGGCCCATGACCAGTTCGCCTAAATCGGCGGCGGGACGCTCCCTTTCCGCCGCCTCGGCGACCAAGGCCTCTGCCTCATTAACGATCTCCTCCAGCTTGGCCATTGGAACGGGTCTTTTTTCGCAAGCCTTCAGCAGGCCAGTCAGCATCTTCTGGCGATCAAACTTCTCCCGCCGGCCATCCTTTTTCACTACCATGTAGGGAATCTCGTCGATCCGCTCGTAGGTGGTAAAACGGCGAGCGCATTTCGCGCATTCCCGCCGGCGGCGAATAGTGTCGCCCAACTTCGCCTCGCGTGAATCCACAACTTTGTCTTCCACATGACCGCAGAATGGACAACGCATAGTGAGCACCAGTAGGCAGTACTAGTCCTTCTCCGCCACTTCCCGCTCCTCCTCGGCGAGGGCCTCCAACTTGCGGAGTGTCAGCCCTTCATGCACCAGCAGCACCAGCCCTGCCGACAGGCAGGGGACAAACATGACCAGCCATGCGAGTATGGCGGCGCCCGTGGCGGCCACAGCCGGCTGGTTGTAAAGCTCATTCAAAGCAAGAATAATGCTCACTTGGTAGCCGCCGCCCACCCCAGGGATCTGCACAGCGAGTCCCAACGCAGCGCAAAACAGGGTCACACCGGCAGCCAACCAAGACAGGCTTGCTGTCCCTCCAGGGAGACTTTGGAAGACCAGCCAGAATATCGACGTATTAATAAACCACACCATCGCAGACAAAATCAGACTCCACACCAGGTCCTTCCAGCTTTGGATGACGCTCAATCCCTCTGCAAAGGATCGTAGGAAGTGTCCGAGCCGCCTGAGCGCCGTATCAGGAAGGAAGCGGAACGCACGCAACATCCAGGCGGTAAGCCGTTTGGAGCGCAACCAGAAAAGTACCAATGCCGCAACCAGCAAGAGGGCGAAAACCAGCATGATATCCCCGCCCCGATGCAAGGCGACGAGAATCGTGGAGCCGCGCGCCGTCCCAGGCTCAAGTGGCTCGAAATACAACGCCGCGGCAAAGAGCAACACCACGAAGACCGTATCGAAGATGCGCTCGAGCAGCCACACCGCCAGCATGGCGCTCATGGAGATATTTTCTTTCTTGGCAATGTAAGCCGGCCGCACGAATTCGCCTGGCCGGCCGATAAGATAGATGGAGCTGAATCCCAGGATCTGGCCTGCCAGTAGCACCCAGAGAGAGGCCTTCTTAATAGGGCTGAGGAAGAACCTCCAGCGCAAGGCTCGGAAAATGTAGCCGCAGAAAACCCCGACCAGGGACAGCAGCAGTAGACCAGGCTTGGCTCCTGTCAGCAAAGCCCACAACCGCGCCCACCGGAAGTTGGCCCATTCCGGGCTCCGACTCAGGTTAAAAATGATGAATGCAATGACGATGGCTCCTAGACCCAGCCACAGCCATCGCCGGTGCTCTTTCCTCATAGGGGAAGGAACTTACTTCAGATTCTCGGGAATCAAGTACTCGACCAACACCAGGTCGTGCCACTCGGCTCCCAGCTTGCCGTGCTTCTCGTGGATTCCCACTTCCTTCCAGCCGGTCACTTGGCACAGCTTTCGCGCCGGCTGGTTTTCCGCCAGAATACGTCCGATAAGTTTATAGAAGCCTTTCTCTCGCGCGAGGTCCTGCATGGCCTTCATCAATTCCTGCGCCACGCCGTGCCCGCGCAGGCTGCGCTCGATGTAGATGGCCAGCTCCGCGATTCCGTCATAACAATGTCGCGGGCTGTAAGGATTGAGCGAAGACCAACCCATCAGCGTGTGTTTGACCTCCGCCAACAACACCGGAAACTTGTCGGGCCGCGCCGCCAGCCAGAGGTAACGTTCTTCCGGCGTGACGTAGGTGTTTTCAAAAGTCGCGCAACGATCCTGCACGCCTTGGTTGTAAATCCTTGCGATTTCTTTCGCATCTTCTACCCGCGCCGGCCTTATCTTGAGAGGACCACTCCACTCTGCCATGGATAACCGCCAGGAATGAGGATAACTGCCAGGTACGGATTCTACCCTGAGGCCCGCTGGGAGAGCAACCAGCACCTTCTTGGCGGTGTAGGGGCAACCCTTTCCGTTGCCCGAGGGCGGCCACAAGGGCCGCCCCTACATGCGGCGGCGTAAAGCCCGCGCTACGCGAACAGCCCTCCCAGGTTCAGGACCACCACCGAAAGGACCAGCGCCGCCACCCCAAGGGCCAATAGTCCTCGGGTGCGCGGTGAGGTTGACTTCCATTCTCCCGCTAAGACGCCCAGTGCGGTGGATGACAACACGCTCATCGCAATAAAAAGCGTGAATCCCAATGATGTTCCGTACTTGCCCGCCAGGGTCGCTCCTGCCCCGTATAACAGGAGCCCCGACAGCCACATCACTGCCATCGAGATAGCCAGCAGCGTCTCTTTTAGCCAGCCTTTCTGCGAGAACGCGGTGAAAGTGCGATTACGAAAGAGCCGATAAAGACAGTAGAACAGATTTGGGAAAAAGCCGGCGCCAAACACCAGCGACCAGACGCCATAACCCGCGGTTGCGGGCGAGGCGCCCGACTCAATACTCTTATTAATGATATCTCCGCTGAATGCAAAACCGAGGTTAAAACATGACCCGACCACGCCGGTGAAGACGCAAAGAGCGAGCCCCACCTTGAAGCTGGTTTTCTGGGAGACCTCGACGGGATTCTTCGATCCCTGTTCTTTTTCGCGGTAACGGCTGGCGGCCATGTAAAGGAACAGCCCCAAAAAGAGAATGGGTATGCTACACAACAGGAAAACCCCGCGAGCGCGGAGAAGGTCCGCCGGATTCAAGACCAGAAGCGGAACCAACGCTCCCGAGAGACAGGTCAAGCCGGAGACGACAGCCACCGCAACGGCCAGCCCCACGGCTCGCAGGCTCAATCCGTAGGTTGCTTGTGCGATGCCCCAGAAAAAGCCGAACATCACCGCCAGCGCCACGACTCGGCCCGGAACGCCCTGATAGACTTCCCCCAGACGGGGCACAAACCGGAATGCCATAAACCAGGGTAAAAAGAAAATGCCCACCACCGAGAACACCAACCACGTGTTTTCCCACTTCCAATTCCGGGCGTATTTCATCGGCAAAGCGAAGCTCCCATTGAAAACCCCAGCGGCTAGTATAATAACCATTCCCAGCCAAAACTTCTCAACCATGACTCTTCCTTTCCTACGGATTTAGGAGAAGCCACGGACCCCCAAAACCGGGGGCCCACGCTACACGGCTAGGACGTCCAATTCAATCCAGTCCACAAGCGAGCCTTCCTCATCCCGTTCTCGCAGAGGCAGGCGCAGCGTCCCTTTTCGAGGCCGATCAAAGATACCACAAAACGAACAGCCCCTACGCCTGCCAGGAATGAGGAGGACCTATGCTGAGTGTGTTATGCATTGACCTCTTGCAAACCGAGCCTATAATGGAGCGCATGAAAGCGAGCATTGCGTTCGCCGCGAGAAGCAGGCCGGACGTTCGAGGCGGTTCCAGGAGGTGCAGGCATGAAAGAGATCATAGAGTTCAAGCTGAATGGAAAGCCCGTAAGTTTTGAAGGCGATTCGAGCCGCATGCTTCTATGGGTTTTGCGGTTTGACTTGGGCCTGACCGGCACTAAGTTCGGATGTGGAGAGGGGCTTTGCGGGGCCTGCACGGTGATTGTGGATGGTAAAGCTGAGCGCGCGTGTTTGATGGCGATGAAGGCCGTGGCAGGAAAGGCGATCACGACCATTGAAGGTCTGGCCAAAAATGGCAAGCTTCATCCCTTGCAAAAAGCATTCGTCGACCACGATGCGCTTCAGTGTGGTTACTGCACTCCGGGAATGATCATGAATGCCTACGGCTTGCTGCTCAAGACTCCTCGACCTTCCCGGAGCCAGATTCTCGAAAACATGGATGGCAATCTGTGCCGCTGTGGAGCTCATCAACGGATCGTCCAAGCCATCCAGTCCGCGGCGAACCAGATGGAAGGGGGACCAAGATGAAACCCGAAAAGGAAGGGCGCGAGAACCTCTACGAAGATAACCTGAAGCTTGACTTCTCCGGGGGTAACCATCCCACAACGGGCCTGCCACTTGACCGCAGGCAGTTCTTGCAATTGCTGGGTGGCGGCATCTTCATTTGCTTTTCCATCCCCGATTCGCAGGCACTGCAAGAAGGTGAGAGAGGCCGTGGAATGGGAATGGGGCAGGGACTGCCCCAGGATTTCAATGCCTTCCTTAAGATAGGAGAAGACGGCCGGGTGAGCGGTTTCAGTGGGAAGGTCGAGTATGGCCAGGGAATCAAAACATCGCTGGCTCAAATGTTGGCCGAGGAACTCGACGTCCCACTCGACTCCGTCGACATGGTGATGGGTGATACCGATCTTTGCCCCTGGGATTTCGGCACGTTCGGCACCATGAGTACCCGCTTCTTCGGTCCGGCGCTCATCAACGCCGCCGCGGAAGCCAAGGCGGTCCTCATCGAGCTGGCCGCCGATCAATTACAGGCGCCGAAAGAGCGGCTGAGAACCAAAGCCGGCGTCGTTTACGAGGAGTCGGGCCAGAAGAAAGTGAGTTACGCCCAGCTTGCCAAGGGACAGAAGATTTTGCGCCACGTGAAAGGCGCCGCTCCCAAGCCGCACTCCGACTTCACCCTGATCGGGAAGAACGTGTTAAGAGGGGATGCCGCCGCAAAGGTGACCGGCCAAGCCCAATACGCCGGGGACGTGAGAGAGCCGGGCATGCTGCACGCCCGCATCTTGAGGCCTCCGGCTCACGGCGCCAGACTCCTTCATGCGGACACCTCGGGCGCGCGCGAAATCGAAGGAGTGCAGGTCGTCGAGGACGGGGACCTGATTGCCGTTCTTCATCCGTATCCCGACTTGGCGGAACAGGCCTTGGGAAAAATCAAAGCGCAATATGATCGACCCGCGCCCAGCGTAGATGACAAGACGATCTTTGATCACCTGCTCAAAGTTGCCCCTCAAGCACAGACGGTCGCGCATGGGGGGGACCTGACTGAGGGAAGAAATGCAGCCCGCTACGTGCTCGAGCAAACGTACCTTAACAGTTACGTCTCTCATGCGCCCATCGAAACGCACAGCGCTTTGGCGAAGATCGAAGGAAATAAACTAACCCTCTGGGCCTCCACCCAAACGCCCTTCGCCCTGAAGGAAGCCGCAGCCTCCCTGCTCGGACTGCCCGCCCAGAATGTGCGTGTCATCACGCCCTATATCGGCGGGGCTTTTGGAGGGAAAAGCAATAATCAGCAAGCGATGGAGGCAGTCCGGCTGGCCAAGCTGACCGGGAAGCCCATCCAAGTAGTCTGGACACGAGCCGAGGAATTCTTCTATGACACTTTCCGGCCAGCAGCACTCGTCAAGATCCAGGCGGGCGTCACCGAAGCAGGGTTGATTACTTTTTGGGACTACGGTGTGTATTTTGCCGGAGAAAGGGGCGCGCCGCAGTTCTACAACATCCCCAACCATCGCACCGCTACCTACGGGTCCGGGTGGACGGCAGCCCCCGGCTCGCATCCGTTCGCCACAGGTCCTTGGCGCGCTCCCGGCAACAACACCAATACCTTTGCCCGCGAATCCCACATCGATATGCTGGCAGCTAAGGTGGGCACGGACCCCGTCGAGTTTCGGCTGAAGAACCTGAACGATGCGAGAATGCAGCGCGTCTTGCAGGCCGCCGCCAAGCAGTTCGGGTGGTCACCCGCAAAGTCGCCCAGCAGGCGTGGCTTCGGGGTGGCTTGCGGAACCGATGCCGGCGCCTACGTCGCACATATGGCGGAAGTTGCCGTGGACCCGAACACGGGGAGCATTCAAGTCAAGCGGGTGGTCTCTGCGCAGGAGATGGGGCTGTGCGTCAATCCGGAAGGGGCCCGGCTGCAAATGGAGGGCGGCATCACCATGGGCCTGGGATATGCGTTAAGCGAGGAGGTCCGCTTCAACGGCGGCGAGATTCTGCATTCGAACTTTGACACCTACACCATTCCACATTTCTCCTGGTTGCCGCAAATCGAAACGGTAATTCTGGATGCGAAGGACTCGCCCTTCCAGGGCGGCGGGGAGCCGCCCATAATCTGTATGGGTGGGGTAATCGCCAACGCGGTGTTCGACGCCACCGGAGCCCGTCTGCTGCAACTACCCATGACTCCGGAAAGGGTCAAGGAAGCCCTTTCCAAAGCTATGTCGCCGTGAGTTGTCGCTTGCGCTGTAGAACTGGCCCTTGTGACCGTCCACGGGCAACCACAAGAGTTGCCCCTACGGCGCCACGTCCTCAATTTTCACTTTATGGTTTTCGAGCAGCGTGCCCGTGGCGTGCTCCACGCCCGCCACCGCCTGCTGGTATCCGATTTCCGCCTGCACCACGCTCAACTCCGCCTGTGCCAACTGGGTCTGGGCGTCCAGCACGAAGAAAATCTGCGAAGCCCCTAACTCATACTTCCGCTGCTCGGCCTCGAGCGTTTTCTGCGCCAAGTCACGGGAAACCTTTGCTGCCCCGATCGAAAGCTCCGCCTGCTCGACCTGATGGACGGCATCCTTGACTTCCTCCCACAATTGTTCTTTCTCCTGGCGTTGAAGGTACAGATCCTTCCGCCTTGAAACCATGGCCTCGCCCAGGTTCGCCTGCGCCGCCCGATTGCGGATGGGAAGCTGCAACTGTACGGTGAAGCCGTAGCTCGGGAAGTCGAAGCCTTTCATTTGGGAGAGGGAATCGACGAATCCCCCGGTCCCCATGAGGGTCGGAGGAGTGGTGGCGATATTATACTCGTTACCTCCCAAGCCGTAAGTCGTGTAAAAGGCGCTCAAGCTGAGGTTGGGCAAGAGTTGGTTATGGGCCAGGCGGACACCGGTTTCATCATTATCGAGTTGCAGGCGAAGGGATTCGAGTTCCGGCCGCCGCTCCAGCGCTTGCTGATAGGCCTGCTGGATATCCAGGGTGAGGAGATCGCCGCGCGGCTCGACCGGCTCGGTGAGGTCGAGGTCGAGCGCCCGGATATAAGGATCAAGGTCGGCGCCAATGATGCGACGAAAGGCATCCTCAGCCTGTTTCAGGCTGTACTCTGCCTGAATCACCTGCACGCGCCGCGCCGCCACCTGAGATTCGGAGCGATAAATGTCGAAGGGCGGAATCGCTCCCAACTCGAGCGCGCGCTTGTCACGATCGTAACTCGCCTGGGCCTGCTCGACTGATTTCTTCAGCACAACCAGGCTCTCGCGCGCTTGCACTACCAACAAGTACTGCTGGATCGTTTGCAGCAGGGAATCATTCACCTGGGCCGTGAAGGTCGCCCGCGACGCGTTCAAATTCCTGCGCGCAATGACGATAGGAGCGCGATTGGGAAAAAAACCGCGATTGCGCAGCAGCGGTTGCGTCAGGGTAAGCGTGCCACCTGAGAAAATAGAAGGATTGAACGTCTCATAGATACTGTTGGTCGCCAGCTTGCTACTGGAGAAGTTGACGTCGAAATTCGTGCCGGTCTGAAACGTCTGGTTGTAATCGAAGATCCCCTCCTGGCTGAGCGTGCTGAGCGTGGGCGCGCCAGAGAGCTGGGTATACGCTGGAGTCGTCGCACGGTTCGCGTTGAAGCTCGAGGTGGCCACGGGGTCAAAGGCCTGGTAGGCACGCTCCACCTCGAAGCGCGCGGTCTCTATAGGCAATTCGTTCAGCCGCACGTTTGTGTTGTTCAGGAGTGCCAGGCGGATGGCATCCGCGAGCGCCAGGCGAAGCTTTCCTTCCACTACATGATCCTGGAGCTCGGCGGGGCCTTTCACCTGCCCCGGAATGGCCGACGGATAAATCAGTTGGCGCATATAGCCCGGTGTTGGGAAGGTCTGTCCCGCTGCGGAACGAACTATGAAAAAGAACATCAGGATGATTCCGGTGCGTTTCATAGGAACCTCATGATTCAGGTGTCAGGTGCCGGGTGTCAGGTCAGCCTACGACCCGCACGCGGAGTATGCCTCACGGGTGGCGCAGTGGGCGCGAATGCAGAAAATCGACAATCGTCAATCACTCATAGCGGATCGCTTCGGCGGGATCAAGCCGCGCCGCCTTGACGGCGGGATAGGTGCCGAATATCAGGCCCACGGTTACAGACACTAGGAACGCCAGCAGGATGGAGGCGAGCGTCACGATGGTCGACCAGCCCGCCAGCAGCGCGATGACGCGCGACATGCCAAAGCCGAAGACAATCCCTATCAAACCCCCGACAATCGAAATCAGCATCGCCTCGAGCAGAAACTGGCGCACGATGTCCACGCGCCGGGCCCCGACCGCCCGCCGCACCCCGATCTCGCGCGTTCGCTCCAGGATGCCGGCCAGCATGATGTTCATGATCCCGATGCCGCCCACCAGCAGGGAGATCGAGGCGATGGCCACCATGACCATCTCAAAAATGCGTTGCGTGCGCTTTTGCTCGGCGAGCAGTTCGGCGGGCGCCACCACACTGAAGTCCCTAGCCCCGCCATGCGTGGTATTCAAAATACCTCGCACCACCTCAGAGGTCGACAGGATATCTATGCCGGGCAGCATCTGCAGGTAGATTCCATCGATGTCGTCTTTCAGATCGCTGTTGGTGTCTTCCAAGCGGTCGATGGCGGTGTATAGCGGTACGTAGAGGAGGTTGTTGAGGTCCTGGGAAGGCAGAGCGCTGGCTGAACCTTGCATCGTCAACTGGGGCGCAACCACGCCAATAACGTGGAACCATTGTTCGTTGACTTTCACATACTGGCCCAGCGCCTCCTGGTTCCCGTACAGGCCCGCGCGCGCTCCGTCCCCCAGCACGCAAACCGGCGCGGCGTGGCCGCTCTCCCCCGCGTCGAACCACCGCCCCGCCACCACTTGCAGTCCGGCGATGCGGAGGTAACTCGGCTCGACGCCATAAACCACGGGCATGTCGCGCTGCGGCTTGGGGAGCATTTTGGAGGGAGTGAACCGCTTGCGCGGCGTCGTCTGGTCGATGCCATTGATGTTGGCCTTGATGACGCGCCAGTCGCGGAAGGTCAGGCCCGGGGAAATCTTCCTTACCTTCTGAAGGTCTTGATAGGTTGCGGCTTCTTTTGCCTCCACTATCAGGTTGCGCACCCCGAGCTGCTCGATGAAGGCCATCATCTGCTGCTGGGCCCCGGCTCCGATCGATAACATGGAGACCACTGCCGCCACGCCGAAGATCATACCCAGCATGGTCAAAAGGGTGCGCAGCTTGTGAAGGCGGAGGTTGTCGACGCCATGCAAAAGGTCGGGCAGAAGTTGCGAGAGAGTTTTCATGGCCGAGTTTCACTGCAGAATCGGATCAACAGCCCGCTCCCCGAAGTAGCAGAGGCAAGAGTGCCTGTGCCACTTCTCCAGCCGCGCCGGTGTCATCGCCCCCCTCCTCCCACCAGCGCGGGCTGGTTCGCGCCTCCACTCGAGCCAGGCTTGCCCGCCTCTTGTTCCGGGTTGACCAGGGCCACCACCGTCCCCTCGCCTATGCCCTCAATCGCCACCTGACTCTCCGTGCGTCGCGTCACCTTTACGGGGTGTGCCACGAAATTACTGCCTTGCTCCACGTAGACGAACGGCTTCCCGTCTTTATCGAACACCGCTTGGGGAGGGACCAGCAACAGATCTTTCGTTTGCCCTCCCTCGACGATCGCCTGCACGGTGAGCCCGGGCCGGATTTCAGGGTCTGATTTGTTCAGGCCGATCGAAACGTCGAACTTGCTGGTGGTGTTTCCGGACCAGGGCATGCCGCGCGAGGCCATCCCCGCCACTGTTTCGACTTTGGCGGGGAATATGCGTCCCGGCAGCGCGTTCACGTGCGCCTCGACGGGCGCGCCCGCATTCATATTCGCACGATCGGCTTCGTCCACTTTGCAGAGAATTTCCATTTGCTCGAGGTCCATAACTTCGGCCACCATCGTTCCCGGGCCCACCTGGTCGCCTTCGCGAAACTCGGGCAGCTTCATACCCGAGAAGTAGAAGCCGCCCGAGGCGCGCATGTTCTCTTTGAGCGATACGAGTCCCTCGATCGTGGTCTTCACGCTCATGCTCTGGATGTTGCTTTGCGCCTGCGCCATCAATAGGCGCGCCTTGCGCTCTTTTTCCAGGGCCACGTCCAACGCCGCCTGATTGGAAACGGAGTGTGATTTGATGTCCTGCTCGAGTTGGGTGAGATGGCGCTTGGCCTCCTCGAGGGCGAGGAGGTTTTTCTTGGCGTCGATGGCGCTCACCAGTTCGTTCTTGCTCACGTCCAGTTCCGCGCGGCGCACATCGAACTTCGCCTTGAGCAACTCGACCTCGTCTTTCGCCGCCTGGACCGCAGCGTCGGCCTTGGCCTTGGCGATTTCCTGTTCCGCTTCTTGCAGGTCAAAGCGGTTCTCCTCGAGGTTATACTGCTGTTCGCCCGGGTCGAATTCCACCACCGCATCGCCGTTGTGAACGTGCGTGCCCGTCGGCGCCAGGCGAACGATGCGCAGGTTGCCGGAGACCGAGGGGGCCACAATCATCACGCTACGCCGGGCGTGAAGCTCGCCGTCCGTGTAGACCTTCATGTCCAGGCGCCCGCGCTTCACCACCGCGGTGGGGATTCCACGTTGCGGCTTGTGCAATCGCTGAAGGCCCCGCGACACCCCGGCCCCCACCACCAGCAAAACCACCAGGAGAACCCACCACCGGGTTTTTGTCTTCACTCTCACGACTTAAATTTGCGTAATCTGCGGATCAACTCACATCACTGTTTTTGCGACGCGGTGGGGTCCTTCAGCGCCACCCGCTCGCCGGGTTTCAACCCCCGCGCCACCACCACATGGCTCTCACTGCGCTTCGCCACCAGGATGTCGCGCTCCTGGAAACTCGAGCCGCTCAACACATAAGCCACCGTCTTACCGAATTTCTGGAACGTCGCCTCGGGAGGAACAAGGATAGAATCCGGCAGTTTCTCCACCGCCACGCGCGCGGTGGCGCTCATGCCGGGGCGCACCCGCACATCACTTTGGTCGAGCTGAGCTGCAACATCAAAATTCCTAGGGAACGGCCAGCCCGAAAAATCTATTTTGGCGAGCGCGCTGATTTCTACCACGTGCGCCGGAAATTCCTTGTCAGGCACCGCATCGATGCGCACCGTCACGGGTTGGCCTTCCTTCACACGCCCGCGCTCGGCTTCCTCCACCCGCCCGCTCACGCGCAACGTGGAAATGTCAGGAAATTCCGCCATCTGGGCGCCTTGCCAGGCCCGATCCCCTTCTTTGAAGGGCGGCGCACTGTCACTGAACCATCCGCTGGCGCGATAGTTGGGAAGGATGGTCACCATTCCATCCACCGGAGCCCGCAGGGTTAGCGCCCCAATATCCTGCTCCGCCGCTTGCGCGTCACGCAGCGCCTTCTCTCGCTTCTGCTTTTTCCCGTCGTAGTCCGCCGCGGCCTTGGAACGGTCAGAAGCAAGTTTCTCTTCCTCCTCCTTCAAGTGCTGCTCCGCATCGGCAAGCGCCAGTTTGTTTTTTTCCCCATCAATCGTGGAGAGGATCTCCGCCTTGCTGACCTCCAGTTTCGCGCGCTGGACGTCGTAGCGGGCCTTTTCCAGGTCAGTCAGGTCTTGCTCCTCCTGCAGCTTCGCCTGCGCGCGTCCCTGTTCGATCTCCGCCTCGGCCTGTTTCAGATCGGAGCGTTTCTGCTCGAGCGTTTCCTTCAGTTTGGCGGTATCGAACTCGACGAGCGTGTCACCTTTCTTGAGTACGGCCCCGGTTTTCGCTATTTTCACGATTTGAGGATCGCCCACTCCGCCATGGGTGTGCGGCGCATAGACCGACAAGGATCGCCTGGCCTTCACTTCGCCCCGGATCTTCACGTAATCGTCGAATTCGCCACGCGTCACTTCCCCGGTGGGAATATTGGGCGCGCTGCGACTCAGGCGCACGGAGGCGATCCCTCCGCCGCCAACCAGCAGCCCGGCTCCGGCCAGCAACAACCAGCGATGCTTGAATATCTTTCGCATTCGGCGTGTCATAGGGAGGACCCGCGTCGCGCCGGCTCGGGGTTGCGCTCCACCTCCATCCCCGCATCCAGCCCGGAACGCACCACGACCTCGAGATCGTCTTCGTCGCCTGTCTCGATGGCTCGCTTCTCGAATCCCAGCGCCCGCTTGACGTACACCCACGACTTCCCGTCTTGCCTCACCACCGCCTCACGCGGCGCCACCAGCGCGTTCGCCTCCCGGCCCAGCACCACATCGATGGAAGCTGAGAGGTCGGGCATCAGCCTCGCATCGCTCCCTTCAATCGTGAACAAGGCGCCGAACGCCCGCACCGTCTTCGAGAGTCCCCCGCTGAGCCCGATGGCGGCTAAGTGTTCGAGTTTTCCGGGAAGGCTCAAATCGGGGTAAGCATCCAGGTGAATTTGCGCAGCCTGGCCCACTTGCAGGTAGGGAACGTCCAATTGGTTCACGCGTGCGCGAACCTCCATCGTCGTAGGGTCCACCACCTGCATGAACGCAAATCCGGTCCAGACCTGGTCGCCCTCCTCGACTTCGCCCATTCCTCCGCCCTTCCAGGTCGGGTTCAAAACCACAAGCCCTTCCAGGGGAGACATCACCGCCATCTTCTCGGAGTTCTGCTGGGCATGCTCCATCGCGGTGCGCGCTCGGTCGCGCTTAATCTCCAAAAGGCGCAAGTCGGCTTCGTCGGCCTTCCGCTTCAAATCGTAGGTCTGGCGGAGCTGCTTGAAGGTCGCCTCGGCCGCTTCCAGGTTCAGCTTGTTTTTTTCCGCGTCGATGCGCGAGACCACCTCGCTGCGCTGCACTTCCAGCCTTGCCGTCCCCACCGCGTCCTCAGCCTGCTTCAACTCCGTGTCGTCGTGGGCGCGCGCCGCCTGCTGCTCAGCCTTCTTGGATTCAATCTGGTTCTCCAGATCCCGGTACTCTGCCTGCTTGTCCAGGAAGGCTTTCAACTGGGCTTCACGGTCAAACTCGGCCAGCAAGTCTCCCTTCTTGACCCGCGTGCCCCCCCGAGTCAGCTTGGTCAGAATCATCTCGCCGTAATCGCCTCCGGTCAGACGAGGCGCCAGAACCGAGTAGGAATGCACCGCCTCGAGCGTGCCGCTCAGGCGAAGGGTGCGCACAAAAGTGCGGCGCTCCACTTTGGCCGTGCTGATCGTCGCGCTGCCGCCCGCTTCCGCACGCTCGCCCCTGCGCGCATGCCACAACCACAGGCCCGCTACGATGGCTACTACCGCTATCGAGGCGATGGCCACGTATAGCCTGTTTACGCGCGGAGGCTTGGGAGCAGTAGGAGGCGGAGGCACAGGCGGCGGCTCGACACTGGGAACCGGCGCAGTCTCGGTGGCGGCGCGCGTGTGAGTCCACGGCACTGGACCAACAGAGTTCATGGGTATTGTCTTCCAGCCTCCGCACAGGAGGATGCTCGTTAGACGCAGCGAACGGCAAATTCGTTATCCGCCCCTGCGATACTATAGTTTATTTATTTCGCACCAAGTTCGCTCCCGACTCTACGCCAATAAGCGCTGCCTTAAGCGCCCCTGGGCCCCGAAGGGACCCAATAGCATTAGCCGTAGGTGAAACCTACGGAAAGCGCACCCCCCCGGAGTTAACCAACTCCGAAGGAGTTGAACGGAGGCATGTTCGACCCCTTCGGGGTCGGTGGGTATCGAAGGGGGATGGCTATTCAACCGTAGGTCCCACCTACGGCTAATGAGCTTACTGCCCTTCGGGCATTCACCGTCCGCGCTTGGTGCTTAAGCTAGCGCATATGGACTCTACGCCTGGGCTGCCGCCGAGGCAACCTCATAACGGGCATTCAGTCAATCTGGCGTTGTCTGTTATTCTGTTATATGTCGAGAGAGGAGATAGTCCCATGCCCGAGAATGCTCATCCTGAGACGAACTGGGTAGAGTACCTAAAAAGTGTTGACACGCCCACGCTGTCCAACGTCATCGAAATGCTGCTCCTACGGCCGCAAAGCGCCGGGTTCGCCCCTCGTCAGATTTCCTGCCTGTTCCCCGAATTCGGCCGCATGGTTGGTTACGCGGTGACGGCGCAAGTGGAGACGATGACCGCAACTGCCGCAGACCCGAAGACGTTCCTGTCCCTCTACAAGGCGGTGATGGAGGCCCCAAAGCCGGCCGTGGTGGCGTTTCAGGAAGTGGGCCCACACCCGGATTATGCCGCGCACTGTGGCGAAGTCATGGCAACGATTTTCCAGCGCTTGGGCGCCGTGGGATTAGTAAGCGATTGCGCCGTACGCGACGTCCCTGAGGTCAGGGCACTGCGCTTTCAGTACTTCGCCCGCGGGACAGTCGCCAGCCACGCTTACTTTCATATTGTGCGGGTCGGAGTCCCGATCCAGGTGCGGGGCTTCAGCATTAGCCCTTACGATTTGCTGCACGGGGACGAGAACGGCTTGATCGTGGTCCCAAAAGAAGGCCTCGAAAAGCTGCCCGCAGCGGTCGAGGCCGTCCGCGCCAGAGAGCGCGCCCTGCTCGAGTTCGTGCGCGGACCCGGCTTTACCTTCGAAGGGTTGCGAGAGCGCATCCTCGAGTGACCTGCTGAGTAGCGCGGACCCCCGGTTTTCGGGTCCGCGGCTTCTTCTTAGGATCGTGGACAACTCTCTGGGAACTACACCCAACGCTGTCATTCCGAGCGCAGCGAGGAATCTCGCTCGGGTCTTTTCTTCGTATATCCGACTCGAAGCAGAGCGAGATTCCTCGCTGCGCTCGGAATGACAGCCTTACGAACGGCGAAGATTCTTTGCTCAGAATGACAGACCTCGAGGAAATCTATCATGAAACAAACTGTGCCAACTATTCTCGCCGCAATTCTGATCCTCTTCTCTCTGGCTCTGCCGCCGCTTTCATCCCAGACCCGTCCTCCGCAGCCGCAGACGCTGCCTCTCGAGTGCGCGGAGGGGGATTGCCCGCTGCTCCGTGGCATACCGCAGACAGCCGGGATGCGCAGCGGCTTCGTGCGGCTGAAGCCCCAAGCATCAGTTGGCTGGCACACCACCGGCCAAAACGAAGAGGCGCTGGTGATCTTGCGCGGGCGCGGCGAAGCGCTCATTGAGGGGCAGCCAGGGCGTGCCTTCGAAGCGCCGATGCTGGTTTACATACCCCCCGCCACACGGCACAACGTCACTAACACCGGTGACGCGCCATTGGAATATGTGTATGTGGTTGCGCCAGCCAAGGCCCAGTGATTGACGATTGCTGATTGTTGATTGTCCATTGAAAACGCGTTGCGGTCTATTGCTCCGCTTTCAATCGGCAATCGGCAATCGACCATCGGCAATCAATGGGATGGGCAGTCGATATCCGGAACCCAGAACACGCGGCCGCCGCTTGTGACCATCTTGAGCCCCATCGCTGGAAGCTGATCTTTGTCGGCGCCCAGGTAAGTAAAGTGCGGCAAGTCCCACCTCACGGTTTGAAACCAGCCATGACGTTCCAGGATCCTGCGGACGACCGGGTTATCGTGTTCCTTCACATCCAAAGCGAGCAACGCAAGATGCTGTGAGGCGCCAGGCAGCGCTACGGAGGAGAGGATTGGCTTCGAGAAATCCGTGCTGAAATACAGCCCGCCTTGTTCGAGCTTCAGAATCTCGAGCGCCTGCTCGCGGGGCGGCAGCTCCCTGATACGATCAGCTTCGGCGGCATTCAGCCGGCCCCGCTCCACCCAATGTTGAAGGCCCGGATTGACGCGGCTCCTCCACAGCTCGAGGGTTTGGTCGTAACTGCGCTGTGCCGCGTCGCCGCCCCTTGGCGAAATGCCGGCATGGGCCTCGAATGCCTCTTGCCGCGCCTTCATCAAGTCTCGCATCGCGGCGCTCTGAAGCCTGACAGGGATGCCGGCGATTTCTGCCTGCTCTGTGCTCAGGCTCGCCTCCCAGCGCGCTACAGCAGTCTGGCTGGGCAAGATCAAAGTGGGGGGCGCAACAACTCCTCGAGCCACAAACATCGCGCCATATTCCTCGAGCACGCGCAGGCCGAGCGCGTCGCCAGGGTCCGGCCATTGAAAGCTCTTTGGAAGGCTCTTGAAGAAAGCTGATTCAGTAATGCAAGGCGGCAAGGGGCGCCGTAGCGGCGAGTTTACCTCGCCAAATGGCGCCGTTCCGGCGAGACCGGGCGAGGTTAAGCCGCCGCTCGAGAGGCAGCAAATCAGGGCTGCCAAGCATACCGAGTATCTGGCGGCCCGGGCTTGGTTGCGACGCTTGGATCCGGCGGACCTCTCTATACTTCGCACTCCGCAATTGTACCCGTGCCGATCCAACTTTCTCACCTCTATTTTCGCGTGTGTCGTAATTTCGGGTGTCATTCCAGCCTCTGTTTTCGCGTGTCATTCCGACCGGCGGGCAGTTAACCTTGCGTATTTCGATCCCGCCCAGCACTGGCCGCAGCGTAAACCATCCAGGCATCCCGACATCTCGTCGCCGATTCAAAAAACGGAACAGTGCGTCCTATATTCGGAATTCGGGATAAATGGAAACGCTCTAGGCCTCTCGTAAGAGGGTCGGCTTTGCCCAGCGTAGTTCCGCAAGCCACAAACCATATGGTGCGTTGACGTCTGACCAGTGGCGGTCCTCGATTCCACAGTGGCTGATATACGTCACGCCGCGCCATGCCAGCACTTTGCCAGCATGTGCGAAGACGGTGCAGAGCGGCGACTGCCAGTCGAATCGGCGGGGACTCTTGCTGTGGAACACCAACGTCTCCTCGTACTGCCGATGGCTGTAGTTAACAAAGAGGTAGTAGGCGTTCTCGCGTTGGTAAACACAAGGTGACTCCAATGCGCCATACGATACGGGGATATCCGTAAGAAGCGCTGGTTCTTCCTGCTTCCAGTGAGTCAGGTCATTGCTTGAGGCTAGTGCCACCGCACTCCGGCCTTCGTGTCCGCACGCTCCGTAGAGCAGGTACACGCCGTCTTGCAACTGGAGGACGCAGGGATCGCGTGTACCCTGCCCTAGGTCCAATACAGGGAGTTCAGCGAGGAGTTGCCACGTGTTCAGGTCCGAACTCCGGGCGAAATGAAATCCCGTGTTATATCCGAAAACCATGAG
>Ga0326727_10010581_pt1 | contig 21919 bp, 19 predicted proteins | sample MB2enrmetagenome_FD_207643 | JGI IMG/M metagenome (GOLD analysis project Ga0326727, IMG submission 207643) | Lab enriched peat soil microbial communities from McLean, Ithaca, NY, United States - MB29MY | ecosystem: Environmental > Terrestrial > Soil > Wetlands > Peat | place: USA: New York...
GGACCCGTCCTCAAAATACTCCTTCTTCCAGATAGGCACGATTTCCTTCAGCCGGTCGATCGCCAATTGGCAAGCGCCAAAGGCGGCGCGCCGGTGAGCCGCAGTGACGATAATCGCCACGCTGGTCTCGCCAATTTCGAGCCGTCCCAGCCTGTGAATCATGCCGATGTGGTCAATTTCAAACTTTCGCCTCGCTTCGCCACCGATCTCCTCCATTTTGCGTACGGCCATCGGCTCGTACGCCTCGTACTCGAGGTGAAGAGTTCTGCGCCCACGCGAATTGTTCCGCACCACACCCTCGAAGACCACCACGGCGCCATCCTCAGATGCCTTTTGTTGGCGCACCAAATCCGCGGTGGGAATGGGAAAACGGGTAAGCAAAAAGTAGTCCCGGCTCGAGCCGCCACTAACCGGAGGCAGGAACGCCACTTCATCTCCATCCTTCAGGGTTCTTGTTCCCTCCGCAATCTCTTGGTTCACGGCCAACAAGAGCATCTGCGAGAGGTCTTTCAAGCGAGGAAAGCGGGCTGCGTATCGGCCCCACAGGCCGTCCAGGTTCAGACCCTCGGGAATCTCCGTTTGCTCTTGTTGAAGCCCCGTCAGGTCTCGCGTAACACCAAAGAACAGTACTTTGATCTTCATGATAACCAGTATACACGCCGGGAGCGCACAATTACCCCCTGCCCAACAAATGTCGCAACGCGCCCTCGAGTTCCGGAAAACGGAATTGATACCCTGCGCTCAGTAGTCGCGTCGGTTCGATGCGAGCGCTGGCCAGGAGTAGTTCCTCCCCCATTTCGCCGAAAGCAAGGCGAACGGCGAAGGCTGGCATGGGGAAGATGGCAGGGCGTCCGAGGACTCGGGCAAGCGTTTTGGTGAATGCCAGATTGGTGACGGGATTTGGAGCCACCGCGTTGACAGGACCGTTGACCGTCTCGGCGGTGGTCGCAAACAAGATGATTTGCAGGAGGTCGTCGATTGCAATCCAACTCATGTATTGCTTTCCTGATCCAATCTTCCCACCCGCTCCCATCTTGAAAGCCGGCAACATTTTGGCAAGCCCTCCGCCCGCACGGCTCAGGATGAAACCAAACCTAAGGTTGACAACACGAATCCCACTCTCTGCGGCTGCCTTTGTCGCAGCTTCCCATTCCTGACATACCTGAGAGAGAAATAATGAACCCGCTCCACTTTCTTCCCTCAACACTTCATCGCCGCGATCTCCGTAGTAACCACTGGCTGATGCTGCGATAAGCACTCGTGGTCGTTTCGAAAGCCTCGCCAGTGCTTCACACAGGAGGCGCGTGCCTTTGACTCTGCTCTCACGGATGGCAGTCTTTTTGGTGGCATTCCACCTGCCGGTGATGGGCTCTCCAGCGAGGTGGACCACCGCGTCGAATCCTTCCAGCTTCGCCGCGTCAATCTCCCCGGCAGCTGGGTTCCAGTACACCAGGGACTCTCCGCCCCGCGGCTTGAATCTCACTAAACAAGTCACGCGATGCCCACATGTGGTGAGGACTGGAATGAGCCCTTGACCGATCAACCCGCTTGCCCCGGTAACCAGGATGTTCATAGGCGATCTTCCAGTAGAAGAACAGCTGCCAAGTATAGAATCAGCTTAGCACCCTGGAGTGTTCAGCACAATCTGGGCAGGATTCAGGATTCAGGAGCGTAGCGCAGGTCCCGCTCTCTGGACCTGCGGCTTTTGAAAAGCAAACGCCAGTGGAGAGAAGGAAGAAGAAATTTCATAATTCAGAATTCATAATTCATAATTCATAATTCATAATTGCTCCGGCCCCTTCCCGCCTGCCTTTGACCCACTGGCTCCTGAATCCCGAATCCTGAATCCTCTCTTCGATTCCCGCTTGAATGCGGAATATACTGTTTCCATGGCCAAGGTCCTACTTGTCGGCAAGGACTGGCAAGCTCGGGCGCTACTACGAGCGCAACTGATCGAGGAAGGCGTCAGCGTGGAGGCCTATGAGACAGTTGGGGAAGCCCTGGCGCAGCTCGAATGGTCCTTTCCCCTTCCGGCTCTTCTCATCGCCGACATATCCACAAGTGACAACCCCGCAGTAGATGTCGAGCGTTTGGCGATCTGGGCGAGACGCATCCCCATTTGGGTCATCGCCAGCCACACCTTGAGTGTGAAAGGCGGCCTCGAAGGCCACGGCTTCGAGACGCTCCTCTTTCGGCCGGTGGACATGGGAAAACTCGTCCAACAAATCCAGCAGCGCCTTGCGACCTAGAAGAGGGCTTGGAACACGCGGTTGCCAGTTCCGCTTTTTTCCGTTCTCTGAAGAGCTTCACCACAGAGGGCACGGAGACCACAGAGACCGAAAAAGAGAATCAGAAACCAGGGAATACGCCTGCCAATTTCTGCTTTCTAATTTCTAGTTTCTGCTTTTGCTGTCGCTGGCTGTTCGTGAGTGAGGCAGTGGAGGGTCCCGAGGCCCCAGACGAGATCCACGGCATGTACGCCGACTACAGGGCGGTCGCGAAAAAGTTCCGCGAGTGTGCCCATAGCGATGCGGTCATTCGGATCGTTGAAGGTCGGGACCAGGACAGCGGCGTTTGAAATGTAGAAATTCGCATAGCTGGCGGGTAAGCGTTGGCCGTCGAGGAAAAGCGGCGTGGGCATCGGCAACGCCACCACCTCGATGTGGGAACCGTCTTCGAGGCGCATGCCTTGCAATCGTTCGCGGTTTTCCTGTAGAGGCCGGTAATTGGCCTCGCTCGAATCACTCTCCTGGCAAAGCACAACAGTGCGCGCGCCAACAAACCGGCACAGGTCGTCCACGTGGCCGTGGGTATCGTCACCGGCGATGCCTTTTCCTAACCAGAGCACATTCTTGACCCCGAGGTACTCGCGAAGCGCCTCCTCAGTCTCTTGACGAGTCAAATCAGGATTGCGCACCTGAACTTCCGGGTCGAGCAGACACTCCTCGGTGGTCAGCAGCGTTCCGCACCCGTTCCCATCAATGCTTCCACCCTCGAGCACGAAGTCGCGGCCCTTCACCTTGGCCCGAAACAAACGGCAACCGAGCGCGGCGGCGGCAAGCGAAGCCGCTTTATTATCTTTCTGCCAGTTCGGGTACTTCCCCCAGCCGTTAAAGCCGAAATCAACAATGGCCACGTCTGGCCGCGGCGCGCGCTCCCCTCCTTGGCGAGGAGGGGGCAGGGCGTGGTTGCCATCGCGCTTCACAAACATCGGGCCGAAATCGCGCGTCCAGCCGCGATTAGTTGGGAAGCGGAAAAATTCAATGTGGGTTAGGTCAACACCCACGCGTCTCAAAATTCGCCTCGCCTGTTCTTCGTGCGCTTTCGAATTCACCAGGATGCGTACCGTCTCAGCGGGAGCGATTTTGCGGACGATCTCACCGTAGACCCAGGGGATGGGAGCGAACTTGCCGGGCCAATCGCTGAGGTTGTGCGGCCACCCGATCCAGGTGGCCTCGTGTGGTTCCCATTCGGCGGGCAGACGATACCCAAGCGCCGCCGGCGTGATTCCTCCCTTCGTTCCGTCGAAAGTCACGTCATTCCCGCGAAAGCGGGAATCCAAGCCCTTCCGGACTGACGTGGCCCCCCGCTTGCGCGGGGGCGACGACAGCAGGCGATTCTCGTCTCTATGGGTGGGCGACACGCGGCTTGTCTTCTTTACTCCTTTTTGCGCCACGTTTTCTCATCCAGAAATCGTTGCGTTATTCCCGCATAGGCGTCGATCCGCCGGTCGCGGAAAAAGGGCCAATTACGTCGCGTGTCTTCGACGCGCTCGAGGTCAACTTCCGCAAGCACCAACTCCTCGCGGTCCGTTGAAGCCTCTTTCAGCACCACGCCGAAGGGGTCAGAGACGAATGAAGTCCCCCAGAATTCCAGCCCCGTTCCTGGTGCGTCGATTGGTTTTTCAAAGCCCACCCGATTGACCGCTGCCACATACACGCCGTTGGCGATGGCGTGGCTGCGTTGGATCGTTCGCCAGGCATCACGCTGAGCTTCGCCGTGCTGCGCCTTCTCATGCGGGTGCCAGCCAATCGCGGTGGGATAGAACAGAACGCTCGCGCCCTGGAGCGCCGCCAGGCGCGCCGCTTCCGGATACCACTGGTCCCAGCAAATCAGAGTCGCGAGGCGTCCCACTCGAGTGTCAAAGGCGCGGAAGCCAAGGTCACCGGGCGTGAAGTAGAACTTTTCGTAATAGCCCGGATCATCGGGTATGTGCATCTTCCGGTAGATTCCGGCTACCTCTCCATTCGCATCGATAATGGCAGCGCTGTTGTGATAAACGCCTGCGGCGCGCCGTTCGAAAACCGGCGCAATGACGACAACTTGCTTATGCTTGGTGATTCTCCCCAGCGCTTCCGTGGTTGGGCCGGGCACGGGCTCAGCGAGGTCGAAGAGCGCCGCGTCTTCACGCTGGCAGAAGTATTGCGAACGGAACAGCTCCGGCAGGCAAATAACCTCCGCGCCCTGGTCCGCTGCCTCCCCAGCGCGCAACTCCGCCCGCCGCAAATTCTCCTGCGGGTCCGGCAAACATGCTATCTGTATCAGGCCGATGGTGAATTTTCGTTGCATTTGCATGAGCGTACACAAGTTCGCGTGATTTGCCAAGAAGCTGGGCGTGCGGCAATTGTGAATAGTGAATTATGAATGGTGAATTATGAATAGTGAATTAGCCGTCTCCCACTTGGGGGAGAGGGTGGCCTGCCGTCCCGACGCACTTCATCGAGAGGCGGGCCGGGCTAGGGGGTGGCGAGCCTGATCCCGTCCGTTTGCGAATCGCATTCTGGCCGTTGATGGTACACTGTTGCCGGCGGATAAACGGACGCGAATTTGAAGGAAAAGCCGGTGAGTTTCTGGCGAACGAGACTCTGCATCGCAATACCGTAGATTTTTGTTTTTCTAGCAAGGATCTTCAATCACTTCGTAGGGCCGAACGGCGTTCGGCCCAGGGCCAGCGCCGCTGGCCCCTACTTGCGAGGATTAGCGATGAAGTCCTACACCGAATATCTTTGGTTCAACACCAAGAAGCAACGTGAGTTCATCAACATTACGGACGAAGTTGAGAAGGCGCTGGAGAAGTCGCAAATCAAGGAAGGCCTGATTCTTGTGTCAGCCATGCACATCACTGCCGGGGTGTACGTGAATGACGCGGAAAGCGGGCTGATCGCAGACATCGAGGAGTGGCTGGAAAAGCTGGCACCCTTCCGCCGTGATTACCGCCACCATCGTACCGGTGAGACCAATGGCGACGCTCACCTGAAGAATCTCCTGATCGGGCACGAAGTCGTGGTTCCCGTGACCAACGGGAAACTCGATTTCGGCCCCTGGCAGCAGGTTTATTATGCGGAGTTCGACGGCCAGCGGCGGAAGCGAGTGCTGATCAAGGTCATTGGGGAATAGCAGGCCGGGCTAGTCGATAGTTGAAAGCTGAAGGAGGTGGGCGGGGGATGGGCAGGTGAACGCAATTCTGAATGGTAAACAGTAAATGGTGAATAGTGAATTGTGAATTGCTTACTGCCTGCTAGTGGCTGTCCCTTGCCTGCTTCTATCTGTTGGCCCCCATTCACTATTCACCATTCACTATTCCCTATTCCAGCCGCTTGCCGTCTGCGTCGTAGACTTCCACGGGGCCGTACTTTTTCAAGGTGTCCTTAATCTGCTTGCCATCGCCCACGCAGACAAATTGCAAGTGTTCAAGATCGACGTATTTCTTCGCCGCCTGCTCGACGGCTTCCGGGCTTACTTTCGCGATCTCTTCCGGATATCGGTCCCAGTAGTCTGGAGGCAAGCGGAAGTAATTTGCGGTCATCCAGAAGTTGAGCAAAGTGGCAGGTTGCTCGAGCGAGAGCGCAAACCCTGCGACGATGGAGTGGCGAGCCTCGTCGAGTTCCGACTCCGGCACGCGCTCCGTGCGAATGCGCTTGAACTCCTCCAGCAATTCATGCATCGATCCATCGGTGACAGCATTGCGGACCTCTGTGGAAGCTCTCCAGGCGCCCGGGTAGATATCTGAATTGAAGTAACTATAAGCGCCGTAGGTGTATCCATGCTTCTCGCGCAGATTCAGAAACAGGCGCGCGCTGGGGCCACCCCCCAGAACGCGGTTCATGACCGTCAGAGGCACGTAATCCGGGTCGGCGCGCCGCACTGCAAAGTCACCGGCAAGAATGTTGGTCTGAACGGAGTCGGGACGATCGACGAGGGTGATTTTAGTGGGCGCAGGTGGCGATATTTCTCCCAGGTCCGGGGGAACCACGGGATGGCTTTTCCAGCCCCCGAAGGATTTCTGGATCAGCGAAACGACCTGGTCAAACTGGACGTCGCCGACCACGCCGAGGAGAGCGTTGTTAGGAACATAGTACCGCTCGTGGAAATCCTTGAGTTGCGCCGTGGTCATTGCCTTGATCGATTCGGGCGTGCCTGAAACAATGGAAGCAGCAAAGTCACCATAGAGCACTTTGTGGAACCGCTCCTGGGCCAGGAAGCCCGGCTCCGACCGCTCCTGCTCGACCTGGGCCAGTTGGCGTTTCTGGTATTTGGCAAACTCGTCGGCAGGAAACGTCGGATCCAGGACCACATCACTCATCAGCTCGAGGAGGCGATCCATACTTTCCGAAAGGCCGGAAGCGCTGACCGTGGAGGTGTCAGCGCCGAATTCAGCCGAGGCCGTGAGACTTGCCCCTAGACCATCAACGTCGGCAGCCAGTTGGGCGCTGGTGCGGTGAGTTGTACCCTCGCGCAGCATTTCCGCCGTAGCTTTGGCCAGTCCCGGCAAGCCCTTGGGGTCGGCCAAAGCCCCGGCTTTCACCCACAGTGTGAAGGCTACGGTCGGCAGCTTGTGTTGTTCAAGCACCAGGACGGTCAAACCGTTGGCGAGCTTCGTTTCACGCGGGCGGGGCAGCTTGACGCGCAGGACTTCCTTGCTCACCGGAGCACGGTTGAGCCGCTGCACCTCGGAGACTGCTGTTGCCTTTTCGCCCCCGGGGCCTTGCGCGCGGGTTGTTGTCCCGGTAAGGTCCACCAAGCAAAAGGTGACGAAAAAAATTAATGCAATGCGCTTCATCGATTTCCTCCTCGAACGGCAGTCGTCGTCATTCCCGCGAAAGCGGGAATCCAAGCCATGCGGACTGGCGTGGACCCCCGCTTCGGCGGGCGTGACAGGACTGGCCGCTATCGGCCCGCTGCCGATTTCACCCGAGAACTTGCGGGCAGGGCAGTCACTACCGCCCGTCCCGAAGCCACCAAGTATTTTTGTGCAGCCTGTTTGACCTGCTCTGCATTAACGGCGTTGAATTTCTCAAAGACGGTATTGATCAAGTCGGGATCATCGAAAAAGACAGTATACTGACCCAGCCTTATGGCCGTGTACAGCGACGACTGGCGGCTTTGGATCTGACTCCGCAAATACTGAGTTCGGGCCTTTTCAATCTCCTGGGTGGTTACGCCGTCCTTTTGCACGGCTTCAATCTCGTCGTAGATGGCCTCTTCGAGGTCTTCCGGCTTGACGCCAGGGCGCGGCATGGCCGTGATGTAAAGCAAGCTGGGGCCGATTCGCGCGTCCGGGTCCACCTGGATGGAAACCGCGAGCTGCTTCTCCTTCACCAGGTGCTGATAGAAACGCGAGCTTTGACCGGTGCCCAAGATGTTCGCCAGGACTTGCACCTGGAAGTTGTCCGGTGTGTCTCCAGGAGGAGTGTGGTAGGCGATCAGGAGCTGGGGGAGGCGGGCCAGAGGATCATAGATCACCTCTCGTCTTTCACCGTAATGCTCAGGTTCCGCCAAGTCGACCTTCGGCGGCGTCGGCTGCGACGGGATGGCGCCAAAATACTTCTTCACTTTCTCCAGGGTCTCCTGCGGGTCCAGGTCTCCAACCAGGGTCAGCACGGCGTTGTTGGGAGCATAGTAAATGCGGAAGAAATCCTTCAGGTCATCCAGGCTGGCGGCGTCGAGATCGGCCATGGAGCCGATGATGGAGTGCTTGTAGGCGAAGTTGTCGTAAGAAAGGTTGTCAATCTCGAGTTCTGCCTTGCCATAGGGCTGGTTATCGATGCCCACCCGGCGCTCCTCCTGAACCGCATTGCGTTGATTGTCCAGGTTGGCTTGGTTGACCGCCAGGGAGCGCATGCGATCCGACTCGAGGAAAAGCCCTAAGTCCAACTGGTTTTTGGGCAATTCTTCAAAGTAGTTGGTGCGGTCCTCAGTGGTCGTGCCGTTCATCCCACCGCCATTGTTCAAAACCAGGATAAAGTGTTCGCCCTTACCCACGTTCTCCGAGCCCTGGAACATCATGTGCTCGAAGAGGTGAGCGAACCCGGTCCGGCCGGGGCGCTCATTGTGGGAGCCAACCTTATAGGTGACGGCGATGGAAAAGACCGGCGCGCTATGGTCGGGCACGATGAGCACGCGCAGCCCGTTCGCGAGCCGCTGGTCGGTAAAGTCCAACCGTGGGAGCTTTGACTGCCCGGCAACCGCCTGGACAACACCCAGGAACAAAGCGAGGAGCAGACCCTGAACGCGATGCTTTCTCATAGCAAATACGCTCCAATACAACAGATTTCTATTGACTGCGAACTTCATAGTTTCGGTCATTTTGGACGAATATTCAAGAGGAAAGGCCACCTTGGGGACACAAGAATGCGGCCCTACGTTCCAATTGGAACACCGCCCGGGTTCGGCGTTCCGGTCAGGTTGGGCTGAGCATCTGTTAGAATGAGGGATGCGAGGATGTGGCCCGCAAGTAACCGGTCCAGGAAACCCCTCAGTCATGCCGCCTATTATTGAAGTGAAAGATCTCACGAAAGAGTTCCGCACTTTCCGCCGCCGCGAAGGCGTGAAGGGAGCGATCCAAAACCTCTTTGTGCGCGAATACCTGACCGTTCGCGCCGTGGATCATGTCAGTTTCGCCATCAATGCGGGGGAAATGGTGGGCTACATCGGGGCGAATGGCGCGGGCAAGTCCACCACGATAAAGGTGCTGACGGGAATTCTGGTCCCCAGCAGCGGGCGGGTGATTTCGAGCGGCTATGTGCCGTACCGCGATCGGCGGCGTTACACGAAGCACATCGGGGTTGTGTTCGGCCAGCGCACGCAGCTTTGGTGGGACATCGCGGTCATCGAATCCTTCAAGCTTCTCAAAGAACTCTACGAAGTGCCGGAGCAGGACTACCGCCGGCGGCTGGATTTCTTCTGCGAAATTCTCAATCTGGGGGATTACCTTCACACCCCGGTGCGAAAGCTCAGCTTGGGAGAGAGAATGCGTTGTGACCTGGCGGCATCACTGCTTCACAACCCGCCCCTGCTTTTCCTGGATGAGCCGACCATTGGACTGGACGTGGTCGCCAAAGACCGCATCCGGGAATTCCTGAAAGAGGTCAATCGCAGCCAAGGGACAACGATCCTGCTGACGACTCACGACCTTTCCGACATCGAAGAGCTTTCCAAGCGCATCATCATCATCGACAAGGGCCACATCCTCTTTGACGGCGACCTGGGAACGATGAAAAAGCGCTTGGCCAAGTACAATCAGGTGAAATTCTTCTTGAAGGACCGCTCCCAGATAGCGCGGCTGGCGCAGATCACGAGCAACGGCATTGCCCGTGAGCGGGTTGACGAGCTCACCTACCTGATGCGCTTTGAGCGCGACGAGCACTCCACTGCCGAAGTCATCCGCAACCTCGTCAACCAGCTCGAGGTGCGGGATATCTTTGTTGAGGAAGAACCTATTGAGGACATCGTGAAGCGGATCTACCTGAGTGGAGAGGTGGGATGATGTACATGTTACCCGATGTCATTCCGAGCGGAGCGAGGAATCTCGCTCGGCGCTCCACGGGGTCGCGGAACCAAGAATCAGAGCAAGATTCCTCGCTCCGCTCGGAATGACATCGTTGCATCAGTTTTCTCGAAAGCGGGGGCGCCCGGCGCTTCGGCGCCTCGGGCGGGTCTATGCGGAGTTTATCCGCGTGGGGTTCGTCAACACGCTCGCCTACCGCTTGCGCTACTACACGGGCATCGTTACCTACTTCATCTACGTCACGGTCTATTACTTCATCTGGAAAGCCATTTACGAACACAGTTCCACGATCGAGGGCTTCGACTTCAGCCATATCCTCACTTACATCGCGGTGGGTTGGATCATCCGTTCCTTCTACTTCAACAATGTTGACCAGGACATGGCCAACCAGGTCATCGAAGGCAAGCTGGCCATGGACCTCATCAAACCCGTCAACATTCAATTCATGTACGTCGCCCAGGCATTCGGGGAGTCCTTGTTTCGCGCCGGGATGCTGAGCCTGCCCACGGCATTGGCGCTCATGCTGATTTATCCCTTGCGCCGCCCGGCCAGCCTGCACCACTTTCTAGCCTTCCTCGTGAGCGTGCTCTTCAGCTTCTTCATTGTGGCGGCCATCAATTTCGCTGTGGGGACGCTGGCGGTGAGGTTGAAGTCTATTCTGGGTCTGCTGCGCGCCAAGTATTTTCTGCTGGAACTCTTCTCTGGTTTGCTTTTGCCGATTTCCTTTTTCCCGGAAGTCTTTCAAAAGCTATTCAAGTTTTTGCCGTTCCAATACATCAGCTATATCCCGGTGCTGCTTTACCTCGGGAAAATCAATGGCGGGGCCATCGTCGGATCACTCGCCCTGCAACTTGTTTGGGTGGTCCTGCTCTTTGCCATCGGGGATGCCATGTGGAGATGGTCGAGCCGGAAGATCACGATTCAAGGGGGATGAGGAAAGCAGGTGTCGGGTGACAGGGGCCGGGAACTAGCTGGCGTCCCTGGCTGAACTTCACCCTCTCCCCAGGGGAGAGGGTGGATCGCGACGGCGTTTTCACCAGCCGTCGCGGGCCTGGTGAGGGGTCAGTTGCAGGGCGACCAGGGATCAGGTGGGCCATCAAGATGAGAAGGCACTTTAGACTCTTCGCTCTTTACTTTGCCCAGTACGCCAAGGTGCGGCTGGCATACAAGGCGGATTTCTTCATCGCCTTTTTCTCCTCTATGGCCGCTACGGTTCTGGGATTCGGTTTTGTGTGGGTGCTCTTCTCCAAGATTCCCAAGCTGCAGGACTGGTCGTTTCACGAAATTTTGTTTCTCTACGGCTTCTCACTGATCCCTCTTGGAATATTCAACGTCATCAGTTGGAACCTTTACGAGTTCGGGGACCTTTACATTATCCAGGGTAGGTTTGACCGCATCCTGCTGCGGCCTGCGGATACGCTCTTTCAGGTCATCTTCGAAAAGTTCCGGCTGGAATCGTTGCAGGAAGTTGTGACAGGAACGCTGGTGGTCGCCCTCTGCGTCAGACATTTGCACCTGGCCTGGAAAGTGGCGGATTCTTTCTGGTTTTTGTTGATGGTTATCTGTGGGGCGGTGATTTATCTCGCTGTGTTTCTCATCCTCACGTCTGTATCTTTCTGGTTCGAGGACCGTGTGGGCATCGTGCCGCCGGTCTTCAACATGCTCACCTTCGGTCGCTATCCTCTGACCATTTACAACGTCTTCCTCCAGTTCTTTCTGAGTTGGATCATCCCCTTCGCCTTTGCCTCTTTCTACCCCACAACCCATTTCCTTGGTCGGCGGGTATTCGCTCCTTACTTTTATCTCGTGCCGGCGGTGGCCGTGGGTTTCTTCCTGCTCTCCATCTTTGTCTGGAACAAGGGCGTGGAGAACTACAGCAGTACGGGAACCTGACATTGGAGATTGCTGATTGTCGATTGCCGATTGAAAAAGTAGCGCGGGAATTTCCTCCTCTGCTCATCGGCAATCGTCAATCGACAATCGAAAATCGGCAATGGTCCTAGAGGGACAGCACCTCGTCGTAGACCTTCAGGGTCGCCTCTGCGACTCGCCGCCAGGAGAATTCCTGGGCCCGCTCGAGTCCCTGCTGGATCATCTTCCGACGCAGTTCAGAATCCTCGACCGCGCGTAGCACTTTATCCGCGATGTCCTGAGGGTCGTGGGGATCGACATAAAGCGCGGCTTCTCCGCCCACTTCAGGAAGCGAAGCCGTTCGGGAGGCAACAGCCGGCAAGCCGTTCGCCATGGCCTCCAGGACGGGAATCCCAAAGCCCTCTTCCAGTGAAGGGAAAAGCAGCACACTTGCCGACTGATACAGAGACTGCAATTCCTCCAGGGTCACATATCCCCGCACTTGCACTCGCGGTCCAAGCCCCTGGCGGCGTATGTAATCGTGGATGGTTCCGCTCCCGTAACCGTCTCCGCCCACGAGAGTCAGCCGATAGTGGCCTGGCAGTTTCTCGAGAGCCCGCAGTGCATTCAGCGTATTCTTGCGAGTCTGAAGGACCCCCACACTCAGAATCATTTCGTTGCCTTCTCCCACCAGTCTCGCCCGAGCCAACAGACGCTCGCCTGGAGACAAAGTCAACGAAGGCGGATCGACGCCCAAGGGGATGATTCGAAGCTTGTTTTCGGAGACCGATGTGTGTGCAAGTAATTGCCCGGCCGTATAACGCGACGATGTGATAACCCTTGTGGCGCGCCCCACGGCCTCGATAAGCAAGGCGGAAAACTTGCGCCGAAAGTCTGCGGTCGAGTACTCATGACCGGTAATAGGGAAAATGTCAAACACAGTGACGATCTCCCTCCTGAAACGAAACGCCGGAGGGCGCTGCGCCAAGCTATGGAACAATTCCGCCTGCCAGGGCAACCAGAAGGTTAAATGAGGTTGAAACAGCCTAACGGAGAAATGCGATTTTTGAGAACCCGGCGTTGAGGCAGGACGCAAGAACTCCCGGCGCCGACCAAACCGCGACAGGCGATAGCAGAGCAAAAACCGGTGCGGAGTCTCGACCTTGGCAAGGGCTTCGATCAGCTTACGGGAATATACCGCGATGCCCGACGGTTGGGGCTCCACAGTGTAGGTAGCATCCAGTCCGATAGTCGCCATCAGTGATTCGTTCCGGTGTGACCCCTCACCCGTCCCGATCAGATCGGGACACCCTCTCCTCCAAGGGGGAGAAGGGAGTAAATTCAAATTATCGGCCCCCTCTCCCTCTTAGGGGAGAGGGGCCGGGGATGAGGGGGTTCTAGGGTCGATCAGTGAACAGCCTCCTTGACGGAGCTTGACTGAACAACATTGACAGTAACTCTGCTCCCACAAGGAATGGATGTTCGGTTGTTGGGGGGCGGCTGTCAACTATGAATTTCCAGTGGGTCAGCAGGAAGATGATGAGTCCGCCACATCTTCCAACCCGTATTCTTTCAGTTTTCTATAGATAGTTGTCTTTCCAATACCGAGCAATTTGGCGGCGCGGAGTCGGTCGCCTTTGGTCGCCTCGAGCGCCTGAAGTATGGCTCGCTGCTCCAGCGCCTGGAGAGTCGCGAGCGTCCGTGGGTCGTGGCGCGGCTCGCCCGCCAAATAGAGGAGGTTCGAGGGCAGATCGACCACTCGGATTTGAGGCGCACCCCCCAGCGCTAGGGCACGTTGGATACAGTTCTCCAGTTCCCTGACGTTGCCCGGCCAATCGTAGCTCATCAGGCGCGCCATGGCCTCGTCCGAAACACCCGTGATGCCGCCCAAGTCAGCTTTATGCTTCTCGAGAAAAAAACGAACCAAACCGGGAATATCCTCTCGGCGCTCGCGGAGTGGCGGCAACTTGATGGAAACAACGTTTAGCCGGAAATACAGCTCTCTTCGGAAAGTGCCGCGCTTGATGGCGACCTCGAGGTCCTGGTTCGTGGCAGCGACGATTCGCGCTTTCACTGGTATCCGCTCGTTGCTGCCCAGGGGCTTGATTTCACGCTCTTGGAGGGCGCGCAAGAGTTTTGATTGCAGCTCCACAGGAAGCTCCACAATTTCGTCCAGAAACACAGTCCCTTCGCCGGCCGCTGCCAGCAAGCCTTGGCGGTCGCGAGTCGCCCCAGTGAAAGCCCCGCGAACGTGGCCGAATATTTCGCTCTCAATCAAGGTTGGCGTCAGCGCGCCACAGTCTATGGGTACGAACGGCTGGTCGCCCCATGGGCCTTCCGCGTGAATCGCGCGCGCCACCAGTTCTTTTCCCGTTCCGCTTTCCCCCAAGATCAGGACGGGATCCCGCGTCACAGCGACTTTGGCGATGAGGTGGTAAACCTTCTGCATTCGTGCCGAGGCGCCACTCAAACCCGCGTAGTTTCCTTGATATTCATCGGAGTAAACACGCGATGGTGGCTGTGGAATTCCCATTGTCTCCCTGCTCGCGACTTCCGGGGTCTGATTCTCAGTAGTAACTGGCTAATATACACATGTAGGCGTGAACAGTCAAAAGGGAATGAGTGCGGAGGGAAGGGCGGGGTTAAAACCCCGCCGCAAAGCGGCTTGCAAAGTACTGTTCGAGGTGGAAACAGTTGGAAGCGTTGGTAACGGCGGGGTTAAAACTCCGCCCTTCCCTATTCAGGGAGAGAAATCCGGCCTATGGCAGGGAAGACCCTGCGGGAATTAGGGAGGGTTTAAGCACCACGAACTTGATGTTCTCTTCCGTCGGCAGGAGGGCATCCACCGAGGCGAGGAGTTGATTCGAAGACGCGTTCCCCTCATTGTGCCAGGCCAATCGGGAGCCGGCTCCTTCGCCATTGTCCACGGCAGGGCCGCGACCACGGTCTGGGCCGCCCCACTCGCTGAAAGTAGTAGTCTCGAGCGGTGTGAATCGGCCTTCCGAATCTCTCAGGCCTTGGAGAACCAGCCGGATATAGCCTGGACGCGAATCACCGGCCGCCCTTCGAACCGCCAGACAAGTGCCTTCGACTAGTGTGCCCGGGAGGACAGGCGCACTGCCTTTCACGGCCTCCGCAGCGACGACGTATGCTGCAAAGGGCTGACCAGGCTGGGCGTTGGCGGAAGTGAGAGGTTGGAGAAGTCGGACTGAGATGGCGGTTCCTGGCTGAATCATTTGCCCGGTTCCCGAAGGTCCGAACCACAACATCCTAAGTCCAGGGTAAAAGCAGAGGGCGCCAGTTAACAGTGTGGCTGTCCAAGCAATCCATCGGCCCATTGATTTGCCACCTCCCAAAGCTTTTATCGGCTAGCGATCGGCAAATCTTGAAGTGCTTGCAGCACGCGTTTTGCCAAACAGTAAAGTTTTGCATCTCAATGTAAACAGAGGGGTTGAGCTGTCGGTGGGAAATGCCAGGGGATAAAGCTTTATGTAATAGTGACGGAATGTGTAAACTTTTCCAAACAACAAGAAGGTGGGAACGGGGGGATTGCGAAAGCGGATGAGGAGGAATACTGTAATATAGCGTTGGAGGGGAGGACCTATTCTTGTGGCCGAAAACGCGCGAATCTTGATCGTTGAGGACGACGCCCATGAACGGCAGGGGCTCGCCGATCTTCTCTCTGCTTGGGGTTACGAAACCGAAACCGCGGGTGACGGTTCAGAAGCCCTGGAAAAGGTTTCTTCTTTCAACCCTGCGGTGGTGATATCGGATCTTCGGATGCCGCGCATGACGGGCATGGAGTTGTTGCGGCAAGTCCATGAAATCCACTCCGGCTTGAACTTCATCATGCTGACCGGACAGGGATCGATTGAGGAAGCGGTGGAAGCCACCAAGCTGGGCGCCTTTAATTTTCTTGAGAAGCCGCTCGATACCAAGCGGCTTCAGGTTGAGTTGCGGATTTGCCTGGAGAGCCATGAAAGTGAGCGGGAACTGGAGGCAGCCCACCGGCGGCTGCGAGACCTGGGATTCCTGGGCAACATCGTAGGGCGGTCCAAGAAAATGCAGGAAGTGACGTCGCTGGTCTCGATGGTCGCGCCCTCCCGCGCTTCGGTTTTGATCAGCGGCGAGAGCGGCACGGGCAAGGAGCTGGTGGCCCGGACGATTCACGAGCTTAGCCCGCGCCGCACCGCGCCTTTCGTGGCCGTGAATTGCGCGGCGATACCGGAGACTCTGATGGAAAGTGAGATTTTCGGCCACGAGAAGGGAGCTTTCACCGGGGCCATCGAGCGCCGGGTGGGTTGCTTCGAGCTGGCCGACGGTGGCACACTTTTGCTCGATGAGATAAGCGAAATGCCGTCCGCCACCCAGGCCAAGCTGCTCCGCGTGCTCGAAGACTCCAAGGTGCGCCGGCTGGGAAGCAAATCGGAAATCTCCGTTGATGTGCGCGTCCTGGCAGCCACCAACAAAATCCCGGAGGAAGCAGTCGCCAAGGGCCAGTTGCGTAGCGACATCTACTTCCGCCTCAACGTGGTCCATATCGTTTTGCCTCCTTTGCGCGCCCACCCTGAAGATCTGGAGGAGTTGACGGCCGCCCTTCTCAACGACTTAAACCGAAAACACAACCGGGCGATGAAGATCGTTGACGATGAAGTTCTACAGGCCTTCCGTCTGTATAGCTGGCCGGGGAACGTGCGCGAGCTGCGCAATGTCTTGGAGCGTATGCTCGTGACTACCTCTGGCGAACTCTTGACTGTCAATGAATTGCCTCGCGGCTTTGGCCATCCTGCCATGGCAGAAGGTGGAGAGGAGCTCCAGCTCCGTCCCGGCATGACGGTCGCCGAGGCTGAACGCCGCCTCATTTTCCAAACCTTAACTTCCACGCAAAACAATAAGACGCGCGCCGCAGAACTGCTCGGGATCAGCCTGAAAACTCTCCACAACAAGTTGAAGGAATATGGGGCTCAGCCTGAAGATTAAGCTTACCGCGCTCATAACCCTCCTGGTCCTGCTCGTAGTCCTGGCCACCTCGACGCTCTACCTCTCTCATCTGGCCCGACAGGCCCTGAGCGAGATTGGAAGCAGAGGGGAATATGTGGCCAACGAAATCTACCATCAGGCCAGCACCCTCCTGTCCCAGGCCCGAATGCCGGCGGGTTCAAACCCTTCCGATTTCCAGGCGCTAAGCGGCTTCGTGCAAGCCCGACTTGCGGCCGATGCGGGGTTGACCTCACTGCTGGAATCCGCGGTCGGATATTCACCTTCCATTTACTACGCCGCCATCACGGACACCCGGCGCCAGGTTATGGTTCACAACGATCCAGGGGAAATCGGCCGGGTGCTGGCGCCGGCGGTGCCGTTTGAGGATTTGCTCCATGCCGGATTTTTAAAGCAACTCCGCGTGGTCTACGGTCCGTCCAGGGTGTACGAAGTCGTGCTGCCGCTCGAGATTGGAAACAGGCCTTTCGGCGACGTACGCGTCGGAGTCTCGACACTTTTCCTCGGCCACCAGATCACCCCGGATTTGCACGCTGCCCTGACCCTTTCTTTTGCCATCATCATCTTCACCACTCTCGCTGCCGGTCTGCTTTCCTATCGCCTCTTGCGCCCCCTGGAAACCATTTCGCGAAGTGTTGACTTGCTGGCGCGCGGCGAATATTCCGAACCTGTCCGCCTAAAGCGGACCGACGAATGGGGCGTGCTTTCCTCAAAATTGAACCTCTTAGGCGAGCAGATGCGCGGCGAGAAAGCCGCCTTTGTCCAATTGAAGGAAAACCTCGACCAGCTTTTCTCCAAGCTGAGCGACGGCCTGCTGCTATTTGAGAGCCAGGACCGGCTGGTCCTGGCAACACCCGCCGCGGCCCGTTTGCTGGGGTGCAGAGCGGAAGACATCGTTCATCGCCAGGCGCTGGAGGTGTTCTCCACCCACAACCCTCTCCATGACCTCTTGCGGGAAGCCTTCGCCTCACGGCAATCTACGCCCTGGCGAACCCTTGAGCTTGGCGGCGAACCCCCGGCGCGCATTGCGGTGAACGTGCAATTCGTCCGTGAGCAGGGCGAGGCCATGGGATGCCTGGTCACCTTGCGCGACGCCACCACACGCGCGCAGATCGAGGATCAAATTGATGTCACAACGAAGCTGGCGGCTCTCGGCCGGCTCACTTCCGGAGTCGCGCACGAGGTGAAGAATCCGCTCAACGCCATGGTTCTCCAGCTCGAAATCCTGAAATCCAAACTGACCGACCAAGGTGAAAAGGTTGGCCCGCATCTGGAGATACTCTCCAGCGAGATCCGGCGGCTCGATCGCGTGGTGAAAACCTTCCTCGATTTCACCCGCCCGGTCGAGATCCACCCCATCCCCACCCCCGTGGAAGGCTTGGTCCGCGAAGTCTTTCTGCTGGCTGAGCCGCATGCGCTGCAGAATAACGTTCGGCTCGTCTTTGAACACCAGGGAACCCTTCCGACTATTAACGTTGACCGCGACCTCATGAAACAGGCGCTCCTGAACCTGGTTCTAAACGGCTGCCAAGCCATGCCCTCAGGAGGGCAACTTAAGGTTAAACCGCAAACAGACGGTCATCACGTCAATATCGAAATTTCCGACCAGGGTGTGGGTATTCCGCCGGAGGCAAGGCAGAAAATCTTCTCTCTCTTCTATACCACGAAGCCCGGCGGCAGCGGAATTGGACTCGCCATGGCTTTCCGAGTCCTGCAGCTCCACAACGGATTCATCGACTTCACAAGCGAGGCCCATCACGGCACCACGTTTCGTGTTTCCATTCCCGTGCCCTGACCCGGCTCGGCAAGAGTGCTCTCCAGCCGCGCGCCTAAGGACAAACGAAGCGGGACATTTCGGTGTTCACGTGTAACCAATTCATCTTTGAAAGTCATCAAGCGGGAGCATTATAAGTGTTAGACTTTGGACTTTCGACTTTTGACTTCAGACTTTTGACTTCTGACTTCTGATGGACGCCCAGCCCTCACCGCTCATGCCCATTTCGGATGCCCCCATCGTGGGCCGCAGCGCCAATACGGCCATTTCGCCGGCGGCCGCGATTTCCTGGGCGCTCGATGATACTCTGGGGCTTTTGTTTCGGCCTTTTGATGCTTGGAGATGGACCAAGCTCAGTTTGCTGTGCCTCTTCTTGGGAGGTGGCACACCCACCGCAGCATTCCAGTGGAGCCTGAGCGCTCTGCCCAGTGGTTTTCGACTATCGGATCTGGTGGCCGGCGCGCGGCAATACGTCGCGCAACACCCTTCCCTCATCTTCCTGGTCATCGTGTTCGCTCTCGCGCTGGGGCTCGGTTTCCTCTACCTGAGGTCGATATTTCGCTTTGTTCTGGTGGATTCACTGGTCAAGATGAAGGTAGCTACACGCAGTGCGTGGTCCGCTCTTCGTCCCCTGGGGCAATCCTATTTCTGGTGGCTGGTGGGAACGTTGGTGGCGCTCGCCGCCACGTTCTCACTCGTGGTCATTGTCGCCTTTCCCGGCCTCCACGCTGCTTCCACCTCGGGCACAGGCAAGCTTTTCGCCACAGCGTCTCTGGCACTAATCCTCTCCTTGATAGTCCTTCTCGGATTGGCTGTAGCCCTCCTGATTATGCTCACCGATGATTTGGTGGTTCCCCTGATGTACGCCGAGCGTTTGTCATTACCTTCTGCGTGGAGAGAACTTTGGCAGAAAATGCGCCATGACCCGGCCTCATTCGCGGTTTATATCTTGTTGCGCTTTGTGCTTTCGGTAGGAGTCAGCGTCGCAGTCCTTCTCTTTCTAGTCCCATTACTCGTAGGCGTATTCTCCGGTGCGGTAATCATAGCCGCTACCGCAATCCTGGCGCTGCATCTGGTGGGGCTCGCATGGGTATGGAACTTGCCCACCATCAGCCTGGCGGTCGCCGCGTTGGTGTTGCTGAGCGCAGTCTTGGTGATCCTATTGAGCGTGGTCGGAATGCCGGGCCAAGTCTTTCTCCAGGGCTTCGGCCTGCGCTTCATCGCGGCGCGCTCTCCATCCCTTAAAACCCTTTGCTCCGCGTCTGGGGGGCAGGGAAGGCTCGAATGAATCCCTGTCCGCAAGGGCACACGTCCTCAGAAATATTGCAAAAACCTGCCTCGCCGTGGAAACAACTCACAGGATATCAATGGCTGGTCCTGCTCGTGGCATGGCTTGGTTGGGTCTTCGATTCCATGGACGCGCTGATTTACGCCCAGGTGATGACGCCGGCGCTAAAAGAACTGCTGGGGGCTCACAGTTCGCCCCAGAACATTGGCTGGTATGGCGGGATCATCTTCTCCATCTTCATTGTGGGCTGGGCGCTGGGAGGCATCCTCTTCGGAGTTCTGGCGGACTACCTGGGGCGTTCTCGAACTCTGGTCATAACAATTCTGGTTTATGCGGTTTTCACAGCGCTGGCGGGTTTCTCGCACACTTGGTGGGAACTTGGAATCTACCGCTTTCTGACTGCCCTGGGCGTGGGCGGCGAATGGGCCGCCGGCGCCACTCTGGTGGCGGAGGTCTGGCCCGAATCCCTGCGCGTGAAAGGGGCGGGCCTGCTCCAATCAGCGTGGGGATTTGGTTTCTTCCTCGCCGCCGGGATTAACCTCTTGCTGTCCGCTTACAGTTGGCGGGTAATGTTCTTCGTGGGAATCATGCCTGCACTGGTGGCTGTTCTCCTGCGCCTGAAAGTGCACGAGCCGGAACGCTGGACCAGCCAGCATCTTCAGGCAAAGCTCCCGGGCTCGCAACGCTTGACGATCGCCGAACTCTTTTTGCCTGGGACTCGCCGCGACACGTTGGTCGGGACTTCGCTGGCCTTTGTGGCTGTGTTTGGCCTTTGGGGCGCCACCAATTGGACGCCCTCGCTCATTACTGAACTCCTTCGCCCGCGGCATCTTGATGCAATCGCGACCGCCCGCAGAGTCAGCTTCGCCGTCATGAGCCTCAACGCCGGAGCCATCCTGGGTTACCTGGCAGGTCCTTTGATTGCCGAGCGGTGGAGCAGGCGTGCCATGTTCCTGCTGCTGATGCTGGGTTCGGCGCTGTCGCTTCCCCTCACCTTCCTGATACCCACCTCTTTCTCCACAGCCATGTGGCTGCTGCCCTTCTTGGGATTCTTCACCAACGGGATTTTCAGCGGGTTTCCGGTTTACTTTCCGGAAATCTTCCCCACCCGCATTCGAGCCACAGGCGCCGGATTCTGCTTTAACGCTGGCCGCATCTTTGCCGCCGCAGGACCGTTCCTGACGGGCTATCTCGTGGTCCACCTCGGAACTTTTGCGCGCGCTGCCAGCTCCATCGCCTTGATCTATGTCTTGGGCCTGCTCATCCTGCCCTTCGCGCGTGAAACAAAAGGCGAGGTTATCCAATAGGGGCTTGCGGCGAGCCCCTCCCAAGTAACCCCTCACCCGGCCCGCTCCGGCTGGTGAAAGCGCCGGCAGCGGGCCACCTTCTCCCTAAGGGAGAGGGTGGTTTTCCCAACTTCGACGCGGTCCAGAGATTCCAGCCCTCTCCCCGGGGAGAGGGTGCCCGACGGAGGAGGGCGGGTGAGGGGTTTTTCCATTGCATGAATTTAGGAACCTCGTTCAACTTACGAATTCGGGTTGAAAAAAAACGAGGCAAGGGCCCTTCAATGACCCGATGACCCAATGATCCGATGATTCAATGAGTCAATCGAAGAGGTCCTGGGCTAGGCATGTGGACATGATGTCTCTTGACAACACTTCCCCTTTATGATAGCCTACTAATGTGAAATGCCCAACCCGCGGGGAAGTCCTTTCCTCGCTATCCTAACATCCCGTCTCAGGAGGAACCATGTCCCTACGCAAATCACCCCAACTTACGCCCGCGTTGCTCGCCGCCGCGCGCCAGAATGCCCAGCATTCCACCGGACCGCGCAGCCCCGCCGCCAAGCAGAATTCTAAGCTCAATGCCTTGAAGCACGGCGCACGCGTCAGCGACGAGAATCGCTGCCTGGCCATGCTCGCGCTGGGGGAAGACCCGCAAGAATTCGAAAACTTGAAGCAGGAACTCATGAGCGCCCTGACCCCCGGCGACGCGCTCTGGGAGAAGCAGATCGACGACTTGGCCTGGCTCTACTGGCGCCGGGAAAGGCTGGAGCGGGCGCAAGCAGGCCTGAAGCGGCGCGCCTTGCAGGCGATCGACGACTGGCAACACCGCCGCCGGCAGGAGATGGCCCGTGTCACCTTCGACGCCTCCCAGCACGACTTGCTTGATGTCAACCTATCCGACTCTACAGACCGAGGCGTGACGCTGAGAAGGACGC
>Ga0326727_10010582_pt1 | contig 21918 bp, 23 predicted proteins | sample MB2enrmetagenome_FD_207643 | JGI IMG/M metagenome (GOLD analysis project Ga0326727, IMG submission 207643) | Lab enriched peat soil microbial communities from McLean, Ithaca, NY, United States - MB29MY | ecosystem: Environmental > Terrestrial > Soil > Wetlands > Peat | place: USA: New York...
ACTCGCTGGGTCGAAGCTGGGGTGATGGTGCGCATCGGGCCGGATCGGTTTCCCATGCACTTGTACCCACTTTCGAAATCCGTGAGGTAAACAATGGCCGACGATGTATCGGAAAAACTAGATATCCTCATCAAACTTCAGGCTGCCGCGCTAACGGCAGGTATGGAGTCGATGAAGGATAAGATTTTGTTCCTGTCGAAAGCTGGATTGCGCCCTACCCTTATTGCCGACATCGTCGGAACGACGACTAATCATGTGAGCGTCACATTGTCGAAAGGCCGCAAGCCTACGAAATCGAAATAACGAAAGGTCACGTCTCGGAGGAAAAACCCTTGGCCAGTGATGAATCAAGCGAATTACTCGGTGAATTAAAGAATGTGAAAATGCTTCTCATTCTTCAAGCCATGGCCCTAGGTTGTCAACAAAGGCAGGTCGCGGCAGCTCTTGGGGTAAGCGAGGCAACGCTGAGCCGCATGTTGCCCAAAGGCCTCGGTAAGGAACTGGCCAGAGTTGCTGAGCGTCGATCCGGTATCGCGCTGGAGGCTCGATGACCGACGAACAAGCGAATCAGATTCTCAAAGAGCCAGAGATGTTACGTAAGCTCAAAATGATCGAGCTGTTCGACAAGGTTATTCACAGGCGCAACTTGCCCAAGCCTTGGGCGTCAGTCAGCCGACCATCAGTCGAATGATGCCAAAAGTCTCGACCAGAAAGGTCTGACCTTATGGCAGACAGAACTCCAGTCGTTGATTGGTCAGGCAATTACGAGGAAAACTGTCTCCAGCTTGCAAAGCATCTCGGCAAAAGCAAAATCCGCCGTAAATTATTTGACGCTATCTACGGCCGCGTCTCGAAACCCCGCTCCAGAAAACAGATGGTTGCGGCGGCCAAATTGAAATCAACCGACGGCCAGCAAGCGCAAAACGAACTAGATCACCTCGCAAAGTACGCTCTGATTAAGCAAATCAAAAATGAAGGGAGTGTCGCGGTTGATGATGGAAGTCGTTGGTTGTATCTCAAAGACGAAAATGTTCGTGCTCACCGTGCGCAAATCTTGAAGCATGCGAACAATCCTGAAGAGGCAAAAAAAGTGCCAACAAAACGCCGACCACAGGGATCAACAACGGGTGTTGTGACTCGCCGCTATCTTAAGAGTAGGAAGCATTTGGACGTTCTATATTTAACCGCAAACCCGAACCGAGACATCCGAGTTGAGTCGGAAGTGAATCAAGTGCAGCAAGAAGTGCGTGGTTCCAAGCTCCGTGACAATATCGACGTTCACTATCGGCCAGCTGCGAATTTAGATTCCCTGATCCAAGGATTGAATGACCTCGCTCCAGCTATAGTACATTTCTCTGGTCACGGTAATGAGAGAGGTGTCGGAACGGACGATGTCCAATCGGCTCGTCCGGTAGGAAAACTGGTCTCGTTCGAACTTCTAGCGAAGGCAATCGCTGCCACAGATACGCCGCCGCAGGTTATCGTTTTGAATTCGTGCAAAAGTGCAGGGGCAAAAAAGTCCTTCTTTCCGCCTGCCAAGGCGATCGTCGCCATGGGAGATTCAATTGGCGACTTGGCCGCGATCGCTTTTGCCGCGAAATTTTACGCAGCAATTGCCGCAGGACAATCGCTTCATTCGGCGTTTGCGCAGGGAAAGGTTGCCGTCGAAGCAGTCTCAATTGATGAGGCAGATACGCCTGAACTGCTTCTGGCTGAAAACATCAATCCAAAAAAAATCATCCTGACCTGAGGCTGGAAAACATATTGGTCATCCGGCAGGTGGCTCCGATTCCCTCTCCTTCCCTGTCCACGAATGATGACACCTCCGAGCCCGTCATGAGCGAAGCCGAAGGACCACTCGCACTTGGGGACCCGGGAGGCCAGAGACCTCAACAGGCCGGTGTTCCCCCACACGAACCTGATAGGTCCCGGTAACACCGTTGCCTTCACCAACCCGGCCACGCGCCCGCCGCCTCGCCAAATCCCCGTTTTCTGTTCCCTGTTCCCTAGTCCTTAGTCCCTGTTCCCTAGTCCTTAGTCCCTAGTCCCTAGTCCCTAGTCCCTCGTCCCTGTCCCCAGCACCTTGCTCCACAGCCGCTTCTCCGCCAACTCCTCCAGCGTCTTCCCGTTCTCTGGCACGACCGCATAAATCAGTTGGCAGCCCATCGCCTGCGCCAACCGGCCCGCCCCATTCAGCGAAATCGTTCCCCGCATCTCGCTCTGCTCCAGCCGGAAGAGCACCGAGGGGCTCACCTCCAGCAACTTCAACATCTCTGCCGTTGGAACTCCCAGCGCGAGCCGGACCGCCCGCAGCAAACCCGGCGTAGGCTTCTTTTCCCTTCCCGCCCACCGGTAATACTTGAGTTCCTTGTCCAGTTTCTTCTGCGCCAACTGCCGCTCTTTCTCCCGCATCCTCCCATCCTCCTTGAACGGGCTTCACAGGCTGCGCAAAAACTCGATAGCAGGCCTGTTTTGTAAAAGGGCACGACTTTAGTCGGGCCGCTAGTGCAACAAAACAAATGTTGGGCTTTAGCCCCTGCGGTATGCTTTTCGGGCAATCATTCTGATAACAGCCCTTCCCGCAGCCTGAATATCCGCTCTCAAGGAGCGCAAGCCTCACTCCAAATGTACGAAAAAGGTGCTAAATTACACGCAAAAACACCCTAATTCTGGCTATTTCTGGTCATTATTCGCACTTTTGGTCGGCATCCAGATGGACTTTCGCTGCTTTTCTCACGGCCCGCAAGGCCGCCTTTTTTAGAAATAGCTCCCGATTCATCAGTTTGCCGCCTTGCAGCGCGCCAGATTGCCTTCTTTATCTATGCTTGCAGGGCTCCATGCACATCGCCTTGCAAGACGACAACTTTCAAGCCTCAGCCGACAACCGTCCACTGACAACTGACAACTGAGAACTGAGAACTGAGAACTGAGAACTGACGCCTGTTCCTGGTCTCTAGTCGCCAACCACTGACAACTGACCCCTGATCCCTGACCCCTGATCCCTATCTTCCTGGTCCTTGTACTGGAGCTGGTAGAGCTTCCAGTAGAGGCCGCGGTGGGCGAGCAATTCCTGGTGGGTGCCCTTCTCGCGCAACTGGCCCCGGTGCATCACCAGAATTGTCTCCGCGCGCTGCACGGTCGAGAGGCGGTGGGCGATTAAAACACTGGTCCGGCCCTCGACCATGCGCTCCAATGCGCCGCGAATGCGCAACTCGGTGTCGGTGTCCACGCTCGAAGTGGCTTCGTCGAGGATGAGGATGCGGGGGTTGTAGGCCAGCGCGCGGGCAAAGTTGATGAGCTGCTTCTGACCGGTGGAGAGTGAGTTGCCGCGCTCGCGGACCGGCTCGTCGAACTGGTTGGGCAGGCTCTCGATGAAGTCCAGCACATTGACGTCGCGGGCGGCCTGGCGCAGATCGGCGGCGGTGATGGCCTCGTTGCCGAAACGGATGTTTTCGGCCAGCGTGCCGGTGAAGAGGAATGGGTCTTGCAGCACGACGGCGAAGTGCCGGCGGAGCGCGGCCAGGTCGTGTCGGCGCAGGTCGATGCCGTCCAGCAGGATTTGTCCGGCGGTCACATCGTAGAAGCGCATCATCAGGCTGGTGAGCGTGGTTTTGCCTGCGCCGGTGTGGCCGACGATGGCCACTGTCTGGCCGGGTTCGACGGTGAAGGAAACGTCTTTGAGAATCCAATCGATGCCATCGATAGCGGCCAGATCGGCGGATCGAGCGATGGCCTTTTTCTGTTCCTCGGTCAGCTTCTGATAGGTGAACCAGACGTGGCGGAACTCGATCCGGTTGCTGCCGTCGCCGGGCAGCGGGCTGGCCGGGCTGACGATCTCCGGCTCTGTGTCCAGGAGTTTAAAAATGCGCTCGCTGGCGGCCATCGCCGATTGCAGGATGTTGTACTTGTCGCTCATGTCCTGAATCGGCCGCCAGAAGCGCAGCGAGTATTGGATGAACATATTCAGCACGCCGATCATCACCACGCCGGAGAGCACGCCAATCCCGCCGCGCCAGACGATCAGCGCGATGGCCACGGCGCTGAGCAGATCGACGGCGGGATAAAAGAGCGCGTAGGCGAAGATGGTGTCCTTGAAGGCGATCATGTGCTGGCGGTTGACCTCTTCAAAGTCGTCATAGGCGCGCTTTTCGCGGTTGAAGAGCTGCACCACGCTCATGCCGCTGATGTGCTCCTGAATGAAGCTGTTAATGCGGCCGATGGCGGCGCGGACGCGGCGGAAGCTGGCGCGAACGTGATCGCGGAAGAGGCGCGTGACCACCAGGATGAGCGGCAGAACGGAAAAGGCAAGCAGCGCCAGCCGCCAGTTGATGGTGAGCATCAGTGCGGCCATGATGGTGAGGTTGAGCGAGTCGTCCACGATGGCCAGCACGCCGGCGGTGAACATTTCGTTGATGGCGTCCACGTCGGAGGTGATACGGGTGACCAGCCGGCCCACGGCGTGCGTGTCAAAGAAGCCGATGTGCATGCGCTGCATGTGGCGGAAGATCTCGCGGCGGAGGTCGAACATCAGCTTCTGCCCGGTCCACTGCATCAGGTAGGTCTGGATGAATTGGAAGAGATAGGCGCAGAGCAGCACGGCCATGTACACTTCGGCCAACTGCGTGATGCCCTGAATGGGGTTGTCGCTGAGGCGGCGGGTGAGCGCGTTCTTTGTGCCCATGCCGCGTGCAAGAAGATTAGTAGAGAGCGTGGAGTGGGATTCGGAGGGGAAGTAGCGGTCGATGGCCACCATCATCAGGAAGGGGCCGGCGACGTCGCAGATGGATTTGAGGCTGATGGCCAGCGTAGAGACAGTGGCCTGAATCCAGTAGGGGCGCAGATAGTGGCCGAGCCTCTGGATCAGCCGGGAGTCGTAGACCTTGCCAACCGGATCTTCATCGGGTTTTTGCGGCTTCTTTTGTTCTTTATCGGCCATCGCGGGGGTGGGTTCGGCTTCAGATTCTATTGTAAGGGGCGCTGGGAGGTGTGCGAGCGGCGATGCTCGGTTCTTGAATGCACGAACCTTGACGAAAAAGTCACCCTACAGCTACAGATTGAAGAGCTCCCGCAGCCGCCGGGTTTGCGCGCGGCTGACCGGAATCTCAGTCTGCTTTTTGTCGTTCATACGTAACTGGTAGCTGGATTTGAACCAGGGCACCACCTCGCGGATGTGGTTGATGTTCACCACAAAGCCGCGATGGGCGCGCCAGAAGACGGCCGGGTCGAGCAGGTCGAGCAGTTCTTCAAGCGTACGGCACTTGGAGCATCCCTCGAAGCTCTGCATCACCACGCGAATCACGCCCTCGTCGATGGCCGCGTAGCAGATCTCTGCCTGATCGACCAACAGCAGCCGGTTCTGCGCCTGTACGATCAGCTTGGCGGGCTGGGGCGCGCGGCTGGCGCCCTGTGGACGGTTCAGCAGCCGCAGCAAGGCATCGATTTGCGACTCCGGCAGAGGGCCTGTTGCGCCATTGGGCGAGACGCCGGACGATGCGGAAGCCAGCCGGCCCCGCACCCGCTCCACGGCCTGCTCGACGCGCGCACGGTCAAAGGGCTTCAGCAGGTAATCGACCGCGTTCACGTCAAAGGCGCGCACCGCGTACTGGTCGTAGGCCGTGGCAAAGACCACCTGCGGTGGGGCCAACTGCGCCTTCGGCGCGCCATCCCTGATCGCCTTCGTCCTGCGGTCCATCAGCTTTTGAATCACCGCAAAGCCGTCCAGGCCGGGCATCTGCACATCCAGGAAGACCATGTCGGGGTGGTGCTCCTCGATCAGATCCACGGCCTCGATGCCGTTGGCCCCTTGCGCCACGACCTCCACACCGCCCACCTCGTCGAGCAGGTAGGCCAGCTCCTCGCGAGCCAGTTGTTCGTCGTCGATGATGAGTGCGGTAAGAGTCATGCGGGCCTGAAGCAGAATGCAGCTTGATTGTAGGGAGGCCGCGCGGCCCGGTCAATCGTGCAATCGCGATGCTCTTGTTCTCTACTCTCTATTCCCTATTCCCTCTTCCCTGCATCACTCGCCCAGCACCCGCAGCCGCGCCGGCATATGGTCCGCGGCTAGTTCATGCCCGCACTGCGTGCAGAACTGGTCGGTGGAGCGTACCGCGCGGAAGCAATGACCGCAGCTGGCCGTGAGTTGATAGTTGCACTGCGGGCAGAAGTGGAAGTCGTTTTGCACATGCGTGGAGCAGGCCGGGCAGCGCGAAACCTCCGGCTGGCGAAGCAGGAAGTACAGCACCGCGCCGATGCCGCCGGGCATTACGAAGCAGAGGACGATCCAAAAGCGCGCGCTCATGGCGCGGCGCGGCGCATCCTTGCTGACGTAGCCCACCATTAGAAAGTAAAGCGAAACCAGCAACCCAAAGGAGATGTTAAAGTAGGCCCGCAGGCCGAGCGGCGGCACATGGTGCTGCTGATCCGGCAAAACCAGCCAGAAATAGTACTCCACCAGCACAAAGGCCGCGGCGGCGGCCACGATCGACCACACCGGAATCAGGCGCGTGTCTTCATTGACGGAGATGGATTCTGGATTCTTCATGGTCAATCCCTCTCTCAGAGGGCTCTCAGAGGATTAAGTTGCGCTAACCTCTGTATGAATGGACGGAGAAGGGAATCGGTAAGTTGCGCACATTTAAAGGCAGGATGTACCGATCATGAGCTTGATTGCTCAGGGCTTGCGGCGCAACCAGCCGGCCAGCACCGCCGAGGCAAGCAGCGCCGCGCTCAGAAAGAATACCATCAAACAGAATTGGCCCATGAGGCCTGTCAGATGCTCTTCTTCTATGACCGTGTCGGCGATCCACCAGGCCAGCGGACCCAGCACAAGAAGGACCACCAGCGTGGCCGCCAGCGCCACGGAACGGCACCGCTGCCGCCCGGCCTTCTGCTCCTGCATCACGCCCTGCGAGGCAATTACCACGCGGCGTGTGCGATAAGCTACGGCGCACTCGCGGTCCGCCTGCTTACCGGCCAGCGCCGAAAGCAGCTCGCGGTCGCCATCGGCGCTCTCAACGGACTTCATATTGCCCTCGACAAGGCTGGTTCCATTGTGGAGCGCGCCGCAGGCGCTGAGCCGTAGTTGGCCCCACCGCCGACGCCCAGCTTGGGCTTGATGGCTGCCAAACCGCGATAAAGCCTTGATTTCACCGTCGAAAGCGGCGACCGCGTCACCTTGGAAATCTCCTCCAGCGACAGATCCTCGTGGAACCTGAGCACCAGCACCTCGCGATAGAGCGAGTCCAGCTTCATCAGCGCCCCCGCAATCCGCTCCCGGTCTTCGAGGTTGGCAAAGCGGTCAAACGGACTCGGCCCGTCCCCGGCAACTTCGAAGTTCATCGGCCGGTCGTCTTCGCTGCCGCCCTCAAAGAGCTCGTCCAGGCTGGACATGGTCTTCTTGCGCCGCAGGTCGATCACCAGGTTGCGGGCGATGGTAAAGAGCCAGGTGTCGAAGCGCGCGCGTCCGTTGAACTGCGCCCCGCGCACCAGAACCCGCATCCAGACCTCCTGGAAGATGTCCTCGGCCATCTCGCGATTGCCGCACAGATAAAGCAGATAGCGCATCAGCCGGTGCTGATAGCGGACGATCAGCTCATCCAGCAGGCCAACGTCCTGGCGCTTTAAACCGGCGGATACGGCGAGGTTCTCCTGCCGCGCCTGCTCGTCAACTGCTGTGAGGGAACCCGATGCGGTAAAAGGTCGAGCGAATGCGGCTGTACTCATCTCATTCAATTAGACGCTATATTTCCCGCTGAGGCCTCAAAAAAATGGGACTCCGGCCGAATGTAAGTCCCAAATGTAATGAATTGTCAGGGATACGGCTCATTCGCCAGCGCGCGAGTCTCTTCGGGCCACGCGCAGCGCCTCTTCGACGGCCTTGGCAGTGCGGCGCTCACGGGATTCAACGCTCTGGTAGCCGAAAATGCCCAGCAGATGGCTGCGCCGCTGGTGAACGGTCATCGCCTCCCAGCCTTGGCGCGCCAGGGGCTGCCGCAAAAAAGCCGCTTGCAGAATCGGTGGCGGATCAATCTCACCCTCCAGCGTCAATAGCAGCCGTTCGGCCATCCGCTCCGCTCGCTGCTTGCGGCCTTCGACGCCCTTCGGCTCGGTAATCCAGGCAGCGACCTCCTTGCGATTCGAGTAGCTCAACTTGGCGAACCACTTGGGCAACCGGCGGTCTCCTTTCAGGGCACGAGCCAGTTCCGGGGGCACCGTGGCAACCCGCTCTTCCAGGTCCGGTTCGAGGGAGATTTTTACCTGGGAGCCGACAGTAACCTTCGCTGCGGCCAGCATCTTCTTGTTTACCATGAGCATGCGGCCTTTTCCGGGACCGGAAAAGAGCGAAGTGCGAAAAGCGTAGCCTTCGATCTCGCCGCGCACCCGCAAGCCCCGCCGCTCCGGCCAGGCCTTGGCCACGTCGAAGGGAATCCGCGCAATCACCCAGTTGAGCCGTGTGCGGTCCGGCTCCAGCACGGCAGTGAAGGATTTTGCGGCCGATGGGCTCATGAGCCTCCGTACAGCTCCAGGTTGCAGCCGGCCAGGCAAGCAAAGTGAACCTTTCTCGCCTAAGTCAGCGCGATATTCAGGTTGTCGATAGCTTCGTCGATCTCTCTTGTGTTTTTGAAGCCCACGGTCACGCAATCGACGCCGGCGTTGTTGAAAGCGAAGCGCATGGCGGCCTGGCGGTCTTCGTGACGCGTGAAGGTGCCGTCGCCAACCAGCTTCATGCTGATCACGCCCATGCCGTCTTTCTTCACCTGCTTGACGTGCTCCACAACCTCATCCCGGTTGGTGGGATTGTTGTCGTCCCGGTAGTCCGGCCCGTCCATGCGCGTGCCGTTGTGATTCATTCGGATCATCGCCACTTCCAGCCATTGATTGCCGGGCATTTGGCGCAGCGCGGGCAGGCCATGGACCGATGCTCCCCGTGTGCGGATGGTCTTTTTCGATTGCGCTTCGAGGATGCCGTCTTGCCAGCGGCTGGTGCGGGCCAACCAGTCGGGATTATGCTGCCAGTGAAGCAGCATGATGTCGAAGTATTCGGTCTGCGAAATGCGGCGCATCTCATCGAATCGCTGGCGCGGATCGACGCCCTCGTCGGTGGTCACCTTGTTCATCAGTTGATAGCTCTCGCGCGGGATGCCTTTGAGCGCAGTGCCGAGCATGGCGGGGGTGACATAGGATTCGGCGGTCTCAAAAAATCGGATACCGCGGTCGTACGCATAGTGAATGAGACGCGTGAACTCCTGCTGGCCGAGCGCGGCCTGCACATGCCCATTGTTGCTGCCAGTGCCGAAGGCGAGGCGCGTGACCTTCATGCCGGATTTGCCCAGCGTGACGATGTCGGTGGCGGAGCGGGTGGCGGCGTGCAGAGAGAGAGTGCCGACACTGGTCAGAGTTCCAACAGCCAGCGAGGATTTGAGGAATTCGCGACGCGAAAATGGACTCACGGTAACCTCCTTGGTGGGACTGGATAGCGGGCGGGGAAGGCCCTTTCGGAGATAGTATCACGAAGACTGGTGACCGATGGAAACGTTGATCTGCGTTCCATCATTTTGAATCTCAGGAGCAGCCCGGTTCGCCGCGTCTCATACGGCCGGAAATAAACGAAAGTCCAGAAGATGGAATGCCGGCAAATCCGCTAACTTGCTAACTTGCGATCACCGCGAAGCGGTGGCTAACTCGCTAAATGGTAAAACAGTCCTCGTAATTGTCGGCAAAGGATGGAGAAGACCCAACTCTTAACCAGTTGTGGTCACGAGGAGCGGCCGATGAGGGGAAAGCGCTTGCGAACTTCATAGCGGGAGCCGGCGGGGCTGAGAAAGCTTTCGTAGAGGAGAAATTCCTCTGCGAGATAGCTTGTGAAGGCTGGCTGGCGTTGAATTTTCGCCTTCAGCTCGGTCAGTTCTCGTCCTTTGCCTTTACTGCGAGCTAGAGTGATGTGCGGCTGATAGGGGCGCGCCTCGGGAGTGAAGCCGCAGAACCCGGCTGCCGCGCTGACCCGCTGCTGAAGCAAGAGCAGTTGCGGTGCGGGCCGGACCGCGACAATCAGGATTCCGGCGCGGGCGAAAAACTCCAGCCTCTCAAGAGCGATGGGAACGGAGGGCAGATGCAGCTCGCCGAGCCGCGCGGCCACGCATTCGTGTTGCTCCGGGCCGGTATTGCCGAGAAATTCCAGAGTGATGTGCCACGATTCCGGCGCAGTCCAGCGCAGCCCATCGTCTTTGGATCTCAGCCGCGCCGCGAGCGCCGATAGCTCGCCGCGGACCGCAACCGCCAGGGGAATTCCGACAAAGAGGCGCATACGATGATCGTACAAGAGGCCGGGTCTCCCATCCATTTTGCGTTCCTTGCAAACGGGGGGAATACCACAAACCTCATGCGAGCGAAAAGCGAGCGGCTGGCCGCACCGCAGGTGCCGAGCGGTTGGTCGCACCGCAGGTGCCGAGCGGCTGGCCCCACCGCAGGTGGTCTTCTACACTATCCCTATGGAAGTTTTGTATGGGTTGCATCCGGTCGAGGAGGCAGTCAAGGCCGGGCGGCGTCGCTTCGATCAGGTTCTCGTGGCTCGCGAGCGCGACAATCTCCGCCTGGAGCGGCTGGTCGCCCTCTGCCGCGAGGCCGGCCTACACGTTCGCCAGGAGGCGCGCGAGCAGTTGACGCAACTGGCCCAGACTCCCGCTCATCAGGGCGTGGTGGCGCTGGTTCATCCGCTGGATTTTCTCTCCATCGAGGATCTCTTCGAGCCGGCGCGGCCTGATGCTCGCCGCCTGCTGCTGGCTCTGGACGGCGTGGAAGACCCGCAGAACCTGGGCGCTCTGTTGCGCGTGGCCGACGGCGCCGGAGTGGATGGCGTCGTGCTGACCGAGCGGCGTTCGGCGCCGCTGAGCCCAGTCGCCGTCAAGGCCAGCGCCGGTGCCGCCGAGCACCTGCGCATCGCCCGCGTCGTCAACTTGGTCCGCGCACTCGAAGAGCTCAAACGTCGCAATCTGTGGATCATCGGCCTCGACGAGCGCGGCCAGACCGACTACGACCAATTCGATCTGACCGGCGACTGCGTTCTGGTGCTGGGCCGCGAGGGCGCGGGGTTGCACGATCTGGTCCGGCGCACCTGCGACCACCTACTGTGCATTCCCATGAGCGGCGGCGTCAGCTCGCTCAACGTCTCCGCCGCCGGAGCGGTGGTGCTCTTTGAAGCCTTCCGCCAGCGCCGTCTGGCCGCGCGCCATACTGCCGATGCTCGCCCCACCCCTGCTGCCGCGTCGAAACCAAAGAAACAGAAAGGCCTGGGTTCATGAAGTTCTTTCTTGGCCGGTTTGACCAAAAATCATCCGCGCTAAAACTCTCCGTGCCCTATCCTTTTCGCGTATTTTGCGAAAAGGGTGGGAAACTACGAACTTCGACTCGTCTTTTCAAAGCAGCGGCCCTCACATTATTGGTTGTATTCTGCCTGGCAGCTTTACCCCTCGCCGCGCAAACCACCCCAGCCGCCCCGCCCGCGCCGCCGCAACAAGTACAGCCCCATGAGGGGAAAGTTATTTTCTCCCGCACAACCGATGAGAGCGGCCAGACGACCACCCAGTCCGGCCCGGCCGCCACGCCGCCCGCCGCCGAAGGCGTCGTGCCCCCACCGCAGGACGCCGACCGCCAGGCCGTCACCTTTACCGCCTTCGACCTCGACGTGCATCTCCGCCCGGCGGAGCAGCACCTTGCCGTTCGCGCCCAGCTCACCGTCCGCAACGATGGAAAGTCCCCGCTCTCCCGCATCCCTCTGCAGCTCTCCGCCTCGCTCAACTGGGAGCGCATTCGCGTAGGCATCCATGACGCGGCATTCCAAGTGGCCACCCTCAACTCCGATGTGGACCATACCGGCCAGTTGCACGAGGCGGTTGTTCCGCTCGCCCAGCCGCTGGCGCCGGGTGAGAGTCTGCGCATTGACGCCAGCTACTCCGGCGTGATCGCCCCGAGCGCCCAGCGCCTGCTGGCCCTCGGCGCGCCCAGCGAAGTGGCCTTGCGCACGGAATGGGACCAGATCAGCCTTCCCTTCACCGGCCTGCGCGGCTTTGGCAACGTCGTATGGTACCCGGCAGCCAGCGTCCGCGTCCTGCTGGGCGACGGCGCGCACCTCTTCGACGAGATCGGCGAGCACAAGCTGCGGCTCACCGGCGCGCGCTTCCGCCTGCGCCTCACCGTCGAGTTCCCCCACGGACAGGCCCCCACCGTCGCGCTCATCAACGGGCGCGCAGTGCCTCTGACCATCACGGAATCCAACTCTCTGGATCAGAGCCTGGAGGTGGCCTCTGTGGCGACTGCCGACTCCGGAGACTCGATCCTCGGGTTTGAAGCTCCCAGCCTCTTTGTCGCCATCCGCACGCCCCACCCCGGCACGAACCTCACCGCGTGGACCCTCCCCGAGGACGATCTCTCCCAGGAATTCTGGACCACGGCGGCCACGGCGGTGACTCCATTCCTGCAAGGCTGGCTCGGCCAGCAGCCCCGCTCCCAACTCACCCTGCTCGATCTCCCCGACCCCGAAGACGCGCCCTACGAGACTGGCTCTCTGCTGGCCGCCCCGCTCCGCGAAGTCTCTTCACTGACTAATCTCAAAACCAATCCGGGTTCGTTGAACGGCATTCTTGTCCATGCCCTCACCCACTCCTGGCTCCAGCCGCCAACGGCTCAACAGCCGCCCCCCGCCTGGCTCAACGAGGGCGTGGCCACCTTCATGGGTACGCTGTGGGTGGAAAAGCAGCGCGGACGCGAGGCTGCTTTGGGCACGCTGGAGGCGGACCGAGCCGCTCTGGCCCTGACAGAGCCGGAGAGCCCTGGCCAAAGCGCCGGCCAGCCGCTCGCCCAGTCCATCTCGCCCGTCTACTACCGCACCAAGGCAGCTTACGTTCTGTGGATGCTGCGCGACTTGGCCGGCGACTCCGCGCTCTCCGCCGCTCTTCACACTGACAATTCCGCCACGCGCGGCGTCTTCGAAAAGCTGTTCGAAGCAACTGCGGGCAGCCCCGATCTCGCCTGGTTCTTCGCCGACTGGGTCGATGCCGACAAGGGACTGCCCGACCTGAGCATCGACGGCGTTTTCCCCACAACCGCCTCGTCGGACAACTGGCTGGTCGCCGTTCATCTTGGCAACGCCGGCTACGCAGCCGCTGAAGTGCCGGTCACCGTCCGCTCAGCCACGACCTCCGTCACCCAGCGCGTGCGCATCCCTGCCCGCGGCAAGATGGTGCAGCGCCTCCTTATCCAGGGCAAGCCCACCGAGGTGCAGGCCAACGACGGCACTGTCCCCGAAACCCAGGCCAGCGTCCACATCACCCGCCTCGACGCACCGGACGGCAGTTCCTCCTCATCGAGTCTGCCCACCCCGCCGCTGCAATAATGCAGGCCGGGAATCAATCTTGCCTAAAGCGATTTCAATCGCTATGATTTGGGCGATTTCGTCTCCCTCCATAGAGACGTTAAGAAAGGTGGTTCCCGATGTTGATCTCGCGGTGGAAGGTTTCTTCCGGTCTTGCGGTGATGGCGTTGCTCATCTCAGGGGCGGTTCAGTTGGCTGGGCGGGCAGCCGCGCAGTCCGCGCCCACGCCGGCGCAACTGGCCCAGCAGGCCGCCGCGGAGAAGGACCATCAGCGCCTGATGGACCTGCTCGGCATCAAGGAACTCCGGCACAAGGCGGACCAGGATCCCCATTCGCCTTACGCAGTCAACTACGACGAGGCGAAGGCCAACGTCTACCCCAGCCTGCCCGATCCGCTGCTGCTCAAGAACGGCCAGCGGGTGACCTCGGCCAAGGAGTGGTGGACCAAACGTCGCCCGGAGATCGTCGAGGACTTCGACCACGAGATTCTGGGCCGCGTTCCCGTCAACGTGCCCAAAGTGACCTGGGAGGTGGCCAGCATTACGCCGGAAAAGATCGGCGACGTGCCGGTGGTGACTAAGAAGCTGGTGGGCCACGTCGATAACTCCGCCTGCCCCGGCATCACGGTGAATATCCAGCTGATTCTGACTACTCCCGCCAACGCCGCGGGTCCGGTTCCGGTAATCTTGGAGCTGGCTTTCAGCAATGAATTCCTGGCGGCCAACGCCAAGAACACCCCTGAGATGCTGCACGGAGGCTCCGGCAACGAAGGTCCAACCTGGCAGCAGCAGGTAATGGCCCGCGGTTGGGGCTACGCGATCCTCTCTCCCGCCGGCTTTCAGGCCGACAACGGCGCGGGACTGACAGAGGGCATTATCGGCCTCACCAACAAGGGCCAGCCGCGCAAGCTGGACGAGTGGGGTACGCTGCGCGCCTGGGCCTGGGGCGCAAGCCGCGTGATGGATTACTTTGAAACCGACAAAGCCGTCGATGCCAAGCAGGTGGGTTTGGAGGGCCATTCCAGGTTTGGAAAAACCGCGCTGGTTGCCATGGCCTACGATCCGCGCTTCGCCCTTGCCTACATCAGCTCCTCCGGCACGGGAGGCGCCAAGCTCTACCGGCACCTCCTCGGCGAGCTGACCGAGAACCTGGCCGCCACCGGCGAGTACCATTGGATGGCAGGCAACTTCCTCAAGTATGCGGGGCCGCTCACCGCCGGCGACCTGCCCGTGGACGCCCATGAACTGATCGCCCTGAGCGCGCCGCGCCCGGTCTTCATCGGCGCAGGCTCCTTCAACGGGGATGAATGGGCAGACCCCAGGGGAATGTTCATGGCCGCCGTTGCCGCCGGGCCGGTCTACCGCCTGCTGGGTAAAAAAGATCTTGGCACGACCAGCTTTCCGCCCATCAAGACCGCTCTGACCGCGGGCGATCTGGCCTTCCGCCAGCACTCCGCCGGCCACACGCCCGGACCGAACTGGCCTGTCTTCCTCGACTTTGCCAGCCGCTATCTGCACACACAATAAACCTTGGGTGCCCCAGGTCCCGATTCTGGGACCTAGGAAACTACGCCCTCAATCGGTTATTTTCAAGGGAACAGGATCATCCGCCCGTCACGGAACCCCGCACCACCCCTTTGCGTATCCTGAAGGCAGAGCAAGGAGAACCCGTCATGAGCAGCCAGCCCTATCCCAACCCGCAAGCGATCTTTTACCAGCACTATGCGGCGGTGCGCCGCGACGAAGTGGTTGGCATACTGCTGGCGCTCTTTCTTGGCGGCTTCGGCATGCACCACTTCTATTTGCGGCGGACGGGGCTGGGGATTCTGTATGCCTGCTTCTGCTGGACGCCGCTTCCATGGATTCTGGGCTTTATCGAGTGCTTTTTCATGCCCGGCCGGGTGCGCGAGTTCAACGCCATCCAGGCGGCGGGGATTGCGGCGATGCTGGGGATTGCGATGCCCGGATGGGGTCAGCCATTCAATGTTACGGTGAACGTGCCCCCCGCCCCGCAGCCGGGAACGCTGCTGGCCTGTTTGCGCTGCCGCCAGGTCAATCCGGTGGGCTCGCGCTTCTGCTCCGCCTGCGGCGCCGCGCTGTAGCGCCTGTTCACAGAAGCAGTCCGGCTTGCCGTTGCAAGTTATGTCAGCAATGAACCCGCGAACTTGCTAACTTGCGATCACCGCGAAGCGGTGGCTAACTTGCTAAATGGTTAACCCGTCCTCGCGAGTTTTGGCGAAAAGATAGAGAAGACCCCACTCTCAACCAGTTTTGTTGATAAGAAGCCAGCCTCACATATTCCCATGCCCGGCGCGCATCGACTCATTGAACTGCGGCTTGGTAAAGTTCAGCGCGGCTTCCAGCCGGGCCTGGTACTCCGGCGCGCGGGCCAGCAACAGCAACGTAGCGGCGGCAAACTCCCCCTCCAGCCGGATCAGCCCTTCGCCCGCCTTATCGCCGGCCATGCGCAGCAGATCGGCCTCAGCAGTATTCAGGTACTGCGCGTCCATCGGGTCGGCAATCCACACCGGCTCGCCCGCGCCCAGCACGCCCGAAAGCCAGTAGACCTTGCAGAGCAGGTATTCCAGCCGCTCGGCGTCCGTGGTCTCGGTGAAGAGAAATTTCTTCTGCCAGCGGCTGTAGTAACGCGTGGTCACCGGCACGGGCTGGCGGTTGCCGGACTTCAGAAACTCCAACTGCCCTCGGTCCACCGTCTTGCGGATGGCGTTGTAGACAAAGCTCTCCGCATAGGGCTGCTCCATCGCCGGCACAATCTCGGCAAAGGTCAGCGTCACCGAGGCGGCGACCTTGGCGTGCAGGTTGTGCGCCCCGCCGTCAGCCAGATGCACCTCGCCGTGGACGATATAAGTATCCGCGCCGGAGGTCGAGCGGTGAAAGGGCCACTGAAACTGCCCAAAGGCCAGCGGCAGTCCGCCCAGCGTCACCGAGCAATCCGGCCGCGGATTGCGCAGCCGCCTGGCCTGCGCCGCCAGGTGGGCCGTCATCGTGGCCAGCAGCTCCGGAGAGCCAAAATCAAAGCCCTCGCTCAGCTCCAGCTTGAGCGTGCGCCTGCCGGCATCGCTGACTGCCAGCCCAGATCGCGCGCCAGCCAGTCCAAGCAGAAAGACCGCGGTGGGGCGGTCGTGAAAAGCGCTGCCCTCGGTGGCCGAGTCCAGAACCAGGCCAGCCTGCGCGGCAGCCGCTTCAAGAGCAGAAACAAGTGTAGAGTTCAACGCTGCGTTCATAAGAGGGGAATCCTATCGCGGAGATCGTTGCTTCTTCATTTTAATGCATTTCAGCCCGCAAGGGCGCTGGGTTGGGTGGCCCAGGTCTCGATTTTAGACCTGGGATAGTAGCTCCTACCAGACTTCCAGCTCGAACTCCCTGTACTCGCGAATCAACTCGAAGTCCGCGCGATTGCTGGTGATCAGCTTGGCGCCGTGGGAGCGGGCGGTGAGCGCGATCAGCACGTCGAAGTGCAAATCGCGCAGTTTTTTAGGCTCATAGCCTTTATCCGCGTAAATCTTCGCCAGAATCCTGCCGGATTCCAGCCAGTTCTTCTCCGTGGGCGTCAGGATGGGATGGCGTTCCTCAATCTCCTGAATCATTTGCCGGTCTATGCGTGTGGTAGCCCCACGCCAAAGCTCGGCCAGCACCACGGCGGAGTTGCGGACCACGCCTGTGAGGTCCAACATTCGAGCGAGGTAGCAGTTGGTGCGAATCTGGTCGATCAGCACCGAGCTGTCGAAGACCACGATGTTACTCATCGCACCCCGCGAACGTTCCCTTGCCGCCGTACTTCTTCATCGTCGCCTTGAAGCGATTCAACGCGACAATCTCCCTGAGCGCAATATGGACGGCCTCGGTGCGTGATTTGGCTCCCAGGGCGCGCACAGCCTCATCCGCCAGTTTCGTGTCCAGTCGAATCGATGTGAGAGTGCCAGCCATTTTTGCTCCTTCTGTATATATGAATCTTGATCTTTGTGTATACAATTGTCAAGGCCGGGCTCCGGGCTGGTTGCCTTCGCAGGCGGGCGGCCAAACTCTCCTTAGTCACCCACAAGATGCGCCAGGAAATCGGCCGGCGAGAGCACAGTAACCCCATTCCGCAAGGTCTCCGGGAAGTGCTTCAGATTGCCCGTCACCAGCCAGGCCCCTGCCGCGTGGGCAAGCGCGAGAAAGGGCGCATCCTTTGGGTCCGGGTGCGCATATGCCCACGGCTCAGAGTCTTGAAGCCACAGGCTCTCCTCAATCACAAACTCCAGCCATCGAGGAGGAAAGCTGTAACGATGAAACTTGGGACGGCGGACGACCTCGCGGTACTCCGCCACAACCGCCGGTCCGGTCACCGCCCGCACCTGTCCCATCAAGACCCAATCGAAGATCAGTTGTGCCGGCACTCCACCCGGATTGACCCCGGCGGAGACGATCACATTGGTATCGAGAACAACCAGTCTCATCCGAGTTTCCTGCTTTGCCGAGCGGTGCGAACCTCATCAATCTCCGCGTCGATTTCCTCATCGCTCATGCCACCCGCTTGTTCGGCAAGACGCCATCCCTCGCGCAGGCTGGCCAACGCCATCGCCCGCCGGAGTTCTCGATCTTCCTTGATGACATCGCCGAAAACAGGGACCAGGAAGAATGCCGGGCCATTCTGACCCACCAGCAGAGTTGTCTCTCCTGGAGGGACATCGGCCAGAGCCTTTGCCCCGCGAGTCCGGAATTCACGCAGTGAAACATGACGCATGGAACACCTCTACATCTAGTGTAGCCGAAACGGCTACGCAAGGCAAACGACAGGAAGACCGGCTCACTGAGTGCCACGAACCTCTTGCGAGCGAGTAGCAAGCGGCTGCCCCACCGCTGGTGGCAGGCGGCATTTACAATTGCAACTGTGCAACCCGAAGAGTCTACAACCATCATTCTCGCCGAAAAGCTGACCAAGGTTTACGCGGCGGGCCGAGTCCCGGTCACCGCGGTGCGCGGAGTTTCGCTGGCCGTCGAGCGCGGGGAGTTTGTCGCCATAGTAGGCCCCTCGGGCTCGGGCAAGTCCACACTCTTTTACCTGCTGGGCGGGCTGACGCAGGCCACAGAAGGCCGCGTGATGATCGACGGGGTGGACTTTGCCTCACTCTCGGACGGCGAGCGGACGCGCCTGCGCAAGCATCGCATCGGCTTCGTCTTCCAGAAGTTCAACCTGCTGCCGACGCTCTCGGCGATGGGCAATATCGAAATTGCTTACGCAGTGAGTGGGCGCGCCAAAGGGAAGAATGGGCAGCCGCTGGACCGCAAGTATCTCGACCACCTCTGCGATCTGCTGTCGATCCAGGGGCGGCTTGAGCATCGGCCGAGCGAACTGAGCGGCGGCGAGCAGCAGCGCGTGGCGATTGCCCGGGCGCTGATTTGCCGGCCGGCGATTGTGCTGGCCGACGAGCCCACCGGCAACCTGGACACCAAAAGCTCGGACGCGGTGCTCCAGATGCTGCTACGCTCGAATCGCGAACTGGGGCAGACGACGCTGATGATTACCCACAATCCCGAGGCGGCCTCGATTGCCGGCCGCATTCTTCACATGCGCGACGGAGAGATTGTGCGCGAGGAGAAGGGTTCGCGCTCCTAGACGGTCTCGCTGTGGCGCTCGCGGTTTGACCGAATTTGGGCACCCCCGGTATACTCAATCTTGCACTAAGCGGGAGTAGCTCAGTGGTAGAGCATTGCCTTGCCAAGGCAAGGGTCGCGAGTTCAAATCTCGTCTCCCGCTCCATTTCGCCCTCCGGTCACTACCGGATTGGCTACGGCGGCATGGATCGATCCGCAGGTATTTTGAGGCAGCCCTGCCAAGGCGCGGTACCCAAGTGGTAAGGGAGAGGTCTGCAAAACCTTTATGCGCCGGTTCGATCCCGGCCCGCGCCTCCAATCCTTTCAACAACTCAGCGCAGCCGCATCAGAGAGGCGAAAAGGCTTCTGTTGCGGAAATTGCAGCGGCTCCCAGTCTTTCTCGCTGGATTATCCCCCTGCGACTCTCTGATTCTGCGATAGCGCCCATGACTCGCCAACGTGTGCCAGGATGACCCGCGTGCGGGATGCCGTGGATCCCCTCCGCAGTGAAGCCTTCATCGCCGCGTAGGACAACCAACCCGCGGGCAGAGATCGCACGGCGATTGATATGCTCTGACCGCTTCCTTCGGCGCCAGGCCAACCAGCCCGGAGATCGACTTCAACGGATACATCAGTAGGGACGGCAGGAGTCTGACTCCCACGTCCTCCGTCTGCATGAGCTGGAAGAGCTTGCTCTGCTGGCTGATCTCCATGCCGCAGTAGCCGGGACTGTAACGCAGGGTCAACTCTTCTTCATCCCGCAAATGACGGCGCATGTGCAGCATCAGCGCATCCGCCGCAGCCTCCGCCGCCCAGGAGCCGACAGCATCCATCACCAGCGCCGAGAAGGCGTCACCGTTCTTCGAGGCGGATTCAGAAAGCAGGGAAATTTCTTCGCCCGCGGTCACGGCAAAGACAGCCACGCGCTCCGCATCTTTGAGGTATTCTCCGATATCGCCGGAGATCGTGGTGTCGCCGAATTTCAACGAATGCTCCGTCCGGCTCGTAACCGGGTAGACGGCATAGGCGCCGCGCAGATGAAGGCATAACTGGGCCTCTGCCACAACCTGCGCAATCTGTTCCGCCATGGGCGGCGCGGGAGACACCTCAAGCGGGTAGCCAAGATACCGATGGATTTCAACCGGAACAAGCGGAGCAAGAGCAAGCTCCGGGCAGATTTCTGCCGCAAGCGCCGCAGCGATGGGGCCGTCATCGTTTGCCTCGAGCGTCAAGTTGATCTCTTCAGACACCGGATCTCCTCGCCTGCCGCCGCATGGAACATGAAAATGCTCTAGCTCCTGAGTCGAATGTTCGTTTTCAAATTATATTGTCATCCTGAGCAGTTCGAATTGCGTTTGCATATTACGCCGGCAATGAACCCGCCAGGGAACCTCTGCGCAGGTGCGTGATTTTACTTCGACAACGCCAGCGCAGTTGATTTTTTTGATTCTGAATAGGTTTTCTGTGGGAAATGACGGGTTGCTGCCGGTCATTTCGTCTCTTTAAGGCTGCTTTCCGGCCTCCAGAGACACTACGCCTTTTGCGGAGCCAGCCGGTTGCGGTGTTGGTAAAGATATACCACCGCGAAGGCTGCGCACAGCCACTGGCGGTTTTCCGGATGCCACGATAGCACACCTTGGTAAATCCGAAGACTCGCTTGAGGATGCGGAACGGATGCTCCACTTTCGATCTACAGCAAAACCACAATTCCCATGCCCATAACAGCCTTATCAATAATGTTGATTTCTTAAGGAAATCAACACTTTAGAGTCATAGCCTTGGGTACACCTATTGTGGTTTGATCTAACTCTGGCCTTGGTCGTGTTCTTGCGCTTGGCTTCTTCGTCTGATCATTCTTGAACTTGGTGCGGCGCGAAGTCATGTCCCGCGCCTTGGGCGCGGCCTCATAGATCGCCTCGATCTGCCCTTGATAGCCAGCATCCCCCTACACTTTCTTCTCGTCGCCGGGTAATCAATGGGGCAGCATATGTTTGTCGGCCACGCTGGCCGCCGGCCATTGCCCGGCTTGGGAAAAAAAGGCTCAACCAGCGCCAGCAACTCAGACCACGGAACCACATGGTTCATCTGGTCGAGAAACAGTTCGCATTTGCTCTTGCGGCCATGCTACGCAAAACTCATCTGCAATGACAGTGTCTGCTGAAAACGTGCCATTCGCTTCATACTTATTGTTTATTCAAATATGACGCGGGCTGCGGACTTGTGCAGAGGATCCCTAGAGCCGAATTAGAAGCCGAAGCCTCGTAAAGACGGACGGCCTCCGCTCCCCAAGGGAAGCGCCAAAGCTGGAACCCCGCGCGTTCGAGTCACCCGGATGAGTTGCTGGTCATTGAGGAAACGGCAAACAGCCAAACCATATCAGAATTCATACGCGGCAAGTGCTTGCCCAGCAAGCTTTTAAGTGCTTTCCCGGCAGGATCTTAAGCCTGTGGATTCAAATGATGACACTACCCGCGCAGATTTCTTGCTTGTGGTCGTTGTTCTGGTATATGATTGGCTCCATCAAAAATCTTCATTCCGTCGCGGCGTCTATGTTTTTGAAGAGATTCCTATTGTCGTGCGTAGCGGTTCTTTTAGCTGTGTGCCTGTCGGGTTGCGGCAGCAGCAACTCCCAACGCGTGAGTGTTGCCGTATCGGCTGCGACCACGACAGTGGACCCTGCGAATACGGTGACGCTGACAGCGACCGTAACCAACGACAAGAACAGCGCCGGGGTGACGTGGACTCAAAGCGGGGTTGATTGAAGAGGTCGTGAAGAGGAAGCTGAGGCAGTTTTCCTCTTTTTTGCGCAATTTGAGCGTGGGCTAAAAGAAATTCGCCAGGAATGGCAAGAGGGTGTGATGGAGGGTTCGGTCATGGCTAATCGTGGAGAGAATCTAATGAAGAAGTGTCAGAATGCGGTTCTGGTTTCGCTGACGGCGATGTTCTGCTTGTTTT
>Ga0326727_10010583_pt1 | contig 21912 bp, 14 predicted proteins | sample MB2enrmetagenome_FD_207643 | JGI IMG/M metagenome (GOLD analysis project Ga0326727, IMG submission 207643) | Lab enriched peat soil microbial communities from McLean, Ithaca, NY, United States - MB29MY | ecosystem: Environmental > Terrestrial > Soil > Wetlands > Peat | place: USA: New York...
CCACAGTTACAACCATCCCAAAGACGACTCGCTTGGTGGATCGACCGAGATCTTCCGTTCGGATGAAGTTCAAGTGGAACAGATCAGCGTCGGCGGCGACTTCCACTGGCAGAATGTCCGCGGCCGGATCCTGACCATGAATGGCCTGTTCGGTGTCACCACTCCCCGGAACGATGCCAGCCAGGGACGCGGCCAATGGGACCTCCGTGGCGCTTACAAGTACGTGTCGGAAGCTTACGGTGGCTACCATTTCAATGTGAACCACGGACTGAACGTCGATGCCGGAATCTTTGTCTCCTACATCGGCTTGTTCAGCTACTACAACTTCGACAACTGGGCCTACCAGCCGTCCTATGTGTCGTCCAACACTCCCTGGTTTTTCAATGGCGTTCGGATTCAGTGGTTCCCCACCGACAAGCTGAAGATCGAACCCTGGATCATCAATGGATGGCAATCCTATGCCCGCATCGGCAGCAAGCCGGGGCTGGGCGGTCAGATTTTGTGGCGCCCGAAGTCATGGGTCTCGATGGTCTTCAACAACTATGGCATGGGCGAAGACACGTTGGGAACTACGGTTAACTTCCCCAGTGGGCCCGTTGCGTTTGGTGTGCCCGGGCAAAACGGCGCTGGACGCTCGCGCATTCACACCGATGACAGTATCGAAGTCAAGTACTATGACCGGCCACAGAAGTTCCTCGACAAGATGGCCTTCTCTCTCACCGGCGATCTGGGATGCGAATACGGCGCCGGCGTAAGTTGCCATGGCCACCGGGTGGTTAACGGGAATATCTGGCCGCAGCAGAGCTTTGCCGGTTGGATGCTCTACAACCGCTTCTGGTTCAAGAACGACCGGTACGCCATCACGGTTGGCTACGGCGCGATGAACAATCCCGGGCGCTATCTCACCTTGCTGCCGCCCATCAATGGAGCGGATGCCGTCTATGGCTCACCCTATTTCCCCACGGGTCCCTATGCGCAGGATCCCCGCACGGGCGCCACCATCCAGCAGACCCAGTTCAAAGGCTGGGACACGCTGTTCACTTTCGATTGGATGCCCAGGCAATACATTACTTTCCGATCGGAGTTCGGCTATCGCCACGCGAGTGTTCCCTACTGGACCGGACCCGGCGGGATCACGCCCCCGGGCGGGAACAGTGCCGGCGAAGCGGTTGGCGCTCAGCCTCTAAGCGCCTTCTTTGTGTGCAACAACGGCACTAACACCGGCACTTCCAGCCTGGCCAGCGCGGTGGCGACCTGCTCCCCCAACGGCGGAATCTGGTATCCGGATCTCCGCAAGGATGAGCCCAGCGTGAGATTCGCCATCATGGTCAAGTTTTAGAATCCGTTTCCCGTTTCCCGTTTCCCGTTGCCCGTTGCCCAAACCACCGCTTTTAACGGGGAACGGGTAACGGAAAACGGGTAACGGATAACAGGGACCGTTTGTTCGCCAGGGTGGAGACTTGTTGATGAAAACCAGAAGTTCTGCCATCGGTATTCTCTTTGCCGTTTCGATGTCTACAGCTCTTGCCCTGAGCGGTTGCGACAAGGCCGGGGCAAATGCGGCAGCGGAAGGAGCCCCGCCGCCCGCTAAGGTCGTTACCGTTCCGGATGCCAGCCTGTTCACCGTGGCCAAACCGGACCAGTTTCCGCTGGCTACAGCCACGGCACGTCCCGCGTTTTCCGAACTCATGGTCACGGGCACAGTGACCCCGGATATTGCGCGCAACGTTCCGGTGGTCTCGCTCGCCTCCGGGCGCGTCGTCGGCATCCATGCGCGGCTCGGCGATACGGTAAAAAAAGGCCAATTGCTGCTGACGGTCCGCAGTGATGACGTTTCCGGCGGCTACCAAACCTACCGGCACGCCGTCGCCGATGAAATTCTTGCCCGGGCGCAATGGGAGCGCTCCAAGGATCTCTACGAGCACGGCGCGATTGCCCTGAACGATTTGCAAGTGGCACAAGACACGGAGGACAAAGCGGTAGTAGACGTAGAGACGGCGGCGGAACACCTTCGCCTGCTGGGCAACGATCCTAACCAGCCGGCCAAGATGGTGGATATCTTCGCGCCGGTCTCGGGAGTGATCACCGATCAGCAAATCACCAATGCCGCCCTGGTGCAGGCCTTCAGCACGCCCAGCCCGTTCACCATTTCCGATATGTCGTTCGTCTGGGTGGTCTGCGACGTATACGAAAACGATCTGGCTGATGTGCGGCTGGGGGACACGGCGGAGATCAGCCTGAATGCCTATCCCGATCGCATCTTCAAGGGAACGGTCAGCAACATCGGGGCCATCCTCGATCCCAGTATTCGCACGGCCAAAGTGCGCATCGAAGTTCAGAATCCGGGAATCATGCGGCTGGGCATGTTTGCGAAAGCCACGTTTCGCGGGCGAACCAAGGAGATGCACACGATCGTTCCGGCATCGGCGGTCATGCACATGCACGACCGCGATTTCGTTTTTGTGCCTGCGCCCGACAATAAGTTTCGCCGCTTGGAAGTGGTCAGCGGCGGCCTCCTACCGGAAAACATGAGCCTGCAGGAGATCAAGTCGGGGCTCAATCCGGGACAACAGGTAGTCACCAATGCGCTGGTTTTAGACCATGTGCTCGCTCAATAAACCGGCAATGCAGGGGTGTTCCCCAGGTAGCGGCCGCAGCCAGTATTGCGGGCGATTTCAGAGCTGCGGCCAAGGACTAGTGGCTAAGCGGGCCTATCTGCGAACTGGACGGGTAACAGGAAGATGATTCGCGCTCTGGTCGATTTCGCTCTTAACAACCGGTTTGTGGTACTGGCCATTACCGCCTTGCTGGTCGGTTGGGGAGTGATTTCTTTTCACAACCTGCCGGTAGAAGCCTATCCCGATATTGCCGATAACTACGTGACGGTGATTACCCAATGGCCGGGTCGCTCTGCGGAGGAGGTGGAACAGCAGGTTACCATTCCGATTGAGATTCAAATGGCCGGAATGCCGCACATGACTTATCTGCGCTCCGAGTCCATTTTCGGCCTGTCGTTTGTGATCATGATTTTTGACGACAGCTCAGTCAATGATTGGAACCGGCAAAAGGTCCTGGAAAGGCTTACCCAGGTCAATCTTCCCCCCGGACAGAATCTGCAGCCGCAAATCGGCACCGACTGGAGCACTACCGGCCAGATCTATTGGTATACGCTGCGCAGCACCAATCCCCGCTACGACCTGATGGAATTGCGGTCCCTGGAAGACTGGGTTCTACTCAAACAGTTCAAGTCGGTTCCCAATGTAGTGGATGTCTCTGATTTCGGCGGCACCGTGCGCGAGTACCAGGTGCGAATTGATCCCAACAAGCTGGTCTCCTACGGATTGAGTATTGGGCAAGTGGAGCAGCAACTCGCCAATAACAATATCAATGCCGGCGGCAGCTTCGTGGAAGTCGGGATGCAACAGATGAACGTCCGCGCGCTCGGTCTCTTCAGCAGCACGCAGGATATCGAGCAGACCGTCCTGAAAACCCAAACCGGAACCGCTCTGCGGGTGAAAGACATCGCGGAAGTGACGCAGGGCCCCAAAATCCGGTTGGGCCATATGGGCAGGGCCAACCATATGGAGGATGGGCGCATTATCGACGAACCCGATGTCATTCAGGGCGCGGTGCTGTTGCGCAAAGGCGCGGAAGAGCAACCCACGCTCGATGCCATTCACAAGAAAGTGGAGGAGCTCAACAACGGCATTCTGCCGCCCGGCGTGAAGGTTGTTCCCATGCTGGATCGCAGCGATCTGCTGCACTTCACCTTGCATACGGTGATGCACAACCTGACCGAGGGCATGATTCTGGTCACGGTGATTCTTTTCCTGTTTCTGCTGAACGCCCGCGCCGCCCTGATCGTGGCGCTCACCATCCCGTTTTCTCTGCTCTTCGCCTCCATCTGGCTGGATTTGGGCCACATTCCGGCCAACCTGCTGTCGCTGGGCGCCCTGGACTTCGGCATGGTGGTGGATGGCGCGGTGGTCATGGTGGAAAACATTGTCCGCCATCTGAGCCAAAGCCTCAGCCGGACCCATGTGGGAGCGCCGAAGACGACCGCGGAGATCATCCGCGACGCTTGCCACGAAGTGCAGCGGCCGGTCTTTTACGCCATTGCCATTATCATCACCGCTTATCTGCCCATCTTCACGCTGCAACGGGTGGAGGGCCGGCTATTCCGGCCCATGGCCTGGACGGTGGCCTTTGCGCTGCTTGGCGCCATGACGTTTTCTATTCTCATCGCGCCTGTGCTGGCGAGCATATTCTTCCGCCGGGGCGTCCGCGAGAAACGCAACCGGGTGATGGATTACCTGACGGAGCGCTACCGCCGGAGCCTGCGTTGGGCGGTGGACCATCGGTGGGTGGTCGCCGGAGTCGGCATAGCCACCCTGCTGGGCACGATATACCTGGGCTTTAGCGGCGTGATTGGCGCGGAATTCCTGCCGCACCTGGATGAAGGTGCCATCTGGGCGCGCGGTACCTTGGCGAACAGCACGAGCCTTTCCGAGGGCGAAACCTTCGCCCAAAAAGAGCGTCTCGTATTCGCGTCTTTTCCCGAAGTGACAACGGTAGTCTCGCAAGCCGGCCGCCCCGACGACGGCACCGATACGGGCGGGTTCGGCAACACCGAATACTTCGTCGACCTGAAGCCGAAGGAGCAGTGGCGGCCTATCTTCCACCGCAAGAAGGACGAACTGGTTGCCGCCATGAACCGGGCGGTTCAGAAGTATCCGGGCGCGATCTGGAATTTCTCCCAGCCGATTGAGGACAACGTTGGCGAGACGCTCACCGGCACCAAGGGTTCGCTGGCGCTGAAGATTTTCGGCGATGACTTGAAGCTGCTGGAAACAAAAGGCGACGAGATGGTTAACGTCATGGCGCGCATTCCCGGCATGCATGACGTCAAGCTGTTGCGCGACTTTGGGCAGCCTAACCTCAACTTCACCATCGATCGGCGCCAGGCAGCCCGTTTCGGAATCAACGTAGCCGACATACAAGATGCCATCCAGACGGCTGTCGGCGGCAACGCCGTGAGCCAGGTGCTGATCGGGGAGCAGCGGTATGACGTGGTCGTGCGCTACCAGGCCCCCTACCGCAATACCGAGGAAGCTATCGCGCGAGTTCGTCTGCTCGCTCCTTCCGGTGAGCGGGTGTCGCTGGCCCAACTTGCCAAGGTGGAAGTCAAGGACGGCGCCTATGACATCTACCGGGAAGGCAACTCCCGTTACGTAGCCATAACTTTTAACGTGCGCGGGCGCGATCTGGGGACCACGGTCGAAGAGGCCATCCGGCAGATCAAGGAGAAAGTGAAGCTGCCACCGGGCTATCACGTCGGCTGGTCGGGGGAATACGAGAGCGAAAAGCGGGCGGAAGCGCGGCTGGCAGTAATTGTTCCGCTGACCATTCTGGTCATCTTCATCATTCTTTACACCATGTTTCGTTCGTTCAAGTGGGCGTTTCTAATCCTGCTGAACGTGGGCATGGCCCGTATCGGCGGCTTCCTGGCGCTATTGATTACGGGAACCTACCTCAGTGTGTCTTCCGGGGTGGGCATGCTGGCTCTCTTCGGTGTTTCCGTGCAGACGGGCGTCATCATGCTGGAATATATCAACCAGTTACGCGCACGCGGCCACACCGTGGTGCATGCCGCCGTCGAAGGCGCCATCCTGAGGCTCCGCCCCGTCATGATGACCATGCTGGTGGCGACGCTGGGCCTTCTGCCCGCGGCGCTCTCGCATGACATCGGCTCGGATTCGCAGCGGCCTTTCGCCATTGTGATCGTGGGCGGGTTGATTTCCGACCTGCTGCTGAGCATCTACCTGCTGCCCACGTTTTATGTCTGGTTTGCGCGGGCCGGCGATCAACTTCCAGAACCGGAGGCGTCCCTTGAAAGCTAAGCTCACGCTGGTCCGGAGGCTCCGCATGGCTCTAGTGGCACATGCGGCGCTGGTGTGCGCGCTGGCCAGCCCGGTTTTTGGCCAAGCTTCGGGGCCGGTAAGAATCACGCTCGATGAAGCCATTCAGATGGCGCTCAAACACAACCATAATCTGCTGGCGGCGCGAACCACCATTCAGCAGAGCGAGGCGACGGAGATTACGGCCAATCTGCGCCCCAATCCCACGGTTTTCGCCGACTGGGAGTACCTGCCGCTGTTAACCCCCAGCGCGCTGAACTCGACCTACCTGCACGATTCCACCGAAGCGGATTTGGGCATCAGCTATCTGATTGAACGCGGCAAGAAGCGGCAACACCGCTTGCGGGCGGCGAAAGATATTACAACGCAAACCCGCTCCCTGGTAACCGACAATGAGCGCACCCTTACCTTCAACGTGGCTTCGCTGTTCGTGAACGTGCAGCTTGCGGAATCGACGCTGGAGCTGGCCGAGATGGACCTGAAAAGTTTCCGGCAAACCGTCGAACTGGGTGAACTCCGCTTCCGCAAAGGCGCGATCAGCGAGGACGACTACCTGAAGATCAAGCTCCAGTTGCTGCAGTTCGAGATTGACGTACAACAGGCGCAAGTGGCCCGGGTGCAGGCCCTCTCCGATCTGCGGCAGGCCCTGGGCTACGAATCCGTGCCCCGCGACTATGACGTGGCGGGGGTGTTCGACTACCAGCCACTGAAGGGGAACCTGGAAGATTTTCAACTCAAGGCCTTGCAGAACCGCCCGGATCTGCGCGCCGCCCGGCAGGGAGTGGCCGCGGCCCAGAGCCAGTACGAACTGCAGCGGGCGATTGGCAAGCAGGACGTCACCGCGCAGGTGAACTATTCGCACGTGAACGCGCTGAATGCGATGTCGTTCTATGGCAGCGTTCCGCTCCCGATTTTTAATCGCAACCAGGGCGAAATCGCGCGCACCCGCTTTGTGATTACCCAAGCCCAGGAGCAGGAAAAATTTGCCAACGGACAGGCCCTGACGGATGTTTACGACGCCTACGAAGGGCTGCGCACCAGCGAGAATGTGGTCCTGCTCTATCGCTCGGGTTATCTGGATGTGGCGCAAAAAGACCGGGACATTGCCGAGTACGCTTACCGGCACGGCGCTACGAGCCTGCTCGACTTTCTGGATGCCGAGCGCAGTTACCGTGCGACCCAGTTGGCCTATCGCCAATCTCTGGCCACCTATCTGACCGCGCTGGAGCAACTGCGCGAGGCGGTGGGGGTAAGGACGCTGCCGTGAGAGATGCCCGGAGTGGCGGGCTTGCCTGCGCACAGGCAGGCGAGATCCCGAGGAGTTTGAACCGTTGAACAAACAAGAGATACGGAGCCGCATCGAAGAACTGGGAATCATTCCCGCGATTCGTGTGTCTTCAACGGAAGACGCCCTATTTGCCGCCGAAGCGGTAGCCAGCGCCGGGATTCCCATTCTCGAAATTGCCCTGACCGTACCCGATGCGGGCAAAGTAATTTCCCAGGTGGCGCAAGCAGCCCCGGAGCTGATTGTCGGTGCGGGCGGCATCGCCGACGTGGAGGCGGCGCGCCGTTGCCTGGAAGCTGGGGCCAGATTCCTGACCAGCGATGGTTTTGATCCGGATACCGTGAACTTCGCCGTGCAGCAAGGGGTGGTGGTGTTTCCCGGGGTCCTGACTCCGACGGATGTGCTGGCGGCATGGAAGCTGGAGCCGGACTTTGTCAAAGTGGTTCCCTGCGGGCATATCGGCGGTGACGGCTACATCCGATCACTCCGGGCTATGTTTCCCCAAGTTCCTATGATCGCCGCCGGGGGAGTAAACCAGCGGACCGCTTTCGATTTCATCCGGGCCGGCGCGGTGGCGCTGGGTATTGGCGGAGAGTTGATTCCGCGCGAATCGATCCGGCGGCGGCAGCCGGACCGGATCGCCGAACTGGCCCGCCGATTCCTGCTCGCGGTAAGCAGCGCCCGGGAACAGTTCCCGGGCCGGTAGGATTGCCGCCGGAATCGGAGCTTGTCGCGGAGACATCGGCGGTTTCGTTCGTACTTTGGCCGATCCCACTGGGTTTGGTCGCAGTTCCCAATGGTCCCGAAAAGTCGGCGACATTTAGCCGAGGCCGCAGGGAGGAGAACGAAAATGGCAAAGGACATCTCGGCAATTCTGCAAACCTTGCTGGAAAAGGTTAAGCAACGAGGATATTCCGAGGATGAGATTCTCCGGGTAGCGGCGGATCAAGGCGACCAGTTACTCGACAAGTTTGCCGATGTCATTGCCCAAGCTGCGCGCAAGCCGCGGGAAGCCTTCCCGGTGGCCGTGAACTACGATCTTTCGCTGGAAGAAGCCATCGCGGCCGGCGATTACCAGGCGGTAAACGCCGATATTTCCGCAAAGAATTTCTCGTGGACGCGAACCGGCAAGGCGGATGTGGAAATCGTCTTGGTGCGGTTTGACCAGCGTATGACGTCGGAGAACGTTATCCGCGAGCTCGACGAAGAGGGCCTGCGAGCCGCTGAATTGCCGGAGCTGCTGGCGTTTGGGGCCGGCTATCCCGAGGTGCAGCGCAAATTTTCGGTGGTGGGACTCGGTTCGGTGTGGCGGGACCGGAAAGGCTACCGCAATGTGCCGTGCTTATATGCCGCCTCGGAGGGGCGCTACCTGGATCTGCACTGGTGGGATGACGGATGGTACACCTATAGCCGGTTTGCTGCGCTCCGCAAGTAAGATAGTTCTCAGTTCCCGGTTCTCAATTCTCAGTGGAAGTTCCTGAATTCTGACTTTTGGCTTTTGCTTTTCTTACTGAGAACTGAGAACCGAGAACTGAGAACTGCTGTTTTATGCTACCCACATTCCCAATGCCCACCCAACGTCCGGAAGAAGTGGCGCTGCCGGAGAAGCGGGCAATCTTCAAGCTCTTCTTGGGTTACGCCCCGGGGGTGGGCAAGACGTACAGCATGCTCGCCGAGGCCATCCGCCGCCACAGCCGCGGCGAGGATGTGGTGATCGGGGTGGCCGAATCGCACGGGCGCAAGGCCATTCAGGAATTGTCCTCCCGGCTGGAGGCGGTGCCGCGACGCCTATTGACCTACAAAGGCAGGCTGTACGAAGAAATGGATGTGGATGCGATCCTCAGCCGCAAGCCGCAGGTCGCGCTGGTCGATGAACTGGCGCACAGCAATGTCGCCGGCAGCAAGCATGCCAAGCGTTATGAGGATGTCCTGGAGCTGCTTGATGCGGGGATCGACGTATTATCGACGCTGAATGTGCAGCACATCGAGAGCGTGGCGCCGCTGGTGCAACGCATTACCGGAGTCCAGATTCGGGAACTGGTGCCCGATCGCGTCCTGTACCGGGTCACCGAAATCGTTCTCGCCGATCTCACGCACGAAGAATTACTGGAGCGGATGCGCCGCGGAGAGATCTATCCCCTGGAGCGTGCGGAGCAGGCACTCGGCCATTTTTTCCGGTCGGGCAATCTGATCGCCTTGCGGGAGCTGACCCTGCAGCAAATGTCGCGTGTCGTGGGCCGGAGCCTACAACACGGCCGGGACTGGGGAACGGCGAGGGCGCCGATCTCAGGGGTGCAGGAACGCATTGCGGTGTGCATCAAATCCCATCCCTCGGCCCAATACCTCATCGCTCGCGCATTCCGGATCGCCCAGGCGATTGAGGCGGAATTGTATGTGGTGTATGTGAAGGTTGGCGAAAACGGAAGCCCCGCCGACCAGCGCATGCTGGAAGAAAGTTTTCGCCTGGCGGAGAATCTGGGGGCGCGAATCGTGCGCGTGACCGGCAAAGAGGTGGCGGAAGAACTGGGCAAAATCGTGCAAGACGAGCACATCAGCGAAATCGTGTTCGGCCACTCCACGCAATCGACGTGGCGCAAGTATCTCTATCTCTCGCCCATCCATAGATTTCTGGGAAAACAGCTTCCTGTGGACGTGCATATCGTGACGTATTTTTAGGTTCAGTCAACGGCGGGGTTCTCGGGCGGGCTGCAGCCCGAGTAGCGGTGGCGTCCTCGCCGGCAGTCCTGTGGAAGAAGCCCGCCCTGAATGGTAGCGAAGGGTCCACGCCCACACTTGCGCTAGGAAGCGAGGGTGTGGACGCCTAATGTCGCTTACTCTTGTCAACCGCGCTAGATTGAGGAGGGTTCCATTGGGAATCAAAGCGAAGTGGGAGTACTTTCGGGTCCTCTACGAACGGATCGGCAAGCTGTTCACAATCGCGGGCGGAGGCGGCCTGTTCGTTCGGATCTAATCCACAACTGGCCTTGTTAGAGGGATTCCAGCAAATCAATTCTGCGGGCAACCTTAGAAATATATTCTTCACCCCTGACGCAAAAATACTGGCGTTCGGGTTCCGGAAGACCGCTAAGAAGCTCCTCGTAACTTCTAAAACCGATTGAGTTGGCTACCTGGAATCCAAGCGCATCCGCCATCAGACAACTGAAGTGAACTGCTGCCAGAGCATCAAATGGGCGATTGCAGAGGTCATCATGATGGCCGGATGCTATCTCGATGAACTCTGCAGGAAGTCTCCATGCCTCTACGAGCAAGCGGCCGGCCTGACAGTGGTCGATGCCGAACAGTTCGCGTTCCCGCGCCAAGACGTTGCAAGACTCGCTTTTGGTGCCTTTCAGAAGATCCGCATACTGTTTCGGCATCAATTTCGCCAGTACAAGTCTCCCAAGATCATGAATGATTCCGGCAGTATAAGCAGCATCTTTGTCGAGATAGGCCCGCGCCTCCGACTTCGCCACGAAGCTCGCCGACGCCAGGTCTTCAGCGACAACAGCGCAAGCCAAGCTGTGACGCCAGCAAGCCCTTAAGGTCGGGATGTCCAGCGCATTAGCGAGATACACTCTGATCCCAATGGTCAAAACCAATTTCTTGAGACGTTCATACCCAAGTAAGATGCTGGCCTGAAGGGTGCTGTTGATTCTGGCGCTAATCCCATACAGCGGTGAATTCGCCACCCGCAAGATTTCACCTGCGAATACCGGGTCTGCGCAGACCAAGTCATGAAGTTCCCGGAGCCGCCCGTCCCCACTTGATGCAACTTGAAGCGCCTTGATTGCAACCGCTGGGAAAGGTGGTAGTTCGCCCGGCGCTACGGGCAATTTCGACTTCTCAGCTTCGTCCAGCATATCTTTTGGCCTAAGCGTAATGACAGGAACGCGTATCAAGGTCTGGTTCATAGTTCGCCAATTCGTGATACGCGTCCTTCTAGTTTGTTATGTTCGATAGGGTGTATTCCCGCTGTTCAGCTTGAATCATCAGACAATCCAGATCCAGCATAAGAAGCAAGCGGCTGTCGAGTTTGGCGATCCCCGAGATATAGTCGCGCGCCACCTTCCCCAGTTGCGGAGGTGGTTCGATCGTCTGCTGCGCCACGCGTAGGACCTCGGAAACGGTGTCAACCACAAAACCCAGGATCGTCCCGGTCACCTCCACGACAACGATACGGCGGTCTTTGTCCTCCCCACGAGCGTCCAGGCCAAAGCACTTGCGCAAGCCGATGACAGGAATCACCCGGCCCCGAAGATTGATGATTCCCTCCACGAAATCCGGCAGGTTGGGAACGCGCGTCAACTTCTGGGCGCGGATGATCTCCTGCACTTTTAGAATGTCCAGCCCAAACTCCTCGTGACCGACCTGGAAGCTAACGAGTTGCAGCAACACGTCGCCACCGGCGATCTCCTTGGGCGGTCCGTCGATCACGCTATTCGCGTTCATTTCAGTTCTCCAGATCCTTCGTTGGGAAATACATGCGGCCTTACTGCACGCCTACTGACGCACTGTTCTCATACTTGTGGAATGCTCCGTGACCGTTTGGCCGGTTGCTGGCCTGGGTCTGGGCAGACGCTTTCCTATGCGGCTCCCCGAAGTTGGCTGTATTGCCGTTCTGAAGCTTGAATCGGCTCACCAGTTGCTGCAAATCAAGCGCCAGATTCGACAGTTCTTCAGAGGCCTTAGCCGTCTGCTGCACACCCGCTGCAGATTCCTGGGTGATTTTTGCGATCTGCTCCACACTGGAATTGATTTGCCCGGCGGTACTCGTCTGCTGCTCCGCCGCGGTGGCAATCTGCGAGACCATGTCGCCGACCTGTTCTGCAGCAGTGATGATCTCTTCGAGCGATGTCCCCGCCTTTGCGGTGGTGGCCACACCCGCTTCCACCTGCGTGGTTCCCGCCTTCATCTGGTTAACGGCCGTGCCCGTCTCTTTCTGTACGGTTTCAATCATTTGCGCGATCTCTTTGGTGGCTTTGGTGGTGCGCTCCGCAAGCTTGCGAACCTCATCCGCAACCACGGCAAAGCCGCGGCCTTGTTCGCCGGCCCGCGCCGCTTCAATCGCGGCATTCAGCGCAAGGAGGTTCGTCTGGTCGGCGATGTCATCGATTACCGCGACGATCTTCCCGATCTGGTCCGAATTTTTTCCGAGTTCCTCCATTTTTACGGCAGTGGCACTGACCGATTCGGCGATCGAGCGCATGTTGGTCAGCGCCTCATTCACGATCTTGCCTCCCTGTTTCGCGATTTCCGCCGCCTTCCGCGAGGCGTCCGCCGCCTTGCTGGAGTTATGGGAGACCTCGGTGACGGTGGAGGACATCTCCTGCATCGCGGTTGCAACTTGGTTTGCTTGATCGCTCTGCGACCGAGAACCCTCCGCGCTCTGCGTGGCGGCAGAGGAAATTTCCTCGCTGGCTGAGGCTACGTGCTCGGCCGTTCCGGCGATGGATTGCATCATCCCGTGCAGGTTGTTCTTCATCTGGTTTAAGGCGAGGCCGGCTCTGCCAATCTCGTCCTGAGAGGTGATCGGCATGTCTTCAATCGCCAGATTGTTAGCCGCAATCTCCTGGATCAGCCCGACCATTTTGGATATTGCTCTGGTGAGGGAACGTACGTTAAGGGTAGCTACCACAACACCTACAACCAGGCCTGCGCAAGCCAGAATCAGGACCAGATTTTTGGTGTAAGCATCCGCGGCCGCCTGTTGGGCGACAGCCTCGTCTTTGAGCTTGTCGTACCAATTGACGAGGTCGGTCGTGCTCTTCTTCAGGTCGGCACGTGCCTGTTGAGCATCAGGACCATAAAACACATCCAATGCCTCTTTGCTCTTGCCGTCGCGGTTCAGCTCGATGGCACGGTCTACGAATCCGTCATACTTCGCATTCGTCTGGGCGGTGTCTGCGAAGAGCTTTCTGCTTTGCTCCGACGAGAGTTGCGGTTTTAGGGCACCCATTTTTTCTTGAAATTCGGCCCTAGCCGCACGGAGATTTTCCATGTTGCCGTTAAGCAGCGCATCGCGGCCTCCGACTTTTTCTTTTTCGATGGCCAGTTGGATTGCCAGACTGAGGTCCTGCTTCCCTGAGTTAAACTGCACATCGTGTGATATCGCCTCAGTCGTGACGGCTGCCTTGTAACCGACGATACCCATCAGGGTCATGATCAGCAAAAGGGTGCCGAAACCTAACCCCAGTTTCATCTTCAAGCTAAACTTTTTCAGCATTGCATCCTCCCACCGTAGATCAGCTTCGGGCAAATCGCCGGACAGGTCCTCTTGCCGGTTGCATGCCTAACCTTTTCTACGTCTAATACATCTTCACCACAACTATCGGCACTTCGCGGGAAGCCTTTATATTCCAAAAGCATTATGTCTTTGTGCGGTATAGCGCTTTCCGATAGGACGGGGCGTGCGATCTGCCGCGCGGAACGCCTAAAATCTCTCGCGATTTTCCATGCACCTACCTAAGAGGGGCTGTCAGGTATTACGCAGAATGTCCGGGACCTCGAAGCGGCGAAGGCGGCAGCGGAGGCCCTGCTTTTAGCGCCAAACGTACCAATTCCCCAATCGAATGCACGCACAATTTTTTCATGATCCGGGCCCGGTGGAGCTTAACCGTGTACTCGGCAATCCCCAACTGGTCGGCAGTTTCTTTGTTCACTCTGCCGGCTGCGACATAAAGCAGCACCTCGGCTTCACGGGGCGTTAACCTGGCCAGACGTTCCTGTATCTGGACGAGGTCCTCCGATTTATCTCCGTCTTCGTGGCGGCTACGGCCCAAAGCACCGCGAACGGCACTCAGAAAAGTTTCCTCGGTAAACGGTTTTGGCAGAAAATCGACCGCGCCGGTTTTCATCGCCTTAACGCAGGTCCGGATATCTCCATGACCGGTGACAAAAACAATGGGCAACCGGTTCCCGCGCAAGACCAGGATCCGCTGCAACTCCAGGCCATTCATCCCCGGAAGTTGAAGGTCGAGTACTAGGCAGCCCACGGGCGACGTACGATTTGTATCCAGAAATTCCAGAAATTCCTGCGCCGTGGCAAAAAGTTCCACCCGATAGCCCGAGACCCGCAGTAGCTGAGCGATCAATTTCCGCACCAGGGTATCGTCATCCACGACAAAAACAACTGGAGGCTTTGCCATCACCCTTGTCTCCGACAGAAATGAATTAGCTTGCCCGCTGGGAGCCGCCATGGTTCAATACCTCCCGCACTTTTGCTAATAGAGAGTCCAGGGAAAAAGGTTTGACGATATAGTCCTCGCCAGAGTTCAGACCCCGGCTCGAAATTACGTCCGTCGCGTAGCCCGACATGTACAGCACTTTGATCTCAGGACGTAACCGTTTTAATTCTTCCGCCAGTTCCCTGCCCGTCATATGCGGCATGATTAAATCGGTCAGCAGCAGATGAATTGGATCGGGATGACGCTCGGCAGCCCGCAACGCGTCGTTCCCCTCGGTGGCTTCGAGAACACGGTATCCGCTGCTCCGCAAAGCGCCGACCGTTAGCTCACGTATTTCCGGTCTATCCTCTACCACTAAAACGGTTCCCGTATTCCGTGATGCCTGCGGCAAAGTCATCGCTCGAGCGGGGTTGAGGACACATACCTCGGCTTGCGGCAGATAAATATCGAACGTGGTGCCGTGCCCAGGTTCGCTACGTACCGCAATCGATCCGCCGACGTGCCGCACAATTCCGTAAACTGTAGCCAACCCCAAACCGGTACCTTTTCCGGGTTCTTTGGTGGTGAAAAAGGGGTCGAAAATACGATCCTGAATTTCCTTTGGGATACCAGTCCCGGTATCGCTCACCTGAACAAGCACAAACCTGCCCGATTCCAGTCCCCGGCCGGCGGCGCTCTCCGCGGCGTCGATGTCCCCGTTTGCTGTCCGGATCGTAAACTTCCCACCACGCGGCATGGCATCCCGCGCGTTCACCGCCAGATTCATCAGCACTTGGTGCATGCGTCCAGGGTCGGCCATGACCAGCCCCAGGGAGGGACCGGGAACGGTTTCGATTTCAATATCCTCGCCCACCAAACGCTGGAGTATTGCCAGGTGTTCGGCGATCAGATCATTCAGGTTGAGTGGTTTCGATTCCACCATCTGCCCGCGGCTGAAGGTCAGCAACTGCCGGGTCAGGGCTGCGCCCTGTTCCCCTGCTCGCCGTATCTCGGCGACCTGCTTTCGCAGGGGATCGCCCTCCTTCAGCTTGCGCAGGAGCAGATCGCCGTACCCATTGATGACGGTCAACAAATTGTTGAAGTCGTGTGCCACTCCACCCGCCAGTTGGCCGATGCCCTCCAACTTCTGAGCTTGCCAAAGTTGCTTTTGGAGTTTTGCTTTCTCTTCCTCTGCCCGTTTTCGTTCAGTGATGTCCCGGGTTATCCCGATAAAAGCTGTTTGCCCACCGAACACGATTTTGCAAACGCTCAGCTCGAGCGGTATTTCAGTGCCGTCGGCCCGGATATGGGCGCTTTCGTACGTACCGGAAGGAACTGCTCCCTTTAGGCGGGCCGCAACTCTTTCTGCAAATTGCGGGGCGACGATGTCAAAGATCTTCAGCCCAAACAGTTGGGCGCGAGTGTATCCGAGTTGTTTGCAGGCAGCCTCGTTGACGGAAAGGATCTGGCCTTGCTCGCTCACCACAAAGATCCCATCCGGGGCCAGTTCCACTATGGTTCGCAGCCTATCCTCGCTTTCCTCCAGAGCTTGCTGCGTACGTTTGTACTCGGTAATATCCACCGCTATGCCAATTAGAGCCAAATCGCCTCTTCGAGAACTGACGAACGGCACTTTGTTGGTCTGGTGAAGACGCCTACCCCCGGAGGCGTCACGGACTACCTCCTCGGTGACAAATTTCGCTGTGCCGCTGTCGAGAACTTCCGCGTCCGCCTTCATGAATGCTTCTGCTTGAATTGGGTCAGAGACAATTTCCAGCGTGCTGCGTCCGACCATCTCTTCGGGTGTCGTCCCATAAGCTTCGGCACAGGTGCGGTTGACAAGCAAATAACGGCTCGCCCGGTCCTTAACGAAGATGAGATGAGGAACCAGATCGATTACCGTCCGCAGAAAACGCTCGCTATCACGCAGTTCTTCCTCGGCCCGCTTGCGCTCAGAAATGTTTCGCAAAATACCAAGCACCAACATCCCATCCTTGCCCATAAAGGAAGAGCAGGCGACCTCGACGTCCACCATCGATTGGTCGACGCACAGGATTTGACCCTGTAGTAGCGGCAGGTTTGTTTCCCTCTCATACAAACGTCCCATTAACTCTTCCACCCGTGCGCGACGGTCGGGGGGAACGAGATCTGCGAATCTTCTTCCCAGCAGCTCCTTCGCGCTTTTTACCTTGAAAAGTTCGATCGCCGCCCGGTTTACGAGTGCGATGCATTGGTTTTGCCCGACCAAAATGGGATCCGGGCAAACCTCCAACAATTTGCGGTAACGGGCCTCGCTTTCTTCCAATTCCTTGTTTGCGGATCGCAACTGGGCTGTGCGGTCGGCCACCGTCTCTTTGATCCTGTCCCATCGGTTAAGGAAAAGGTGCAGATATCCCGCTCCAAGTAAACTCAACAAAATGCCTGCGACCAGCGCCGACGAACTGCCCGAGTGTTCCGGTTGGAAGGTTCCCGGAAGGGCATAGATAACTATTCTCCAGGCACGTTCTCCCACCGAGGCCGCTTGCAAGAGCTTAAAACCGGCAGGAAGATTCGACACGTCGCCATAAGCAACATTGCTGGAGAACAGCAGTTTCTGCCCCGGCTTGGCGTCATCGTCAAAAATAGCAACTCCCAAAGTTTTGGGCCCTAAACCTTCAATGGCATTGGCTGTTTGGACGATATTCGGTAAGCGAAACACGCCCAGCACAAAGCCAGTCAGCTTTTTAGCTCGAGGCGGTCCGCTTAATGGCGCCGATCCCCGGCGGAACACGGGAGCAAAGATAAGGACACCGTACTGATTTGTTGTCTCCTGTACGAGGACCACCCGCCCGGTCGCGGTTAAGCGGCCGGTTGCGGTGGCCTGCTCAAGCGCTTCGCGGCGGGCGGGATCAGACCCCAAGTCGAATCCCAGCGCTCCCTCGTTGCCTATGAACGGTTCCAGAAAGAACACCGGAAAATACTCATTGCGTTCTGCTGCCCTGACGGGAAGGCCTTGAGCAGGATATTCGGTGAATTCAAATAGAGGAAAGCCTTCGCGCCGGCCCGCTTCCTCGTAGTTTCGCCGCTGTGATCTTGATACCCTTGGAATCCATTCGAATGCCTGCACCGCCTCATCCTGCCCCAACAGGGGAGTAACGAACCGGGCGAAACTTGCCCGGCTCACCGGCGGTGAGCTATCGAAATGAGCACGAATCGAGACGAGGTGGTTCACCGATCGATCGATGCAGGCTTTCAGGGCGCTCATACGCTCCTGGGCTACCCGTTCGAAAACGTCCTGGGCGTGTTGTTGCTCGACACTTCTTAGATTTACAAACACCACTAGCGTGAGCAAAACGCCGACAGCGGCTACAGCGATGGCCGGAAGGAAGGTACGCAGCAAGTGACTCAAGCGGTGCATATGTAGATCCCGGTGCAAAAGAACCTCCAACTGGGTACTACTTACGGTACAGCGGTGACTCCAATTGGATTGTCAGGGAAGTTCCGGATAATGAGCGGTGCTTGTCAGGTATTTTCCCTACTTTGGCCACGCGCGAGACACTACTAAGGTAAGGTCCAAGTGATATTCCGCCCTGGGAGGGAGATTTCCCGGAAGATGATACTTGAGCCGCAAAGACTCACAAGGTATCGCGGCCCAGGAGGCCGGAATTGATGGCATACTGCACCAGCTCCGCACGGCTTTTCAGTTCCAGTTTCTCCATGAGGCGAGCCCGGTAGGTCTCCACGGTCTTCACACTTATCAGAATCCGATCGGCGATTTCCTGGTACGAATGGCCGGACGCGATTAAAAGCAGAACCTGTTTTTCGCGTTCACTGAGCGCCGGCCCTTTAGTCGGCGCTTCCGGTAGCAATCCATCGGAAACCGCAGAATCGACGTAGCGCTTACCGGCGCGAATTGTACGGAGAGCCTTCAGCAGTTCGGTGTGCGCCGTCTTCTTGCTGACATAGCCGGCTGCGCCGGCCAACATGGCGGTGCGCACAAAGGCAGGATCGGAGTGCATGCTCAAGATAAGAACTTTGGTTTGAGGCGCCGCCTTCGCAATTTGTTCCTGCGCCTTCAAGCCCCCGCCGCCGCCCATGGTAATGTCCAGCAAGACAAGATCGGGCTTCAGGGTGCGCACTTGCGCCAGGGCTTCGGTTGCATCGCTTGCCTCGCCCACCACCTCCATATCGGTTTGGCTTTCCAGCAACAAGCGTAACCCGGCGCGGACCACGGCGTGATCGTCCGCAATTAAAACGCGCGTTTTGGACTTAGGAGTTTTCATAATCCGTCGTCTCTTGCACCATTTAGCAACGGAACTGTTAGCGTGATAGTTGTGCCCTCGCCCTGAGCTGACGTTACCAGGAGCGATCCCCCCAATAGTTTGGCGCGTTCGCTCATCCCCACAATACCCAAGTGGCTGCCTCGGGCCCCAGGCTCGCGCGCATCAAAGCCTATACCATTGTCGTTGATGGTGGCAGTGACCGTTGCGGTATGTTTCTCTAAAAGCACCTCCACCCGATTCGCCTGGGAATGTTTTTGAATATTGGTCAGCGCTTCTTTGACGATTTGGTAAATCTCATGCTCCACGTGCCCCGGCAGCCGTTCGGTGATTCCCGTCATCTCAAAGCTCGCCGAGATTCCTGTGGCGCCGAATTCCTCCACGGCACGCCGCAGCGCTACGGTTAATCCCAGATCCTCGAGTACCGCGGGGTGCAGGCCACGAGCCAAACGCGAAATATCCTCTAGTGTGCTGGAAGCGACCGAGGAAATCTCCTGTACGGCCCGCTTGACCATGGCATTCGGTGCAGACGCTTCGAGCACATTGAGCCGCAGTAGCATGGAAGTGAGCAGCTGCCCGGTGTGGTCGTGTAACTCGCGCGCCACCCGCCGCCGCTCTTCGGTCTGTGCCTCCAAGACCAACTGCAGCAAGCGCTGGCGGTCGAGTTCCTCGGCCTTGCGGCGCGAAATGTCCCGACGGACGGCGACGAAGTGCGTGATTTCTCCGGCACTGTTGTGAACCGGAACAATGTCCAATTCCAACTGCAGAAAACGCCCATCCTTGGTGCAGTTCGTGACCTCCCCGTGGAACGCGTTCGCCTTCAAAAGCACTTCCCGTATATCCGCCGCGCTCTTCGAATCTATTCGGACTCCAAAGGTGTCGTTGGTCCTGTGGTCGATCAACTCTTCCGTCGTATAACCCGTAAGGCGCGTAAATGCCGGATTGGCGTACAGGACCTTAGGTGTCGGGCTGAGATCGTTATCTGTAATTACGATCGCATCCGAAGCGGAGGTTACCGCCGAACTGAGCATCCGCAGCAGGTCCTCCTGCCGCCTACGCTCGGTAATGTCATTGAACAAAAGTGCGAACTGCCCCTTGCGTGGGGAGAAGACCCGGACATCGGAATATCGCTGGAGGGACTCGTTAAACCGTTCCCAGTGGAACGGTTTGCCACCGACAGCAACCTCATAATAGCGCTGGGCAACATCATTGGGAAATTTGAGCGTAAGTTCTGTTGAAGTCCGGCCAATCTCTTCGCTCCGTTTCAAACCAGTCTGGACCTCAAATTCGGTATTGGCGTCGAGTAAGCGGTGATCGATAGGATTTCCCTCACTATCAAAAATAACCTCAAAGACGATGCAGCCACTGTGCATGTTCTCGAAAAGCGCATGGTATTGCTCCTCGCGTTCCCGGAGTACGTTCTCAGCTTGCTTGCGCTCGGTAATGTCGATGCTAGTCGTAAGGGTGTAAGTCCTGCCTTCAATTTCGATTACCGTCCCAGAAGCCAAGCAGGTTCCAGGACTGCCATCCTTTCTGCGGAATTGAAGCTCAGCTTGACGAATCCTGCCAGTAGCCAGAAGCTGTCTTCGGAAATCCGCGAATACAGCACGATCAGGAAACAGTCCGAATTCGACAGGGCGCCGTCCGATTACCTCCTTACGCCGATAGCCCGTCGCTTGCTCAAAGGCCTGGTTAACCTCTACATACCGGCCATCGGGCTCGGCAAGGATACTGGGAATGGGATTGGTCCAAAAAAGCGCGGCGAACTTCTCCTCCGATTTCTGCAGCTCTTCCTCGATGTGCTTGCGTTCGCTAATATCTTCGATAAAGCCTTCATAGTAGCGTGTGTTCCCGTTTTCACCACTCACTTTCCTGCCGCTGAGGGAAAGCCAAATCGTCGTGCCATCTTTGCGCTTAATCGGGCATTCGTAGCCACGAACCGTTCCCCGCTCCTCCAATAGCTCAGTGAATTGGGAACGTGCGCTCGCGTCTGGCACAATGGACTTAGTGGCGGCGATGAATTCCTGCGCTGACGCGTAACCCAGCAGCCTCGCCAACTCCGGGTTGATGGTTATCGCTTGCCCATCCACGGTCATCTGATAGATTCCTACGATCGCGTGGTCGAAAATTTCCCGATATTTTTTTTCCGCATCCCGGAGCGCTTTTTCGCCGATTTTCCGTTCGGTAATGTCCTTTCCAAAAACTGAAATTCCTGTTTTTCGGCCATTGAGAACGACCGGGTTAAAAGCCAGTTCTAAAGTCCGGCCATCAACTAGAGCGTATTCGGTCAGGAAAGGACCTTCTGCTAAGGCACGCCGATACATTGGAGGCCACAGCACCGCTCTGGCAGGAGGAAGATAGTCTACGGGTGTCATTCCCGCCGCCGGCCGGACTCCGAAGCTGCGTTCGAGGTGCTCCTGTAGAGCCCGGTTAAAGGTCAACAGTCGGTAGTCGAGGTCCACCGACCAAATCAGGTCGTTTGTGCTTTCGATCAAGGCAGCGAAATTCGCGGCAGCTTGCTCTTGTTCGCCTCTATTCCGCTCCATCGAAAAATCTCCTAGAGTGGATATATGCCTGGGTTACGAAGCGCAGTTTTCACCCCTCAAATTCTATTCTTGCTTAGCTTTTGAGAACAGCTCTAGAGCTTGCTGTTGATGCGTTGCAAACAAATGTCTTCCGCGTTTGAGTGGGGCCGACGGCCGACGACCAAAAGCCGACGACTAGATGGGGCGCCAGCGGAACTGCCCGATTTCATGCAGTACTGTGACTATGCTGTCGAATAGCTTGCCGACAACGTCCGCCGGAGGCTGTGGTCCTGGTATCGCCCTCAGGTGAAGTGTGGGTCGGCTGTGAACGGCGCAGACCGATTCGCTTAATTCGGGGATCTCGGCGAGGTAAGGTTTTTTGCGGGGCATCAGAGACCGTCTCTTGGGCACGCCGCCCTCGCTTGCGGGCAGCGCACTTAACGAATAAGAGATGGTCTCTGCCTGGAATTTGCTGCTTGCCGCGGGCCTATCTTGCGGTACGGCCCGGCCGCCGATTCACCCCGGCCGGCACGGAACAGGAGAACTGCCCCGGAATTTGCCGGTCTGCGTGAATCCGCGGCGGCAACTACTTATCTTCGTGCATCTGCTCCGAAAGGTAATTGGCGAGGCCCATTTCGTGGAGAGCGTGGAGCTGGGCTTCCAGGAAGTCCACGTGCCGCTCCTCGTCCTCGATCATATCTTCGAAAAGTTCGCGCGATCCTTCGTCCTTGGCCGTCATGCAGACTTGCACCGACTTGTTGT
>Ga0326727_10010584_pt1 | contig 21909 bp, 18 predicted proteins | sample MB2enrmetagenome_FD_207643 | JGI IMG/M metagenome (GOLD analysis project Ga0326727, IMG submission 207643) | Lab enriched peat soil microbial communities from McLean, Ithaca, NY, United States - MB29MY | ecosystem: Environmental > Terrestrial > Soil > Wetlands > Peat | place: USA: New York...
GAAACTGGAGCCCGATTGCCGTTTTGTACACGAATGCCTGGTTTTTTACGACATCCCCGGTGCACAACAAGGTGGCACCTGACGGAAGATCAAATGTTTCGCCGTGGAGCTGGAATACCCGAAATGTTTTCGGGAATCCGGCTGTAAAACCGGTTGAGCCGGGGACGCGTTTGAGCCTGCACCAGCCGGTTTCCCGCCGGAACGGGTAGACCCGGGCGCCAAACGCAGACGCAATCAGCTGGGCTCCCAGACAGATGCCAAGAACCGGCCGGCTATGTCCCACAGCATCCCGGATTAATGCTTTTTCTTCTTTGAGATAGGGCAGATCCTTTTCATCGTTGACACTCATCGGCCCACCCATAAACAAAAAGTGGGTTGCCTTATTTTTCGGAATTTCTCCGGTTTCGTAGAGCCTGATGTATTCGTAGGGTATTTGACGTTCCGTAAAAATCGTTTCAAAATAACCGGCCGGTTCTGATTCGGTATGCTGGAATATGGCAACCTTCATAGTCTTCACTGAGATGTATGCAAAGAAAAATTTTAGGAAAATGAGGATTAAAAAAGGGAGGGGTATCCCCCTTGCAAAACTATGCATCCGGTGTTTTCGATATTGCCCGAAAGGTTATCGCCCGTGGGCACCCCCGCCACCAAATCCGCCACCGCCACCGAAGCCTCCTCCACCAAAGCCACCGCCACCAAATCCGCCGCCATAACCTCCGCCACGGGGCATCGGCGTGAACATTAAAATCGGGATAAATGCATAGCTCATGCCTACTGCTCCTACAGGGATACCTGTTTCAGCGATCCGGATATTGAGTGATTTCATCGCTGCTTCAACTTTTTCACCGACACCAAGGGCCGTACCATACACCAGCCAGTCTCCCCACATGGAAAGATCAGATGGCGAATATTTTTGTATCATCGCCATATCTGAAAGGAAATGAGTGAAAGAATCCCATTCGAGTTTTTCTTTATAATGATCGCCAGTCCAGTGACCAAAAAGGGCAGGTGGCGTTGAAAATGCGAGAAATGCCTGGATCGAAACAATACCCCAGAGCACAACGGCAGGATAAAGAATTGAAGACTGCATTGGTGCCACAAGCGCGATCATAAACGTCACCCCAAAAAGGACAATGCCGGTAAAAAGCAGCGGCAGGATGTTATCCCTGCCATCCACAACATATTTGAAAGGAAGGGACGCATCTGCCCTTGAAGTGACGTCAGATAACAGCCGCTGGAATCGTAAAGCCTTTCCTTCAGCCTCATACCCTGACCGTGCATGTGCCGCTAATTCACTGATCTTTGCAGTGTCAAGGACACCATTTTCGGCGACTTGGTCTATAAAAGCAAGTACCCGCAGTTCATACGGATCGGTTGTTGTTGCCGAAAGTTTCCGGATCTCAATATTTTTTCCCTCTCCTTTTTCAGAAATATCGATAATTTTTTTCCGGTGCATATCCAGAAGGGTGGCATAATATCCATCCTTGTCAAATTCCATTGCGTCACCCTTGAAAAGGAGGTTGACCTGCCACGGTTTCATTGACGGATCCGGGACAGTGCTGAGGTACGCCGGAACGACAAATGGTTTCTCACGCCCGTACTGCCAGTAGATGACAAGAAGGATAAAGGGCGTGAGGATCACTGCCGTCATTCCCAGATATTCTAGGAACCACGCGATATAGTAAGGCAGGTCGAACCAGAAGCTCCCTGACGCAGTACTGCTGGCAAGACCCTGCACGTTATTCCTGAACCCGGGGATCTGCGAAAGTCCACCGGGGGTAGTAAGAAGCTCTACTGCGACATTTTCATCCGGGGCAGCACTCCCGGTAAACGTATACGTGTCCCGCGTCTTTTCTGTCGTGAGGCTAGGAGGATACGCGTATACCTGCGTGACATTGGACGCAGGGATAGTGATCTGGACTGACTGATAGGGAACATGGCCCGGGCTTGCCAAGAGGAGGTTTAAATGATCGTTAACTGAGTCGTATTCCACGGGCGGATAGATCGTATAGGTATACCCGACAGTGTACGTTCCCGCTGTAAAATATTCCGGGTTGTAGATGCCGACTTCATCAGTATCTGCGAGGTACCCCACCTGATCGGCTACAGAAGACTCAAGACCGGGAGTCGCAATCAAGACCTTCCCGGCATCATCTTTTGCATACCCTATAGTCCCGGCCGGGGCGTCAATGCTATCAAGCTCGATGGACGACTGAGTGGCAGAGGAAAATGTCAGGGGCACTCCCCAGCTCCGGTAGAGCATCCGGTATTCACCGGATGTCCCGACATTATAGGTGTATGTTTCGTGGAGCGTTCCGTTTGAGTAAAGCATCGCGTCGTACGAACTTGCAACAAGATCTCCCTGGAGCAGAGGCGGAATAGTGAGCACGGCCACAAGGCCGATTATACCAATGACAAGTGTGACGATGACAAGGACGGCAATCTGTTTTATTTCGCTCATAGTCGTTTTCCTTTAGAACTCGATCTTCGGGGAGGTTATTATCACTTCTTCGAATTGAAGATATTCAATCTTAGGTATTCCGGTAACGTATCCAATAGAACGCAAAGGGATTACACCCAAAAAGGGTTCCTCAGTATACTGATAATCGCCCCACTACATAAGAGATAGGTTCTGTCAAGTCTGCTGGAGGTGAGAAATCTTTTTCAACGAAGTATTTGCCATAACTCCCAAAAACTTGAAAGAACCATGCTGGATCAAAAAAATACAATGATGAATGCGAGGCAAGGGCTTCGAACACTTGAAATCCTGCGAGACCAGATTCTAAATATATTAAATACTGCACTCGAGGTTTCTTGGCAGAATTGGAATAATCAAAGAATATATTCCCGACCTATATCCGTCAGTGAGTAGTAGATCCAATTCCCGTGATATTCGCCTTCTATAAGGCCGCCCTCCTTGAGAACTGCGAGATGATAAGAAAGCTTAGAATCGGCAATTTGAATGAACCGGTTAATGACGCAGACGCAGAGCGGTTGATCTTTGAGCAGGTAAAGGATCGTGAGGCGAAGGGGATCCGAAAGGGCATGATATTTTCGGCTCTTTTCTACAAGATCTTTCTTGTCTGGAATCTTTCTGGAGAGAACTTCAATACCTCCCAGGTTTTCTATTGCCTCAAGACCTACATCGGGTTTTGTCGCCACCTTATTTCTGGACTTGGGTTTTTCCAAATTGCAACAGGAACTTTTGGAAGATGTCATTTCAAAATAATATGAAATACCAAAGTATATACGTTTCTCCTGCGGATAATGTTTCAACAAAATTTGAAATGCGATTGTGGAGCGATGATGACAACAGGATTACCCCCCCGGAAAAGGGCGTCTGCCCTATGTGTAAAAAAGAACAGTTGTTAGTCCCCGTCTGGAAAAAAGATGGAGAAAAAGAATCTATGGTCTGGAAATGCACAAGTTGCGGACATACCATTCAGTGAAACGATGACCATACCAGCCACAGAAAATACCCAACAATCCTGCTGTGATGAGGGCCGGAAAAAACCTGCATGCAGTTGTTCCGTAAATACCGATTCGAAATCGGTCATCCATACTACTACGGATTTTATCACATTCGAAAACCGGTGGGATCACTTCCTTGCCCGGTGGGGCATAAACCGATCAGGTCATATCGTCGCCCCGGGTTTGTACCGTCTTGGTAATCCAACGGCAGATTCACCGGTCTTTGCATCCGCGAATTACACGCTGAGTTTTGATGCGTTGCGTGAGGCGCTAGCAGGTATCGACGCGTATATCCTCGTGCTTGACACTAAAGGCATCAATGTCTGGTGCGCAGCGGGGAAAGGCACATTTGGAACCGATGAACTAGTCAGGAGTATCAAAGCGACCGGGCTCTCCGGAGTTGTAACGCATCGCAGGATTATCCTCCCACAGCTCGGGGCTCCTGGTGTTTCTGCGCATGAAGTATTACGACAGTCCGGTTTTATGGTTGAGTACGGCCCCGTCCGTGCCAAAGACCTTCCGGCCTATCTTTCCACGCATACGGCAACCCGGGAGATGCGCACGGTCCGGTTTACGCTTTCCAACCGGCTCGTTCTTACTCCCATAGAACTGGTACATGTCCTGCTTCCTTTGATTGCTGTGGCTGTGGTGCTGTATTTCCTTGCCGGTTTGGTGGCAGCGCTTGGTGCGGTAACCGCAGTCCTCGCAGGAACAGTCCTCTTTCCGGCGCTCCTTCCCATCATCCCAACCAAGGATTTTTCCACAAAAGGATTCATCCTCGGAATAATTGTCGCTCTTCCGTTCTCGGCATTCTTTGCCCTCGTCTCCGGTTTGTCCGGCATCGGACAGATCCTGGCCGTGATTATCCCGCTTCTGGTTATGCCTCCCGTAACAGCATATCTTGCCCTAAACTTCACGGGTTCGACAACGTTTACATCTCGCACGGGTGTGAAAAAGGAGATCTTCCGGTATGTGCCGGTTATGGTACTCATGATAAGTGTGGGGATTGTGCTTGCCATCGCGCTTGGCACCTTCCGTCTCATAGGAGTGGTCTGATGTTTGACTCTTATCAGGAGAATACGCTCAGGTATTTTCCGGAAAAATGCATCAATTGCAGGCGATGTACGCAGGTTTGCCCTCATGGTGTATTTGCTGAAGGAAAAGACCGGGCTGAACTTGTCCAGCCTTCAGGATGCATGGAATGCGGTGCATGCGCACTCAACTGCCCGGCACTGGCAATAGAAGTGCAGAGTGGCGTCGGATGCGCTTCGGCAATGATCAGTGCGGCGCTCCGGGGAAAGGATATGGATAGTTGTGAATGCAGCTGCGGAGGATCGGAGAGTACCTGCTGCGGCAGTGAAACTCACGAAGAAATCTGTTCGTGCGGGGCTGATAAGAAGGAGCAAAAATGACCGCAAATGCCCGGCTCCCTTTAATCGACCGATACCTCACGCTATGGATCTTTCTAGCAATGGCTGTGGGAATTGCCATCGGGTATTTCTCCCCTAGGGTACCGACTCTTATCACCGGCCTCTCTGTTGGAACTACATCTGTCCCTATTGCCATCGGCCTGATCCTGATGATGTACCCGCCTCTTGCAAAAGTGCGGTACGAGGAGCTGCACACCGTATTCCGGGATACTAAAGTCCTCGGCCTCTCACTCGTCCAGAACTGGATTGTCGGGCCAGTACTGATGTTTGTGCTTGCCGTCGTTTTCCTCCGTGACCAGCCATTTCTGATGTACGGTCTCATCATGGTGGGGATTGCCCGCTGTATTGCTATGGTGATTGTCTGGAACGATCTCGCACTTGGCGATTGTGAATATTGTGCTGCTATCGTGGGTCTGAATTCAATCTTTCAGGTTTTCTTCTATTCTGTCTATGCCTGGTTCTTTATCACCTTCCTGCCACCTCTGCTCGGCATCGGAACCGGTTCTGCGGTCTCGATCACGATAATCCAGATTGCAGAAAGCGTCTTTGTCTATCTTGGTATCCCATTCCTTGCCGGGATAGTCACCAGGCATACCCTTATCCGTGTGAAGTCAAAAGCATGGTACGATCAAGTGTTCATCCCGAAGATTTCGCCCATCACGCTCATTGCCCTCCTGTTTACGATCATCGTAATGTTCTCTCTCAAAGGCGAGTATATCATCAATGTGCCCTTTGATGTCGTTCGGGTAGCAGTTCCGCTTCTTTGTTACTTCGTTATCATGTTCTTTGTGAGCTTCTGGATGGCACACCGTATTGGTATTGATTATCAGAAGTCAGCCACGCTCTCGTTTACCGCAGCCTCCAACAATTTCGAGCTTGCAATCGCTGTTGCGATCGCGGTCTTTGGTATTGCGTCCCCGGCAGCATTTGCCACGGTAATCGGGCCACTTGTAGAAGTGCCGGTGCTTATCGGGCTCGTGAACGTAGCCTTGTGGCTGAAAACGAAATGGTACGGTGGAAACAGTGATAATGCCTGCCGGCTATCGCTGCAATAAAGAGTGGAGATACTATGAAAAAGAAGATCCTGTTTATCTGCACCCATAACGCCATCCGGTCCCAGATGGCAGAAGGGTACATGAGGGCAAAGTACGGTAATCGTTACGAGGTTTTCAGCGGTGGGGTAGAAAAAGGGGAGGTTCATCCCATTGCAATTGCCGTTATGAAAGAGATCGGGATCGATATCTCCCGGCAAAGGTCGAAATTTATTGATGAGTTCTACAGCACAGGAATTGATACGGTTGTAACCGTCTGTGATTCGGCAAAAGCTGCATGTCCATTTTTTCCAGGGGCAAAAGAAGAGATTCACCAGGGTTTCTCGGATCCTGCTGCATTCACCGGGACGGACGATGAGATCTGGGCCGGGTTCCGCCGCGTGAGAGATGAGATCATCCGTTGGATTGATATGACGTTTGGTAATACTCCGGCACCAGTGGATATAGAATCATCAAAGATGGAGAGCACAAACGTACCGCCAGATCAGGGCCTTCTGGTAGAACTGACAGAATCCATATGGAAGAAAACAGTTGAAGACCAGACAAAGCCTGTAGCAGTAATGTTCTATTCCCCAACATGTCCTTTCTGCCGACAGATTGAGCCATACGTTGAGAATTATGCCAAAGAATTTCGTGAGACGATTCTGTTCGGACACCTCAATGTTTTAACAAATATTTCAATTGTTGAGCGTTATGGGATCAGACAGACCCCGACATTTAAAATTTTTTGTGGTAGAAAACCTGTCCTCGAAATTGTCGGTGCCATCTATCCGGCGATGCTCAAGAAAATGCTCGAGGTAGTACGGCAACACAGGGAAGAATGCACTTCTGGTTCTACGGCAATAGATTTCGAGAAATTGGCTATTGGCAAATGAAAAGAACAAACGAATAAAATGCGAGGAGCCGGATTCGAACCGGCGAACCCCTGCGGGAATGGACCCTAAATCCATCGCCTTTGACCTAGCTCGGCGATCCTCGCTCGTTATATTTATCAGCGCATCAGGTGCCTAAACCTTGTCCCAGACCCTAAATCCGGCGCCTTTGACCTGGCTTGACTACCCTCGCTTCCTGTCATTATTTGTCAACCAGAATTAAGAGCGTATCGTGTGATCGGGATATTCCCCTTGCATTTCCCGGATCATTAATGGAGAGACTGCTCCCTGCTCCCACTTTCAGTAGGTTGTTTTGCACACTTACGTTCATCAGTCCAGATGCTATAGCTCTTCATGAGGAGGACAATAATCAACGGTCCCAGGACGAAACCGGCAAGGCCAAGCGTTAAAAGACCGCCGATAAGACCTATGAACATAATAACCGGGTGAATCTTGACCCGGCGCCCAACAAGCACCGGGCGAACGTAGATCTCCGGGAGTGCGGAAACCACAATATATCCAAGAAAAATCATAATGAGAAATCCGTGGAGATCCCCAAGAGCGAGTGCATATCCCCCGACAATAATAAACGCCACTGATGACCCAAGGATAGGGATTACCTCACATAATGCCGCAAGAAAAGAGTAAAACAGAATGTGTCCGTAACCGAGGAAGTAAAATACCGGAAGAGCAATAAAAAAGGTCAGACCCGCAATTGCAAACTGGACGATATAGATGACGTAAAGCGTATCTACCGTCACAGGCGTGAGGAGATCACAATATTTCCTGACCGGCTCCGGCAGGCGACAAAAAATATTCTCCTTTAAGGCAATGCCATGGAAAAGCAACAGGAAAAAGGAGATGAAAAAGACAAGAGCACTAAAAACAATCAAAACGAGGTTGCTAGCAAGCGTCGTCCAGTAATTGACAAAGAGTGCATTACCTCTGGCAAGCCATACCATCAGGGTATCCTTACTGATAGAAAATCCGAAAACACCCGGGTGCGTAGTGGGGTTTGCCAGCCACGATCCAATGGTTGCAAACATCTGGTCAGTGAGACCTGCATTCCCCCGGAGAATCAGGAGCGTAATATAGATCGCCCCGGTAAAGAGCGCAAACAGGACAAACGTTATCGCAGTAGCGGAAATCACCGGACGAGTATAGCGCATCAGCCGGTGATGGAGCGGCATAAGAACCACTGCAAGCGATCCCCCGAGAACGACCATGGCAAGGAACGGCCAGAAAATGACAAGGGCAACAAGCGTAAAAAACAGCACAACCAGGAACGGGTAGTACTCCTTGTCAAGAAGGTTCATACCTGATAAGATTGTTTACCGGCATTAAAGTACTTAGGTGCATTCATGTCAGGCAAATCACGATCAGGGAGGAAAGAGATCCTTTCTTCCCGGAATATAGAGTGCTGCCGCATACTCTTCAGCAAAGGCAGTGTCAATCATCAGGTCAATATACACCATATGGCGCGCCAAAGCCTCGGCATCTTTCCGGTTCTGGGTCGAGACAAGCGTTGCGTATGCCCCGGACAAAGAACCGTTCCCCAGAGCATGAACCGTTGCCGCAGGGAATCTGGGGAGAATACCAAACCTGACTGCATTCTGGATATCTGTATATGCGCCAAATGCCCCGGCAAGGTAAAGGTGTCGTACGTCTCCGACCGTGCACTTGTATCTTTTTAAAAGGACAGCGATCGCCCCGCAGGCGGCAGCCTTTGAATCCATGAGATAATCGATATCCTGCTGGGTTATGACAATATCCCGGCCGGTTCCGGTCTCTGACGCAGGGACGAGGATATATTCCAGTCCTTCCGGACTGGATTGGACTTTTGGATGCCGGAAATTAAGTTTCCCGGCAAAATCAAGGGCCTCAGTCTGCACCATGGCAACCGCTAGATCAATGATTCCGGATCCACAGATACCCCGGGCTGGAGCAGCTCCGATAGTACTCCAGGTGATTTCACTTGTTTCGGGATTTACCCGGATGTGATCTATTGCTCCTTTCATCGCCCGCATCCCTGACCTGATGCCAGCACCCTCAAACGCAGGTCCGGAAGCACAGGAGACAGAAGCTGCCCAGTTACGGTTGCCAAGTACAATCTCGCCATTCGTTCCGAGATCGACGATTAGAGAAAGCTCGTCCGAAACCTGGACACTAGCAGTAATCATGTCACCTACGGCATCCCCACCGACAAACCTGCTGACATTCGAGAGGCAGTAGACCCCCGCATCAGGATGCACGGCAAGGCCCAGGTCATACGCAGTTTTTTGGATCGGTACCCGTGAGACCGGGACATCAATAAGTTCGAGGTAGTCTGCATTGAGGCCGCAAAGGAGATGGTTCATGACCGTATTTCCCGCAATACAGACATCGACAATATCCGTGCCTTTGACACCAGAAACAAGAGAAAGTGTCCCGATAACGTCATTGATGCTATCTGCCGCCGCTTTCTGGAGCGTGCCAAGTCCAGCGGGAGAACTGGCGTACCCTACCCTTGTGAGCAGTTCCTCACCATAGGTTATCTGCCGGTTCAAGGTAGAACCGGTTGCAATGATATCCCCGGTGTCGAGGCGGACAAGACAACCGACAACGGTCGTTGTCCCAAGATCCACAGCGATGCCGTAGAGGGGTGTGGTATCATCAGCAGGTGATATTCCCAAAAGGACAGGTATCGGCCGGGACTCAGAAAGAATGGCCGACTGCGGCATATCTGAGGCAAGGAGCGCATGGTACTGTTCATCCGACATACGGGGCCGGACACCGGTATACCCTGCAAACCTGACTGACCGGGATGCAAATGGCAATCCGTCGGACGGCGAAATATCCACTCGGTACCGCTTAACTGCCGGATCGATACCGCCGGGTATAACAGATCTGGTGATCAGGATCTGGGGGGAATCGATGCGGCTTTCTACTGGGATGGTGAATTCAGCATCTCCGGTCACTTTCACTTGGCAGGCAAGATGATACCCCAGCTCCTGTTCCTTGTGCGTAAGCCGGCAGCCCGAGTCGGTAGCCGGAGCATCCTGACAGTTCCCCTTGTTTAATATTACCCGGCATTTCCCGCAGGTACCTTTGCCACCGCAGATACCCTCAATAGCAATACCTGCCAAAGAGATCGCCGTAAAAAGAGATGTTCCTGCCTTAACAGTGACCATTCGGTTCATCGGTTGGAAGAAAACCCTGATCTCCTTATTATCCGGCTGCTGCATAGGGTTCTTTTCTCCTCCTCTTACTTGGTGACCTCCGGGAAAGTAGTCAAATCATTACCGGCGTCGGTTCACCATTTTTTCGGTGGCCAGTGTGCTTTAAGAAAGGCCGGGATGCCTGAAGAGTCCTTCGGGCCGACAAGAACGTGCCAGCCACTGGCTTCCTCAGTCTCGCCACTCAGACGTGCGGCAAGACCGGGGATAATCAGGTACCGGTAATTGACCCGGTCTGCAATGCCGGTATCTTTCAGGGCCGCCGCTATTGATTCTGCATTAAGGTACCGTCCGGCAACAGCACTTTCTACGCTGTTACCGCCAGTATCTATGACAATTAAAAAGCAGTCAATCCCTGCAGATTTGATGTCGCTTTCGACGGTAAAATACGTTAGTGCATAATTTGTGGTAATGAGCACAGGCGCATCTTTTTTAGGATTGCCAAATACCCTGACACCGGTATCGACCGATACCGGTTTTCGCGGATCGGTGTAGAGGTTAAAACGCCAGATAAGCTGTGGCAGGAGAACCCAGCCTTCGAGGCTGTGCAGGATCAACAGGTCGGCATACCGGGACAGGAGCATGGACGCAGCGCATGCCTCTTTCCATTGTATGAGTTCATGCGAGATCTCCGGGGAAAGCCACGCCGTTATTGGCGTCCCTAGCAGGGGATATCCTAGAAGTTCGTCTCCTCCCGAAAAAACCGCTCGCCGGATTTGTGAGAATGCATGGATCGTCCCGGAAAGGCCAGGTTCTACCGCTGTTCCGGGATCAAGTACCAGATCCTTCACGCCATAGGCAACAAGTGTTCGCACAAGAGAGCGCAAGAGAGCGATATCATGAGGGGCAGAGACGACAAGAGGGCAGGTATATCGAAGGGCAAGTTCTGCCATGTCTTTCCAGTTGTCTTTCGTGGCTGCATACAGGAGAGGCCGGCGTTCCCTGATATGGGCAAGACCCGCTGCCATGATCGCCGCATCATAGGTACAGAGAATAAGGGGAAGATCGGTCTGGGCCGCGACAGCAGTTACCGCCGCTGAAAATGCTGCCGGATCGTGCTGGGTCGAGCGGATAGCCAGAGCGTCAAGTCGCAGTTCGCGCCCGATATAATTATATGAGAAATCTGCGATTGCCCTAATTCGCGCGTCCCGTTCAGTTTCGGATAAATCGTCAGAGATATCAATGGCGATAGGTGTAGGGTTCTGGTAGGTAAACTCATGACGGTAGAGGACATACTTTCCGCCAAGTTTCATGGCCCTTTCTCCGGTCCCGACAATAACCGTCCTGACCGCCGGTGCCATAAGATCTTCGAGTTTGATGAGATTAACCCGATACTCTTCTTTTGTCACCGGGGGGCAGTTATCAACGGCAAGCTCACCGTTGACCACTTTTGTGGCAAACGCCATGCAGTTTGCTTCCCCGCATTCTTTGCAGTTGGTCTTGGGGAGCAGTTTGTATACATCAATGGGGCTGATCTCTTTGATCGTCTTTTTTGGTTCACGTTCCGACATTTTTGCTCCCCCTAAATCTTCATGGTCGCCCACCGAGCTATGCCATCCGGTACCGGTGCATCTTTCTCGGAAAACGTCTGGATCATATCCTTACAGGTCCTAATAGCGGCCGGGTGCATCATCATAAAGATATCCACACCGGCTAGAAGGAGAGTGAGGGCGTTTATCGTCTCCCAGAGGGGCCCGCGAAGCCCCCGTGAGCCGTATTTTTTATCCATCTTCATCCATGCCTCTCGGGCTGCCCAGGCATTGGTGGATGCTGATATGGTCGGCTGCTGGAGTTCAGTGTCACCCATTAAGGCAGCATGGCGTGCACGCTCATGAATGGTAAATGAATATTCAAGACCGTAGCCGAGTGCCACCGTTGTAAGATCCATGACAATGTCTTCCGGCGGAAGATACTCGTAGAGACGGCGGTTAAGTTCTTTAGCCTTGTTGAGTTCAAGACCGGTAAAACCAAGAACTGCATGATTATACTTTTTTGCTGCCCGGGCAACGACGTCGAGGGTCTTTGTCTCGGTCATGCCAAGCGTTACTGAGTTTAAGAGCAGCCGCTCCCCATCAGCGACTTCGGCCACCTTACAGAAGACCTGGGCATCTTTCCGCGGATCACCGCAGCCCCCGATAATCAGCGGGACATCTACGGCCTGGAGGACTTCTTCTACGGTCCTCGCCGCTGCCTCTGGGGACGCATCACGGATAAGCGGGTCGGTTGACATAAGGTGGACGGTGATCATATCGGCGTTGTATTTTTTCACGTTCATCCGCGCCCATTCTGCAGGATCACTGACAACGTCCTTAACATTCTCCATGAGGACTTTAGGCAGCGGCACCTCCATGTCAAAAACGTCAAGCGCAAATATGGGCGCATGAGGCGCCGGGTGATCTGCACTCACAAACGGGGGATAGTCCGACCCGCCGATAGTCAGGACTTTTCCCCGGGTCCCGCCCCCGGATGCAGTCTCGCCGAGCCTGACCTCATGGATCCTGCCAACGAAGTCTTCTTCCAAGGGAAAAAAGGTCTCCGGAATCAATGCAGTTGGTTTCTGGTAAATGGCTGCCGAGGATCCTGAAGGTGCTGTAGCAGTACCAGTCGGGATCCAGAGTTCGAGATCGCCAATCTCCATGGAAAAGTTTTCGAGTTCGATCCGCTCTTTTCCTGAGATCATAGCAAGGAGGCGGGGAAGGGCTTCATGAATCCGGACAGCGTCAGGCATAATTTTGCCTTCGCCGGGGTTTTTATCCTGCATTTATGAATTCCCTCCCGGTTTTTTTGTCTGGATGGGTTCAATAATCACCCGGTCAGCAGTAATCCGGGCGTTCTTGAAGATGAGCTTAAAGCCCCCGGACATTATGGGGAAATCGCCACCGGAAAAGACCTGGACGGCACCCTGTGTCGCATCCATGTTCTGGTTTTCTTCCGTTTTCCAGCGCTCCATGACCGGGTGGACCTGGGAAGAAAGGAAGTCCCTGAGTTCGCTTACGGTTCTGACATCTTTTTCCGTGGCAATCTTTCCGAAGAGATCCACCGGGATGAATTCCCGGAGCTGTTCCCGGAGATCGGAAGGCATCCAAACGACCCGGGCAAATCCTCCATCAGCGGCAAGGAACCGGGGGGAACGCATATATTCAAGGGAGATCCCGTGGAACCCGTCGACTTGGCGGCCGCCGGCCGTAGAATCTGCCATCGTCGAAAAAGGCAGCCCGTTTACGGTTACGTCTTTATAACCTCGCATGACGATCCCAAAACCTTCCACCTCGGGAATGTAGAAAGCGATCCCTTCAAAACACCCGCAGGAGGTATGGGGGCAGGTAAATGCACTATAGAGGAATATCCGGTGCACGGTACCGAGAGACCGCTTTTTTGCACTTTCATTGATCCCGGAATATTCACCTTTCACCGGATCGAGGCATTCTCCTTTACTGATGGGAAAAATCGGGCCTTTCGGATCAATTCGGGCCGCTGCCCTCCCGTCAAACCAGCTGATGGCACCGCAGTTTGCGTATCGCTGCGGAGTAATTACACAGACATGGCTTGGCGCGAATGACTGGCATAAAGCACATCCATAAAAAACATCGACATCATTATCCGTCAATCCCCGTGCCCGGGCGTCCCGTGCCTCATATACCTTCAGTGCATCCGCGTACCGTGCGGCAATAGTCTCTTTTTCGGTAAAAAAGGTGACCTCCATTTTCTCGATAAGGGGAAGCTCGTTTTTAAGGAGCGCAATAAGCACTTTTCCCACAAAGGAAAGCGTGGTAAAACCCTTCGCATAGGCCTTTTTGGAAACCCGCACCCAGATATCGTACCGCTGGTTAAGGTGCATGAATCCCTCGATGTAATTGGTATATTCATGGATCCGGCGCTCGATGACCCCTTCAATATCCTCTTCCAGCTGCGGCCCGGCAATTTCCACGAGGATACCCAAAGGGTATTTCATGCCTTCCTGCATAGCGGCAAGATCCGGGCCGATAATCGTGATCTTCTCATCCGGGATGTCTTCGGGTTTTCTTACCCGGACAAGTTCAAACTTTTCCTGTACAGACGGGCCGCCGAGCTCAACGAACATATCGTTTTTCCGGATCCGTTCACCTACGTGGACAAGCCCGATATCCGCCGGAATATCTTCAAACATCTGCAGGTCCCTCCGGGGCTGTCTCTACAGTTATGGCTGTCAAGTGTTCCTGCCAGTCTTTGATCGAGAGATTTCCGAATGACCATGTCGCGTTTGGCTGGTACGTGTTATCGAGTGAAATGGTTTTTGTATGGGGAGCCGCGTGCTTGAGACCGGAAAGAAGTGTCCATTCCATCGGATACGGCATGCCGGCGATGATGGCAAGATCGCAGGGACCCCTGCCGTGCAGCCCATGCCACAAAGGATCTGCAATACGCTGGCCTGCTTCAACAGCTGGCATAATGATTGCGCTTGTATACCCCCTGTCCCGGAGAGCTTTGTTCACGTGACCTGTGGCTATAACCGGAATTTTGTGTACCAAGGCAAGATCGATAAGGTAATCGACAAATTTCTTTTCCACGATGTCAAGGGAAGCGGCACGGTTTCCGATAAGGAGTACCGGATGACGGGCCCGGTTTATTACTGCACGCACCATTGCCGGCTTAGTAATGACAGCAGATTTTTTCGGGCCGGAAACTTCAGCAGTCTGCCAGGGTTCTGCGGAACTCATAGCAAATCAGTGCTCCTCCGTCGAGACGGGTTTATTATGCCTGAAAAGGGTCGGGTCCGGGATCGGTCGTTCCTTCCAGTCAGATTGGGAAAGAATACGGGAAATATCCCCTTTAAGCGTTACCGGTATATCGGTCATAGTGCGAATATATCGCGGGATATCGTCGGGCATCACTCCATTGTTGCGTTGGTACAGATCAATATAATTCGAAAGTTTCATCGCACGACCACGGCTCGTATCGTTTGGCCGCATGCAGAGTTTTGCGATCAAAACCATTGCCTCTTCCTTTGTTTCTGCTGCGACAAAAAGGTGCTCGGGGGCAGGCCCGGCATAGACCTCTTCTCCGGTACGCTGGTCGCAGACATACCAGTCTGCATCGCGATCAGCACGACCAAGGAGCATCCGCCGGTACTTGGTACCATGCGGACCCACTACTACAGGGATACCCAGCCGCCAAAACCCGCTTGATATCGCCGCAGCCTTCTGGGACATTGCACCCCATGCAACACCGACAGCACCAACACGGTTATGCACATAATCCGCAATCTCGGCATAGTTTCCGCGAAGGTTACGCCGCGCAAAGATACTGGCGATTTTTATGGTTGCGCCGGCAATATGTGCGTTTGCGACGCAGGAACCGACATTAACAAGTCCGCCGGCAGTAAAACTACCCGGGAACCGTTCGTACGGATTCTTGCCTTCATCATCCCGGTACATTCCGATAGACATTGCAGCGCAGCCGGACGTGACCACAATATATCTTCGCTTTGCAAATTCGACGGCCATCTCGGCAATTTCCTTTCCGCCGTTTGCGAAATTGGAGCAGCCGACAAAAGCGACAACCCCCGGGATCTCGCCAAGCACAATAGGTCCACCGACATTGCGGATCTCGATATCCTGAATCGCCCCTCGCCCAGAACGGATCACATATTTTTCGTTTTTTATCTTATCAGCAGCCGCGGAGATTATCAGTGAGTGCACCGGTATTTCCTTTGTACAGGCATGCTCACACCGGCCACAGCCAATACAGGTATCATAGAGAGAAGAGAGGAGTGACAGGTCCCCATCGCCAGCAGATTTCATCGCGTGAGGGATGGCAAGATCGTTGGGGCACGCCCTCTGGCACAGCTTACACTGCGTACACTCAGCCGCTTTTTCACGTATCAATTCAGGATTTGCAGATGCCTGCGATTTTCTCCGGGCCGGCATAACGGCACGTGCGACCCGGACTGCCACTTCACCGGCCTTTTCCGGATCAAGGATCAGGACGCCTTTTTGCCGCCCGTCTGCAAGATCCATAACGATGGCATCAGCCGGGTCATCGGTTCTGTCGGGGAGACCCATGCAATTTTTATCGGAAGTTGCAATGAAGGGCGTACCAGCAGCAGAGGCTTCGGAAAACGCATCGGTCCGGACGCACTGTTCGTCAACGACAATCACATCCGGTATTCCGCTCCGGATATACCGGAGCTGCCAGGACATAGGGCCTATGATCTTAGCCCGCGGGGAGTACCGGCTCGCGTCAATGGATGTACAGCAGATACCGGTTACTTCGACCTGATCGGTTATGTTTTCCCGGGCAAGGTAATCGATGATGGCAACCGAAGGCGGAACGTTATGGCCGATCACAAGGATGACGGGTTTTGAAGTTTCGACTGTTCCCATACCCAGTGCGGCCAGCGGGGCGTCTGGATCAGCTTTCGGGTAGCCAAGGGCAGATATCTGTGCCAGATCGGCTACCTCCATACCCACCTGGTCGATCATGCCGGCATGAAGCACCTTGCTTTCGAAGTCAAGGGAATCGCCTTCCTGTCCGGTATGTGTGGCTGCAAGAAGGGAAGTTATCTGGCTCTCGCAGTAATCGAGAATAGTCTCAAGATCGGCAAGCGTTTGGGGTTTTTCCCCGCAGACAAGCCGTATCACCGGGGCTTCCACACCTATCGCATTACCACCCGGTTCGATGATGCAGTCACGGCCGGCACGCTTAATCGCATAGGTCACCAGTTCACGAGCATGACTTGTGTGGGTAGCTGCCCCGACACATGCCGTTAGAAGAACAGTCCTAGCCTGCTGGGCAGGCATCGTGATACCGCACGCTCCCTTTTTAGTACCAGTCAGATCGCATTTACCGAACGTGCACATGCAACAGAGATCGCAGAACGGCATATAGAATGGCTGGTAGCGGGAGAGCAGTTTCCGGTCCCATGCGCGGAGTGTAGCAAGTGTAGGGAACGGTGTCGGGCCTTCAGGTTCTGTCCACTCTCCTGTCGATAGTTTTCCAATGGAAACAGAGAGGTCTCTGATACGGCCAAAGCCGGAATCCAGCTCTTTTATGGTAAGCGCGATCTTTTTTTCTGTCAACCGTAGCACAACCAGGGGCAATTATTAAGATAAAATCAAGGAATGATGCAGTATGTTTGTCGTACAGGTTTTTAACCAAATCGAATAAGCACCTGTGACACCGGGAATTCTTCGGGTCACCCGGATCCCACCTTACGGTATCCAGCGTTATCCATGAGAGTGCAAACGGAGCGATACGCAGGGGAACTATCCGGTATATCGAGCAGCGACCGGCCTGCGATGACTGATTCCTGCACGAGAGGGTCAAAGACAATTTTTCCCAGGTACTGCTGACCGGTCTCTTCCTGCGCTTTTTTCTCAAGGCCTAGGGGAAACAGGCACCCGCCAATGATAAAGAACCGATCAAAAGTAATACCGACCTCCCGGGCGATTCGGTCAGCACGCTGCACGTGAAGAAGAGACTTGTGGGACGGGCCCATCACATCAAAAATATCAGTAACCTGTGCGGTGACCTTGCGGTTGAGATGCTCTAGACCTGCCGGGGAATCAACCAAAATATACCTGTAATTTTTCGCAAGCGACTCAAGCGCTCCTTTAAGGGCGGCATCGGGCATACAGTAACACCCTTCGATCCATTTGGTCCCAACGGCAATAAGATCAAAATGGCTGCCTTCGTAAAGCCCTTCCTTAAGAACCTGACTTTCGATCCTTTCTTTGGGGGCGATCCCGGTCATCGTCCCCCCTTTTTTAATAAACGTCTCCGTGACCAGTTCAGCAATCGTCTTTACACCTTCTTTTTCGAGATCGATTCCCACCATCTCCGCAAGGTTCTGGTCCGGATCGAGATCCACAAGGAGCAGCGGCGCATCGTTTTGTTCCAGGAAATATTTTGTCTGCAACGCCACAAAGCTCGTTTTGCCGGTTCCACCCCGGCCCATGGTCACCAGTGTTTTCATAATGGGGTTTTTCCTTTCTGTAAAGACGCACCTTTCTGTAAAGACGCATTTTCGTTGGTCAGGACACAGATCCTGTCAAGGATTTCCCTTATGGCAGCAATGGCCGGTGTGTTTTGCAGCATGACAACTGAATCACCGGAAATACCTGCACGGGATACGGTTTCATCAAAAGGGATCGTACCGGCAATTGTAATTTTATGGAACCTTGCAAAATCCTGTATGACCTGTTCCTGTTCTTGATTTGCGATTCTGTTTCCAATCAGGGCGGCCCGGGGGATACCGGCGTCCTGTGCCATCCGGAGAATCGTTTCTGCGATGGCTAGTGACTGGTGGTTTGCATCGCTGACGACCAGCATAATATCGACATTTTCTGCGGTTCCCCTGCCGAGGTGTTCAACACCTGCCTCCATATCGAGAACGACCATCTCATCACGTTCAACAATAAGATGACGGACAAGTGCCCGTATCACGCTATTCGCCGGACAGGTACAGCCACCTCCCATAGAAGAAACGGTACCCATTACAAGCAAGTGGGCACCGGCCGGTGTCGGTACTGCATACTTCTCAATAACGTCTCTCACCGAAAAATTCAGGGAATAGACACCGGGATATCCTGTTTTGGTCTTTGCTGAAATGAGTTCCTCATTTTTGGAGACCGGCATTATGGTATTGGTTTCACTGGCGGAAAGGCCAAGGAGCGACCCCAGGTTGGGGGCTGAATCTGCGTCAATAGCAAGAGTTCTGTATCCGGCATCTGCAAGCAGATATGCAAAGGTCCCTGCCACCAGCGTTTTGCCCGATCCCCCTTTCCCGGCTATGGCAATCTTCATAGTCCTCCCGGATTATCAGGGACATATTGGTGAAACAGGCTTAATAATCCGGTTACAATACCAATGCATCGGGGATAAGACATGCGTTTTTGTTTTATTGCACACCACCATTAAAGAAGGTAAAAAACCAAGAGTAAAGGAATCACGGTGACGAATGGCTGAGTTAAGGATCGTCGGGACCGCGCATGTCTCACAGAAGAGCGTCGATGAAGTCCGGGCTGCAATCGAGGAATTCCATCCGGATATTGTTGCTATAGAACTGGATCCGGCCCGCTTCTCGGCTTTGAAAAAACAGGCCCGGGACCCGACGGTCGAGGATGTCCTTGAAGTCAGGAACTTTAATTCACTGTTAGTCCAGTGGCTGCTTTCCTACCTCCAGAGAAAGATTGGCGTTGATGTCGGTGTAGAACCCGGCGCCGAGATGAAAACCGCCATTGTGGAAGCGGAGAGCCGCAACATCCCTATTGCCCTTGTGGATCGCGACATTCGGTTAACTCTGCTCCGATTCTGGAAATCGATGGGTATTATCGAAAAGATCAAAATGGTCGTTGCGTTAATCTACTCCGTAGCAGAAGTGGACAATGGCGAGCAGCAGTTTGATATTGAATCGCTTAAGGAGCAGGACATCATCGATGCAGTCATGGAGGAGTTCCGCAAGTTCTCGCCAAACGGTGCTCATGCACTGATTGATGAACGTGATGCCTTCATTGCGCACCAGCTTATTCTCCTCAAAGCTCAACGGCCTGAAGGGCGTATCCTTGCCATAGTCGGCGCCGGACACCGGCAGGGCATCAATAATTATATCGAGCATCCTCAGACACTTCCGCCTTTTGATACGCTCGCAAAAGAACCAAAATCCTTTCCCTGGGCAAAAATTTTCGGGTTCGCGGTTACCGGCCTTTTCGCCTTCCTGATTGCGGCAATTGCTTTTTCCGGTGTAGGCCTTATGGTGCTCCTCTATGCCCTTCTCTTCTGGGTAATTATCCATGGCGTACTTTCTGCGGTGTTTACCCTTATTGCCGGGGGCCACCCGTACTCAGCGCTGACCTGTTTTGCGGTGGCCTGGATGACCTCCCTCAATCCCCTGCTCCATGCCGGTTGGTTTGCCGCCTATGTGGAGGCAAAGGTACGAAAACCACCGGTCTCGGATTTCCGGAAAATTTACGAGACTGATTCGATCCGGGAAATGGCGCGCATCCCGCTGTTCAAAGTTGTTTTAGTCGCAGCCCTTGCTAACCTGGGAAGCCTGATCGGCACATTCCTGTATTTCATTCTGATTTTTCCCCTGCTCCATATTGACCCGGTGACGGTCATCTCTGCCGGCCTTCACAATATGTATACTTGGGCAGCCGGGTGGATCTAACAGCTCTTTTTAAAAACGCATTTTCGGGCGGTAAAGAAGACTCAATTCATTTGTTACTTGCCGAGTGCAGCAGCCTTATCCATACAGGCCTTAATTTCCTGATCTATCCAGTCCTGTATAACCAGTTTCATCTGTTGCTGATTAAGGCCACCGACACTACACCGTACCCGGATCTCCACTTCCAGAAGATCCAATATAGGTTGAACGATCCGGAAATATCCATCAACACTGGTAAATCCTCCAGCCTGCTGGAGGTGAAGCATAACAAGCTCATTAAGATGTTCAAATTCCCCGGTGATTTCAATTATTTTTTCAAGGCTCATTCCGGTGATTGTTTCTGGAGAAGAAGGCTGACAAGGAGCCACTCCGGGATCTGAAGATTCTTTCTTGGCTGTATTTTCGCCGGATTCACTTGTCTTGGCATTATCATCCATGGGGCATCTCATTGTGGCTCGTGACTGCGCTAATATATACATTGGCATCCATGCGTAAAAACCTCAAGGTAATCGGGAAAGAACTTGATCATATCGATACCATCAATCCGGGTATTTTCCCGCACACGACCTTATCGAATGAGCAGCTAGAAAACCGGTCGAAAACGCAGCCTGCAGATTGAAACCGCCGGTGTCACCGTCAATATCCAGTATCTCCCCGGCAAAAAACAACCCGGGCACTCGCTTCGATGCCATCGTTTTTGGATCCACTTCTGCAAGGGCAACACCCCCCCGGGTCACCATCGCGACAGAGAGGTCTCCCACTGCCAAAACTTCCAGTTGACACCCGGTTAGGGTATCAATAAGCCGGTTGCGGTTTGCAGTAGTAAGGTGGGCGCCGGTGCTATCCGTGGGGATGCCCACCATTTCCGGCAGAAGGCGGGAAAGACGTTCAGGTACTCCCATACCTGCAATGAGGGTTTTAATCGTTTTCGCCGGGTTTTTCGCTATAATCGCAAGAATCTCCTGAACAACAACATTCCGCTGTACTGGACCAATAAAAGAAAGCCGTATCCAGTCACCTGGACGGATGTTACGTGAATGATCGAGTACCCCCGGACCGGACAGACCGTTGTGCGTAAAGACGATATCTCCCTTGGCTTCCGTAATTTTACGATTCATTCGCCAGACCGAGAAGGAAATCTCAGGAAACGTCATACCGGTGAGGGAGGAAAATGGGAAATCCTTAATAATAAGCGGGGCAAGCGCCGGGCCGATATCGGTTATCGTATGACCCAACGATGCCGCTATCCGGTAACCGTCACCAGTTGATCCGGTTTTCGGGTACGATGACCCACCACAGGCAAGGACGAGATTATTTGAAGAATACACCATGCCAGAAGTCCTGATAATAAAACCCGTATCGGTTTGTTCTACTTGTTTGACCGGGTCACCACACGCCACGAAAACACCGCGTTTCCGGCATTCATTGACAAGGATATCGCAGACCTCATGTGCATTCCTGCTTTCCGGGAATATCTTTCCTCCCTCAGTAATCTCCATACAAAGACCGCGTTCTGCAAAAAAGCTGATAAGCGCCTTATTAGTAAACGATAACAACGCAGGTCTGATAAATGCTCCATGAGTCCCATACCGGGAAAAAAACGTCCGGATATCACCATCGTGAGTTATATTACACTGGCCGGTGCCGGAGATAGTTAATTTGACACCGGGCGTGGCATTTTTTTCAAGCAAAAGCACGCGAATACCCGGCCCGGCTGCATGGATC
>Ga0326727_10010585_pt1 | contig 21907 bp, 16 predicted proteins | sample MB2enrmetagenome_FD_207643 | JGI IMG/M metagenome (GOLD analysis project Ga0326727, IMG submission 207643) | Lab enriched peat soil microbial communities from McLean, Ithaca, NY, United States - MB29MY | ecosystem: Environmental > Terrestrial > Soil > Wetlands > Peat | place: USA: New York...
CGTTCGCACGCTGCACGCCACCAACAACTTTCCGGAATTCACGGGCCGCATTTGCCCCGCCCCCTGCGAGGCCGCGTGCGTGCTGGGCATCAATGAGCCGCCCGTCACCATCAAGACCATCGAAAAGACCATCATCGAGCACGCCTTCCAGCAAGGGTGGATTCGGCCGGAACCGCCTCCGCTCCGCACGGGCAAACACGTGGCCATTGTCGGATCGGGACCGTCGGGGCTGGCCGCCGCGCAACAACTGAATCGCGCCGGGCATACCGTGACCTTGTTCGAGAAGGCCGATCGCATCGGAGGCCTGCTGCGCTACGGCATTCCGGATTTCAAGATGGAGAAGTCCGTACTCGATCGGCGACTCGACCAGATGCGTCAGGAGGGTGTGGTGTTCCAAACGGGCGCGCACGTGGGCAAAAGCGTGCCGGTGGAAGATTTGCGACGCCACTTCGACGCCCTGCTGCTCACCGGAGGTGCGGAGAGTCCCCGCGACCTCCCCGTGCCCGGGCGCGAGTTGAAGGGAATTCACTTCGCTATGGAGTACCTGCCGCAGCAAAACCGCCGCGGCGCCGGCGACGTGGTGGACGGGCAGATTCTTGCCACGGGCAAACGCGTGGTGATTATCGGCGGGGGAGATACCGGAGCCGATTGCCTGGGCACCGCGCATCGGCAAAAAGCCGCCTCGATTCACCAATTTGAAATCATGCCGCAGCCACCGCTGGAACGCTCGCCCCTTACTCCCTGGCCGCTCTGGCCGCTTCAACTGCGCACCGAAAGCGCGCACGAGGAAGGCGGGAGGCGCGATTGGGCGGTCGCTACCACGCGTTTTAGCGGGGACGAAAACGGCAACGTGAAACAATTGCACGCCGTCCGCGTGGGCCCGCCGCCGAAGTTCGAAGCGATTCCCGGAACCGAGTTCACCATCGATGCCGACCTTGTACTGATTGCCATGGGCTTTCTGGGCCCCGTCAAGAACGGCATGATTGAAATCCTCGGCGTGAAGCTGGATGCGCGTAGCAATGTGGAGACGAACGCCGATTACATGTCCTCCATCCCCGGCGTCTTCGCCGCCGGCGATATGCGCCGCGGCCAATCCCTGGTGGTCTGGGCGATCACCGAAGGCCGCAAAGCCGCGCGCGGCGTCGATAAGTTCCTCATGGGCGAAACCCACCTCAAGTAGGCTTTTCACCACCAGGACACAAAGACATCAAGCGAGCGTAGCGCCGACCCCCGTTGTTGGGGTCCGCGGTTCTTACCGTGCAAATACCACGAATGCCGGATTGCGCAGAGCGCAGCTCTGCGGTTGGGGTTTCGCCGTGGATTCGTGGTTACCAATTCGCAGAGCTGCGCTCTGCGCAATCCGGCATATCTCCGTATTTGAAATGAACCGCTTTCCCTACGTAAGACGCACAAACCACGCCCTGACCTCGAGCTCGGGAGCGCGAGTCTCAGGAAGAACAGCAGACCTCAACGGCGGATGCGCTACGATTGCTTCTGAAAACTGATGACTGACGACTTTCCAACAGCCTCCTGTAACGTAAGCACAAATGTGATAACATGTTTTTGAGGGAAATTATGCCAGCCACCAAAACTAAATCCGTCCATACGCCCGAGGCTTCGATTGGCAACGAGTACCGTGGCAAGCGGACCCGTACGGGAAACTCCTACGGTTTCCGCTTTGATCGTGCTCTCTTCAAGAGCCATCCCGAATTTGCCGGAGAGGTCAAGGCTCACGTGATCGCGCCCGGCCGCATGCTGGTGTCCGTTGCCCAGCCGGCCACTAAACGCCGCGATCCGGTGATGCAATCGTTCCTTGCTTTCCTCGCGAACGATATGGCCAAGGCCCCTGAAGAGATCAAGCCCATGAGTCCCGAACTGGCGCGGCGCATTGACCGCTTGGTTGAGGGAGTTTCCGTTTCTTTCGATGAATCTCTGGGAGAGGAAAGCCTGCTTTAATGGAGGTCAATGGCTGGACGCTATACCGGCATCCACTCTTTCAACAGCAGTTGGAAAAATTAACTGCCCAGGTGCAAACGCTGCAAGCGAAAGACCCACTCCATTACAAGGAACAGCCAGCCACCAAGCTCCTTGCCACCATCAACCGTCATATCCGCGAGATCATTCCGCGTGATCCCAGTGCGGCGGAGTTCCGGCAGGGCAATACGCTGGGCGCGGACAATCGCCAATGGTTCCGGGCGAAATTCCACGAGCGTTATCGCCTTTTCTTTCGCTATTCCAGCCAGGAGAAAGTGATCGTCTACGCCTGGGTGAACGACGAGAACACGCTGCGCAAGGCCGGATCGAGAACCGATCCCTACTCTGTCTTCCGCGCCATGCTGAATGCTGGAAATCCGCCCAGCACAATGGCTGAGTTACTCGCCGTTTCCAACAGACTCGAAGCGGTGCGTCCCTCGCGCCAGCAGGCTCCGGTCAAGCCTGGTAGGAAGCGCAACCGCGCTTCGACATGAGTTATCGAAAGTTCTTCCTTTGCAAAGACCGAAAATCTCAAAGGCGAATGCCCGCCCTTGGGCTCGGGAGCGCGAGTCTCAGGAAGAACCGCAGACCTCAACGGCGGAGGTCTGCTACGCTTGCTGGGCCTGCCGCGCTTCACTTGGGACTCGCCCCCAGCTTCTCCCGGCTTTGGCGAAGCAGTTCCAGCTTGCCGTAATAATATTTGTCAAATGCCGCCAAATCATCTTTCATCTTGGGCTGGCTCCATTCCTGGCCTTGCCGCCAGATAAAAGCCTTATTTCGGAAGGCCGCGTCGATGTGCTCGGCGTCGGGCACGGTATCGATGTACGTACCCGCCTTGGGCGTGCCGGCGTCATAACCTTGCTGCTGGTTCGACCCGTAATAGCACCAGTACCCCACCGCATTGCTGATGTTGTAACCACTGATGGTCCAACGCAGGAAATCGTCCAGCTTCAGGCCCCAAACTCCAGGTTCCCCTCGTATGATGTAATCCGCGTAGGTGTCAACGAAGGGGCAATAGATACGCCCGTCGTGGAGGGGATCGCTGCTGCAATGCACATAAAGAATGCGATTGTCGCCAAGAATCTCGCGGGCCCGCCGGATCACCTCGTAAGACTTGCGGAAGTCCATGGAAATGCCGTCGAAATAGAGGCCATCCAAGTGGTACTCGTCCAGGACCCGCCGCATCTCGGCGAAAATATCCGGGGCGGTGGAGTAGTAGGGACTCAGATAGACCACCACTTTCATCCCCCGCTTTTGTGCTTCATCGCGCACCCGGATGAACTCCTGCATGTTGGCGGGCACGTGTTTCTCTGAGAGCCACGGCTGGGGATGGCCGGCATACTTTTGCGTGTGCATAATCGGGGTCATCTTGATTTTTACGTCTTCTGAAACATCCTGCCAGATGCCCGCGTGCAGGGTGAGCACTTTGCAGTACTTTGCCGCATCCGCAATCTGCTCATTGCTCGGGTAAGAGCCTGGACTCTCCCCATTATTACCATCGTGCTCGATGGGTTCGAAGGCGCGATTCCAGTTATACGGCCGGGGTGGGAATACGGACAACCACGCCTCATCTCCATCCGTGAACTCATACGCGAGGTCCCACGGGAGGGTTGAAAATACCGGGGCGGAAGCTGTCTTCTGCGCCACCGGGTAGACTCCAAACCCTCCCTCCTCATCCATCAGGATCCATTTACCGCCTTTTTCAAAATGGTAGGCAGGCTGGAAGAAACCCGTGAATCGGGTCTTCACGTTTTCTTTCAGTTTCAGGATGACCACGCTATCGCCCTGGAAAGTCAACGCCCCCGCAGGGCAGGTGACGGTGCAGGAAAACTCGTCTTTCTTCTCGATACGGAATGGCCCAGCCGCTTGCGCAAAACTGACCGCGAGCACGTGCCGCTCGCGCGGAATGCGCTGCCAGCACTGGATGGCTCCGCGGCGATCGATCTGAAACTTCGCGCCCGTCGTTATGATTGTGATCACACCACGATTCTCGGTGGCGGACTCAATCCGCATCCCGAGTTCTGATCCCCATCCCCGCTGACCACCCAGCAGGGCGGCGCCGAGGGCAAATATAACTGCAATCTTTCGCAACATTGTCTCCGCTCCTTTTCTGCCGCTGGAATATGAAGGCGCTGCCATGTTATGCCTGGAATGAATCTTGTCAATTGTTTCCTGCCGTGTGGATAGCCATATCCTGTGGCGCACTCCCTTCCGCCAGGTAGTGTCTCAGTTTGATGTAGAGGCAGCTTTACGCCGCCATTTGGCGAGGTAAACTCGCCGCTACATCATCAAACTGAGACACTCCGTTCCGCCACGACTCGTTGACACTGCCGGGGGAGCACAGCTATCCTCAGAACGAAAGCCGGGGAATTGACACTAAAATCCAAGGGTTGACCTAGGCAATGTAGGACGGAGGCGTGCCTCTGCTTGCCACGGGAGCGGATGACAATGCTGACTTCTCAACAAATCGCCCAGTACCACGACGAAGGATACACGGTCCTTCACGAATTCCTCAGCAGCGATGCGGTGGAGGCGATCCTCTCCGACATCGAGGACTTGACGGCCACCGCCACCGTTGCTCATCACGACTCCAGCCGCCTGGAAATGGAGCCGAACCAGAAGCCGGAGGGCAGAAAGGTGCGGCGGATTTACGAGCCTTGCACTCACTATCCGCGTTTTCGCTCGCTCTCCGCATCCAAGGACCTCCTGGACGTCGTCGAACAACTAATCGGGCCGAACCTGATTTTTCATCTCAGCAAAATCAATATGAAGCCCGCCGTGCTGGGCTCGGTGGTGGATTGGCACCAGGACCTGACTTACTATCCCCTGACCAACACCGATTCGGTTACGGTGCTTTTCTATTTGCAGGATGCGGACGCCGCGAACGGCTGCTTGCAGGTTATTCCCCGCGCCCACCAAAGGGTTATGGACCACACTGCGGAGGGGGTTTTCCAGGGCCGCGTCGTGGAGACGGTCGATACCACGAAAGCGGTATTTCTCGAGGCCAAGGCCGGAAGCGCAATCTTCATGCATTGCCTGACGCCGCATGCTTCCGCTCCCAACCTGTCTCTCTACCCCCGGACGACTTTGATTATGTCCTACCGCGCCGCCGACGCTTTTCCGATTCATCTGAACGTGCGCACCGAAGCGCAGGAGGCCCACGCCCGCCTGGTGCGCGGGCGGGAACTCACCGTGGCACGTTTCGGATTGACCTCGTTTCCCATTCCGCGCTTTCCTCGCGACACAAAATCGCTCTATGAGCTTCAGGAAATGTCGCGGAAGGGATTGGCGGCACGCCCGTAGCGCGGAACCACGTATTTGGGGTCCGCGGCTCTTACCGTGCAAATGCCACGAATGCCGGGTTGCGCAGAGCGCAGCTCTGCGGTTGGGGCTTCGCCGTGGATTCGTGGTCACCGATTCGCAGAGCTGCGCTCTGCGCAATCCGGCATATCTCCGCATTTCACACGTGCCTTGCTTCACACAACGCTTGACTCGCGAGGGCACTCCGAGGAGAATTCCCTGCGGCTGGTTGTTTTGAACGCCGTGATGACATGATCCATAAACTTTTCCGACACATCCTTTTCGATTCCAACCACCAGAGGACCCACATGATTCGCCGCATGGTTCTGTTGACTGTGTTGTGCCTGACCCTGATTCCTTTTTGTGCGGTCTCTGGGGGCTCATCTTCTGCGCAGGGGGCACTTATGGTTAAGAAAGAGGCTTTCGGAACTACGCCCGACGGGAAAGCCGTCGAGCTCTATACCCTCACCAACACGCATGGCATCGAGGTTCGCGTGATGACGTATGGCGGAATCATCGTCTCCTTGCAAACGCCCGATAAGAAGGGACACTTTGCAGATATAACCCTGGGATTCGATTCGCTCGCCGGCTACCTTGGCAAGAGCCCCTATTTCGGGGCACTCGTGGGGCGCTATGCCAATCGCATTGGCAACGCCAAGTTCACGCTCGATGGCAAGGAATACACGCTGGCGAAAAATAATGGCCCCAACGCATTGCACGGAGGCCTGAAAGGCTTCGACAAGGTTGTGTGGCAGGCGCAATCCTTCCAAAAAAGCGCCGAGGTGGGGCTGATCCTGAAATACACCAGCGCCGACGGCGAAGAGGGTTATCCCGGGACGGTCCACGTCACCGTCACCTACAAGCTGAGCGACAAAAACGAATTCACCCTCGATTATCAGGCCACCACCGATAAAGCCACCCCCATCAACCTCACCAATCACACCTATTTCAATCTGTCGGGCGAGGGAAGCGGAAGTATTCTCGGGGAAGAACTCATGCTCAACGCGGATCGCTTTACCCCCGTTGACGCCACGCTGATTCCCACCGGAAAAATCGCCAGCGTAAAAGGCACGCCCCTCGATTTTACCAAGCCCACCACCATCGGCGCCCGGATCAACGACAAGTATGAGCAACTGATTCTGGGGAAAGGCTACGACCACAATTTCGTAATCAACCGGCAGGGCCCCGGCGTGGTGCTGGCGGCCCGCGTCTATGATCCCCCCAGCGGGCGGGTTCTTGAGGTTGACACCTCGGAACCGGGAGTGCAGTTTTACACGGGCAATTTCCTGGATGGCGTGCCCGGCAAGCACGGACACATCTACAATGCGCGCGACGCCTTCTGCCTGGAAACTCAGCACTATCCCGATTCGCCCAATAAGCCGGACTTCCCGTCCACGATCTTAAAACCCAGGCAGATCTTCCATTCGACAACGGTATGGAGATTCACGACGCGGTAAGCGGCGGCAGAGTCGGACCACAAATTGGATATTGACCTTGGCCGGGGCCCGATCCAAGCTTTGCACGGGCTCCGGTGACCTTCCTATCAACCTGCGGTTCGTCGCTATTAATTCGATGTTTCAGCCGCGGCGGGCCGGCGTTGCACAATGACCCAAAGGAGGGGCCTTCATTCGCCGGGACCTTTGGCGGCGTCTTTGGCGGGAGCCTCGGCAGGGGTTGCGGGCGCGTCGGCAGGTGCGGCGGGAGCGTCGCCAGGGGCTGGGGCAACGTCCGGGGCTTTTGCATATTGCACGAGAATGGAGATTCGCCGGTTGGAGGGGTCATCAGGCGCGTCGGCCTTGCGCAGGTGCTGGTCAGCGTAACCCCTAACTTGGGTTACTTGGTCCTGGCGCAAACCATTCTCCTGCATCAGGCGCCGGGCGGCGTTGGCGCGATCCACGGAAAGCTCCCAGTTTCCGTATTCACCCCCATGCCGGAGCAAAGGTCGGGAATCGGTATGCCCCTCGATCGAAACTTTGTTGGGAACGCCACCTAACTGCTTTGCCAGCGCGATGAGCGTTTCCTTGCCACTGTCGTTCAGCTCAGGACTGCCACTGTCAAAAAAGGTGCCCTTGGCCGATTCCAAAAGTTCAATACGCAATCCTTCGGACGTGACGGTCATCTCAATCTGATTTCCCAGCTTATTGAGGTCTTCGATCCGCTGGATGGCACTCTGCAGGTCATCTTTCAACTTTGACATGTTGTCTTTGGATAAAGTCACGCTTTCCCCGGGGCCCTCTCCGGGGCCCTCGCCCTGACCCTTTCCGTTACCACCCGTAAGTTTGGAAGTCCCAGAGGGATCTCGGAAATACCCCCCCACCGCTTGCTGGATTTGCTTGCTACTGTTCATGAGCCAGAGGACGATGAAGAGGGACATCATGGCGGTCACAAAATCCGCGTAGGCAACTTTCCAGGCGCCTCCGTGGTGTCCGCCATGACCACCTTTTTTCTTGATGACGATAATCGGCCGAGCTGCTGCCATAAGGCCCTGCACCATTCATGATTTGCGATGGGTGATTTGTGAATTTTAGTCGCAGCGTCGCTCCCTCGACGGGGGCCCAAGCCCGGACATTCCCGATTCTTCGAAGGCTCCGCTGGTCGATCGGCGCAAATGCGCGATTTTTCAATCATCCATCACAAACCACCAATCACCAATCTGCCATTTCGTTCTTTACGCTGCGGCCTCCTTGGGAGGCGCAGCCGCATCACCGCGATTGCGGCAGAAGGTTTCCAACTCCTGGAATGTGGGGCGTACGTGTCCGGGGATGGCTCGACGCGCCACTTCCACCGCCATGATTGGCGCGGTTCCCTTGATAAACGAAGCCATGGCCACGCGGAGCACATAAAGGAAGGCATGCTCATCCTCCGCGGCTTTGGCCATATTGGAGGAGAGCGGTCCTACCAAGCCGTAGCAGAGCAAAATGCCCAGAAACGTGCCCACCAACGCGGCGGCAACCTTGTGCCCGATCTCTTCCGGCGGGCCGCCCAAAGCGCCCATGGTGATCACCACGCCCAGCACTGCGGCCACGATGCCGAGGCCGGGGAGTGAGTCCGCCATGGTACTGAGCGCCGTCACCGGCTGCGAGGAGTCGTGGTGATGAACGTCCATGTCGAGCTCCACCATCTGGTCAAGCTCAAACGCTTCCACGGCATTGCTCGCCACCAGGCGCATGGTGTCGCATACAAAGCACAAGAGATGATGGTCCTTCAGAAACTCCGGGTACTTGGAAAAGACCGCACTCTTCGCCGGATCATCCGTGTCGCTCTCCAGCGCCACCAGGCCATCGCGGCGCGCGCGGCCAAAGAGTTCATACATCATCTTTAGCGAATCGAGGTACCAGGCCTTGGTGAATTTGGACCCTTTGAAAACCCCCGGAAGGCCGGCGGCAATGTGTTTGAGGATGTGGAGGGGGTTGGAGATCAGGAGTGTTCCCACGCCCGCTCCGCCGATGATGAGCAGTTCGGCGGGCTGCAGGAGCACCTTGAGGTTCCCGTGCTCCATCAAGTAGCCGCCCGCCACGGCCCCGAACACCACCACGATTCCAATGATCGCGAACACCTGGGTTAACTCTCCTTAGTTATGGCGTTTCCGGTGCACCAAGCACGATGACAAAATTTCCGCCCTTGGCAACGGCTTGTCGAAGCGCGCTGCCGGTACGGTCCAAAAGTGGGACGACGTCCTCGCCGGGTCGCAAGGCCGTGCCGCCCACGGACACTGTGACCGATAATTGATCGCCCCACCAAACGATCTCGGAGGACTGGGCAAGCCGCTTGAGGCGCTCGGCAGTGGACAATAAGTCACTGTCACCGCAATTGACGACGATGGCTAGGAACTGGTCTTCCGACCATCGGCCGAGAAAGTCCTGTGGATCAAGGGCGTTGCGCAGCGTGTGCGCGACGACGTTCAGGATGGCCTCGGCAGCGTCCAGACCATGGGTTAGCGTCAGGGAATCCAACTTGTCCAACTGTATGCAGAGCAAACCAAAGGGAATAGCGTGTTCAGACGCGAACTTGAGGCGATCATTCAGGTATGATTCCGTAAAAGGATAGTCAGGGAGCTGCGTGATCGCATCCAACCCGTGGCCCACGGCCAAATCAGACTCCGGGCGCCGCCGCGTGGCCGCGCAGGGCCTCTCCACAAAGCTCTCCACGGCGCCAATCACATGGCCGTGGACGTCCCGGATGGGGACGGCCCGCAAGATTATAGGAACGGCATACCCGGACTTGTGGTGGAGATAGACGCGCGACTCACGGGGTTTCCCGTCTCGCATGGCGGCCACCAGCGGACAGGATTGCTCGCAGAGCGCCACCTTGTTCTCATGAAACTTGACCAAGAGGATTTCGCCGCAAAAGCGCCCCAGGACATCCTGCCGCAAATAGCCGGAAATTCTCTCCGCGCCGTCATTCCAAAACCGGATATTCCGGTCCAGGTCCACCACGCACACGCCCGTCTGCAAGCTTTCCAGCGCGGCGCGGAAGATTTCCGCGTTTTGGAGGTCCAGCATCTACAAATCCCTTCTGATTCTTATCGGCGGAAAGAGGCACTTCCTTGAGGGTGTCTGCGACGAACCGCCGCTTGGCCGAAGTTGTGGTATGGTAGGGCGCATTATGAACAGGCAAATATCACGTCGTTCTTTTTTGGGAACTTTGGCGGCGGCGTCCATCGGCGGGCGGACTGCCTTGGCGCGCTCAAAATCAATTCCGGTGGGACTGGAACTCTACTCGGTTCGCACCGAGTTGCAGAAGGACCTGATGGGAACCGTTCGGGGCGTGGCGAAGATGGGTTACCAGTGCGTGGAGTTCTACGCGCCTTACTACGACTGGACGTCCGAATATGCCCGGCAGGTGCGCGCCGAACTGGATGAACTCGGCATCCATTGTTATTCGACTCACAACGGATTGAAATCGTTCACCCCGGAAGGGATTGACAAGGCAATTGACCTCAACAAGATCCTCGGGACGCGTTATGTCGTCCTGTCTTCACCCGGCAAGGTGATCGGCCTGGATGGCTATAAGGGCGTGGCGGAAACCCTGAACAAGGCCAACGAAACGCTGAAAGCACAGGGTTTGCGCGCAGGCTACCACAATCATGATGCCGAGTGGAAACCTATCGACGGGCAGAAGCCCATCGAGGTGCTGAGAGCAGAGCTGGACAAAAGCATTATGCTGCAACTGGATGTGGGAACCTGTTTGTCCACGGGGAACGACCCCGTAGCCTGGATCAATCGGAACCCCGGCCGCATCCGCTCGATGCATGTTAAGGATTGGTCGCCGCAAAGAGAATATAAGGTGCTGACGGGCGAGGGAATTGGCCAGTGGAAGCAGTTGTTCGCTGCCGCCGAAACGACCGGGGGAATCGAGTACTATCTGATTGAGCAGGAAGGCAGCGATTATCCCGAAATGGAGACCGCGCAGCGGTGCCTGGCGGCGTTCCGAAAACTGCACCGGTGAGGATGATTTCCGATTTTTGATTGCCGATTGTCGATTGCCGATTGGAATCGAAAATCGCAGCGCGCGAATTCATGGTCATTCATGAGCGAAGACCTAAAATACAAAGAAGTAAAACGAATGACACGAGAAGAGATACTGGAAGCCCTTGCCAGCCAGAAACCCGAGCGAATACAGACCGCCCTCTGGAGCGCGGCGTATTTTGACCAGGATTGGCGGTGGGTCCAGGACCAATGCCTCCGCTACCTGACGTTTCCGGACCTCTGGGTTCGACGAAGTGCGGCAACCTGTTTGGGGATCTTGGCTGTCTTTCACAAGAAGCTTGACGTTGAGCGTGTGATACCAAAGTTGGAGGACGCAGGCCGCGACGAAGAGGTTCGCCCTTTCGTCCAAGACAGCCTAGAGGATATTCACCATCACATTAAGAGAGGCTTGGTGGGGTGAAAAATCAGCGGGAACCGGCCTCGCTTTGCGCTAAAATGTGCCGCGCCCGGCATCCCCGATGATTTGGAGGAAAGCTTGAATTACCACGTCAGTTCACGGTTCACACCAACCACCCGCATCATCCTAATTCGAATATTCCTGATTTCCTGCGTATTACTTCTCGGCGCACTTCCGGCCGCGGCGCAAACCCCAGACGTAACTGGTTTCTGGGTCCTGAACGTTCCCACCGGGGACGGCAACATGATCAAAACGTTCTTCGACCTCAAGCAGGCCGGCGAACAGGTAACCGGAACAGCGTATGTTCGCTATGGCAAAGCGACCATCGGGGAAGGGAGCTATAGTGGCGGGAAATTGCATCTTGGAGTCATCCTGTCACCTCTGAACCCCCAACGCCGCGCCTTTTACGACGGCGCATTCGAGGGCGATAAACTCCGCCTGACGGTGCACTTTCCGGGCCGGGATGTTGCTTATGGCTTTGCCGAGCGGGCCACGCCCGACGCCGTGGCGCCCCCGCCCCGCCTGCCCCTGCCGGAACTGCATGACGTGGCTGATAACGGCCTGGCCCTTGCACCTCCCATGGGCTGGAACAGTTGGAACAAATTCCATCGCAGCATTGACGACGTGACGGTGCGGGGCATTGCTGACGCCATGGTGGCCAGCGGCATGCGTGACGTGGGCTATATCTACATCAACATCGACGATACCTGGGAAGGTCCTCGCGACGCGCAGGGGAACATCACCGGCAATCTGAAATTCCCCAACATGAAAGGCTTGGCCGACTACGTCCACTCCAAGGGGCTGAAGATTGGTCTCTACTCCTCACCCGGCCCGCAGACGTGCGCCGGCTATGAGGGCAGCTACGGCCACGAAGTGCAGGACGCCAAGACTTACGCCGCCTGGGGTTTCGATTACCTTAAGTATGACTGGTGCAGCGCCGGCCGCGTTTATGACAAGACGGACGTGCAAGCCGTCTACCAGAAAATGGGGGATGCCCTGCTCGCCACCGGCCGCCCCATGATTCTCAGCCTGTGCGAGTACGGCTGGGACGACGTTTGGAAGTGGGGAGCCAAGGTGGGCGGCAATCTTTGGCGCACCACCGGCGACATCAACGATCACTGGGACCGGATGGACGAAATCGGCTTCAGCCAATTCGATATTGCTTCCTACACGCAGGCCGGCCACTGGAACGATCCCGACATGCTGGAGATTGGCAACGGCGGGATGACCGCGGACGAATACCGCACCCACATGAGCCTGTGGTCGCTGCTGGCCGCGCCGCTGCTTGCGGGCAACGATTTGCGGTCGATGACCGAGGAGACCAAGTCAATTCTGATGAACACGGAGGTCATCGCCATCGACCAGGACCCTGAGGCCCATCCCGTGAAGAAAATCTCCGAGCAGGGCCACCTAGTGGTTGCGGCCCGGCCTCTCATGCATCAAACCTGGGCCGTGGGACTTTTCAATCGGGGCGATGCGGCGGCAAAGATGAGCGTGGCCTGGAAGGACCTCGGCTTGCACGGCAAACTCCAGGTCCGCGACTTGTGGGCGCACAAGGACCTGGGCAAAGTCGCGGACCAGTTCTCCGCCGAGGTGCCGTCGCATGGAGTGGTGTTGATTACCGTAAAGCATTAAGAGCAGTGGCTGGTGGCTAGTGGTTAGTGGCTGGAAGTCAGCTCGGATTTCCCGTCGCGCGTGAAAGTGGAGCAGTAGTGGTGTTTGACACATGCTCCGCTCTTCCAAATCTGGGGCGGGAAATCCGAGTTAGTGATTCGCCATAAACACAGATCAATACTTTAGGTGCAAGCTCAAGGGGGAGCGATTCCTTGCGCAACATTCCCATTTGGCACTGGGCGGTGGCGTTTGTTGCGCAGAGGCTGCGGCCCGGCATTCCAGAAACTCCGCGAACCCAAGGGTCCCCTCCGGTTTCAGACACGCCCGTATCGACAGAGAGCCCCGAGATCGGACGCGATCAGGTGGCGTCCACATACCGTGTGAAAATCGCGAAGTTTCAACAACAGCGCGATTGGGCAAAACTTCAGCGCGGGACGTGCTACGGTTACCTCACTGTATCTTTGCTTGCGCTCGCCGGGTCATTCTACCTAACCTTCGGAATCCATCGCATTCCTCCCTGGGTGGTTTTCCTGCCCGCGATTGCGGCGCTTGTGGCGTTTGGCGAGGCGCGCAAGCGCGACCGCCGCGCTCGAGATTCTGACCGTTTACTTGAACTGTATCAACGCGGCCTGCAGCGCGTAAAACATGAGTGGATGGGAAAGGGCGACCCGGGCCTCGACCTGCAAATGGCAAATCATCTTAGCGCGCAGGACCTCGATCTGTTTGGCGAAGGCTCCCTGTTCGAATTACTGTGCGAGGTTCAGACTCCCGCCGGTCGAGATGCGCTGGCCCAATGGTTACAGACGCCCGCTTCTCCGGAAGAGGTGATCTCCAGGCAGCACGCCGTCCGCTCCTTACGCGATCGAATCGACCTGCGGGAGAGACTCGCGCTGCTTCGTGACGACAGGGCAAGTGAATATTCATGGAACCGCCTCCGCGACTGGCCCGCTGGAAGCCCCGTCCAGTTCCCGCGCTTGGCGCCGTGGCTAGCTCTCCTGCTTTCCCTATTTTTGGCCGGCATGGCCGCAGGCGTGTGGTTTGGAGTAATTCAGCCGGTAGATGCCCTGCGCATGATGGCTTTAATCGGTATTTTGGAGGGGGCGCTGGCGCTTTCCCTCCGCAGCCGGGTTCTGCTGGTTTTGGAGAATTTGCAATTGCCCGCGCGCAGACTCGAATCGCTACGGCAAATGTGTTTACTCCTGGAACGGGAGCCGCCTGATAGCCCCTGCTTGCTCCAGATCCAACAAAAGCTGCAAGGTTCGGCCAGGCAAATCTCCGGCCTTCAGTACCTTGTGCGAATGCGTGAATTGCGGGACAACGAGTACTCTTTCTGGCTCCTGTTTCCACTCCTATGGAGTACACAATGGACGATGCGGATTGAACGGTGGCGCCAGAATTATGGTCGTGAACTCCTCCAATACCTCTCGGTTTTGGGTGAGTTTGAAGCCTTGATGTCCATCGCGGTTCACGCCTATGAGAATCCGGCCGACCCGTTTCCTGAATTCCTGGGTGAGGGGCCGCGGTTCGAAGCCATCGGAATGGGCCATCCGCTGATGGATGTGCGGACCTGCGTTCGAAATGATTTGACGCTTGGTGGGGAGACGCGCTTTTTCCTGGTGACGGGGTCAAACATGTCGGGGAAGAGCACTCTCCTCCGAGCCGTCGGCCTGAATGCCACATTAGCCCGGATGGGCGCGCCGGTGCGGGCCGCAAGGCTGCGGTTGTCACCGCTTCAGGTGTGTGCGTCGATCCGCGTCGACGATTCCCTGATGACTGGCCGCTCCCATTTTTACGCCGAGGTCGAGCGGCTCAAGGCAATGTTCGACTGCGCGGCATCAGGCCCGCCTGTACTCTATCTGATCGACGAGCTTTTCGGGGGCACCAACTCCGCCGACCGGCGCGTCGCCGCCGAAGCTGTCATACGCTTGCTGGTGGAACGCCAGGCTATTGGGCTGGTTACATCGCACGACCTCGCTTTGACCGAAATCGCTGAGAAGCCCGAACTGAAGGGGGCGAACGTCCATTTCGCAGACTTGCCCACGGCAGAAGGCCTGAGTTTTGACTACCAACTCCGTCCCGGAAAAGTGGAGCACTCGAATGCCCTCAAGATTATCAAGATGATGGGAATTCCACTTAATTAATCGCCAGGGGCATGCGTCATGCGGGGGAGAGGAAGTTGCTAGGGCTTAGGGTGCAAGCGATAAGGGTTAGGCGCCAATGGAAGTTACGACCCATAGCTGATGGTTGAAGACTGGCACGGGAGCAATCCCATGAGGCATAAGATTCAAAGGCCATTGGAAGAACGGGTGATAGAAGCGGCGGAAGGCGCGCTCGCCGAGCAGGGTTACGTGTGCCCTATCGACGTCCTCACCCGGATCGGATATCTCGTTCCTGTGCACGTGGACATCTGGCTCAAGGGGCGTGCTGCCTGCCTCGAAGAATGGATTTTTGTTAATCCGGATAAAGTTGCGAGCGCTATAACTCTCTTCCAGGAATGGGCGCGAAACCGCAACATGAACCCCAGTGAGACCGCCTACCTGGCGCCGACTTCCGGTCCCCCACGCAATTTGCAATTCAGCAAGAGTGGTGACCCTCGCATCGAACTCGCTTATCGGACCCACTACGTTTCGCCTGAGCTTCCTGAAAAGAAACACGAGAAGTTGCGTGAGAAACTGAGCAAGGCGCCGGAACTGGTAGTCTTCGACATTTATAAGGAGTCCAAGTGCTCCGAGTGCGAGGCGGAATTGCCAAAAGGAAGTTTCCTGGTGATGGAGGCGGAGCGGCCGCTGTGCCTGGAATGTGCGGACTTGGGATACCTGGTTTACCTGCCGCGCGGCGACGCCACGCTGACCCGCCGCGCGCGCAAATACAGCAAGCTCAGCGCCGTGGTGGTGCGATTCAGCAAGGCACGCGGGCGTTATGAACGGCAAGGAGCTTTGGTGGAAGAGGCAGCGCTGAAAAAAGCTGAGGAAGAATGCCTTTCCGATGCCGATGCGCGCGCCCGCGGACGTGAGCGCGCGGCATTGCGGCGGATCGACGAAGACGAAAAGGTCACCACGTCCCTGGCCGCGAAAATTCTTGATCTGTTTCCGCGGTGCCCCGCGGAGGAAGCCCGCACCATTGCCGAGCACGCCGCGCAGCGGGGCAGTGGACGCATAGGCCGCACGGCAGCCGGCCGCCGCGGGGAAGAGGAGAGCGTCCGCCTGGCCGTCATCGCCTCCATCCGCCATCGGCATACCCATTACGACGAAATCCTCATGAAAAGCGCCGACCGCCCGGGGGCCCGCGCCCAGGTGCGAAACGAAATCAACGAGATCCTGCGCGCCTGGGGAGGTGAATATGAGACGGCATAGAGCGTCGAAAGGAGGAGTGGCTTTCCTATTTGACCTTGACGGCACGCTGATCGACAGCGTGTATCAGCATGTGCTGGCTTGGCGGGAAGCGCTGGAGGAGGCGGGCATTGAGCTTTCTGTCTGGCGCATCCACCGTAGAATCGGTATGAGTGGAGGACTGTTTATGCACGCGCTGTTCCGCGAGACCGGGCACCGAGTCACTCCCCAAGAGGCAGCGCGATTGGTGCGGGCGCATAAGGCAGCGTACCTCCGTCAAGCGAAGCAAGTCCGTCCGCTTCCTGGAGCCCGGGAATTATTGGCTTTTCTGTCCCATGCAGGGGTTCCTTGGGCCATCGCAACCAGCGGGCGTCTGGAAACCGCGCACGGCGCACTGGAAGCTTTAGGGCTGAAGGGCAGCGCTCCCGTCATCACCCGGGATCAAGTGGCTCGTGCCAAACCTGATCCGGATCTTTTCCTGGCTGCCGCCGAGCGCCTTGGGGTGCCTATTACGGATGCCGTGGTCGTGGGGGATAGTGTGTGGGACCTTCTTGCGGCGCGCCGCTGCCGCGCTTTGGGAGTGGGCTTGCTTTCCGGCGGCTATGGTCAGGATGAACTGGAGCGGGCGGGAGCTTACCGGGTTTACCAGGACCCCGCCGACCTATTGCAGCATCTCGACGAAATTGGCGTGCGGTCGCAGGACTAACCCGTGGTGACACAGGCACTCCTGCCTGTGTCCCAAGCATGATGCATCCTATGCATGGTGCAGGCACAGGCACTCCTGCCTGTGCCACATCAGACACCGGCAGGAGTGCATGTGTCACTTCTCTAGAACATAAACTTCAGCGCCAACTGAATCCCTCGTGGCCCTCCTCCTCCGATGAAGGGATTGCCTTCTCCCACGTCGCCCGTGGCGGTGGTGGGCAGGAAGCCCTGGCACACGCCGGTGGCACTCACCGGGCCGTTGTTGTCGCAAGCGGCAAAGAAGGTCGGCAGGAACGGGTTCGTAAAATTCGGATGGTTGACGACGTTGAAGAAGTCTGCGCGGAACTGCATCTTCAGCCGTTCGTTTATCGCGGTGTCCTTATAAAGTGCAAGATCCCACTGTTTGAACGGAGGGCCCCAGAGGGAATCGCGCCCCTCGGTGCCCGTGTGCTGGGTTCCCGGGACACAAGCGCCGTTCGAGTAGGTACAAGGAACCTTGAAGGCGGACAGGTTAATAACGGCATTGGGCAGGCTGGTTCCCGCGTAGGGATTGCCGATTACGTCGGGGCGGGGAAAGAACTCGCCGGAGCCATCGTAGTCGCCACTGAAATTGAAGTTCAACTGAAAGGGTTGCCCGGTCTGCAAGGTTACGACGTTGTCGATCGCCCATCCACTGCCGAGCTTGGACCGTGCTCCACCGCCCCTGGGCGAGGGGAGCTTGTAGTCAGACGTCCAAGTAAGACGATGGCGCACGTCGAAGTTGGAGTTGCCGCGTTCCAAATCGGGGCGGTAACTGTTGTTGGGTTGCGCGGCATTGGGCTCAAAGTCCGTGCCGTCACTCGCGTTGTCAATCGAATGCGAGTAATTGTAATTGACCGTTGATTCGAGACCATGAAGGTTGCGAATCCGCAACTGCGTCTGAAGCGCGTTGTAAATCGAGTTGGCGGAGGTTTCCAGATAGTTGATGTAACCATAATCCGGGTAGGGGAAATTCGCCGTACAACTGACTCCGAGTTGACAGCTTAGCTGCTGCTGATTGATGTCGCGGAAGCGGAACAGATGATGCCCGGCCGACCCTACGTAGCCAACCTGGAGAACGATCAGCTTGCCCACCTGCTGCTGCACATTCAAGTTGTAGTTGTACATGTAAGGGGTGTGGAGGTGCTGGTCCACGGCAAACAGGTTCGACGAGGTTCCGAATCCGCTGAAGATGGGTTGCCCGTTGACGATTTGGGAGGTGACTGCCCCGCTGGAGAGAATCGGCTTGGGCCCGATATCGTTGTAGGCAGCCCCGGGAGTCGCGGCGTTATAGGGCACCTGGCCAAGAAAGAAGTCCTGCGAGAACACGTCATAAAATAAGCCGAAGCCGGAGCGGATTACCGTGGTGCCTTTGCCCGTAAGGTCGTAAGCCACACTGGCGCGCGGCGCGAAATTTCCGTAGTCCGGCTGGTAGAGGCTCGCCAGCCCCTTCGTGCCCACCTGGCGCAACCCGTTGACCGGGTCGAAGTTTGAAAAAAGGTTGTTCTCCTCGCCGATCACTCCGAAGTAGTCCCAGCGCAGTCCATAATTGAGGGTGAGCCGGCGATTGGCCTGGAAGCTGTCCTGCCCGTAGAAAGCGTGCGAGTTCTGGAAGGTGTTGCGGTTGGTATCGCCTTCCAGAATGCTGCCGCCGCCCGTGGGCATGCCCTGCAAAAAATCACTTAGAGTAGCGAATGACAGGCTGCCCCGGAAGCCCTCATCAAAGAACTGGGCCACCGTGGTGCGCCGGAACTCGTACCCGATCTTCACGGAATGCCGGTTGAATTTCCAGGAGAAATTGTCAATAAACTGCCAATTCGCGTCGGTGCGGCCCCGGGGATCTGAACTGGTTGCTCCGATGGCCGTAAAGTTCGCGACGCTGATTTTGGGCAAACCGTAGTCCTGGGTGCCCGCGCCCGTTACCAGCCCGATGGACGAGGGGTTAAAGCTGTTGTCTTGGGGGAGAAAGGTCTCGTAGAAGCGGTTATAACCGAAGCGCACTTCGTTGACCTGGGTCAGCGAAAGCGTGGTGAGATAGGAGACGGACAACAGATTGACGGTGGTGGGCGTCACGGTATTGTATCCGGGCAGGTCGCCGGTGCCGCCCAGCCCCAGCGGGAAGCTCTGAAAGCTGGTGGAGTAATAGTAGCGGGCCGTCAGCATGTTCTTCTCATTGATGTTGTAATCGGCCTTGGCAATGAGGCTGTTCACGCTGTTGAAGATGTTGGTGGTGGCCGAAACATTGTTGACGGACGCGCAGGAGTCGGGCGTGGAGGAGTTTGCGGCCGGCCATGGACTCCGTTTCAGCAGAGCAGCGATAACGGGATTAACGGTGAGCTTTTGTGCGGCCAGCGCACTCTCCGCCTGGGCAATGTTGTTCGCGGAAGGGACGCAGGCTGTACTGTTCAAACCTCCGGTTTCGCGCTGGCCTTCGTAGTCGCCGAAAAAGAACGCCTTGTCTTTGACAATGGGTCCGCCTAGCGAACCGCCGAACTGGTTGTTGTGGAAAGCCGTCTTGGGGATGGGCGCCGGATCGAAAAAGTTCCGGGCGTCGAGCGCGTCGTTGCGCAGATAGTCGGCTGCCGTGCCGTGAATCTGATTCGTTCCGGATTTGGTGACGATATTGATGACGCCGCCGGCGTTGCGGCCGTATTCGGGAGCGAAGTTGGAGAGCACGGCGAGTTCGGCCACCGCATCCACCGGCAGGATTGTGGATGGCGTGCCAAAAACTCCCGCCTGATTGATGGCAGGATCATTGCGGTAGCCGTCGTTCATGTCGGTGCCGTCGAGCAGAAAGTTGTTGGCACGTCCTCGCGCCCCATTCACGGAGAATTCTCCAAACGAGCCGGGAGAATCCGTGATCATGTCCGGACCGCCGCTCACGCCGGGTTGCATGTAAATCAGCTTGGTGTAATCGCGGCCGTTCACGGGAAGGTTGGACACCTGACTGGCTTGTACGGTTCCACCCAAAGTGTCTTCCGTCGTGGCCACCATAGGAACGCTGGCTTCCACTTGCACAGTGGAAGAGATTTTCCCCGGTTGCAAGGTCACGTCCACACGGTGCTCGCCGGCCACCGTCACCGCAACGCCACCCGTGGTGATCGATTCAAACCCTTCCTTGCTAACCGTCACCGCATACTGTCCAATGGGAAGTTCAGGAACCGTGTAAGTCCCCGCATCGCCAGTGGTCGTCGTACGGGTTTGGCCGGTTTCCTGGTTTTTGATCACCACCCGGGCTCCGGGGATTGCCGCTCCCGAGGAATCAATGATCGTTCCCAAAATTGTTCCGCGAAAGGTCTGGGCATTGGCCAGCCCTGAAATTAGAAGCAGGGCGAGCCCGATGAATGCCGGCGGGTATGCTGTTCTATTAAGCCATTTCATGCTGTCCTCCCAACGGTTCTGTAAACCATGAGTTCTTCTAGGATTTATCATCACGGGTTTGAAAAGTAGGTTCCTTAAGTTCTCTCCCTTGCGGGCTCCTGCGGAGGTCACGCTAGTCGAGCATGCGCGCCGCTTGCGGCGTGTTGCACGGGTGGGACGAGGCAGCATTATACGTACGCTCCCGGCGCCAACCGCTATAAATAAATCAATTCGCGATCATAAACTTTTTTTATACAGTAGGCCTGCAAGGCGGGATGCTGGCGCTCGGATTTAACCGGCAGAGGTCACAAAGGGTAGACGAAAAAAGAACTGTCGGCCATCACACAAAGAAGCGGTAGTTCCTACTCGCGCCCGCCGACGTAATTTTCTCTGTGGTCTCTGGGCGCTCTGTGGTAAATCTTTCTGCGGACTGATGACTGACCACTCACCAATCCTAGAGGAATCTTGCACGAATCCGCTCAAGCATACTTGGACGGCGGACGATAACTTTCTGAGGGATCTGAAAATGCAAATCAGCACAAAATTGCTCGTTCTGCTTCTTGCGCTCTTGACAGTTTTTTTAATGGCGCCACAAACTTTCGCGGCAGGCGCATCGCCGGAGGTGGAAAGCCTGGTGCGTGGGTTCCCAAGTCTGGATGAACTGGAATCCCACCTGGGGTTGTCGGCCCCGCCTGAGGGCGCCGTTCCCAATCCGCCGGTGAGAGCCCGCGCGAATTCCGCGGGCGGGGAAGGCTCCGTCCTGCCGGTTAGTTTGCGATGGTTCACCGCGCCCCCACCCCCTAGTCCCTTCAGCGCTGCGGCGGCCTCCAGTGGCGATCCGGGGGAAAAACCGCTGGCGTCATTGCTTGCCCAGATGGATCAGGCGCAAAGGGATGCGGGGGCCATCGGCGCGCAAATCAGCGCGCAGAACAAAGCCCCCATTAACAAGTATCTGCTCGATCGCTGGAGCGCCTACGCCAGTACGAATTATGGCACGTCCATCACGGGCCTGTTCTTGAATAGCATCGGTTTCGGCACCTTTCAGCAATCCCTTCTGCAGAACTATGGCGCCACTTACAGTTTGCCGCTGCTCCAACGATATGCGAGCAGCCCGAAGTGGACCCGAGTTCTCAGTGGGTGGACCATCAGCAGCAGTATCGGCGCCATGTCGCCGCTTAACCAATCGCTTCAACTGCGGCAGTTCCTCAATAACCTGTCATTCTCGTGGTCAGTATTTCTAAGCTATAACGTTTCCGGCGGGATGCTGCGCAGGATACAGGACGGACAGTACTTTCAGGAAGCTGAGCTGGGGAAGGCCGCAGGCCGCGCCGCCGCCACGCGCGAGGACCTGCTGAAAAATATGGCCCTGCGCATCGATGCTCTATCCGCGAATCGGCCCGTCCGCGACACGCGCTTGACCTCCCTGCGCGAACTTTATCCGCAGTTTGAACTCTATCAGGCACGGTATGAACAGGCCACATCGTGTGACGAGCAGATGGAAAACTTTTTCACCTTGAAAGGTCTGGCGCTCAGCCTGCTGACTCTGGCCGGCTACGACCAACCCGACACCGCGGGGAACAACCTGCTGCAAACCTGGAAAAAAGCGCGATTCGCAGGGTGCGGAAGGACGACGTAGGCGCCTTTCACCACGTTACTTCCACCACTTCGTCAAGGTCCGTGGGCGGTTCAGCGGGAAGCGCCAGCACAACCCGCTCGCCTTC
>Ga0326727_10010589_pt1 | contig 21896 bp, 18 predicted proteins | sample MB2enrmetagenome_FD_207643 | JGI IMG/M metagenome (GOLD analysis project Ga0326727, IMG submission 207643) | Lab enriched peat soil microbial communities from McLean, Ithaca, NY, United States - MB29MY | ecosystem: Environmental > Terrestrial > Soil > Wetlands > Peat | place: USA: New York...
CCTTCCAAATGAGTGAAGATATTACAAGCGGCGCAATCAGCCCCAACATAATAGATGACCTGCTTAAATCGGTCCAAGTTGCCGACGACATAGTTGACCTATATTATTATCTTATCAGGGAAAAAGATCGAATGTCGAAAATTTACGCGGCGGGTCTCGAATCAAAGCGTCCCGGTTGGGATTCTGTATATGTGGACACTCTTGCAATTGCGGGAAAAACCCTCTTAAAGCTCAAACAGGCGCTCTCCTCATCCAGCGTTACGGAGATTTTGGAGTTACGCAAAGAAATTGAAGCCTTAGAAGAGCAAGGTGATGACTTGAAGGACGCTGGATTTGACAGGCTATATTATCTGACGCCGAACTTGCATTATTTACAGTTTTATCATTACACTGAACTTTTGCACAAATGCGACGACGTACTTGATTCTTGCCAGGATATTTCAGACCTGATTGTCGCTGTGGTTACTTCCATCATAAAGTGACTCCAGATGCTGTGGCTTTCAATTGTTATTCTTGTATTAACTTTCATCACAGTAATGTTAGTTGCAGGCAACAACCTATCTGCATGCGTTGGCCCTGCTGTGGGCTCAAGAATCATAACTAAAAGATTTGGCATGCTACTGGGCGCTGCGGGGTTTTCGCTGGGACTCATTGCCCAAGGCATAGGAATGACAAAAACAGTAAATATACTGCTGCCAAATGCGACTTTGCAGTTTCGAGCTGAAGCTTTGCTGGTGGCTATTATAATTTTTTTTATTGCCGACTTAATCAGAGTGCCAGCGTCTATGAGCATGGCGCTTGTCGGTATGCTCGCAGGCTTATCCATTGCAACCGGCACACTTACAAACATGGCTTACGTATCTGAAGTAGCGGCCATGTGGGTTGTGGCTCCCCTTATTGCTATAGTTTTTGCTTTTTACTTCATCAGAATCCTAAATCGTAACTTGCCTGAAAACATTTGGCGAAGGCTACAAACCTACAAAATCTTGATAATTGTTTTAGCTTTTTCTACCTCATACGTCCTAGGAGCAAATACCCTTGGATTAATAGTTGCTACAGGCGGCTTCAATATAGCAACTGTCACAGCATCAATTGTTGCAATATTTATCGGAACATTCTACCTGAGTGCTGGCGAAATTCGCAGGGTTGGACAAGAGCTTTTTCTCATGCGGTACCCAAACGCGACGGCGACACTTGTGGTGTCAACCGTTCTGGTGGAAATAGCGACGATTTTAAAAATTCCACTCTCCAACACGCAAGCCTTGTCGTCGGCAGTATTCGGAACAGGCATATCTTACAAATCCAAGTTCGTCTCGCTCAAGCCGTTCCTGATTATAGCGTTAAGCTGGGTAATCGTGCCACTGATAGGCTTCACAACAGGGTTAATCTTAGGCGCCATTTAGCCATCTATTGTTTTTATCATGGTTTAACTAAGCATCCAGACGTTTTTTAGATGTTCACTATAACAAAGTTATGTTGCAAAATAATTTCAGCTTTTCATAAAAGTTATGAACAAGTATTAACTATGTTTATATTTCTCTGAACACCACAATGGGTAAAATCAAATTGGTGTTTACTGTTGAAAAAAGATTCAAAAACCAAACGGAACATTGAAGAACAAATTATTATAGACTCTCGAGGACAACCACACAGTATCTTTCAAAAAAGAATTTTGAAGAATAAGTAGACAAATAGTAAAACAAAAAAACGCCCCTGTATTTCTAAACTCAGGGCAGTTTCAACTTTAGAAAATTCTTTCTAATTCGTTCGCCAATCACATCGCATTTCACTCGATAGCTTGTCAAAATCAAATGCGGCAGCTAAGATCCAAACAGGCTCTGAAGTTTTTGGCTGGAATCAAGATGAAAGCAAAAAGTTATTTCTAAAAATAACTGCGTTCTTTGATGCCCGTTAAATTGAGTTTTCTTAAAAAAGGAAAGGAGAAGCTAATCTTTTTTCCAGAACTTGATGGTCCTAGGTTTAGTAACTTTCGCACTCTCGTTCTCATCCTCGTCTTTGCCCGGGAATGGGAACAAACCGGAAGGCTTTGATTTTGAGTTAACTCGGAAATAGATTAACCCTATTACCAACCATATTGCGGTGCCGACTATGGCAAAGGCTCCTTCCAATCGTGAAGTCCCCCCACCAGCTAGACTGAGGTATACGATAGTAGCCATCATTAGGGCGTTGGCGGCGAAGCCTGCAATTGGAACTACTTTGCGTTTTAGTATTGAACTGCGTTCTTTCGTGAATGCGATTAGTGCTATAATGTTTGTTAGTCCATACAGCAGGAAGGTGCCAAAGTTTGACAGCAATGTAATTGAGGTTAGGTTTGTTATTGTCAATACCCCGAAAGATCCTATGGCAGCTGCAACGGCTGTCATTATCCAGATCCCAATCGCTGGAGTGGCGTATTTTGGGTTTAGCTTGCTAAGGTGCTGGGGAACTTCAGTGTCTCGGCTGATTGCGTAGGTTACTCTAACGCCAGTGTTCATACATGCAAGGGTAGTGCCTAAGATTGCAGCGGCCACAATTGCAGCTACTATTAACTCTAGTGTGAATCCGTTGCCTCCGAGGAATACGTTTCCAAGGTTGTGAACCATATCGCCGATGGGGGCGCTTGAAACTGCAGCAGCGCTAAGTCCTGAAAATTTCACGCCGTTTTGTGTTAAAGTATAACTGGAGTTCATCCATGCTTCAGCTCCGAAGTATTCGAACATATACGCGAAGGCTCCTTGGATAATCAATGATAAAATGATTGCCTTTGGAACAACCTTGGGATCTTTGGCTTCTGCGGTGTATGCTGTTGCGGATTCGAATCCAACTAGTACTAAGATAGCGATGGTTCCTTGAAATAACACGTTGCCAATAGCGTGTGGAGTAACTATTCCGCCTAGACTAGTGAACGTGAAGGCTACATGTTGTGGGTTCATGAAACGGTATGCCAAAGCCATTCCAGTGATGACGATCAGCATTCCGATTTGAACTACGTTGAGAAGAATGTTTGTTTTCGTTGATCCTTGAATTCCGCGGTAAGCTATCGCGCCTGTAGTGACTGCAAATAAGCAGGCAATAGCGATTTCGCCTAAGGGTGAAATGCTGAATCCAAGTACAGATAAAATCCATGTGAGCAAGATGGACATTGCTGCAACCATGACCCCTGGATACACCCAGTAGTAGAGGTGAGAAATCCATCCGACACCGAACTTTGCGTTTCTGGCTGAGGTGTTGCTACTTCCGTTGTCTAGTAAGGCTCTTTGAGCAAAGTAATACGAACTGCCGGGACCCGCATCGGGGTAACGCCGTGCTAGCCACGAATAAGAAGCGGCGGTTAGGAACGCCAAAATTAATGCCAGCAAAAGGCCAGGCCATATGTCGAACGCCGTTGAAGCGCCAGACGGGGTGGTCTGTGCGGCATTTATCTGAAAAGTGAGCCATAAGAATGCCCCTGGAGCTATCAAGGCCATCGCGTTTATTGTAACGCCACCTAGGCCGAGTGCTTTTTTCAATTGAGTCTTTTGCGGCTGTACACCTGTTGAGTCAGCAGAGATCTATTTTCCCTCCTCTGAGGGATAAGCTGAAAATAGTGTTTCGCCTTTTTTAACCAGTATCCCGTCGTGCTTTCTGCTTGATTCGTTTATAATTGGAGATTCCATTTCCTTTTTCATCTAGTAACACCGAATTATTTGGTACAATAAAGCAAGTCTAGCGAAATATAAACCTGATTAAGATTTGTTCATAATAATTATGAATAACTGTGAGTATTTTCATAAAAACGATAAATTTATGCACAAAAACTCATGATTTGATTGTTTTCTTGAGCAAAAGAAAAATTAAGATATCAAGTGAACAAGTAAAATAAACTTATGGCGTTATTTGTTTATTTTTAACTCTAAACGAAGTTGGTAGCCAATTGTCGCTATTGACCCCACTATTACACATGTCCAGAATATATCCAATAATCCCAACATTTTTCCACCAAATTTTAGTTTTATTGAACACTTTTCATTAGTGTGCCATCCTATATAAAGGTAATTGTGAAGTGTTCATAACTTTTAGGAAAAATAAAAAAGCTGCACAACCAAGATAACTTAAATTAGACGTTTGGCTTGGAAATTGCTATTTGTCTGAACAGCTGGCTTAATAAGCATCTCGTTCTACGAGCGGGCATAGCGATCTTAACAAGGCGGTGATAAAGCTATTTGATAACAGTAAATTAGTAAAAAATCAATTTTATTTTGATTGGTTTGAAAGCGGCTCCATTTCTGTTTCGCAGGATATTTGTTGTTTCAACATGTTTACTTGACTTTATGTTTTGGATGCGTTCATTTTTTCAATTGTTAGACATTTTCATGTAAATTAGTCCAGTTTTTCTGAAAAATTATGTGCAAATCATAAATAGGTTTATATGTTGAAGATGTTATGAGTATGAAAGTTAAGGAGAAGAAAAATTGCAGAGCTTTACGACCATGTTCTGGATGAGAACTGGCTCAGCAGCCTCAGCGGTTTCCGCTTTCCTAAATCGAAGCTTTTCGATTAAGAAGCGACCAAAAGCTGAAGGGATTTCATAAGTCGTAAAAAGGCAGGATTTGTGGGGTTATATGTTGTTTTATATGAAAAGTGTAGGCACTGAATGTTCGTCTCAAAATGACCGTAGAGAAAGCACAGAGTCAACGGCAGCAATCGTTCCCTTAGCGGAAAGGATAGTCTAGTTATGAACCGGTTATTAGCGTCTGTTAATATATTCGTGGAACCTTCCCAGAAAGACCAGGTGTTGGTGGCTCTCGCAAAACTTAACAACATCGAAGAAATCTATGAGGTAGCTGGGGAATACGACATAGTTTCTTTAGTTTCTGCGTCTTGCCTTGAAGAGTTCAGGGATGTTCTGCAGAAGAAGATAATGAAGATTCAGGGCATAAAGAGCACTATAACAACGATAATTTTGCATCCTCACAAAGGACCAAGATGTTTATCAGTAAAAGCTAATACTACTTCAGTAGCAAAATAGAACAGGAGCGGAAAGGAGCCATAGTGAGTACAAATGTTATCTGGAGTTTCGGATTAATTGATAAATGCAGTTCAGGCGCTGGCAGTCGTTCTAGTTATTGGTGTGGCATTGATTTTAGCGAAACTTATAGCGCCCTACCTCGTCGCAGTCTATAATCGAAAACCAAGCCGTTTAGATAAAATATTCAACCCAATTGAAAACTTCATTTACAAAATCATTGGGGTAGACACAGAGCAGACGATGGGCTGGAAGCAGTACTTCTTCGCAGCCCTACTGGTAAACGTCGTCATGATTATTATCGCCTTTCTAATCCAGGCATTCCAAGGCAGTTTACCCCTTAACCCCATGCATTTCTCCGATATACACCCCGACCTTGCCTTCATGCAAGCAGTCTCTTTCACAACAAACACTGACCTTCAGCATTATAACGGCGAAGCCGCTTATTCTTACCTTAGCCAAATAAGCGTTCTCCAATGGCTTCAATTTGCCTCCCCAATCACAGGAATATGCGTTGGCATCGCATTTATCCGAGGATTAATCCCCACCTCAAAAGACATGGGCAACTTCTACGTTGACTTCACCAGATCCATCACAAGAGTTTTCTTGCCCCTCGCCTTTATCGCTTCAATCATACTTCTCGCTTTGGGCGTACCCCAAACCCTCAGCGGCTACACCACAGTAAAGACGATAGAAGGCGCCTCGCAAACAATTCTAGCTGGGCCAGTTGCTTCCCTGGACGGCATCATGCAGTTGGGCACAAACGGCGGCGGTTATTATGGTGCAAACGCTGCTTATCCCTTCATGAATCCTTCCCAATACACGGATGCTATTATGATATTTCTAATGCTTCTGCTTCCACTAGCTATGCTCTTTGTTTTTGGTGAAATGATAGGCAAAAAAAGGGAATCCATACCGCTTGTAGGGGGTGCTTTGATTCTTGGCGGAGGCTGTCTAGCTTTAGCGTTTATTCCATCGCTTCCCGCGGTTGGTCCAGGAATTGAAACTCGGTTCGGCGGTTTTTTTTCCACTTTTTGGACTGTAATTACGACTATGTGCACAACTGGCTCCGTTAACGCTTCGCTTTCAGGCATTCATCCTCTGGGAATAACTTCTGGTTTCTTGGGGATGTTCATTCAATCGATTCCAGGTGGGAAAGGAGTTGGAATGATGTACATGGTAATGTTCGTTTTAATTACCGTCTTCATTGTTGGGTTAATGTCTGGAAGAACTCCTGAATACCTGAGCGTCAAGATCACTGGCCGTGACGTATTGCTTGTCATGGTGGCTTTCCTACTTCATCCCCTTTCCATACTAATACCCACAGTAACAGCGTATGCTTCTGGCGCCGCGGCAGCCATTGGCGTCAACGGAAGCTCTGTAGGTTTCACGCAAATCCTATGGGAATTCACGTCAGCCTCGGCGAACAACGGTTCAGATTTCCTAGGCGCCCAAGGAAATACCCCGTTCTTTAACATAGCTACCGCCATCGTCATGTTAGTAGGGCGCTATGGTCCAATTGTAATCTTGCTTGCACTGTCAGGCTCTATGATCGGGCGAAAAAGAACTGGCACCACCACAGGGCTCAAAACCGACACCCTGCTATTCACCATAGTTCTAGTTGCCAGCATCATCATACTTGTAGTGTTATCGTTCTTCCCGTTCTTGGCGATTGGACCAATTGCATCATTCTTCAGGGGGTTAACGAATGGCTTCTGATGACAAGAAAACTTCACAAATAAAAACTGTCGAACCCGCCTCTGGAGGAATGAGGTCAGCTTTCTCCAAGAAAGTGCTGATCGATTCGTTAGTCCGTTTAAGCCCTAAATCACTGCGCAAAAACGTAGTGATGCTGATAGTTGAAATCACCTTCTTTATTGTTGCAGCAATGGCCATCGTTCCACAGGCTTTCGGGCCAGTAGCCAGCGTCAGCTTGCGAGGCTTCTATATTGCAGTCGCCGCAATTCTCCTCATCACAGTTTGGTTCAGCACACTCTCCGATGCTCTTGCTGAGCAACAGGCAAAAAGCACAGCTGGTGCTTTACGGAAATTGGAAACTGAGGTGCCAGCGAAAAAAATTGTAACGGAAGAATGGACGAGGAAGATAGTAGTTGTAAAATCCACTGAGCTCCGAAGAGATGATCTTATCCAAATTGAAAAAGGTGACGTCGTTCCTTTAGACGCTGAGATACTGGAAGGAATCGCCATGGTTGACGAGTCGCTTGTCACGGGTGAATCCGCTCCGGTTCGGAAGGCGCCTGGAGACTCGCTTATCGGAGGCTCACGAGTCGTTAGCGACACTTTGACTGCGAAGGTCACGACGAATCCCGGCGAGACATTCATTGATCAAATGATAAAGATGGTTGAATCCTCTAAGAGACCAAAGACGCCCAACGAAGTTGCGATAACCATCGTGCTGATTGGATTGACCGCCATCTTCACCATTATAATAGTTACTTTGTTAGGCGTGTCGGTCGCGCTGGGTTTAGGCGCTGACCTCTCTGTGCTAATCGCTCTCTACGTTTGTCTCCTTCCGACAACCATTGGGGCTTTGCTTCCAGCCATCGGGCTCTCCGGCATGTCACGACTGTACAAGGATAAAATAGTTGCTAAGTCAGGAAAAGCCATAGAAACCGCGGGAGATGCAGATGTGGTCCTTTTGGATAAGACGGGCACTATCACTGTTGGCAACAGACAAGCCATAGAGTTCGTTCCGTTCGAACGCTACAGCGAAGAAGACGTCGGCGAAGCAGCATTCCTGTCCTCATGGCACGATGACACCCCCGAGGGACGCAGCATACTGAGGCTTGCCTACGAAAAAGGCTTTGTCCCTAAAGAACTAAACTCACTCGCGACATCAGAAGTTTACCCCTTCTCAGCCACCACCCGCACAAGCGGAGTAAAAATAACCCACACAGGTCTCACGCTACCAAAAGGCGGCAAAGGTATGGGCGAACGGACAAGAATGAGAAGAAAAACCTCAGCGATGGGAGGGGAATCGGAGACTGCGATGCTTGAGCCGGAAATTGTGATTATGAAAGGGGCGCCTGAATCTATCAAAAAGCAGTCAGACTGCGTCCCAACTGACTTCGACTACGTGGTAAACGGCATTTCAGCGGCTGGAGAAACACCAATAGCCGTATCTAGAAACGGGTTAGTCATTGGAATAATCAGGTTGAAGGATGTTCTTAAAGAAGGCATCAAAGAAAAAATTGCAGCTCTTAAAGTCATGGGGATACGCCCAGTCATGATTACTGGGGATCAACCGCTTACTGCAAAAAGTATTGCGTCAGAGGTTGGCATGGACGAGTATGTAGCGCAGACCAAGCCCGAGGACAAGTACAACATTGCCAAGAGGGAGCAAGCTGAAGGCAGGATTGTCGCGATGATTGGCGATGGAAGTAATGATGCCCCAGCGCTTGCAGCTGCCGACGTGGGTCTCGCCATGAACTCTGGCACAGAAGCGGCTAAGGAGGCAGCGAACATGGTTGACTTGGAATCGAACCCCGCAAAAATAATTGATGTCGTCATGCTCGGGAAACAGTTGCTTATGACTCGAGGCGCGGTTACTGCTTTTAGCATAGCTAACGATGTGTCCAAGTACTTCGCAATTATGCCTTTTATCATGGCAACAGCCATTCCAGCGCTAGGTGGTCTAAACATCTTACATTTGTACAGCATGCAAAGCGCTGTCCTGTCAGCTCTCATATTCAACGCTGTCATCATTCCGCTTTTGATTCCGCTTGCCATGAGAGGAATCGCTTTCAAACCCACGAGCACCATGACGCTTTTCCTCAAGAACACCTTAATCTACGGTGTGGGCGGCATTATTGTGCCATTCGTTGGAATTAAATTGATAGACCTGCTCCTTGGCGGAGTACTTCACATTTAGGAAGCAAAGAATATGACAACTGAACAAAAACGAAAATGGCTCCTGAAGAACCTAAGACCCATTATAGGATTAACACTGGTTTCGCTGTTGATTTGCGGGATACTTTTCCCACTAGTAATCACGGGCATAGGCCAAGCTATCTTTCCCTATCAAGCAAACGGCGAACTCGCCCAGCTCAACGGGCAAAATGTCGGATCAGCCCTTATAGCTCAAAGCTTCACCTCACCCATGTTCTTCCAGACAAGAAACGAGACAGCGTCACCATCAGCTTCAGGCGTAGACCCAGACATCACACTTCAACAAGCTTACTCACAGATACCAGGAATAAGCAATGCAACAGGAATTCCCGTCAGTTCATTAACAAATCTGGTGAACCAGAATCAGCAGGGAACACTTGGGATCTTTGGCAACACATATGTGGACCCCTTGCAACTCAATCTGTTGCTCATTAAGGATTATCCTTCGGTTTACAGTAATTTCACAGGATAATATTTTAGCGCTTGGTAAACTTAGCTTAACTGAATGCTTAAAAAACAAGCGCTAGCTCTTTTAACAAATGTTCAAACTTTAAAATCGATACCGTGCATTTGTAGGGTAAAATATGAAACAACTGTCTGCATGGCGAGAGAAAGTATAAATATTGGGGATGCATGTTCAATTAGGAAAGACGACCCATATGCCAAAACTACTTGCATTCGTGGACATATTTGTTGAATCTCCAGAGATGGATGAGGTATTAGCCTCGCTTGCCCAACTGGAACATCTCGAAGAATTATACGAAGTTACCGGCGAATTTGACATCGTAACGTTGGTTTCAGCTGCTGATATAGAAGAATTTCGAGACATCCTCAAGAACAAGATCATGAAAATAAAAGGTGTAAAAAGCACCGTAAGCTCCATTGTCCTCAAAGCTCACAAAGGACCAAAATGCATCGAATAGAACACCCCTCAGCATCTTATCTTGTTTAAGATAAGGCAGTTAATTTTTTTGGGCCTAATACCTGTATTTCTGTTTTCTAGCCACTACTACTAAAAAAATTAAAAAAAAAGTGATTTGGGAACTTTTAGCTTCGGCATAAGAGCTACATCGGTGACAGAACGATGGAAGTTTCGGTGCGGATTACGTTGGGATCTTTTTCAATTATTTTGTAAACCACTTGGTTGATGTCTTCAAGCGCTGGAGCTTCTAAACCTATTATTGCGTCGTATCGGCCGAAGATGGCATCGGCAATGATGGTCTGTTTTACTTTTTCTTTTATTCTCTTAACGACGTCCAATGATGTGCCTGGTTTGGTGCTTAAGAGTATATAGGCTTTCAATTTTTTTACCTCTTTTTGTTTTCTTTTTCACTCGATTTTTGTTTAAACGTAACACTATTTAATTTTATTGCATATAAATTTTCTGTTTTAATCTAAACGATTGTTTAATATTTATGAAATATTATGAACAAATCACAACTGTATTTATATTTAGCTGAGCATGTAGATAAGTATAAAATAAAATGGTGAAAATATGTTTGGAATAATCGATTTAGCTTCAATAGCCACGATCATCGGTTCATTCGCCTTCATAATGTACAACATCAGAGTAGAACTCAAAACCAAAGTGTAACACTGTTTCTAATAAAAAGCAAGTGGGTGAACCAAATGAAAAGATCATCGTTAAAAAAGAAGGAATTTCCCAGAAAAGAAATCGTCTATTTCAAACATGTGTGAAAAAATGGAATTATAACCATTTTTGATCAATTTCGGACTGTCATATGAGCAAAATATGGCGGCTAAACAAGATGAGCCCGAGGCGCGCCGAAGTTTCACATCTTAGAACAAGTTGATAAAAGCTCAACGGAGACAGAAAGGTCTTAGTTTTAGCTTATTTCGTTTAGGCAAACGTTCCAGCTAGATCCGATAAGATTTTGATAATGTGTGAACATGATTTGGCAGTTTTGCATATTTTTCCAAGCAAAGTTCAAGCTAATAAAAATTAAAAAAAGGTAAAGGAGGAATGTTGTGTTTTCCTTAATTCAGTATGATTATGGTCGGCTTGTTTTTTCTCTGCATCAAGACTCCGAATATTACAGCACCCAGAATGATTAACGCAGCTATTACTGGAAGATATTGACCCAGCGCAGCTAATGACAGAGTTTGGCTTGGAGTTGGAGCAGATGTTACCACTGGTGTTGGGGTTGCGGTCGGTGTTGGTGTAGGTGTTGCTGTTGGTGACGGAGTCGGTGTTGGAGTTGCGGTCGGCGTTGGTGTAGGTGTAGCGGTTGGCGACGGAATTGGTGTTGGTGCAAAGGTCGCAGTGATCGTGTGAGATGCCTGAACGTTGCTGAAAGTATATTCTGACGCAATTGCAACCGTTGAGCTGTCAATCGTTAAAGAAGTAATGGAGTAGCCAGCATCTGGGGTAATAGTGAAGCTTTGACTTTTTCCATAGTTAACATTGATTGTTTCAGGAGAAATCTGGCCGTTATCAGTCTGAATAACTGTAATCGTGTAGGTGTTAATTGCATAAGTTGCGGTGATGGAGCCGTCTGCTGAAACAGCGCTAAACTTGTAGCTTTGACCTGCAGAGTTAGTTACAGGTACTGGTTGTTCGTTGACCGTTATATTCATTATATGATAGCCTGTGGCTGGAGTAATCGTGTATGTTGGAGTGGCACCATAGTTAACTGAACCAGTCTCTGGAGAAATCTGGCCATTAGCAGTCTGGGTCACCGTTATCATGTAAGTGTTAATCGCGAAGCTTATTTCTAGAGTAGTATCGCCAGTGATTGTTAAGCTTAAAGAGGTAACTGCGCCTTCGTTGATGGTTCCGTTAACCGTGACGCCAGCTACACTGTAGCCTGTATCAGGGGTAAACGCAAAGTTCGCTGTCGAATTCCAGTTGACTGTTTGGGATTCAATGTTTGATTGACCATTCTGACCCGTATTAACCGTTAGGTTATAGGTGTTAATTGCGTAATTCGAAGTGATCGTGCCTGTTCCGCCTATTATTGCCGTTGTTGAAGCAGAATCGGCATTGTTAAAAGTGATTGATTCTGAGGTGGATGACCAATAGGAGAAGGTGTAACCATTGTTAGGTGTAGCCGTTATGGAAAGGGAACCTGCATTCTCCCAAACATTAGAACCAGTTGGACTAGTCGATCCGCCTTTACTTGCTGCAAAAGTCACTTGATATTGAGTTATCCAGTTTGCTGTGGCCGTCATAGGATCACTCATCGTTATTGCGTTACTTGAGGAGAAGGCACTGCCAGAAGCGTCACCGCTCCAGCCTGTAAAGACGTACTGAGTGCCAGCGCCGCCAGAAACCGTACCCGAAGCAAGCCCCGCATTAGCAGTCGTGCCCGCATTATACCAGCCTTGACCAATCGGACTACCGTAAGGCGAAGACACAGTCAAATAGAACTGTTCTGTCCAAGTAAACGTTAAAGTTTGAGCTGATTCGACATCGGTAATGCTCAAAGTGGGTTGAGAAGTAACCCATTGACTAACACCTGAAACAACATCGGATGGACTAGTAACTGTAGAAGAAAAGTCGCTGCCAGCATTAACCCACTGCGAGGCCTCACTTGGAGTTCCGTGACCTCCATTAGCAACTGTAATGTAGAATTGCTCTGTCCAGTTGAATGTCAAAGTTTGAGCTGAGTCAACGTCGGCAATGCTCAGGGTAGGTGTGGAAGTGACAAATTGGCTATCTGAGGTTACATCAGCGGGACTAGTCACTGAAGTTGAGAAACTGCTGCCTTGGTTAACCCATTGGGAATTTTCAGATGGGCTACCGTAACCGCCATTGTCCACGGTGATGTAGAACTGGTGAATATAGGTCTGCGAGTAGGTGTTTCCTCCAGTAGACAAAGTCAGCGGTACTGGACTATCAATAGACCAACGCTCAGTTCCATTACTCGAATCTGAAGAAGCTGGGAAAGTTACTGTTGTTCCAGAATCCGTCCAAACAGTCGCGGTAAAAGAATTAGCCGAATCAAGCACAATAGGCTTTGAAATGCCCAACTGAGTACTTGACAAAGTAACCGAGTCAGAACTTGGAACCCCACTCACACTGAAAGTATTAGACACCTGGTCAACATAATACTGGGAGTAGGTGTTTCCACCAGTAGTCAAAGCCGCCGTTGAGTATGCACTACCAATTGACCATTGCTCAGTTGAGTTGCTGTTAGTTGAAGTAGCTGGGAAGGTTACTGGTGTTCCAGCGTCGGTCCAGACTGTGGCGCTCCATTCATTACCTGAGTTAAGCAAGATTGGTGTTGAGGTTCCTAGTTGGGTGCTTGATAAGGTAACGTAGTCGGTGCCTGTGAGTCCTGTTGCTGTGAAAGTGTTCGATACCTGGGTAGTCCAAGAAGCGCTCTCAGTAATCGGATTATTCATCGTGACCGACTGAGAAACATCAGTACCACTGTAGCCGCCATTATCCGAACTTGCCCAACCTGAAAATACATACTGAGTAGTGCCTGCAACATCAGGAGAAGTCACTCCAAAAGTAGTAGTCGTGCCCGCATTATACCAGCCTTGACCAATCGGGGTACCGTGAGCAGAAGACACCGTTAAGTAGTAGGAGACTTGATAGAACCCGGTGATAGTTGTGGGCGCAGTTATCGATGAAGGCGCATCGTCGCTGACGAATGTATCCTTGACACCGCCAACAGTCGCTCCAGCCGGGAATGTACCAGTGGCAGAATCACCCGAGATGACCCATTCATTGGAAGGTACAGTCACTTGATTTGCGTTTCCACTTGCCACGTAAGTCACTAAGTACTGAGTTTCATAGGTGGCTGTGTCTATTCCTGAGGCGCCTATCGGGGAAGTTAGACCTGAATCTGCCGTGTAGACGAACTGCTCACCCGTGGTGCCTGCGACGGTGGATGCCCAGCTGAACGTGGTTCCGCTGTCAACCCAAATGTTTGTGGGTAGAGCATCGTAAGTATAATTTGTTGATCCAACTGTTAAAACTGTGCTGGTTCCGGCGTCGCTGCTTATGCCGGTTTGGCTGAAGGATACTTGGTACTGAGTCACATAGTTACCAGTAACCGTGCTATTACCAGTAACAGGAGTGCTTGAGACGGAATTGGGGTCGGTGACGCTGTCAAGTCTGTATTGCTCGCCAGGGTTGGTGCTTGTAACGGGGTCAACGAAGCTGTAGCTTACGGATGCGCCGCTATCAACCAAGATGGAACCACCGGATACACCGATGGGGCTCGCATCACCGGAATATGAGCCCCCGGAAACGGTGTAACTTACCATGTTTCCAGAAGCATCAGCGCTCAGTCCAGTTTGAGCAAAAGTCACCAAATATTGAGCCACATAAGGCGTTACCGTGAACGTTGCAAAACCAGAATTTGAACCTCCATCAGTAACAACTACTGTTTGGACACCATCGGTCGACGCAGGAACCGTAAAGGTCACATCAGGCTGAATGTTACCTGATCCATCAGTAGCCGTTAGACCGCTCAAGGTCACTGGCGAACCATCAAACGTCGCCGTAATTGCAGAAGAAGCAGCAAAACCACTACCAGACACAGTAATAATGGAGCCAAAATTTCCGCTAGTCGGACTCAAAGAAATAGAAGGCATCACTGTGTAAGTTGCAGATGCAGAATCTGGAGTTGGTGTTGCACTGTCAGTTACAACCACTGTTTGGCTACCCTCAGTGGAAGCAGGAACGATAAAAGTAGCATCGCTAAAAGATCCAGAACCATCAGTAGTCGCAGTAAAAGTCACCGACAAACCGCCAAAGTAAGCATAAAGCGGTGAATCAGCTGCAAACCCGCTACCTGAAACTGTGGCCATATCGCCAACATATCCGCTACTTAGAGTCAAGGAAATAGTGGCAGTATCTTGAGCTTTGGCTTGCATGCTCGCGAATGCACAGATTGATAACGTAATTAAAAATACGATTATTAGAATTTGTATTTTCTTCATTGTATTTTATCTCCTCTTAACCGCACAACAGTATGTATTTAGTCACATTTGCCTCGCCTAATAACGGCTGTGAATTGAATATCCTTATTATAACTCCATTTTAGCGAATAGTAACAAACCTCGGGCTCCTGCTGAAATCACTCGCGAACTCTGCTTTTTTGATGAAAACTATGATTAAACAAATGTCCACTGGTTAATTGAAGAAGGACCACTTAAGTCTGATATAAATTGCAAAGGCGATTGCGATGGCCGTTCCAATGATGATGGCAACAACGTTTTCAAGTGAATTTAATGGATAGAGGCCGGTTATGACGAGAGCGATGCGCCCAATAACGTCTGCGGCAAGGAAAACTATGGCGAGAGCCGCGCCCCACTTTTTCATGGTCAGAGTAAACAACCCGGCTATAGCGTATAGAGAGCCAACAGCGGCGGTTGTGTAAGCGGATAACATGCCTTGGGTCGTTGAAATGCCTACGAAGTTGTGGGTGAATGCGGTGATGATTTCCACTATTCCGAAAAGAATCATCAGAAGCGCAACGGCGATTATTCCCCGCTTACGTTTTTGCGTGTTTGCCATTTCGGTGCCTCCCACATCGTAGGTGATCGCGCGGATTAAATTTTATGCTTTCTCTTGATTCTCCACTTAACGCTTTGACGAGGAAACAAAAACAAGTGGGAGGTGGGACAAACATGGCTGTCTAGAAGGCGAAGCCGTTGTTCGCGATCACCTGCTTGTACCAGTAGTAACTCTTCTTTGGGGTCCGCTTCTGAGTCTGATAGTCGGTGTGGACGAGCCCGAAACGCAGGCTGAAGCCTTCAGCCCACTCGAAGTTATCGATGAACGACCACACGGAATATCCTTTAACGGTTGCCCCGTCCTTGATGGCTCGATACACAGAGATGAGATGATCACGAAGGAAAACTATCCGATCGTCGTCTTGGACGCTGCCTTCCTTCATCACGTTATCTTCAAAGGCAACCCCGTTCTCGGTGACGTAAAGCGTTGGATTACCATAACCCTTGTGTAAGCGCATCAGCACCTCGTACAACCCGTCCGGATAGATTTCCCAGCCCGCGCTTGCCCTGGGCGTGCTCTGCTTAAACGCCCTAGCCTCAGTCACAGGGTCTGAAGGATCATGAGTCGCAAGGAAACGCGTGTAATAGTTCACGCCCAAAAAGTCCAGGGGCTGCTTGATCAAGTCCAAATCATGCTGATCAGGTTTCAACCCAATCTTTCGTGCCAGAGGAGGATACGCTCCCTTAAGCAGCGGATCGATGTACCAGCGATTAAAGAACTCATCAAGATTGTCAGCGGCCTTCCGATCCTTCTCAGCATCAGTGATCGGATGCACCGGCTCAAAGTCTACGATTGTGCCTATCTGGAAGTTCCGGTTAACATCCCGCAAGACTTGAACGGCCTTTCCTTGAGCAAGCTGCAAATTGTGCGAGACTTTAAGGTATAATTCCAGGTCTTTCGTGCCCGGTGCAGTAAGCGCGCAAAATCTGGGCTCGTTAAGGATTACCCACCGCCGGACCTTGTCGCCGAGCTCGCGACCCATAAGCTCAGCGTAATCTGCAAAATACTGGATGATATTCCGGTTTGCCCATCCTCCTTCATCCTGCAGAGACTGAGGCAGGTCATAATGGTACAGACAAACCCAAGGTTCGATTCCGCTCCTCAAGAGCTCATCTACCAGGCTCTTGTAGAAGTTGAGACCAGTCTTGTTGACAACACCTTTTCCCTTAGGAAGCACACGGGACCAGGATACCGAGAACCGATAAGTCTGCACACCCAACTCTTTCATCAAAGCTACGTCTTCTTTGTAGCGGTGATAATGATCGCACGCTACATCTCCCGTATCGCCATTCTTGATGTTTCCCGCAGTGTGAGAAAAGCGATCCCAAATCGATTCTCCCTTTCCATCCTCGTTCCAAGCACCCTCAATCTGATAAGCAGAAGTCGCTACACCCCACCGAAAGCCATCGGGAAAAAAGATTCCATTCGTAGACGCAGGCATAAGGTTAGCTTATTTTCTCTCGATATTTATTGTTTCCCATGCTAGCGCACGAACGTGTCATGCGGAATTTTTTTAATCCTCGGAGTATTACATATTTTAGGGAGCAGATATGACTGTTTATCTTGCTAGAACATACGTTGTTAACCCTGACAAACTAGATGAGCATAACGAGTGGGGCAAAAAACTAGTTGCCTTGATGAAGAAGAAGCCAAGTCTCTTCAGGGGTGTAAAGTCCCTGAGGGTTCTCAGACACAAATACGGTGGGTCAGTCGGCGGATTCACAGCCTTGTGGGGCTTTGAAAGTTTAGCTAATATTGAAGGTTGGGAAAGCGGGTTCAGCGAGATACCTGAAGAAAAGGCTTTGCGCGCCGAGTTCATGGAACTGATTGTGCCAGGATCCTACTCAGCATGCATCTTAGAGCCGATTAAAACATTAAATCGCAAGGCCAAACGCGACCGTCCCAAGAAGTAATATTTTCCGAACCAAAAGCTGGTGGGGCCGCTGGGATTTGCTCAGCGCCCTAAGGGTGATATCACCCGCGAATCCCTCTTTTTATAAGCTTGTGCATTAATGGGCAATTCGGTAATCGCACCGAGTCCCAAAACGTTTCTTTTAAGCAGTATTCATTTAAATATTGCTTTCCAGCGATTTTCTAAACTTTTTTGCATTTTATTTAACCCAAATTAAGTTGCAGAAGCTTTCTTTAATTCTTCATTCCGATAACCTTTGCTATATTTCAACAGAGAAAACCAAAGTAGAGTTTCTATGTTATATGTTGTGGGCTTGTCGGCTTAGTTTTCCATCTCTTTTGAAACATCAAGACAACCACTGCCGCAACAATAACCACCACAGCTATCCCGCCAACTATAATAGGCAGAGTATTAAACGGCGTCGATGAAGCACCCAAAGCATAGACATGTCCATCATCAGAACCTATGTAGACTATCCCGCCGACCACGGCAGGAGACGAAACAACCTCTAGACCAGTGCGGTAGTTCCAGAGTTTTGCTCCGTTAGTAGCGTTCAAAGCATAAACGTTGCCGTTGAATGAACCTATGTAGACTACTCCGCCGACTACCGCGGGAGATGATTGAAGTTCTCCGTTGATGCTGCCGCCGATGTTGTCACTCTGGGGAATATTGTAGTTCCAGAGTTTTGCTCCGTTAGTAGCGTTCAAAGCATAAACATAGCCGTTAATGTAAATGTTATTGCTAGCATAGGAGCTTAGGTAGATTACGCCATTGATTACCGCGGGGGATGATGTGACTTCGCCGGTGGTTGGGTAGTTCCAGAGTTTTGCTCCGTTAGTAGCGTTCAAAGCATAAACGTTACCATCATTTGAGCCTATGTAAACTACGCCGTCTGCAACAGCGGGAGAGGACTCAACCGCGTTGCCGGTAGTGTAATTCCAGAGCTTTGAGCCATTGGTTGCGTTTAAAGCGTAAACGTTATCATCACCTGAGCCTATGTAGACTGCGTCGTCAACCACGGCGGGTGATGACATTGGGCCTTCTGTGGCATTGTAGCCCCAAAGTTTTGCGCCGTTTGTTGCGTTTAACGCATAAACGCTGCTCGCGTTCGATGTGTAGATTGACGCGCCTATGTAAACTATACCGTCTGCAACAGCGGGAGACGACTCAAACTCATCGGTTTTGTAGTTCCAGAGTGTTGCTCCGTTGGTAGCGTTCAAAGCATAAACGTAACCGAGATAAGTTCCAATGTATACTACTCCGCCGACAACGGCAGGAGACGTTATATCAGTGCCGCCGCCAAGGAGAGGCGCGCGCGTGTCGTTCCAGATGGAAACGCCATTTGTAGCGTTTAAAGCATAAAAGTCACCATTATTTGAGCCTACGAAGACTACGCCACCAACCACGGCCGGAGATGAATCAAAATAGTTACCGTATGAAAAGTTAGGATCAGCGTATTTCCATAGTAGCGTTGGAGTAAGTGCTGGATTACCTGTTCCGGCGCCACTGTGAGATGGGTCGGCGCGAAACATTGCCCAGCCCGCGGAAGACTGTTGAGCTGCAACTTTTGGCGTAAATACTGAGAGCATAGACAAACAAAAAATAGCAATAACCGCGAACGCTAATGTCCTCTTCAAATTCCCTCTTCCTCACATAGTGAATAGTTATTACTTGTTACAATTTACTAATTTACAAACTTTTTCTTTATCCAGCGATTTGGCATTAAGTCGATTTTTGCATCGTGGGCAGCTTATAGGTAACCTAGCAAAACGACGCTGCCAAACATAATATAGACCGTTTATGCCTGTTTGTCGTTCCGCAAGGTCTGGGCACCTGTGCACTTCAACTTCTACAAGGAAGTCATCGGTAACCCTGTAAAACATCCGATACTCGCTAGGATGGTCGGAAAGGTCAAGCGTCAGGTCTCCGTAACCTTCTTTCAAGTCGCCTTCGATTATGTCAAGTTTATAAACTCGATTGCCTAATTCCTGATAAACGGCTTCAATAGATGCGATGGTTTCTTTATTTCTGCTCAAATTCAATCATCCTATTACTACTAATCTTATCATCTTTTAAGCTCTGATTTGGGACCCCGCATTATAATACCCAAAAAGTGAAGTCTTTATGTATATCAGTATCTAGTAATCATAATATAGTATCTATTTTTGATTGTGTTATATGACTAAAGCAGTTTTGAAAAAGCTGCTAATCAAAAATGTCGCGTCATGGTGGGGAACGGTCGGATACTGATTCCCATATATTCTTCACTGCCCATTTAGCGCCCCAAAGTATTTCAAAATTATCTTCAACCACTCGTCTTCTTCGCTCTAAAGTCTCGGTAACGTTGGCTTTAAGATACTCTTCAGGTATAGGCAACAGGTTGGGCCCAAAAACGTATCGATTGCCCTTATTTGTATGTCTCGCCTTTACATGCTGGGAAAGTATTCTACCTACAGCTCTCTCATTGATTATACCCAATTTCTCATTCACAAGCGCCTGCAATACGCCTTTTGCATTCACTTCAACCAATCCATGCGCTAAAATTGCTCTATTTAGTAAACGAAGAACAGCAAGCTCTGGGTTTACTTTAAGCCGCCTATTTGCGATTAAGTCTTTTGCAAAGATTGACAACTCGAGTTCGTTGTTCAAACACTCATATAGAGCGGTTTCTTTTACCAATTTCCGTGTTAGCAGACTGTTTAACGTCTTCTTAAACAACAGCCCACCACGGTAATCATCATAACCGCTAAATGGAACAGGGTAGTATAGTTCTTTAAACTGCTTTTCCGCATCCTTTCGATCAAGCGGATGCTTGGATAAAATCAGTATCAACTGCTTTTGGTTTTGCCCCAGTTTACATGCTATTTGTTTAGTCGTCATTTTAGCCAGCCTTATTTTTCAACGTGCACACATGGCATGTGATAAGTCTTTTTAAGCCTTCACGATAGAGGCATGTGACGGGTAAGTTGGTGGGTTTGTTCTGCACTTTAACCGCCGATTGAGTAGGCTTTTACCACCAACCCCCCTATCGCAGGGTAAGGGGAATATCCCCCACCCATCAGAGCTTAATCCCGTGGTTTTTTGGCGATTACATTAAGTTGTGAACTAAAAATATTTACCTTGGATTCATAACCCTTTTTCTCTTTTACGTCATTACATCTTGGATATGACCAAATTCATTGTTCACATGCGTCCATCAGGGGGAGAAGATGACCAAGTTGTCATTGCCCAAGCAGAAGAAGCAATGGCTGACCTTTATTTGAAGGTCTTTGGCATGTGTCCATTATGTGACTCGCCAAAGGTTCTTAGAGACGGCAATAGGAAGCTAAAGACTGGCGTATCAGTTCAGAGGTATGTGTGCAAAGAGTGTGGTCATCGTTTTACGATAAAAGATAATAACTACATCTTTGCCATGAACATCAGCCAAATAGGCGCCGATAAGGTGAAAAATTTGGTCGATTCGGTAAACGCGATGGAAAACCAATTAGCTATCGCGGATGAATCACGACAACCACAACTACCAATACTAATGCCACAATTCGCTGACGAAATAGACCAGTATGATGCTTGGATGAAAAAGAACGGTATGGCTGAATCAACGAGAGAACGCCGAGTAAGATTGTTAAATACTATGGCTAAGAGAGGCATCGACATTTTAGATTCTGAGGATGTAAAGGTAGGCATAGCCAATCAAGACAAGTGGAGTGTTAAGACAAAGGCGTTAGCTGTCGAATGTTATCAAAGCTTTCTGGAAATGACAGGACAAGAATGGGCGGCTCCAATCTACAAACCCACGCACAAAATTCCAAGAGTTCCATCTGAGGAAGAAGTTGATGCGTTAATATCTGGTTGCAATATCAAAACATCGGCTTTTCTGCAAATACTGAAAGAAACAGGTGCCCGTTTTGGGGAAGCGTGGGCTTTAAAGTGGACTGACTTTAACATTCAAGACAAAACCGTCGATATAAACGACCCAGAGAAACATAGTAATCCAAGAAAACTGCCAATCTCGGACACGTGCAATGATATGCTCGGTATGCTCCCAAGGGATGCCGAAAAGGTGTTTAAAGGGTCTGACCGACACTTCGCAAGAGGGTTTAGGAGGCAACGCAAGAAACTCGCTGCCAAGCTAGGGGATAACTTGCTAAAAGTTGGCTTTCATTCATTCAGACACTTCAAAGGCACACAAGAATATAGAAAAACTAAGGACATTGTCCACGTCCAATATGTTCTAGGCCACAAGAGTATAACCAATACGATGCTTTACATACAGCTTTGCACGTCAGGGAAAACTGAATACTACACCGCAGTTGCAAGAACCGTTGAAGAAGCAGAAAACTTGGGTAAAAATGGATTTGAATTGTATTGCGAATTCCAAGGCGACATAAAGCTTTTCAGAAAACCAAAGTAAATGTCCCAAATAGAACATTATGGGGCAAGGATTGTTGTGGTGGGGCCGCTGGGATTTGAACCCAGGATCGCATACGCCCCAGGCATGTATCCTGAACCATGCTAGACGACGGCCCCGACATTGGATTAGGACACAAAAATGAACGAGAGATAATAAAAACATT
>Ga0326727_10010590_pt1 | contig 21896 bp, 22 predicted proteins | sample MB2enrmetagenome_FD_207643 | JGI IMG/M metagenome (GOLD analysis project Ga0326727, IMG submission 207643) | Lab enriched peat soil microbial communities from McLean, Ithaca, NY, United States - MB29MY | ecosystem: Environmental > Terrestrial > Soil > Wetlands > Peat | place: USA: New York...
CCGGAAACTGACCGGATTAAAATCGGAATCCCTGCCCGGATTCATCCCGGAATCGTGACCGGATTAATTTCGGAATGCTGACCGGATCAATTCCGGAATCGCGCCCGCCTTGCCCCGGAATCCGCAACTGTATCAAGCCGGCATATTTGTTCCCGTAATAGCTGTCCATTACGCAAGGCCGCACCTCGCCAGAACCTAGCTGTCCGATCTGCCATGCGAAGTACCCGGCCTCGACGACTTGGTCGATTAAAGGTTGGTCGACATCGTGCCCCACGAGTTCGCGCCTGAGTTCATCTTGCTCCGCTTCCAAGAATCTTGGGAACTGCCTAGCAGAGTTATTCGGAGGCGAGTTCTTGTCCATAAGCGCAGATTATACCAAACGACCGGCCTCGAACTTGGCTGACCATAGCTGCACCCGCGCGATCGTCTTTCCCTCACAATGGCTGTGCCGCGGGCGAAGACTTATTGTCGGGACGCAAAGATCGCCCTGTCCCTGAAATTCCGAGTGTGTGATGGGGTCTTCGGAAGTTGTCCCAGACCGGCTACGGATGGCGAATCTCCGGGGATGCCGAAAGTGGTCGATCGTTCTAACGGCGTAGGGTTTATCGACAATTCCTGCCCCCAGATTCCTAGGGAGTCCTCATTCCACCAGTGATTTTCACGTGATTGATGGCCCCGCCCCGGTTTTCCGCGATCCCAAACAGAAGCTGTGTTACTACATTAATCGACCAATGAGGATTCCTGACACTGCCCACGGCGCAGCGCTATTGACAATTTAGTAGTGTTTTGGCAGTCTGACATTTCGTCAGTTTGGCGAGGCGAGGTTGTTTATGTCCCAGGACTTTTCCGCAAGTTGGGATCTCCCTGATTTCCCAGGGTGGCGCGCAGATCAGTCAGGTGGTGACACGGACGGCCTGCGCGCCGCCTCGGCCAAAGTATGGCCCCGAGTCTCTGGGTTCGCTCGGAAGGAAATGGCGGACAAGGTTTCTGCTCCGGACCGTAAGGCATTGACGCTGGAGGCCTGGGGGGATACGCTGGTGTCAGTTGCAGAAACACTCAAGCGCCATCAAGGAAAAGAAACCATCAGAGATCTGGAAGGTTTCCTGTTCGGTACATTCCAACACCGGTTGAACCGGCTCCTCATCAGCGAAAAAAAGGTAAGTGAGGTAATTGAATTCCGCCCCTCAACACAGGAGCTAGAGGCGTTGGACAATGCGCGAGATGAAGATTGGGAAAAGAATCTCCAAGATGAATTGCTGATTAAAGAGTTACTCCACCGCATGGATGAATGGACACGGAGTGTATGGCTTGAACTCCGATACGGGTTTTCCTGGAAGAAGATCGCAAAGCACTTGGGAATGACCGAACAACAGGTTAAAATGCGCTTTCGGCGCAACATCGACAAGCTCCGGCGGCAGATCGAGGGCGAAGACCCGAGGGAAGAGCCGCCAGACGCGAGGTAAGCTTTAACCAGTCGCTCCGGCGCCGGCACGACGCCGAAGGCTGATTGAGATTAAAAGGCCTCACTTCTGAGTGACAAACCATTGTCTCGAAAAGATGAGCAGAAGATGCTCGATGCGCTGGGGAGAGTGTTGTCAAAGGAATTCCCCAACCCCGAGCGAATCGGCTGCCCCAGCCGTGACTTGCTGAAGGCCCTGGCCGCTCGGCAACTCAGTCTAACTGAGGCCGAGCCGTGGATGGACCATTTTGCCCAATGCACGCCGTGTTTCCGCGATTACACCGAGTTGCGAAGGTTGGTGGAGCGCCGGCGCAAATTAGCCTATTTGGGAATAGCGGCAGTGGTCATTGTGGTTTGTGCCGTCGCCTGGGGATGGTATGCCCGCCAGCATGGGGTAATCACAGCGCATAACTACATCGTCGCGGACATGAGGAACCGCCTGATACTTCGCGGTGATCAGGGGCCCGGCAAGGGGCCGCTGGTCTTCCAGCGCGGGTTTGACGACGTTTCGTTCTACCTTCCGGAAGGGAGCAAGGCCGGCAATTATGACGTCGCGATTTTCCACGAAGAGCCCACAGAGCCGCTCGTGAGCACAACGGGAGCGGCGACAATGGAAAATGACAAAACCATCATAAAGGTCACTCTCGACCTCTCGCGGATCGCCCCTGGAGATTACCTGGTGGGGATTCGCCTGCCGGGAACTGACTGGAGTTACTACCCGCTGATCCTGGAATGATTTTCCGTCGTTGGCGATCACTGTAGTATGGTAGCCAGCTTCCGCGGATTTCGGCTAGTGCTCGGTCAATGGTGGCCGCACCCACGCTAGAAGTAGAGCGGTCAGCGCTACTTGGATCCCTTCTAATGGAGTCAAAATCAACGTTGACAGTTTCAGAAGGCGAATCTCACTCTCTTCAAGGAAGGGCTGAACGAAGATAGTTGCTAGTGCGATCGTGAGGTAGAGCAACGATAACCAGCAACAGATTGTAAGCAACGGCCTGACGCGATCACGGTTATCCCAAAACGAGCATGCAAGTCCGATGACGACCAGACTGACGGGTGGAATAATCGTCGGGCCAAGCCAGACCCAGACGTCAAGCACGCTCTCCCCAAAAAAATGTCCGAACAGGAATTGTAACAGCAGAATCATGAACACGAGACTGGATCCAATACCCCAAATTAGAGCGAGCCGTCCGAACGATACGCGTAAAGAAACGCCGCCCAGAATCGGAAGATCCGGCGCGCTGAAAGTTTCCGATCTTTCTCTCCCACGGCCACGACTTAGTTCTGACGACTTCCGCAGAACAGAAAGGCACAGAGCGAAGAAGCCGAGAAACATTAACATGAACATTCCAATCTTTACGGACTCAGAAGAGCCTTCGAAAAAGGCATATCCCAGGACAGCAAAGACCAGCATCATAAGGGAGATCACTCCAGCAGGGCTTTTTGCCGAGGCCGAAATAATCTTTGGTCCCTGATTAAACAACTCTTTGATTGGATCACTCGTCGTCATTTCGGTTTAGCTCAATACTGGCTCCTCACAACATTCAATTTGTTGTTGCGAGTCTGTAAGTGGCCCTCCAGGACAAGTTTAACGGTATAATGCCAGCGTCGATATTAGTTTGACCACACGAAAACGTAACATTGCGCGTCTTTAGAAGCAAACGACATTTATGGATGGCGGACTCGGTGCGGTGACTAGCTCTACCACCGAGGCGGGATATATTTGGCGCCTGACGCGGATTCTACAATTGATTCACGACTTCAATTGCCTTTTGCATTTGATTATCTAGCCCGTGCTTGAGCGCTTCCCGCGAAAGGTCCACTGGATGGTCAGGGACGGTTCCGGTTCCTTCAAGGCAGTTCCCGCCCCATGTGCGGAAACTCACGACAGGCAGGCGCAAAACGAATCCATGACCCATTTTGAATCCCGTTCCACCCAACACCTGGCCTGCGGTCTTCGTGCCGACGATGGACGCGAGCTTATTCTCTTTCGCGAACCCGGTGATGGTCTCGCCGGCGCTGGCGGTGTGTTGATTAACTAACAGGACGATCCGACCGTGAAACGGCTGCGGGCCAAGCCCCTCGGTAACCATGAGAATCGACTTGTCGCTCAGAGCAAAACGAAATAGCAACGGAATCAGGGCAATCTTCCGCGAAGGTATTTTGTCGAACCTGGGGAGGTCTTCTCTTTTGTAACCCTTTGCGACTCGCTGCTTACTCAGGCTGTACCCGACAGGGAGCTTGCCTGGGGTGAAGTAGCTCATCAGGCGGAGGCCGCCGGCCCCGCCGCCGGGGTTCCCTCGTAAGTCCACAATCAATCGAGTGCAGTCCCGAAGATTCGAAATTGCCTCGTCAATTTCGCGTGCCACGTCGATTCCGACTTGGCCCGGAAATCCGGTGGCCTTGAGCACAGCAACACCGGGTTCGGGTTTGAACCATGAAACCAATTTCGGGCGAATAATTGGATGCCACTTCGATTTCGGTCTTGGAATGCCAAGGGGCAGCGGTACCCGTTCACCGGTCAACCTCTCGATTGTGACGTTGGAGAATCCGCCCATGCGAAACGTCGGGATATCCGGTGGTGCTACCGGCATTCCCTCGACGTCAAGCAATAGGTCGCCAGGCCGCATATGTGATATGTAAGCTGGCCCGCCCTCGTGTACGTCCTGAAACATCCAATTGCTTCTCCCGTTTGTCCCGTAAGCCTGAAATGTTGCGCCGATGGAGTAGTTTGGAGGTATCTTGAAGAAACTTTGGTGAAAGAAAGCCATGTGGCTGATCTTGAGGTCGGTGATCAGCTTTTGAACTTCGCCCTCAAACGCCTCCACGCTGTCGGCGTCGAGAATTCGCTGCCGATTGGCTTCGACCAGGGATCTCCACTTCGCGGCGTCGAACGCGGGGGCGAAGATTTTCTTCGGCACAACCTTCTCTACGTTGGCGAAGACTTCCATTCGCTGTTTCAGGGTAATTGGGATCATATTCAAAAGTTGATCGGCGACGAGCCGTCTCCTACCAGGACGAATGGCGCCCAATAGATTGGCGCACGATTTCCCATTTTCTCCAGGTAATCAAGCTTGGCGTGCCGCAGGGCCGATGCCTTGTCCTCCTTTTCTGCCAAGTGAGTATAGAACTGCTTCATTAGTAATTGGGTCGATGAGTCATCGGCGCTCCACACCGAAGCCACCACACTTTTCGCACCCGCAAACAGAAACGCCTGCACAAGGCCGGTGCTGCCTTCCTCGCCCTGCAGTTCCCCGGTAGCGGTGTCGCAGGCCGACAGAGTCACTAAATCAGCGGTGAGAGGCAAATGTGCGATCTCGCGGAATTGCAGAAGGCCATCATCAGGGCGGTGCGGGTCTCGCCCCAGCACGAGGGCCGACCTTTCCGGGAAGTGCGGGGCGGACAATCCGTGAACGGCGAAATGGATTACCTTGAATCTGGCGAGTGGTTCTGATTCGAATTTAGCTTTGGTTGCATCCCCGCCCAATAGAAGCAGGCTATCTTTCGGCCGCCCCAGCGCCGCGTCCGCGTCCATCACTTCCTGGCGGGCAGCGGGCAGATGAAACAGGTGGGCGCCCGAAATGTCGTAAATTCCTCTCGCGACGAAACGGAGTGCTTCTCGTCCGGCTCCTCCCCCCTCGGTTGCTGGCTGAAGGTCGTAGGGGACATCACCGACTCCGAGAAATGCCATCTCAGTTCTGATCTTGTCCTGACGATTTCTGAGGAAACAAAGCACCGTGGTTGAAGGCGCGTAACTGACGACGTGGGTTTTCAGAACGTAGTTGCCATCGGGATCAATCAGCGCATCTATGGGCAACTGGTGCAAAGAGCCGTCCGGCACGATGACCAGATGCTGGAGCCGAAAGGATTCCGGGACTGGATCGAGCAGCAGTGAATAGAGCTGTTTGGCATCCTCCCGGGCGGATTGTTGTTGAGTGACCTCGGTGAGAAAGCTTGATACGAGCTTCTCAATCTGAGCCTGTCCGGCGGGCAGCTTCACAATCGCCGCGTGATTGCGCGTGAGAGCAATACAATAAGACGCAGGCTCAGCTAAGACATATTCGAGTACGGATTCGTCCGGCAAAGTGCTTTCCTGGGCAGTCGCAAGAGTGATCGGGTGCGTTTCCACGTGGCGCTGGACTGGATTCAGCATGTCGCTCACGTATCCGAACTGCTCTTCCTCTTGCGTAAGATCGTCTAGTAGTTTGCTCCGCTGGGCCGTATCATCGGTATTGAGTAATTGGGTTTGGATCTGAACAATTTGCCCTTGAATCGAGGCGTCTTTGGATGGCGGGGGTGGATCTCCGGTCCTGCTTCTCAGTATGTCAGCAACGGCCCGCCCGCGTGCGCGTTCGATTACGTCGAACGCCGTGGGAATCGCGTTCTGGTCCACCGCCAGTTTGAAGTCGCCAAGGTAAATCTCGCTCATGGTGCTGAGTAGTGAACTCTCAAAGTAAGCGCCGGAAACGCGGAGCAGCATCCCTTCGATGACATCGGAGGCCTGTTCGTAAAGACGGTGCGCTTCCTCCTTTTGACCCATCTTCACCTTCAACTCCGCGATGGCGTTCAAGGTGCGCGGCAAATAGATCGTATCGCCTGTCGTCCCGCTGATCTGAAGAGCCTGGGCGAGCTCGTCGCCGGCATCTTTCAGCTTGCCCTCTTCCTGAGAAATTTGGGAGAGATAGAGGTACGATTGCTCGACAACCCTGACGAGGCCAACGCGCTTCTCCGATTGGATGGCTTCCTGCAAGTATTCGCGGGCCTTTTCTTTGTTCCCGGAACTCATTGCGAACTCTGCGAGGATCAGGAGGTCTTGTCCTTCGTGCTCCCACATCCTCTCGCTCCGCGCTTCCGCAAGGGTTCGTTCCATCAGCGCCTGTGCTTGATCTTTGTGATTCAACAAAAGCAGTGCTTCCGCCTTGCCTTCGAGAGCCATGAATGGAGTGCCTACATCTTTATCGCGGTCGGCAGTGGCAATCGCCCGATTGAAAAAAACCATCCCTTCGGAAGGACGGTTGAGCCCGTTCAATCCGTTCCCGATGATTTCCAAATACCGGACCTGGGTTCCAACGTCGCCATCGCGTATCGCAGTCAATAGGGTGTGGCCCACCAAATAGCTTGCCTGGTGGTAGTTGCCTTCAAGGAAATTGACTAGTCCCAGTTCGCCCGAGGCTCGGTTTTCCCACTGTTTGTCGCCTAACTGTTCGGCCAAATTCTTGGCCTGCTCCCAGCCCTCACGCGCTGGGCCTGCCTTGACCTCAAGATCAGCGTCGCCCTTGATGCCAAGGCAGAACAAGCGCAGGGCGGGGTCGTTCTGAACCAAAGGTGTCTTGAGTTGGGCCGCGAGGTAGTCGGACATTTCTCCGAACGGCATTTGCAATTGCGAACGAATCAGACCGATTCTCGCATAAAGGGCGTCGCGGTCGTCGTGGGACTGCTCAAACAGCTTTTCGGCCCGTTCGTAAAGTGGCGACGCTGCCGGCAGGTTGTGGGTCCAGTAATAGCGGTTGGCCTCGGAGAGCATCCGGCGCGGGTCGTTGCAATTGAGGAGATTCGCGACTTTAACTGCGGGAGGAGGGCCGGACGCCGGGTACAGGAAACGATAGATGACCCAAGCCACAGGGACCGAGACCACTGCGACAAGGGCCACCAGAGCCCATAAAATGAGCTTTCCGGTTCGCACCTTCATATGTCATTGCCCTGGTAGTAATCATAGCATAGCCAAGGGGCGATCGCGTTCAAACAGGTGGACTCATTGCCTTCGGAGTCGCCGGTTCGCAGCAACCGGAGCGTACGCGTTTCAGCGCTCAAGGCCGCGGCTAGAATGACCAGCGGCGCTTCGTCGGGTGGGGGGTCCAAGCTAGGAAGGATCTACTCTTCCCTGGAATCGCGATGGCGCTCAAGGCTCAGTGTCAGGCGAGGCGACTATACATCCGGGTGCTTGCTGGTCGTGGAGAAACCTGCCAATATTTTAAGCCGCAAAGAGCCGTTGATTCACCCCCAAAGGGGTGATGATTCAACCCTACAGGGCTGTTGATTTCGGGCGTTGATTCAGCCCCACACGGCCGTTGATTTAGCCCCAAAGGGGCGACGCTTCGTGAGGATCAGAATCCTGAAGGATGGCCCCAGAAAATAGGAAATACTGTGCCTGCATTCCTTTGAGTTGGTCCGCAGTCAGTATCCAGTAGGGAGAAAACGGTGCCTGGGGAGAAAATGACACCTTTGCTCCCCTACCGCAACCCGTTTCCCTCTCCGCTGAGTGGGTCGACAGCGCCGACCAAGTCCATAAGCCCGTGGCTTTCGCTGCATTTCGTGAACGAACCGCGGAGCTATAAAGCGGGTCCGCGTTACTCGTTTTGTTGAGCTACCCGCTCTTGAAGATTCGCTACAACTGTCGGGAACTTCGGATGCCTTTCTGAGGTGCTAACCCTCAGCGCGCACGTTCCTTCGATGAGGCGGTGCGCGATGTACCTTGAGTCTACAAGGGGAGAAAGCAACAAACACTTACCCATGAATTGAATCCAAGACTTTTCGTCCATTAGATCGATTCCGTAGTAATGATACGACCGGCCAGATTCCAATATGTAGCCAGCCTTCTGTCCAACGCCGCGCAACGAGGATTCAACTTTCTTTTGGTTTTCAGGACTGGATTTACACCGGAAGTCCATCATCGGGATATGAGCTACCGAGCCATCTACAAGCCGGCATTTTGAGCAAATGGCGAGAACAACGTCGCTCCTCAAGCCTTGTATTTTTTCCCGGATGTACTGAACGCCTAACGGCGCCGTCGCAAAACAGAAGGTCTGGCTCGGTTGTCCGTTCAAGTCGTGCCCGAGAGATTGCGTAACGAGTTGCTCAAAGACGTCAGGCGTATTCGCCAGGGACCAGGCAATATCCCACAAAGGCACATCGCAGTTGGTCGACTGGGCAAGCGATGCAGCCCTATGGAAAACGTCGCGGAGTCCTGGCCCTTGCTGCTGAGACCGCTCCTCAAAGCCCGGGCTATCTGGGTAGGTTACAAATGTGATCTCTTCGATTTGGGGGTGGCGATACTTCAGCTCGCGAAGCACTTCCAAAGCAGCACTCCCGATGGGGAGGGCGTGAGATCCTTCCGCCGAACTCTCTTGCAGGTTCATAGGGCTATTATGCACCAGGTTATTCGCTTCCCCTCTGGGGAGCGGAGGAACACCATTAGCCGTAGGCCTCATTGGGTTCGGCGCAGCGGGGTGAAACCTACGGGTTGGCCATTGAGAAGTGGAGGCGGTTCGCGAACCGCACATACACCACATGTGACGGCCTAAACGTCAGCGCTACTATAAATCGCCGGCGCCGCCTATCCCCCCGCAAACGGGAGCTTCCGAAACCCGATCCATGAGCCCACCCCAAGCGAAAACGCTCCAGCTCCCTTAACCAGCATCATAAGGTTGAAGGCCAGGTCCCGACCAAAAGCAGGTTCCTCGGCCAGGGAAATAAGCACGCTCCCGAAGACCATCAAAATAATGGCGCACCACAGTACGTAGCGCGGCACTTTGACCTTAAGAAGCGCATGGATTTCCGGGGCCTCGATTTTGTCTTCTGTCTTAGGGGGCACGGTCACCGAGAGCGTCGAGGTCTCCGACTCGAACGAACGGCTGAAATTAAGAACGAAGCTCGCCTCAAATCCCGAACTCCATTGACTCACAAACGGGCCCCCAATCGATGCAACTTTTTCGCTAACACCAATCTTCATCGGCTTCTGGGCTGCCCCTTCCCCAAAAAACACCTTGTAAGTCATTTGGTAACTCTTCCCCGCCTCAACGGTGTATTGGAGTTTGCCGGGTTCCGAGGTTGCCGTGGAACTCAGCGGAGTTATTTTGCTCCCCGGCAAGCCACCCTCCTGCTCGTGGAAGAAAGTGCAGCTCTTAAGCCCCTCCAAGCGACTCATGTACTCAACTAGGGGGAGCCAATCCCCCGAGAAGTCGCTCTTGTCACAATCCTTAGACTCCCGGACAAGAGCGGTCTGGTGGGTCTCCGCCGCCGGGCTGCCTTGGGCATCCGCGCCTGATACGTTCGGACCAAGCTCTGTCATGTTGGCTGGCGCCCGGCCGCCATGCTTTTGGTAATCGAACCATCCTGCAAGTTGAAGAGGGATGGTTACCGAACCGCATTCCGATGAAGGCCTAATTATCTTGGCCCAGCGGATGGGATGATAACGGAAGCAATGGGGGTCGCTCGCGTCACGTTCTGAGAAAATGATTAAGGCGTCCTTTCCATCGAGATTGGCAACTGATTGAAGCTCATTCGCCACCCACTTGTTCCGATATCCAAACGTAATAATTCTCCCCGACGGCTCGCAGCAAACATTTAATAAGTCGCGCATATAGTACGGTCTGCCGTCTTTCGCACTGGTAAAGATGAGGATCATTTCCCCGTCCCTCCCACGAGGGCCGAATCCGGGACGAAATGATTGCCGAAGGTTGGCGGAGCCGCCGCACGCAGAGACGGATCCAGAAAGTAAATAAAGATCTGAAGCGGTAGTAACTGGCGTACTGAAGTTGAAATCGCTGAACCCAATACGTTCGCGAGCTTCCTGGCGTCGGCGGTACCGTATGTTTTTATGGCGTACCGATCGGTGACGTAGTTTCCGCCAATATAAAGGTACCTGCTTTTGGCCTCCTCTCCTAGCAGCCGCCAATTGGTCGCTTTGTAAACGGTTCCACGAAAACCCAGGTTCGGATTGAGGTACGAAATGAGCGCTTTGATAGGCGGCATGTGACTCTGAAGCCACGCGAAAACTCTTCCTAAAGTGAATGAGACGGTGTTAGGAGGAGCGGTATCGTACGCAAAGAGTCGGGATAGAACCAGCACCTCTTCCGGGTGAATGGTATACGGCAACGCCTCCCGGATATGCCACAAATCGAACGGAGACAAGCTGACAAGCGACATAAGTCGGGGGCGACCACAACCTGGAAGCTCAGCGTAGAGGCCCAAGTGGATTCCCTCATCTCGAGGGCTTCCTAAATAGTGAAAGGCCTTGTGTACGGCTTGCGCGAGGTCGGAATCGACTAGGTCGAGGTGAGTCCGACGAAATGCAACCCCGGCTAGATCGGAACCGGTGATTTCCGCCGGTGCTTGCATCCTCCTTTCTGCCAATCGCGCTGCGATTCGGCGCGCTTCTTTCCAGACTTGTTCCGTTACTATTCTTTCCGGAAGTGGGAAACGAGCTAAATGCAGGAGAATCTGTCGCTCGAAGTCGATACTTCGGATGAAGTTAACTCCCGCCGGACACACTTCTTCGGTCCGGGGTAAGGAGATAATGCGTTTCGTGGCGGAAGCCAACAGAACTGGTATCTGCGGCGGAGTGCAGAAATATGGAGACCTCGAATCGATTTCCAAATTGCGCTTTTCCACAGAAAACCACCCCATCTAATATAGCTCACCGAAACTGGGAAGGTAATAGGAATTGCTTCTGTATTTCGGAATAGGGGGACATATTTCCGATTTACCGACGTCATAGCTTCCGCCGCCTTCCACTAGGGATTAGGGATTGGGAATTAAGGTCCTGTAACCGCCCCCGGCGCGAACGCGCCGTCCCCTTCCCGAATCAGGAGGGGAGTCCGTCCGCCCTGGCAGCCTGTGACGCGGACCATCCGCCGGTTTCAAAGGCAGTGACGAGTGACATGTGACGTGTGACGAACGAGAAAGAACAGTGAAGGTTGGTCTGGGGGATTTGGTAGGCCGCCCCTTCAGGGCTCGGGGTTGATGGGGGTTCCGTTGACCCAGGCCGGTGGCGGGGCTTCGTTATTTCGCCCCTTTGGGGCTCAAAACCCTGGGCTTGGTCCGCGCGACGCTTCGTTTCCTATTGAAACGCGACACGAAACCGATTGCAGCCAGGAGCTAAGCAATTCACCTTGCCGGCCAAACAGCCGAAGTAAACGAGTGCAACTCGAAACCGAGCTGAGGAACTATGAAGATTAGCGCGTGGAGCCGTTGGAGAGGGGGTGGCGGAATCCTAGGGCAGAGGCCCGGATGCGCATCGGGGGATGGAGGCAGCGCCGCGGGCAGAGCGGTCGTGGCCGCTCTCCCCCGGTGTAATTAGCTTTTCTTGCCAGTTACCATCGCTTTGCCAGTGGCGTGCGATTACACTTTTCCGGGTAATGTAGGCCTTGGGCGGGACTTGTCCTTCATGCTAGCAGCGGTTTCGGCCGGCTCTACGCACCTTCAACGATGCGGAAGTCGCGTTTCGCGGCGGGGCCGAGTGCTTGAAGCGCCTTTTGGTAAGGGGCTGCGCGCCAGCGCATCGTACAACGCCATGTCGATACCCGCCAGCGCCATGCCGACATCGGCTTCGCGGGGGCGTTTCGGAGGTCGGAGTTGGTGGCCAGGGAGGACCATTCCGGGAATTTTGTACGCTAAGCCCGCTGTATATTTGGGTAGCCACTACCGGCGTCGACCGATTGCCTCCGGCGCCGATGCGCCCAGTAGAACTCAAGTGCGGCCATCCGCGTTCCGTCGCGGGAGGCGGCCCGCTCCGCTTCAGACGTGCGCCAGGGATCACACGCCGGTTCCGTCATTATGAGTTGCTCGATTGCCTTCTCGATCTCTTCAAGGCCGCCGATTCCATCCTTGAATTGTGCTACGAGCCGCGCTCTTGTGATGTTCTGGGCTTCAATCCGCGCAAAGCGATATTGCTGAAATTCACGATTCATTCCGCGCTCTCCTTGGTTTGCAGTTGGTTCCACGAAAAAATTGCGGGACGTCGCAATTTTTTCGAAAATTTGTTCGGACTTATTACAAGGTTACCAGGGGCACGCTCGGCGCGTGCCCCCGCGTAGGGTCTCAGTGAAGCTGAAATAACTTTCCCTCGGCATTAAACGCCTGGCGCAAAATAACTCTCGCCTGGCAGAGATAGCGATGTACGTCCCGCTTCGGAATTCCCATGGCCTCAGCTATTGCGTCAGGATCGAGGATCGGCCTTCGGTCCCTTTCGCGCTTCCATTTGTCGGGGTCACCCGAAGCAGTGTATGCGTGCTCCTTCAGGGCAAAATCCGGGCCGAGAGCGGCAATGCATTGAAGTGTCGCCCGAACTGGAGGGCGCAAGTTCGCGTAATTGGTCACCTGGTCCAGCAGTTCTCTCGCGATAATCTCCCGCTCGACGGCGTCAGGGACAACCGTCTTGCGAGTGCGAACGGCCCTGACGTCCCCAGCCGGGCGAATCCGGCTGTTTTCCTCTCGCATGAAATAGCTCCGTAGCATCCCGCGGGATAACCCGCGTAACACGTAGCGCTGAAAAGCATTCGGGATAGAGCGCAGAGAAGGGTTGAGTTGAAACATCTCAATGGCTGCGGCGACTGCACCGTCGTACATCAATTCAACCTGCCAATCCGAGGGATGACCGAATAACTTTTCTGCCTTCCGCCGCGCGGCCTTCTCTGCCGAAGGTAGAGTGCAAGCAAGAAAGAGGTCCCGTGCGTTTGGATGGTCGTGGTCATAGCGGTAAACAACCTCCGCAATCTGGAAGCGAAGCGGGCGGTCTGCTGCGTTGAACAGATAGTGCAATAGGGCCGACATCTGTACAGCGTCGAGCGGTGGAATTTTCTTACTCCCGAGCAATTCAAGCAGAGCCGTCCAAGCGTCCGTTGGTTTTCTGTCGTTTCTCTCAGCGCCCCTCAGCGCGCTGCCTGTGTGCCCCTGCGGGCTTGAGGGAACTGCAACACTCGGCTCCCCTGCTGTCGGCTGGTTTGTGATTTCTTCGGTCATGGTTTTTTCTCCTTTTCTGCCCTGCTTCTCGCGGGGCACCTATGGGCAGGGGGCGTGGGCTCCTGCGGCGACTTTTGCGGGGGAACCGAAAGAAATCGCGGTTGTTTTGGCTGATTTTTTCGGGGGGGGCCGCAACCCGGAGGGACGGCGAAGCCGGAAGCCGAGCCTGCGGCCGCAAGGCGCACAGGTATTCGCCCGCCTGCCGTGCCCGCGAGAAGAAGGGGTGTCAGAAAAGGGAAGTGATCGAAGAAATCAAGCTCGACAGTAGGGAAAGGAAGAGCCGGTTCCCCCGAGACCCAGGGGCTAACAGACTTTAGCGTTTGGGGCTGTTGTTAGCGCGGGTACGTGCTGGGAGTGAGCTCTCCAGAGAGGGAAAACGTGTGCCTGCGGTGGTGGCCCGGGGGGCCGAGCGTCGAAAACCCGACTGGCCATTGCAAGCAAAAGCGGTCAGGAGTACGCTGACGGTCGGTTAAGAATTGAAAAGGGAAATTCCGGGTAACTTGGAATAGACTAGGACGGAACGACTCGGCAATAGACCTCGGGGTGTGACTGATGGCAGACGAGTCTTCTCTCGAAATAGTCGGCGAAGGAGTCTTGAAATGGAACAACCTCCGGACTTCGTCTAGTCACCCTGTGAGCATTGACTTAAGCGACGCGGACTTCCGGGGCCGGGATCTGGCCGGTATCAATTTTGAACAGACCACGCTTACGGGCGCTGATCTCCGCGGCGCCACATTGACCAAGGCGAATTGTTCGTGGGCCGACCTTTCCAATGCACACCTTGAGCGGGCGAATCTGTCCCGCGCAGTCTTTGGCGAGCAGGGCAAGGGCGCAAATCTGCAGGGCGCCAATCTTCGAGAAGCAATCCTTCGAGACTGCAATCTCACCGGCATCACTGGTCTTCAGCCTAAACAACTGGCGGGCGCTGATCTCACCGGTGCCACGCTCCCGGGGCCGTTAGCCGACCTTTTCAAAGAACTCCATGCCGTCGGCGACGTCTCGGAGAGCGCGCGCAAGCTGTTCATTGCCATGGTGGCGGCCTGCGTCTACTCCTGGCTGACCATTGCCACCACGACCGACCTGAATCTGATTACCAATCGCGCTTCTTCGCCGCTCCCCATCATCCAGACCAGCATTCCGATTGTCGGGTTCTACGTGGTGGCGCCGCTGCTGTTGCTCTGTGTCTACTTCTATTTCCATTTCTATTTGCAAAAGTTGTGGGAGGAGCTTGGCTCCCTGCCGGCCATCTTCCCGGACGGCCAGCGTCTGCACGAAAGGTCCGATCCGTGGCTGTGGAATGACCTGGTGCGGTCGCACGTGACGTTGCTTAAGGGGGATCGGCCCTTCATGTCGTACTTTCAGCAGGCCATTTCGATTGTGCTGCCCTGGTGGTTGGTGCCGATTACGCTATTCTTGTTCTGGGGGCGATACCTGCCGCGTCACGATTTCGACTGGACGACTTTGCAGGTAATACTGCTCGCGATTTCCATCGCCGGGGCGGTTCGACTCTATCGCCTGGCGGCGGCCACCCTCCGAGGAGACCCGCGCCGGTCCTTCTTCGGGATTCGCACGTTGGTGACTCTCCGAGCCTACGGCGCCTCCGCGACTTTTGTTGTGACTGGAGCGGCGTTCATGCTGGTCTCGATCGGAGCGATCCGGGGTGTCCCGCAGTACGAGTACCCGTGGTGGCGCGAGGGACCACCCGGCGCATGGGGATGGGTGCCGCGCGCCATGGCGCTGGTTCACTACTCACCGTTCGCCAATCTTCGCCAGGCGGATGTGTCCGTAAAACCTCCGAACTGGACGGGCAAGAGCGCGAGCGAATTGGATCTCGTAAAGGGCGCCGAGCTTTCACGTCCTTCGCTTGGCCATCCCAGTGAAGGCGCGGACCTGCGATACGCCGACGCGCTTCAGGCATTCCTGGCGAAAGCCAATCTCGAAAACGCTCGACTAGAGGATGCCCAACTGAGCTTCGCCAACCTGACAGGGGCCGACCTGAGAAATGCCAACCTGACAGGCGCTACCTTGGTGATGCGTACCTGACAGGGGCCGACCTGAGCGGGGCCTACCTGCGCGGGGCCAACCTGAATGAGGCCGACCTGGCCGGGGCCCGCCTGGACGGGGCCGACCTGACCCGGGCCTACCTAGGTGATGCCCACCTGACCGGGGCCGACCTGGGCGGGGCCCATCTGACCGATGCGGACCTGAAAAGCGCCGACCTGACCAGCGCCGACCTGCGTCTGGCTCTACTGCACTGCTCCAACCTGACGCTAGCCGACCTGACCGGATCTCAGCTGACCGATGCCGACCTGACGGGGGCCCAATTGGAGCACGCCGACCTGAGGTTTGCAGACTTCAGGTCATATCACGAGCTTGGTGAAACGAAGGGGCTCACGGCCGAGCAGCTCAAAGCCGCCAAGAACTGGGATAAGGCGTACTATGACGCGGAGATTCTGAGGCAACTCCGTCTTCCGCCCGACCACAACCAGAAGCTTAAAGCAGAGCAGAAGCAGGAACAACAGCAGAAGGGTCAGCCGGCCGCAAACGTCCCGGCCTCGACCGCGAAACAACCGGCCGCAGGCGCGCACAAATCAGCAGACGCGCCCTAACTAATGGCGTCCTAGGCCGGGTGGAGTGTAAGGACTCTTCTGTCGGGAGGGGATTGGGCGCGGGCGGCGTCTCTTCCTCAGACTCGGGACGCCAGTCGTCGGGGGGGAATGTTATTCCCCAGACGTTCTGCGCTTTGAGCAACTCAAGCCCCACGGGATGTAAGTCTCGGGCGTCGTCCTTCTCACCCAACCAAACAACTCTTGCCTTCGCCACGACGCTCATGGCACGGTTTTCAACCAAGGCCTCCGTGCCCATGGCCAAATGGTGAGTCGTCCCAATCAACCCGCCGTGCTTGTTAACTACCTGCGTGTGCACGCTTTCGCAAAATGGTCAACCGTGTGCTCCGACGGCACTCGTTTAAGTTATCTTCATTCATATTGCACACTACCCCCGTCCCTGCCCTCGGGACCTCCGTGTAGGAGGAGAGGAATGAGCGCCGGGCTGGCCTCTGGGGCTCGGACGCGGCGGCTGGCTTTTCGGGAAGGCCATTCCAACGCGCTTTTGACAAGAGCACTTCCCCTTAGAATTCGGGCCAGCTCTTGAACAGGCTCGACCTCTTCAGCCTGCCCGTCCGCTGACTCCCCATTCATGAGGCTCAGTTCCTCGTCCCTTCCCCGGATGTCCCGGTGCCCTCTCAGAAATCCTACGAGGGTCACCCCATGAAGCAACGGATTGAACCTCACGACCAACCGGGGCGTCTGCTCCGTTTCGTAAAAGGCGAACACGGGAGACCCGCCCAGGCTGCCGGGACAATTCATTTGGACAAGATAGGGGCCGTTGCGCACCTGGCACCCTGGCCCGAGAAGGGGGTCCTCTGCCAGGGAAAATATCCTTCCCGCTCTCAGCACAGGCACGTTCCGGCGGTCATCTGGCGACTTCGTGAAGAGGCTGAGCACGAAAACCTCTGTGCCTACGCGGATGTGCTTGCGCGGGAAACCCTCGGTAGCAAGGTTCTCTACTGGAACCGGGGAATACCGAACTCCCTCGGGGATGTGAGCATGAAGGACGGCTACGTGCGAAGCCGCAGCATCGGCAGGCAGCCACGAACCCTTGTCGGTCTCCAGCAGGCGGACCCCGCCCTCCTTAGTCCCCACCTGGAGGGCTACATCTAAGCTGAGGCGCTTGGCATACTTAATGATGAGCCCCGCCGTCACGACCAGAGCAGCGGACCCTTCCGGCTCCGCATCCCGTCTAGAGGTGGCAGGAATAACCCTGTTCCTCGATACCAGCACTCTCGTTCTCGGTCGAGGAGGCTCACGAAGCACACGGAATGTATCAGTCCTTGCGGGATGCAGAGCATGGGAGTCTCCCGGCAGTCATCCGTCAATCAAACATCATCTCCCAAAACGATAAGTTAGTAAATGATAATTCACTCCGCTCCAAGGAAGTCTTTGTTGACCGTACTTTTAGCAGCTCCTCGACAGACAGAATAAAAGCGCCCGCCTGCTGCGAAGGGCAGCCGCCCGCAGCGTGCGAAACACCATGCTGTAAGATGGAATTGGCGGGATGTTTTCGGCGGTGAGGGCGGAACTAAGATGGGCCTATATAGTTATTGTGGAGAACTGAGGTTGCCGAGCCTTTAAGGTCGAGAATTTGAGGCCGTAGGCTAACGACTTCAGTTTGGCTGCCGCTTCCGGGTAAGCCGATAATCGTGTATCGCGAGAGCAAGGGAAATGCCCCCACCATGAGTCTGTTCCACGCGGACAACCTCGCACTTGCAGACGACCTCGGCATGGGCACCCTCTCTGTTTGCCGCTGGCAACTCAAGCCTCACCTCTAATATCGTCGTTGGCTTGAAGATACAATCAGCTCGAAACAAGACTCCCGTGCGACTGACGTTTTCCGTCCGCGCCTCATACCATTCCGGGCAGTGTGGTATGCGATAACGAACCGGTAATTGGACCGGGAAACGTCCTGCCCGAGGCCCGTGTCCTCAGTTCTCTCCTCCCGAATATCCCATGTGGTGAGAGAAGAAATCGCGCTCCGCAATCCCCTTGAACTCGTGGAGAGCGGAAAGTCGTTTGACAAGCTCAACCTTCAGACCTAGTTGCCCCAACTCGCTTCCAACTAACTCAAAGGCGGCGGGGTCGTCCATGCGAACCGACTCGGGGAGAACGGGAACAGCGGTAACCATGCCGGGCTTTTCCATGGAGACCACAAGCACGGAGAGCAGGTCCTGCGGGGAGGGAGGCTCCCGCAATAGGTCATTGCCCATGATGGCCCGTGATGCCGTGTCGATGCAGACAAGCATGTAGGGCCTCGTTGGCGTTTCCCCAGGCTCCTGTATGAACATTGGGGCCTGAAAATGGCCAAGCTCCCAGCACATGTGGCTGCGTTCGGCATTCAAGAGGCCCTCTATTCTTCTCCTGAGTGACTTGAGATGATTTTCGCCAGAACCCATGCGGCGAAGTTACGCCACCGACAATGGCAAGTCAATGTGCTTGTCCCCATTTTTTGAGAGAACGGTCAGGACTCAAGATTCAGCGAATGGTGTGAAAATCCCATCGGCGGAGAATAGAGTTCTGGGTGGAGTTCCGGGTTTCCCTTTCCCTCCAAATTGGCTTCGACTTCAGTTAGAATCACGCAGATTTCAACGGTCGAGGGAGGTTTTATGAAACTGGTGAAACTAACAAGTCCTGATGGGACTTCGGTGTTTGTGAACCCTGACGCGGTAGCAACTGTCGGCATTCCTGTCAAGGGCGAGAACGGCAAGACAAACATCGCCTTGGCCAGCGGCCAAACACAACGGGTCAATGAGGAAATTGGTGTCGTAGTTTCTACTTTGACGGCTGGGTAGTCTCTTCACCGAAGCGCTGGCCGCCCCGAAGGCCCCCCAGATTCCCTTGTCGTGTCTCCGGGCAAGTCTTGCCATCGTAATCGGGAATGTATCGCAGATTCACAGAAGCGTTGTCGAGTGGGTTAGTTCACTCTCTCCTTGAGGTCAATGCGAATCATGTCGGCTGAGGGCGGGGGAACGCAATTCCAGCATTGCCACACTTCGCCGTCAAACCAGTAGCGGCGGGACCCGCAGCGGCGGCACGGTGTCAGCTTGTCCATCTCGTCGTAAGAAAGATCCGTCATCTTGGTGGTCGCGGTCACCTTGCTGGCGTTTCCTGCGGGGTTTCGCGCACGGCCCTTACCTGCACGGCACTCCCTTTTTTATCGACTCATAGCATGCATACCAGTCTCCCGCCAGAACCTCCTGGCCCCTCTTCAGCGTGACCGAGGTGGTTGCGGGTATGTAGGAGTTTTTCTTCGAGCCGGGAATGCCGTAGCAAATCTCATCATGGATGAATCCCTCGACGACAATCTACCAGCGCATGAGCGATTTTGATCCGCCCACGGAAGAGCCGCGGATTTGCACAGAGTTGGAGCGACTACTACAGGGATTCTTTCTACAGGGCATATTACAGGAACTACAGGGAAACGCTGCAACTGATGGATTATATGGCGGATAGCACCCACGGGCGGACCTAAATTCCCGATGAAATGGACCCAGATTCCCGTTCTGGCGGACCTAATTTCCCGTTGGAAATCTTACATGTATCTGGCGATTCGTGGATGAGGGCGGACCTAGAATCCCACTGATTATTCCGCATGCGGAATAATCCACGTGAATTCCGTTACGTATGGCACCATAGCCGTCGAGAGACGGCTGGCCTTGATTAATGGCAAGGTGCAATTTTCGCACAAGGGAACCTTTCTCATCACGAACTTCGAGCCACGGGATGCCGACCTTATTCCCAGATGCAAAATCGAGTAGTCCTAAGAAAACATTTAGAAACCAACCCCAAGGATCGGCCATGGCGGAGTCGGCGATTGGAACCACTGCGACTGCGGTCAGTACTGTTTCACCGCTCCAAGGTTTGACCCCCACACTCCCCTCTGCGACGCCTGGAAGTTGCTGGATGAATGCCATCTCCCCATTTACTTGGAACCGGATGCACCTCGCCACGGAGGAATCTGGGCACTGAACCTGCAGAGGGTGCCCGTGAATCAATTGCGAGTGATAGGGAAGCTCAGAGACAAAACCGGAAAGTGGGAGAACCAAGAGTCTCTCGTGCCCCGAGATGTTAGCCGTGTATTCAGATTTTATCGGGTTAAGTCGTAAAGTCAAAGGCTTGTCGGAGGGCATGACTGAAAACCTGCATTCCCAGCCCGGTGAGCTGTCAAACACCCCATTCTTACCCCGGACCGTCACAAGCGCCCTGTTCCAGGCGCCACCTCCTAGCGTGATTACTTTCACCCCATCGGGTTGGGTGTGTGATCCAAGTTGGATCTCTGCCAGGTCGAAGCCATCCGATATGGGCGGTATGGAGCGCTCAACTGTAACCTCGACGATGGGTCGACCGTAGTCATCAGGTCCGACAGTAGCATGGCCGAAAAACTCGGCGCGAGGATCCTCGAAAATCACCTCCGCAGGTCCCGAGTAATCGTAATCTGTGGTAAACCACTTTGAATCGATCATTCGTGCCCTCTCACGAGAAAATGCTAGGTTGCGTTGGGATGATCTGATTATCTCACTGGCACTGGTAGAAATCATGAGAATTAGGCTGTGTATATCCGTGTCAGCATGTCGCCTAGTCGCCAGTTGGGGAACTGAAGCTGGCCGATATATGGGCTGCATCATGCTATAGCTGTTGTTATAACACTTGTTGCAAGGAGGGCACGGACTCTGTATACTTCCATCATGCTCGACTCTGGCCGATTAATAATAATCCGAAGGAAGCTCGATATGTCCCAGGAACAGATGGCTCAAATCCTTGGCGTATCGTTCGCTAGTGTCAATCGATGGGAGAAAGGTCACTCAAGCCCCACAGGGCCAACCCGCGACCTTTACCTCGCACTTGACGCAGCAATTCTAGCAGGCAACGCGCCGGAAGCCATCCGCCATGCGGCCAATAATCAGCGGAGTTTATTTCTATATGCCTTGTTCCGGATGGCCTATTCGCGCCCCAGAGGGAGGTCTCGATGAGTTATCAGCTTGTGAACCTTCAGCCCTTGAATTCAGGGGGCAACGGGGATTTGTATATAGGTCAGCGGAGTGATAATGGCGAGCGCGTAGTGTTGAAGTACCTCCGTGAATTCCACCTCACGCACGCCAGAAAAGCCTTCGAACGAGAGATTCGCATGTTGGCGCGCGGGCTGCCGGGCCTGGTGCCATTGCTTTTCTGCGATACCAACGCCAAACGCCCCTTCTATGTGATGCCCTACCTCACAGGTGGGTCACTGGCGGCGTACGCGGGAAAGTTGACAGACGACCAGTTGTATCTCATCGCCGAAGAGCTTGCCCGCACACTAGCAAACCTCCACGCATCGTTTGAAGCGCATGGTGACGTTAAGCCTGACAACTTACTCGTGACTCAAGACGGCCGACTTCAGGTCGCCGATCCCTTAGGAAATGGAACCGTTTTCACGATAGTGTTTTCAGCAAACCATGGTGGCACGCCTGGATATTGGGCTCCTGAGATAAGCACCGGCGGATCGATTTCGCGCGCCGGAGACATGTACTCATATGGTGCCACGATGTATCACTTACAAACGGGGCGCAGACCGCAGGACAGGCAGCAGATTGATCCCACCTCAGTGGGCTGTTGGAATGCCCCAAAGCTTCGGGAGATAATCAGGGCGTGCTGCCAGATTGATCCAGGTACAAGACCAACCATGCAGGAAGTGCTTCGCGTACTTGGCGGGGAACGGTGGGCAAATATTCAAGCGGCACGAAAACAACAACAGGACTTGGTGAAAGCGGCGTGTGCCATCGCTTGCATTGTGTTGTTAGGGGCCGTTGTGACAAGCTGAGGCGTCAAATGGGGGCGAGGGCAGCTATTACCTTACTGCTTGATCGTCGGCGAACCTCCACATGTAAATCGAAGTGGCACAGATGGGTCCGCAGCAGGCAATTCCAAACCGACATCTTCTGTAGGCAGGGAGTTAGGGTTATGGTATCCGTCCGGTGAACCTTTCAATTACCCACAAATTTGGCCGCATTGAATCCAAGCTCGATGTCGGTGAGTCGGGAGAGCCCACGCCACATCACCGTATTACCTGGGGGAGCATCACCAGCGCGAGCAAGATAGCCGCCAAG
>Ga0326727_10010592_pt1 | contig 21888 bp, 19 predicted proteins | sample MB2enrmetagenome_FD_207643 | JGI IMG/M metagenome (GOLD analysis project Ga0326727, IMG submission 207643) | Lab enriched peat soil microbial communities from McLean, Ithaca, NY, United States - MB29MY | ecosystem: Environmental > Terrestrial > Soil > Wetlands > Peat | place: USA: New York...
ACTGCCTCGATATGAACTTTCGTGACCAGCGGACATGTGGCGTCAATGACTCGCAAATGCTTCTCCGCCGCCTGGGTTCGGACTTCCGGGGAAACTCCGTGGGCGCTGAAAATGACCACGGCTCCCGCCGGGACCTGCTCGATCTCGTCTACAAAAACAGCGCCTTTGGCGGCAAGAGACTGGATGACGTGCTTGTTGTGGACAATCTCGCGGCGGACGTACACAGGCGCTTCGAAAAGCTCGAGGGCCATGTGAACAACATCGATAGCCCGGTCCACACCTGCGCAGAATCCGCGCGGCTTGGCGAGTAGCAACTTCCTGAGCTTCATTGCCACTTCTTCTTTTGCCCTCTTCGAAAGGACTGATCCCTCGTAAGCTTTCATGCTAACAGATTCCCGGAAGTGGGTCAAAAGCGCATCAAAACTCGGCAGTGTCTCAGTTTGAAGCAGAGGCGGCTTTACGCCGGCACTTGGCGAGGTAAACTCGCCGCTACGAATCCAAACCGCGGCACTACCCGACCGTCGATCGTCAAACGACCTCGTGGCTGACGCGCTCCGATTGGAAGCTCTGCCGGAAAGTTGGAAGGACTGGCTGAGGCGCAAGTTCCCTTTGGTCAGGTGACGATATCCTCGCCGCCGTCCACACGGATGACGTTTCCCGTGATCCAATGGGTGCGGTCGTCCATCAAAGCCACGATAGCGGAGGCAACGTCTTCAGGCGTCGTCAGCCGCCCTCCCGGATTCCGCATCCGGGCGAACTCCGCCAACTTATCGATGCCCGGGATCTTGCTCGATCCCGGGGTTAGGGTGACGCCCGCCTGAATGGCGTTGGCAGTGATTCCGTGCGGCATCAGTTCGTAGGCCAGTTGGCGGATGTGTGATTCGAGGACTGCCTTGGCAGCGGAAACAGGACCGTAATTAGGAATCACGCTGTGCCCGCCGGCGCTGGTCATGGCGTAAACCCGGCTGCCGCGCCCGAGCATCTTGCGGCGAAACACGTCCTGGACCCAATAGACGAGGTTGTTCCCCATCACGTCCACGGTCATGTCCATCTGCAATTGAGTCAGTTCATCTTGGGGTGAATCGGCAAGGTAAGGCTTCAGTGACCCGAAGGCGACCGAATGGAGGACCACCTTAACGAAATGGCTGCCGCCCTGGTTGCGCCAGTGTTCCTGCATGCGGTCCAGAGCATCCGTGCGCTTGGCGGGGTCCGCGGCATTAATGTTATAGAATTGGACGTCGCGGCCCGCCTGCTGAATGCCGGCAATTACCTGCTCGACCTGGGGCATATTCGAGCGCCGATCAAAATGCACCCCGAAGATGTTCAGCCCCGCGCGCGCCAGCGCCAGGCTGGTTGCAGCGCCGAATCCACTCGATGAACCAATAATCAACGCCCAGGGCGTAGGTCCTGCATCCGTCATATTTTTCTCCAAAACCAAAGTATTGTCGATTGATGATTGACGATGGACGATTGCTGATTGACCATGGCCGGTAACCGTTCCAATCGGCAATCGACCATCGTCAATCGGCAATCAAGTCAGGCGCTCGACCGTGATTCGTCGTTCATCGCGACCCAGGTGCTGGAGGCGAACCCGCAGGCAGGGCCGCGGCGCCTCCTCACCAAACTTTTCGCCCCACTCGATCAGAACGGTCGCTTCCCGGTTCAGTAAATCGTCGAGGCCGAGAGTCGCCAGGTCACGCGCGCCCTCGATGCGATAGAGGTCCACGTGATAAACCCTGCCTTCGGGACCGTACTCGTGCACCAAGGTGAACGTGGGGCTTGTCACCTCGTCCTCGGGGACGGAAGCCAGGCTCGCCAAAATCCCTTTCACGAGGGTCGTCTTGCCGCTTCCCAGTTCCCCTTCCAACAACACCGTGCAAGGCGGCTGAACTTCTTTCGCCAACTCGCGTCCGAGACTCACGGTCTCTTCGGGCGAGTGAGTCACGCGACTCATTAACAAGTGACGACCAGGAAACTGAGGTTCGTTGGTAGGCCCGTCACTCATCAATCGTCACTCGTCACTGCCCTTCCCCTGAGAACCTATGAATTAATCCCCAAACCAACGACGCGGTTTCACGCAAAGCCGCAAAGCACGCAAAGTTTGCAAAGAAGAGCACGGACTCCTCCTTCGCGCTTCATCGCGCCTTAGCGTCTTGGCGTGAGCTGTTTTGATTTCTTGACGCCTTCTGACGCCGGAGGCCCGACACTTGCTTTTCCGGCTCGCCACTCGTCACTTGTCACTCTTCACTGCCCTGTACGCCTTTGGCAACGCTTCGATCAAATCGCCTGCGATGAGAGAAGCCTGTCCCTTATCTTTTGCCGCCAGGTCGCCCGCCAAGCCGTGCAGGAAGGCCGCGGCTGCCGCAACCTCGCTGATCGGCCTATGGCGATATTGTGCCACAAGCCCGGCGGTGATGCCCGTCAGAACATCGCCAGTCCCGCCGGTGGCCATGCCGGGGTTGCCGGTTGGATTCACCCAAACCTTTCCATCGGGCGCAGCCGTAAGCGTCCGAAAGCCTTTCAAGACAAGGTTTACTTGATGCTTGCGGGCAAAGTCACGCGCGCTCTCGAGGCGGCGCGCTTGAATTTCCGCTGTATTCACGCCTAGCAAGCGGCTCAATTCGCCGGGGTGCGGTGTCAATATGGCGTCTGCCAGGTCTCCCCCGGATTGAAACTGATCCATGCGGCCGTCGAAGGCGTTCAGGCCGTCGGCGTCCAAGACGACGGGGAGACGGCGGCCGTTTACCAGGGTGCGAACTAATTCGGCAGTTTCAGGAACAGTGCCAATCCCCGGCCCGATGGCCAGCACCGTCTTGCCATCCAGTAACTTATCCAGCCGCCCGTAATCGAGGGCGCGCAGCGAAATCGTGCCAGCCTCGGTTTGCGGCAGCGGCTCCGTCATGTATTCCATGCCCAGCGATGCGACGGTCGGCATGGCGCTTTCCGCGGTCGCCACGGTCACCAAACCCGCGCCGGCGCGCAGAGCAGCCTTGGCCGCGAGAGCGGCTGCGCCTGTCTTCCCGACCGACCCGGCCAGAATCAGTACATGGCCGTAACTCCCTTTATGGGAGTCGGGCTTGCGAGGCCGAGCCAGCCATGCAAAGTCCTCGCGGCAGGCCAAATTCAAGAAGAGGTCCGGATCGCTTTCCAGCGCCTCGGGCGGCGTTCCGATTTGCCTGACGACCCAGTCTCCCACATGCTCACACGCGGGTGGAAAGACATGCGCGATCTTGGGGGCCGTGAAAGTGACGGAGAAATCCGCCCGCACGTGCTCTCCGATCAGTTCACCGGAGTCGGCGGAGATGCCGGAAGGCAGGTCCACCGCCGCCACCTGCGCGGAGGCCAACTCCTCGTTAACTTCTCGGACCACTTGCAGCAGCAGGCCACCGAGGGGCTTGGTAAGCCCGGTTCCCAGAAGCGCGTCGACCACCAAGGTAGTTCCTTGCAGGCTCGCCTTGATCGCTTGCCATGCTTCGGGACTTTCGATTACTTCGGGCATGCCGGAATCCGCCAGTCGCCCGAGGTTCACCGCCGCATCGCCGCTCACCTTTGCAGGATCTGCGAACAGGAGAACCCTTGGCCTCAGACCTTGCTCGCGCAACATGCGAGCCACTACCAGTCCGTCGCCGCCGTTGTTTCCGCGGCCGCACAGAATCGCGATTCGCTGCCCTGCGAGCGGGGCAAAACGCTCCGAGAGAAACTCCACCACCCTGCGTCCCGCATTCTCCATCAATGTCGGGCTGGGCACACCATAGCGTTCGGCCGTCAACCGGTCGATGCGTTGCATTTGTTGAGCCGTGAGGATCTTCATCTTGTCAGTTGCCCGTTGTCCATTGTCCGTTGTCAGTTGTCCGTGGTCCCGGGGCCAAGAAACAACGACTGGCAACGGACGACGGACAACTGACAACGGACAGCTCTAAAGCATCCACCCGCCGCTCACGTTAAGAACCTGGCCGGTAATGAAGGCGGCCTCGTCAGAAGCAAAGAATTTCACCGCCTCTGCAATATCGCGGCCGGTTGCGGGGCGGCCCACTGGAAACCTGGCGTCGATCAACTTCTCTGCTTCCTCGAGCGATAATGCCTTTTCGTCAATTACCGGGGGGTTAACAACGTTCACCGTAATCCCGTGGCGTGCTTCTTCCAGCGCTACGGAGCGCGAAAAGGCAACCAGTCCGGCTTTGGCAGCCGAGTAAGCGGAGATCTTGGCTTGCCCGAAAGCGCGTTCCGCTCCCACCGCTCCCAGATTAATTATTCGCCCCCAGCGCCGCTGCCGCATGATGGGCACGGAGAACTTCGTCGTATAAAAGACACTGTAGAGGTTTGAGGCCAGAACGGAGTGCCATTCCTCCAGGGTTGAATCCACCAGCGGCTTCCATTCGAAAACGCCCACGTTGTTGACCAGGATATCCAGGCCGCCAAATCGGCGCACGATGGCTTCAATCAATTCCGCCACGCGCTTGGGATCTGTAACGTCGGTCGGGAAGACAGCGCCTTCGGCTGCCACGTTGCGCAGTTCGTCGGCCACCTTTTGGGCGCCCATTCTATTTGTTCGGTAGCTGATCGCTACACGCACTCCCGCTCGGCCCAAAGTGAGCGCAATCTCTTTTCCGATGCCCCGCGAGGCGCCGGTGACTAAAGCTACTCGATTCCGCAGAGACAAACTTAAGCTCCCTGAACTGTGATCACTTGATGCAGTCTAACGAAGTCGAAAGTCGAGAGTCAAGAGTTGAGGAGTCGGGAAGTCCAGAGGTCTTCGATCTTAAGCTTTTGACTCTCGACTTTCGACTTTCGACTCTTCGACTCCGCCTCACTCCGACGCCTTTGCGACCAGCATCGTCATATCGTCCTGGAGTTCCGGGCTTCCGGTCCAATCGCTTACACTGCGGTAGATTTCTTCCGTGAGGGTCTGTGCCGAAACGCTCCGCGCGCGCCTTACCACTTGCAGCAGCCGTTCTTCTCCAAACTCCTCGCCGTAGATATTCTCAGGCTCGGTGATGCCATCCGTAAACGCCACCAGCAAGTCGCCGGGCTGAATTTGAACTTCCGCTTGCTCATAGGTCATGGGGGAGAAAAGACCTACCACCGTACCCCCCACGTTAAGCCTCTCGACTTTGCCGTGACGGAGCAACACGGGAGGCAGGTGACCCGCATTCGTATACATCAGGGAGCGGGAGGCAGCGTTGTAGACTGCAAAAAAGAAGGTCACGTATTTTTCCCGCGGCGTACTCTCGTAAAGTTGCACGTTCAGCCTGCTGACGACCGCGGCGGTGGAGAGAGCCTTTGCCGGCGATCCGCCGGCGGACACAAGGCCATCGTAGAACTGGGCGCGCAAAGCCGACTGGATGGCGGCCATCAGCAGGGCGGCTGAAATCCCCTTGCCGCTGACATCCCCGAGGACAAGGCAAACTCTGTTCTCACCCAGATTGAGGAAGTCGTAATAATCGCCGCTGACGGTGCGCGCTGCCTTGCAAACTCCATAGAGTGCCAAGCCGGGAACTTCCGGCGCCGAGCGGGGAAACAACTGTGCTTGAACTTCGCGCGCGATCTCAAGCTCGCTTTGCATACGCAGTTTCTCTTCGGACTCCCGCAGCAAGCGCTCTACCGAGGCGGTCATGCTGTCGAAAGCTTCGCCGAGCGCGCTGAGCTGGTCGTTGGAAGGGACGCCGATGCGGTAAGAAAAATCACCTTTCTTCACCTGCTCCGTAGCTTCATAAAGCTTGTCTACGGCGAGGGTGATGGAACGCGTCAGGCGTATGCCAATGAGGAGAGCGATGCCCTCGATGATGAGGAGGATTAGGGCGACGACTTTGAACAGCATGACGTAGACGTCGGAATATTCTCCCTGCGTCTCCAGCAGGCGCCGGTTGAGAGCCATGACCCTCGAACTCACATAGACGACTGCGGCCGCGGCCAGCTTCTGTTTTGTGTCGCCTTGCCAGGAGACAGGATCCAGCGACGACGCGCCGACCACCGTGAAATCGAATCGGTTGGTGGGTTCCGGAAGCCTTAGTCTCTTTGAGTGAAGGCTCGCTAATTGATAGAAGGATCCCTGGGCGGTCTCGAACTGCGCGTGCATCCTTGAATTCAACGGCGGGACTTCGTTATGCGCGGACCGCGTGGTCATGATACCGACCGGTCCAATGCCCTCGCCCGCCATGTCAAGCAGCTCGGGTGTGATAGGCTCGGAAAGAAGAGTAACCAGATTTCCCGCTGCCGTAGGCACACGCGCTATGGAACGTAAGGCAAGTTGGCCCCTGTCCGTCACAATCCCTGAGAACTCCTCCTCATCGAACCAGGCCGGCGTCGTCAAAGGGGATTGAATCTTTTTTCCCTGCAAACGAAACGCCCTGTCTTGCGATGCAATCCGCAGCGTTATTTCGAGCCCGGGGTAGTTGGTGGCATGCTCCTTGAGTTCGGTTACGTAGAATGTCTGGAGCCGATCGAAAACCTGGTCCGGTCTTGCGAAGGCATTCAAGCGTGCCTCGTGAGTCACGGCGCGATTGAGTTGCTGAAGCGCGCTGAGGCGCTCGCGCAGATCTGCGGTTACGAGAAGTGCGCCGAATTGGCCACCCACGATAAACATGCCCAGACCCACCAGCAGCACGATGAGAAGGATCGGGACAATGGCGATAAACACGTAAGCAACGATCAACCGCCAGCGAAGACGCCACGGCCGGATCAATGCTACGAGCCGGCCCAGATAGTAAAACAGGCAAATGGCGCCCACGAGTCCATACAGGATCCAGAGCGTCGCTGGAACGCCGCCGGCAAGCCGGTCCACACTCTCCAGGACGGCGCCGCAGGCTAACACCCAGACGGTAAAACGGGCCATGCGGTGTGTGCGGTATTCTCGCAGGAAAGTCTTGAGCAGTGCGTTTAACATCAGGAATGGACCGGCGCGTTTTCTTTAGGAACTGGCTGGTTTTGCAGGACACTGCGCCGCCGCCCGTAGCTGAAGTAAATCACCAAGCCGATCGCCAGCCACACGACCAGACGAAGTTTCGTCATCGGGGAGAGGCCGATGATCAGAGCGCCCGAAAACAGGATTGCCAGGATCGGCACCAGCGGCACCATGGGCGTTTTGAACGGACGGCTCAAATCGGGATGCGTCCTCCTCAGGACCCACACGCCCGCGCTCACCAGCATGAACGCGAGCAGCGTTCCCACGCTGGTCATCTCATCCAGGACGCTCAGCGGAACCAGGGTGGCCAGCAATGCCACGAAGAGGCCCGCAACGATAGAGCTTTTGTACGGCGTGCGGAAGCGGGGATGAATGGCGCTCGCCCAGGGCCACAGCAACCCGTCGCGCGACATCGCATAGAAGACCCGCGACTGCCCCAGCAGCATCACCAGCATGACGGTGGCCAGCCCTCCCAAAGCCCCAATCTCAACCATAAACGTCGCCCAGTGTTGCCCGGTGACGCGAATTCCCACCACGACCGGATCGGGCACGTTCAGTTGGGTGTAAGGAACAAGGCGCGTCAGCAGTCCTGAGACCAGGATATAGAGGACGGTGCAGATCACGAGCGAACCCAGAATGCCAAACGGCATGTCCTTTTTCGGATTCTTGGCCTCTTGAGCAGCCGTGGAAACTGCGTCAAAGCCGATATAAGCAAAAAACACGACCCCTGCCCCGCGTAAGATTCCCGACCACCCGAAGTGCCCCTGCTCCCCCGTATTGGGCGGGATAAACGGATGCCAGTAATCCGGCCACCCCTTGTGGGAGAGCAGAAATGCGGCTGCGAGCGCGATGAACAGGCATACAACCGCAACTTTGAGGATCACAATGGCCGTGGTGAAGTTGGCCGATTCTTTAATGCCGATCACCAGAATCGCGGAAATCGCCACGATCACCAGAAAACCAATGTAGTCATAGGTCAAATGCACGTGTCTGCCGAAGAGCATGAAATCGGTATGCGGAATGGGCGGCAGGCCCAAACCAATATCCTTGAGAAAAGCCCGCAGGTGCCCGCTCCAGCCCACGGCGACCGTGGCTGCGCCGAAGGCATACTCCAGAATCAAGTCCCAGCCAATAATCCACGCGACTAACTCTCCCAGCGTGGCATAGGAGTAGGTATACGCGCTGCCCGCGATCGGGATCATGGAAGCGAACTCAGCGTAACACAAGCCGGCGAACGCACAGGCGATTCCCGCCAGGATGAACGAGAGCAGGATCGCGGGCCCGGCAAACTGCGCCGCAGCCTGGCCGGTAATTACGAAAATCCCTGCGCCGATGATCGCTCCGATGCCGAGCGTCAGCAGGTTGATCGGCCCCAGCGCGCGCCGCAAGCCGTGCTCGGATTCGACCGCCTCTTTCCTCAACTCCTCGATGCTCTTTTTTGCCCAGATGCTTGGCATTTCGTCTCCTGCAAAACAGGGGCTAGGGCCTAGGGGCTAGGGGCTGGGGGCCGTAGTTTTCGGGCGAGGATCAATCCCTCCGCCGTCTTCCCTATCGCTGCCTAGCGCCCAATCCGATTCCCGCCGGCCCCCCGACTCAGACTGTCAGTGCGCCCGTCAACTCATCTTGACCGAATACTAGCTCCTTGTCCCTAGCCCCCAGCCCCTAGCCCCTGCTTTTCTGCGCCAAAGGAAATAAACGGGCACTCCGAGTGCCACAATACTGAGGCCTGCAAGGCTGCGTCCGGGCTTGTGCGTGAGCAGCGCCCACTCCACAAACGAGGCAAAGGCGATGTAAACCGCGGGGACCACGGGGTACCCCCAGGCCCGGTAGGGCCGCGGCGCTAGGGGGCGAGTCCGCCGAAGCCGGAAGACGCCCGCCAGAGTTAAAGCATAGAACAAAACCACGGCGAAAATCACGTAATCTAGCAATTCGCTATAGGTCCCGCTCAAAGTCAACAGGGCTGCCCACACTGCTTGCACGCCGAGGGAAACGGCCGGGGTACGGTGTGTCGGGTGCACTTTGGCCACGGAAGGAAAGAACAGGCCATCCTTCGCCATGGCATAGTAGACGCGGGCACCGGTCAGGATCAGACCGTTCATGCACCCGAAGGTCGAAATCATGATCGCGGCTGCCATCAGGGTAGCGCCTCTGCCCCCGAGCATGACCTGCGCCGCCGCCGTCGCAACCCTGTCTTCTGCGGCGTGCTGGATGCCGGAGAAAGGCAGGACGCGGAGATAGATCCAGTTGCACGCCACGTAAAGGCAGCAAATAGTCGTGGTGCCCATAAACAGCGCCAGGGGCAAGTTACGCCGGGGATTGACAATCTCGCTGCCCGTAAACGTAACGTTGTTCCAGGCATCGGACGAAAACAACGGGCCCACCAAAGCTACGGAAACGACGGTCAACGTCGCCAGATTCCAATGCACGCCACTCCAAAGTCCCCCCTGGTGTGTAGCTGCCGCTGGGTGAAGATTCGACCACCAGACCCCCAAGGCTACCAACCCCACTAGCGTAGCCACCTTGAGAGTGGTAAAAACATTCTGCACCCAAGCCCCGAGCCGCAGCCCGAAGACGTTCAGGATGCTGAGAAAAAGCAATGCCATAACCGCCACCAGTTGCTGTGAGGAGAGCGTTAACGAAACCGTATGATGAAAAACTGCAATCCGCCCGAGATTTATGAGGTGATTCTGGGTTGAGACCCAGGGCACCAAGACCCCCAGGAACTTCCCGAAGGCCACCGCCACCGCGGCCATCGTCCCGGTTTGAATGATCAGGAAAAGGGTCCAGCCGTAAAGAAATCCGAAAAGCGGCCCGAAAGCCTCGCGCAAGTAAATGTACTGCCCGCCGGCGGTCGGCATCATGCCCGCCAATTCGCCGTAAGTCACCGCCGCCGCAACAGTCATTAATCCGCTGACCAGCCAACAAAGCAGAAGGAGGCCCGGGGACTGCACTTCGCGCGCAATCTCAGCGGCCACAATGAAAATCCCCGAGCCAATCATCGAGCCCATGACGATCGTAGTGCAATCGTAAAGGCGGAGGCCCTTGACGAGTTCCGAGGACGAGGCCTGGGAAGTCGCGGCTTGGGACGTGGATGCTGACATGTCAGGCCAAATTCACCACGAAAAGGGCAGCGCGGCGGAGCCGCGATTCCGAATTCCAGATTTCAAATTCCAGAACCAGCGCTGTGAGCGGATTCCCCTGCGGAGAATCAAAGCGCCCCATGAAGAAGCTCACCGGCAATGATATAGAGAGCGCGGACACGGTTTCCTGGCACGGCGCGCTTTAGTACTCCAGGGTGCTCAAGAACTCTCGCGCCCGTTGTTCGAGGTCCGGCGCATCGAGAAGTCCGCCAATCACTGCCACCGAATCTGCGCCCGCGGCAAGCACCTCGCGGGCGTTCTGTAAGCTGATGCCGCCGATCGCCACCAAGGGCTTTCTCGTAGCGCGTCGCGCTTGCCGCAGCCCCTCCAACCCAACCACCGGGTCCGGGTTTTCCTTGCTGGCGGTAGCAAAGACAGGGCCGAACGCAATGTAATCCGCCGTGGTACCGTCCGCTTCGACGACTTGCCCCAGCGAGTGAGTGGAACACCCCAGCCACTGCCCGGTGGCGAGAACCCGGCGGGCCAACTCAACCGGCAAGTCAGTCTGCCCCAAGTGAACGCCGTCCGCATCTGCCGCCCGCGCCACATCGGCACGATCGTTTACAATCAGGCGACAGCCGGACTCGTGAAGGAGCCCCCGCAATTCTGTGCAAGTCGCGAAGAGTTGACGGGACGAAGCGTGCTTGTCACGGTATTGTATAAGCCGCACGTCCGCCGAAACGAGCGCTCTCGCGGCCGCCGCCGGCGCCCGGCCGCCCAACCGCGCCGGGTCGATTATGGCGTAGAGGCGTGGAAGCGAAACACTCATGGGCAATAACGAAACGGCAAGCAACCGCACTCGGGACGGCACGCCGCCTGCCGAGAAGTTGCACGGGCAGGGCTTGCCCTACCCCCGGACATCAAATGATATCATCGCTGTTCTTGATGAAGCGTCGCAGGAAATGCGTGTCAAACGCCCCTGAGCGAAAATCCGGATCAGCCATAATCTTCTGGTGTATGGGAATGCCGGTGGCAACGCCTTCGATGATGAACATTTCGAGAGCCCGAGCCATGCGGGTTATCGCCTCTGAGCGGTCGTTGCCGCACACCACCAGTTTGGCAATCAGAGAATCGTAATAGGGGGGGATGACGGACTCGGCGTAGGCGGCAGTATCCACTCGCACGCCGATGCCGCCTGGGGCATGGAAGGCCGTGACCTTTCCGGCAGAAGGAGCGAAGGTTTCCGGATTCTCAGCGCAAATCCTGCACTCAATCGCGTGCCCCAGCAGCCCTATCGCCTTTCCTCCAAAATTCAGATGACCACCTGCCGCAATGTTAATCTGCATTTTAACCAAGTCGACACCCGTCACCATCTCGGTGACCGCATGTTCGACCTGAATGCGGGTGTTCATTTCCATGAACTGGAGGTTGCGATTCTCGTCCATCAGGAATTCGACCGTGCCGGCACTCGTGTAGCCAATCTTCTGTAAGGCCTCAACGACTTGTAACCCCACTCGTTCCCGAGTCTCCTGGTCAAGCTGGGTGGAAGGAGATTCCTCCACCAACTTCTGGTGCCGGCGCTGGATGGTGCACTCCCGTTCGCCGAAATGCACCACCTTGCCGTATTGGTCGCCCATCACTTGGAATTCGATATGGCGAGGCGAGTGAATGTGCTTCTCCAGATAAACGTCCGGGGTGCCAAACGAGGCCGCCGCCTCATTCTGGGCAGCTTGAATGGCGTGCGGCAGCTCGTCGGGTGTCCGTACAATGCGCATGCCGCGCCCGCCGCCGCCCGCCGCCGCTTTCACCATGACGGGATATCCCGCGCGCTCCGCTTCTTCCAGCGCCATCGCCTCCGACCGGATCACATCGGAGCCGGGAAGAATGGGCAGGCCCAACTCCGCCATCGCCCGGCGCGCCTGGTTCTTGTCCCCCATCATTCGCATGACGTCCGGACGCGGACCAATGAAGACCAGGTTGGAGGCTTCGCAGACTTCGGCGAAGTAAGCGCTCTCCGCCAGGAACCCATACCCCGGATGAATCGCCTCGGCGCCGGTGATTTCCGCCGCCGAAATGATGCTCGCAACGTTCAGGTAACTGTCGGCGCTGCGCGGAGGCCCGATGCACACCGCCTCATCCGCGAAGCGCACGTGGAGCGAGTAACGGTCGGCTTCGGAATAGACGGCCACCGTTTCAACGCCCAGCTCCTTGCATGCGCAGATCACTCGCAGGGCGATTTCGCCGCGATTGGCAATGAGAATCTTCTTGAACATACGGAAATTCGAAAATGGAAACTGGAAAATGGAAATCGGAAGAACCAACCATCACTCACCACTTAAGACGCCAGGGCGCACTCCCCAGTTTCCATCTTCCAGTTTCCAGTTTCCATTTTCCGGTTTCCGTCACTTTCCCCGCGTGGGCTTGATCGCAAACAGGGATTGGCCGTATTCCACAGGTTGACCGGACTCCACGTAAATGCGAGCGATTTCTCCCGCCATCTCCGCTTCCAGTTCATTCATCAGCTTCATGGCTTCAATGATGCAGAGGACCTGACCCAATTGCACGGTGTCACCGACATTGACGAAGGGCGGGGCATTAGGCGACGAGGCCGCGTAAAATGTGCCCACGATGGGGGACTTCATGACGTACAGATCCTCCGCGGCTTCTGCGGGTGTTTCGGGGGCGAGGGGCTCTTCCGCCGGAAGCGGTGCGCTCAGCGAAGCGGCAGGCGCCGCGGGCAACGGCGTAAGTGGGGGCGCCGCAGGTTGCGGGAGATAAACTTCTCCCGCACCCACGCTCGAAGCCACATAGGTCCCGCGCTTAATCCGAATCTTTGCGCCGTTCTGCTCTAATTCAAACTCAGTCACCTGACGCTCAATCAGAGCGTCGATGAGCTGCTCGATTTCCTCGAGTCCCCAAACCTTTTCGCTGCCTTCGACGCCGCGCGTCGGTTTCTTCCCGGCCATTTTCCTCATTCTCCGCGCGGTTCGGTAGGGGCGGTTCGCGAGCCGCCCCTACTCCGCGATAATCCAGCCATCCTTAGGGGCAGGGGTCAACACTTCCGGACCATCAGGCCCAACCAAGATCGTATCCTCGATCCGAATTCCACCCCAGCCTTTCAAATAAACTCCGGGCTCCACGGTGACCACTTGGCCTGCCTGAAGGCGAGTCTTTTCTCCCCGTCCCAGACGGGGCAGTTCGTGGGTCTCCATGCCTACGCCGTGTCCAGTGCTGTGAGTAAAAAAGCTGGCCAACCCGTGCGCCGCCAGGGTCCTCCTTGCCATCGCGTCGACTTCACCGGTGCGGACTCCCGGCAGCGCCGACCTGGCAGCTCTTTCCTGAGCCTCTGCCACAGCGTTGAAGATTCGCCGTACACGCCGGGACGGCGGCCCCAGGTGCACCGTTCGAGTCATATCAGCAGTGTAGTTGCCAAGTATAGCACCGAGATCGAAGATAACCAATTCATTTTCGGTCAATAACTTGCGCGACGGACGTGCGTGAGGAAGCGCGGCGCGCGGGCCAGAGGCCACAATGGTCTCGAAGGCCGCGCCCTCCGCGCCCCGCTTTCGCATCAGATACTCAATCTCTGCGCCCAGGTCGCACTCGCTGACTCCCGGCCTGGTGATCTCAAGGACTTTCACAAAAACCTCAGCGGTGATTTTCCCGGCATCACGAATCCTTGCCACTTCTTCCTCGTCCTTGACAGCCCGGAGTTGCTCGACCAATCCTCGCGCCGGGAGAAACTTGACACGCCGGCCGGCGTCCTTCTCGAGCCGTGAAAAGTCAGCACAACTCAGGTGCGCCTGTTCGTAACCAATCTGGCGAACTTTATGCGCTTTCAGCCACGACGCCGCCGCCTTGTGAAGGCCTTTCCTCTCCTCGATCACTGCTACTCCCCGAGCTTCCTCGCGGGCCTCGAGCGTGTAGCGCGGGTCCACCCAGAGAATTCCTTCACGCGAGTTGAAAAGCGCGATTCCCGCAGCCCCTCGAAAGCCCGTCAAGTATGCGATGTTGGTCAGATTTGTGATCAGGAAGAAAGGAAACCGGCGCTCTTCCAGCACCGCCCGGAGAGCGCTTTGCCTCTTAGCATACGTGTTGTTCATGGAGAAGTGCCATCGTAAGGGTATGGTAAGCCCTGCTCCCGCGTCCTGCAGGAAGACGGCTTGCCTGTCCCTTGGAGTTGTGTTGCCTGCTTGCCTGATCTCTCGAAGCTCTGGGACTTCCGCTCGCGGTCACTTGGGAGGACGCGAAGGCCCTGCTTCCCTTCTAGTGATGCGTTAGGGAAGACTGGTGGCTGATTCGAGAACCGTCAAATCACCGTAGCGCCGAGCTTTAGCTCGGCAGTTGCAGACCCTTCGCTGCGCTCAGGGCAGGCGCTAAAGGTCGGCGCCACAGGTAAACGCATTTTCCCAACGCAACACTAGCTGGTCGTCAGGATCCTGGGAGAAACAAAGAAGAGCAACTCCTGGTCCGAGTCCTGCACATTCGTCGTCTTGAATAGATATCCAAGCAGGGGGATGCTTCCAAGCAAGGGAACTTGGGTGACGGAATTCTGGCGTTGGGTTACCGTAACCCCGCCAAACACCACAGTCCCTCCATCTGGAACAAGTACCTGCGAAGTCGCTTGTTGAATGTTTATGCTCACGGCGGAATTGGTGACGATGCTGCCGGGAGTGGCGTTTTGCACGTCAATCTTCAAGAAGATGTGGCCGTCGTCGGTGACCTGCGGGGTGACGTGGAGCATCAGGGTAGCGTTCGCAAATTGCACCGCAACCGTGTTATTGATGCTGGTTTGAACGGGAATTTGCACGCCCTGTTGGACCATCCCCTCCGCGTTATTCTGAGTGATGATGCTCGGGCGGGAAATGGTCTTCGCTTGACTGCGAATCTCCGCCGCCGAGATCACCGCATCAATCAGGTAGCGCTCTGAGAAGTTGGTAATCGCCACCACGCCGAAGCCCGTCGCAGCGTTGGACGGAATGGTATACGTTGGCGTTTGGGGGGTCGGGGGAGTAATGCTGGATCCCGTCCCCGTCTGCGCAGCGCCAGTCGTCGAACCCGAAGTATTCGAGGACGATCCTACCAGGGCGGCCGACAAGGTGCGCTGAAAGGTCGAGCTGGCCAGGACGATCCTGGCCTCGATGGCTACTTGCTTGGTCTTCGTATCCAGTTTGGCGATCGCCTCCTCGATCTTGGGGATCTGAGAGGCCACGTCGGAGATAATGAGCGTGTTGGTGCGTTTGTCCACAAGCACCGTACCACGGGACGTCAGCGGCCCTGCGCCGGAGTCGCTCCCGGTCCTTCCGGCGTTCCCGGACCAGGTCCTGAAGAGAGTCATGAGGTCGTTAGCGTTGGCATAATTCACGGGACGAAAAATCGTGACCAGCGGGGCCGCCTTCAGCCGCTCGGCAGCCAACTTGTTGGCCGTCTCCTGCTCCGCCATAAGGGTATCAAGCCTGGCGATGCGGAGAACATTTCCTTCCAGGATCTTGCCCAATCCATTGTCTTTGAGAACGATATCCAGTGCCTGGTCCCAAGGCACGTTGTCTAGAACCATAGTCACAGAACCCGACACATTGGGGTCCACAAGTATGTTCAGCCCACTGATCTCGTGAATAAGGCGGAAGAAATCCTTCAGGTCAACGTCCTTGAGGTTGAGCGAAATCTGTTCACCAGTGTAAGCCGGTGTCTCCTCACCAGCCGGGGCTGGCGTTTCCGGAGCGGCGCCTGGGTTTACGGGTGGATTGGAGGTCTTCCCTGCGCTGAGCACTTGCGCTGCTTTGTCTGCCTTCAGAGCCTCCGGTGTGGGGTTCTGAGGTGTCTGCCGGGGGGCCGCGGCAAAGTCGCGGCGGCTCTCCGAAGCAGGGATCGGAGTGTCGTAGGCAGCTCCCGGCTTATCACGCTTGGCAGCCGTTTCAACGGTTGGCGGTTCCGAGGCACTCACGAGGGAGGCGGGAGAGCTGTGTATCGCCGCCGGGGCTGGAGTAACGGCAGGCTTCCCAGCTTTCTTGTGCGTCGGCGCCGCCGTCTCAGTGGCGCGACTCTCGGTCGCCTGCTTCTTCAGTGCCGCCGCCAGGGCCGCGCCAGCAGAGGCGGAAGTTCCGTGGGATGACGCCGCTTGCGGAGCCGTCGCACCCGTGACGCCGGTTTCGTGCGTCGAAGCCGCCGCAGCAGCCACTGGAGAGTTGGCCGTGGGACGCGGCTTGACCTCGAGGCGTATACCACCGTCGGAGGGTCGCGCCTCAAATGTCGGGTTCCCCGACAGATCGGCGACAATGCGGACCACTTCGGGATCCTCCGCTCGGTACTGGCTCACCCTCACTTCCTTCACAATTGCCGAGGTCACAGGAATGAGTTTCCTCGGAACCGCGTTGGTCGTCCCCTCGACGTCCACCACCAGCCGGTCCGGATGGTCAAATCGGTAGACTCGGAATTTCGCGGGCTGCGTCATAGCCACATCAATCGTGACGTCCCCCGCCGGCTTGGGGGTGACCAAGATCTCAGAAACCGACGGCTTCTTGGCCGCCTTGGCGAGAGCCATCGACTGGGTCGCCCCCGCGTCCGAAACCTCTGTTGGGCGGCTCTCGGGCGCGCGCGGCGTTGCCACCAACAGCCATGTCGTCGCCAAGCATAGGGTGAATAGTCGTCTCATCTTCCTTCTCCAAGAGCTGAACCCAGTTTGATTTCCACGTCGCGCGTAACCACCCGGCCCCGAGAGTCGAGTGTGTTCTCCTTAAAGTAAATAGCCACCGGAGTGATCTTGCTAACCACGCCGTTGTAAACGATATCGTTAACTCTCAGGAAGTAGGCCCGCTTCGTATCATTCGTCACTACCGCGATCATTTCGTCGGCGGGCTGCTGGCGTACGACCCCCTCGAGTCGCAGGCCCGAGATCACCAGTCCGCGCGTACCTGCCGGCAGCCGTACAGGCTCGACTGCCGCGTGGTCCGCCGAGCTCGGCGCCACCCAGGCCTTGAATGGATCCCGGCGCCCGGCCGCAGAAGACGACTCTCTCGGAGTCGCCGACTTGGGTGGCCGGGCAGCTACTCCCCGCCCTCCTCCGGAAGCGGCTCGTGCCTTTGCAGGCGCCTCCGAATTGTGGGTGCCCGAGGTAGACGGAGCCTTCGCCAATCCGGCCTGACCTGCCTTTGCGGCCGATTGGGACGCCGCTCCCGGCGATGAGGCGCTGCCGCTGGCCTTGGCCGGTGAGGACGCGGCTTTGGGGACAGGCATGTTGGTCGCGGGCGTCTTTTCAGACGGGGCCTGCCCGGGGCAAACCCCGGTTATTGCCCCCATAAGTACAAACACACAGACCGCCAGGGTCGCGCGCCTGAGCTCAAGTCTGCCGTTAGACATAGTCCTCGTCCTGACCTATCTCTTGGGTGCTGCCGGGGCCGTGTTTGAAGCCGCGCTGAAGTAGCTGGTCAGCACGCAATTCGCCCCCACCGTTTCGTCGGCACCGATTTTGAACGACCCCATACCGCCCCCTGCCGGGGGGCCTAAAGTAAGACCGGAAACGCTTACGATGCGCTGTTCATGAGCCAAGTGATTGAAGAAAGCCAGTAGTCCGTAGTAAGTTCCGTCGAGCCGCAGGTTGAACGGCATCTCGGTGTAAATATCCTTGTGCGCCAGATTCTGCGGTATAAAAGTGCGAATGTTGACGCCGGCAGCTTTGGCGTCGGCGAACACCATCCTCAGGAAATCATCCGTAGCCTGCTCTTCCGGGACGATCGACTTGAGCGTTTCGAGCTGCTTCTCAAGCTCCGCAATCCGATTCAGGTACTCGGTCCGTTCTCGTTCGATCGTCCGGTTGCGCAAGTTCTCGACCTTAAGCTTCTCGATCTTGGCCTGCACGGTATCTCGTGTTTCCCGGACGGGGAGCACCAGGAAATAGAAGACCGCTCCTGCCAGAATTACCGCGATCAAAGCAAAAACGCCGCCTTGCACAAGCACCGGAAGCTCGCCGAACGTTTTGGGCATCGCCATTGCGCTAGTCCGCTTACAGCCCCCTTGGCAATCTCGTAGGTGCGGCTCGCGAGCCGCCCCTACTCTGTTCACATTCCTGGCCGCTGAGGAGTGGCCGCCCCCGCGCTAGCCTGGGTGAGCGTCGTGGCCCCTGAAGGCGGTTTATAGGAGCAGTCCAGATTAAACTTGTAGTTGACTAGATTCGGCTTGTCGTCTTCGTAGAATTGTCGGAGCTGAACGTCATCGAAATACCCGCAACTCTTCAATAAAGCCAGCAGGGTTGCGACCGAATTAGCAGACCCCGCTTGCCCCTGGATCGTCACCCGGCCACCCTCATGAGCCACCGAGGCAAAAAAGAGGTCCGTAGGAGTTTTGGCAACCACATCGCCCAGCACGCTCATGAATTCCGTCGGGCCCAGGCGGTTGGTTTGAAGCAGTTGCACGGCTTTGACTCGCTGCTCCAGTTGCGCCCGCGTGCCTTCGTATCTGGCGTTCTCCTGCCGGACGGCCACCAGGCGCGTCTGCTCGACCTGCTGTTTCTTGAGTTCCCCATTCAGCTTGGCAATCGACCCGTTCCAAATCAAGTACAAGAGACCCACGATCCCAAAACTCACCACGAAGGTGCCGAGAAAAATCCACACCGGCAGCATCGACTTCTGGGCAGGCGCCGCAGAAGGCTTAGCCTTCGGCTTCGGCGCCGCCAACCCCAGCAGGTTGATCTTAATGAATGACATGGTTAATCAAAGCTCCTCAGCGCCAGCCCTGTCGCCACGCATAGACTGGGAGCAATATCTTGCAGCAAAGCCTCGTCGAACTTTCGCGAATCTACTTTAACCTTTCGAAAAGGATCGATGATTTCGACCGGAACACGGAATTCCTCTTTCAATTGCTCCACCAAGCCATCGATCGTGGCCGTCCCTCCGGCCAGGTAAATCGCCTGGGTGTTATCCGCAGAAGAGGCCTGCCGGAAGTAGTCGAAAGTCTTCTGAACTTCCAGCATCAGGATCTCCGAGACGGAGCGAAGAGGAGGAATCTTCTGTTCGCGCGTTATGCCGCCAACCTGCTGACCTTGCTTCAGCTTCTCCGCATCTTCGTAATTCAGGTCGAGTTCTTTCTGCAGAATGTCCGTATACTGATTGCCGCCGACGGAGACATCCCGCGCAAACAAGGGAAATTCTCCCCGTCCCACAACAATGTTGGTAATGCTGGCGCCGATGTTGAGCAGGGCGACGATCATGTCGGGAGGAACCTCGTAGTTTGCACCGAAGGCGTTGAACACGGCAAAGCCGTCATAGTCCACGATAAAGGGCGTCTTATTCGCCTGGTTCACGACATTCGTGTGGTTGAGAATCTTCTCGCGTTTGGCCGCCACCAGCATGACGTCAGTTCCCTCCCCCGAGGGAGAATCCCCCAGCGGCTGGTAGCTCAGGTTCACATCCGAAATGTCAAACGGAATGTGCTGCTGGGCCTCGTAGGGCATGACCTCACTCAGGTCCTCGTCGCCGGCCGCGTTGACCGTGATTCGCTTCACGATCACCGAGTGCCCGGAAACCGAAGTCGCCACATTCCGGGTTTTGATTTTGTTGCCCTCGAAAATCCTTTCGATAGCGGCAGTGACCGTGAGGGCATCCATGATCGCGCCGTCCACCACCGTGTCCTGTCCCAGAAGCTCTAAGCCGAAGTTGACCAGTTCGTAGGCATCTCCATGCTTCTTGAGCTCCACGGCCTTGACGGCGCTCGACCCGATATCCAACCCCACCAAGCCTTTCCCTTTCCCCTTTCCAAACATCCGCTTTGCTCCCTACTGATCCATAAGGCGCTTTTTACGCGTCGAACGGTGATTGGATTGTGTGCTCTGCATCTCCATCCAGCGGTCCAGAAGCGTTTTCTTGAACTTCCACCTGTTCCCTAGTTTGAAGGCGGGGATCCTCTCGTCAAAAACGTACTTGTATAGCGTTTCGCGGGAGACTCCCAAGTATTCCGACGCTTCCCGGATGTCCATAACCTCTCTGGTTTCTACCATACGCTGAACCCCGCATATTGAGTTCTTTCACTGATGGCTTCGGAAGTCGAGCCTCTGAGGCAACGGAATCGTTGCACTCTCCTGAGTCTATGCATATACGCCCTGGGCTCCTGTGCTGTCAACATGTATTTGAGGGGTTTATGGGGGATTCTTCGGAAGTTCTTAGGTGTTTTTCCCATTATCTTCGGTGATTCATACCATATCTTAGGCTGTCCGCCGGGACACCACAAGGTATACGGCCACTTATTTCCGCGATCCATAGTACTTTCGTGCTGTCGTTCCCGGTGCGCAACCGCTCCCTTGCGCCGCCGCAGAGGCTCGTACTTAGCCAACGTCATGGGCCACTCCACATCCTATACGCCGCTCCACCGCCGTTTCGCTGCCGCGCCAAATCTCCGTGTTGACGCGGTGGCGGGGTAGGTATATACCTGCCTTGTACCGAAGTCAAAACGGAAACGCCGCCTTCTATGCCTTCCGTGCCTGTTAAAAGCCGCCTGCTGCTGACCGGCCTGACGATCTGGCTGCTTACGGTCTCACCCGCCAAAGGGCAAGAATCCTCGAGCGCTGCCGATGCGGAGCGGGTCGGACGTATTTTCGACCTCGAACGCTCTCCTATCCCACTGCATTGTTCAATCCAATCGCAACGGCCCATGCTCGACTTTGCGTTTCGGTTCGATCTTGGTTACATCATCAGTTGCTCGCTTTCCACATTTGCAGGGCGCGCGACTGACGTCTTCATCTACGCTCGAGTTACGCCGCACGGCGGCCGGCCCGTTCTGTTCGTCGATGACTACCGGGTGCCGGAGGCAACCGATGTGACAAAATCCAGCCAACTGAAACAGGGCTTCCAGATGAGTGGAGGATTCGCAGTAGGGGAGGGGCAGTATCGAGTGGAAGTCCTGGTCATGGACCAGCGAACGGGCCGCACGTCGCGCAAGAACTGGCTGGCGCAGGTGGGCCACGCCGGTAGGAAGCAGGCTGTGCAAGTGGCCGTCTCTCCCGGAACCGTCATCCCCATGGGAGTTCGGCCGTGGCCCATCACCATGGATAAGAGCGGCAGAGGCTTACGGCTGGCGGTTTTGCTGGATGCCGCGCCCACGAACCCCCGCACGCCGGCACTACGCGCCTGGGATCGAGCGTTCTTGCTGGGTTCGCTGTCCAGCTTGCTGAGGCAGATCCCCTGTGCCTCGGTTCGATTGAGGGCCTTCAATCTCGACCAGCAAAGAGAATTGTTCCATGCGGACGAATTCGATGACGCAGGATTCGTGCAGCTCGCCGGATCACTTCGCGCGCTGGAACTGGGAGCAGTCTCCTACCGCGTGCTGCAGCAGCGGCAAGGCGGGCTCGAGCTATTGTTGAATTACGCTAATCAGGAGTTAACGGCCCCGGATCCGGCAGATGCCGTCGTAATTCTTGGGCCGCGGACACGCTACGCCGCCGACATTCCCCGCGCGGGGCTCAAGAAGCGCGAAACCCCCAATCCGCGTTTCTTCTACTTCGAGTACTGTCCCGGCACCCTCCGGTTCAGTCAACCCCCGGACGTCTTGAGCAGTCTTACGAAACGTCTGGACGGAACGGTTTGCGCGATTTACTCTCCCGGCGACCTTGCGCACTGCGCGCAGAAAATGTTGACTCATGTCCAACCGCACCGGGAGCCTTCCCCTCCCGGCCGTTGGCCCGCGCGTCCCGCGCCAAACCATTAGACAGTTGGGCGACCGGCATCACAAAAGAAACTGCGGACCTCAAGAACCAGTGCCGCGCTACTGGATGCTGAAACCGGCGCTGGTTGACGCTGAGCGGTGGGTGAGGGCATCGGCGACGGTCACCTGCATCGTATATTTGCCGGGGGCGAGCCGATTCAAATCGAACTGTTTGAGGACGAGGAGGCGGTTTTGGGGCGGGCGGAGGGTCAGTTCTTC
>Ga0326727_10010595_pt1 | contig 21886 bp, 19 predicted proteins | sample MB2enrmetagenome_FD_207643 | JGI IMG/M metagenome (GOLD analysis project Ga0326727, IMG submission 207643) | Lab enriched peat soil microbial communities from McLean, Ithaca, NY, United States - MB29MY | ecosystem: Environmental > Terrestrial > Soil > Wetlands > Peat | place: USA: New York...
ACCCGAGTCCTGACGTTGCGGAATTGAGAGAAGCCAGGCAAGTCGCTGCATCGACTTCCGCCACCGAGCCACAATGCTCGCAGACCAGAAACAGGCATTCATGCTGGCAACCCAGATGATCGCAGACCACGAACCCGTTCAGCGCCTCGACCCGATGCAGCAGGCCCTGCTCAACCAGAAAATCGAGCGCTCGATAAACGGTTGGGGGCGCCGCGCCGCCGCGTTCCTTTTGCAGCGCGGCAAGCACCTGGTAGGCCTTGATCACGCCTTGCTGTTGCAACACCAGCTCCAGCACCCGGCGCCGCAACGCGGTGAGCTTGCACCCCCGCAAAGCGCAGTGCTGTTCAGCCTGATCCACGAATAACTGCTTGTCCATGAAGCCCATTCATTAAAAATCGAGTCGCAATGTTACATTATAACACTTGAAGCTTTTCAAAAACGGACATTCCAGCCCTTGACCGCTATACCATAGTGATAAAAAATCAGGCAATCACATACATGTACCCCCTCCACGACCGAGGATGACAATGAAAAAACGAATACTGTGTGCACTTGGGATTCTGATGGCGTTACCCGGCTTTGCCGCCCCGGGAGGGCAGGAACGGCAGCAGGCTTTCAAAAAGATCCTGCAACAGTTCGAACCGATGGGCATCGTGGTTCGCGGCAGGGATCCTTACGATAAATCGGGGTTTATCCAGCGAGCGGATGCCCTGAAGCTCGTGGCAGCGCAACCCTTCCCCCTGTTCACCCCCAACAGCATCGATGCCGGTAGCCGGGCGAAGCCGGAAATCTGGAGTCAGCCGCAAAAATTCGCAACCGCCAGGGATGCCTTTCTGAAGTCGGTCAACGAACTCGACGCAGCCGCGCACAGCGGCGACCTGAACGCCATCAAGCGCAGCTACGACATCGTGGCGCAGAGCTGCAAAACCTGCCATGACAGTTTCCGCGGCCCCAAGATCTGATTCTGAATCAGGACAAACCCCAGACCAACGCGGCCACCACGGCCGCGCTGACAAGCACCCCGGCAACCGCCCACGCCACGGGAGCACACACGGGCGACGGCGCGGCTTCATCCACGTCCTGGCACCCGGAGAGCATCGGGCCAAGCAGATCCTGCTTCCTGAACAACCGGTATGCCACGATGGCGCAGATATGTAGCGCCACCAGGCCCAGAATGACGTTAAACACCGTTTTATGCACATCGGTCAGACGGGACGACCACACATCGCTGATGCAATGCGCCAACGGGCCGTTAAGGAAATAACTGTCTTCATCGGACGCAAACAAGCCGGTCAGCCCCTGAAACGACAATACCGTCAGCAGGGTAACCACCATCCAGCCGCCCAGCGGGTTATGCCCGGGCTGCGATGACGGACCATCTTCCCCCCTCAGGTAGCGGCGCACAGCAGCGGGCCCCCTGACAAATTCGGCGAAACGGGCAGTCTGACTGCCGAAAATCCCCCAGATCACCCGAAACAAAAGCAGTACAATAACGACCTCCCCACACAACACATGGATCCGCAGCCAGTCCCCCCCCTGCTTTCCCGTAAACCACATGCAAGTGAACAGCACAGCCAGCAACCAATGAAACAACCGGATCGGCACGTCCCAGACTACAATTCGCTTTGTCATGCCAGGCTTCCCTTTGGGCTGCGGGCTGGAAAACCGGATTTAATCCAGCCAATTCCAGCCAATTTGTATAGAATTCCAATCCGAACATGAGCCGCTTTAAGACGACACTTCCAGCCACGCTGGCCAGGCTTTGGAACGCCTACCTGGTCAACCAGACCGCCCTCCTCACCTCCATGCTGATCATCGGGGTGATCGGCATCTGGGGCTTGCTGGCGAACTCCGCGCATCAGGAAAATCTTGAATTCCGTTCCCTGCTGCAAAAACAGGTCGCGGCCGGCATAGCAGACCAGGCTCGCGCGGTGGGAAACGTTATTCTCGACTATGCAGCCTGGGACGAATTCAACGACAAAGCCAATCGTCCCCAGCCCGACATGGCCTGGGTGCACGACAACCTCGCCCCTTCGATCTACTCGAATCTGAATATCGATATCGCGCTATTGATCGACCCGGAAGCTAATAAAATATTATATGGCACACAAAATGGCAAACGCATAGAAGACCCAGCAACAGCCTTACCGCTTTCCTCGCGCGAATGGCGCTGGATAGACGAAGCCATGCGCCACCCCCAGGCGAAATCACCGGTGATCGCCCTGGCGGATACGACAACGGAAAATGGCCGGACGACACAGACACTCTACCTCGTTGCCATCCACCCAGTCGAAAAATATGATGGCAGCCTGCCCTCGCAAAACGCCAAACTGCTGCTGTTCGCCCGCAAGGTCGATGAAGGCCTGCTGCGCAGCCTGTCGGACAGCTATCTGATTCTTGACCCGCAGGTACGCTTCACGCAGGAAAACCAGCCTGACCGGATGACTCAGGCCATCAACGGGATAAACGGCACCCCCATCGCCTACCTGACCTGGGCAATCGACCCGCCAGGCGACACGGTCATGGCCCTGCTCGCACCCGGGGCGCTCGCACTGTGCATTCTGCTGCTGATACTGGGCTACCTGCTCGGACATCAGGCTCGCCGCCTCCAGACAGACCGGGAAGAGACCGTCTTACGTCTGCGTCGCCAGGGCCAGGCATTACGCACCCTTGTCGAAAACAGCAACGGTCAGGGCAATACCTTGCTCAATCTGCAAAATCTGTGCAGGCAGATCGCCGTCACGCTGAATGCCGACCGGGTCGGCATCTGGCGCTATGATCCGGACAACGGCACGATGAGCCGCATCGCCGGCGCCGACAACCAGGCCGACGCAGATAGCGAGAGCAGCGAACTACCCGCCGATCCGGACTATCTATGGCACCTGGAGACCTTTCGCTTCCTGGCCATGCCCAATCTGGACGAAACCAGCCATACCCCGGCGTTTATCGACTATGCCAGGCGCACCGGCATACGCAGCCTGCTCGATGCAACCGTGCGCGCGGGCAGCCGGATGCATGGCATTCTCGGTGTCGAATGCCGCAGAGAACGAACCTGGACGCAGGATGAAATCAATTTCGTCTGTTCCGCCGCCGATGCCATGGCGCTGCTCACCGAATCGAATGCCCGGCAGACGGCGGAGGGCGAACTGTCGCACCTGTTCTATTACGACAGAAGCTCCGGCCTGCCCAACAGCCACAAGCTGCGCCTGCACCTCGACACCATCACCTCGGTGCGACATCCACGCGCGGGCGCCTGCGTACTGATGGACGTGGGCAACCTGTCCAACATTATCGAGGCATATGGCCAACAGATCGGCGACCTGCTGATCGCCGGACTCGCGATCCGGCTCGATGCCGAAACCCGCCCGGGGGAAATGGCGGCGCGCATGAGCGAGTCGCGCTTTGCGCTCTGGCTGGAAGGGACGACAGAGGCAGAACTGACATCCCGGCTGAACCATATGCAACAGGCACTGCTCAAGCCATTGCAACTCGAAGGCGAATCCATCTACCCCCGATTCCAGATCGGCGCCAGCCTGTTCCCCGGCGACGGGCACAACGCATCGACCTTGCTCGAACAGGCCGGCTCGGCGATGCAATACGCGCGAAAACTCAGCAAGCAGTCCTGGGTGCGCTTCAATAGCGGATTGAGCAGCGAACGCCGTCAGCACCACCGGCTGCAGATGGAGCTGCGCGACGCCGTGGGCCTGTCTCAGATGTATCTGCTATTTCAGCCCTTCATCGAACTGAGCACAGGCAAGGTGGTGGGCGCCGAAGCATTGTTGCGCTGGACACACCCGGACCAGGGCGACATCCCGCCCGGCGTCTTCATCCCGCTGGCGGAAGAAGACGACGCGTTGATCAACGCACTGGGCGCCTGGGTACTGGATCAGGCCTGCACCCGGATTGCGCGCTGGAGGAACGAGCACGGTTCGTCGCTCTTCATTGCGGTCAACGTATCCGTCAGACAGATGGAAACCGTCGGCTTCCACCATGTGGTCGCGCACACCTTGCAGCGGCACGGCCTGCCGCCGCAGGCCCTCGAGCTTGAAGTCACCGAAAGCGTTGCCCTGTCGGGCACCCCCGAACTGGAAGTCAACCTGAAGGCCCTGCAACGACTCGGGGTACCACTGGCCATCGATGACTTCGGCACCGGCTATGCCTCATTCAGTTATCTGCGGCGGTTTCCGGCGGTTCGTCTGAAAGTCGACCGACAGTTTTTTGATCAGGTCCCGGCCAACCCACAAAGCAGCAACCTGGTGAAAATGATTGTCGCCATGGGTCACGCCATGGGCGCCCAGGTCATTGGAGAAGGCGTCGAAAGCGCAGAGCAGGTCGCATTCCTCAAGCATATCGGTGGAGACTTCGCTCAAGGATTTTATTTCAGCCGTCCCCTGTCGCAATCCGGCATGGAGACCTTTCTCAAGTGCGGCCCCTACTTGGTACCCGACCTGACCGCACGCTTCTGAAGCCACGGGGCGCCCGGCCAGGGCGCCGCCGTTCCGGATCAGTACTTGAACACCTGAACCACGTTGTAAGCCATATCGGCAATCTGAACCTGACGATTGTGCGCCGTCATAAAGAACGGCATCCAGACCCCACCCTGGGGCAGTGACAGCTTGAACAAGGAAATGCCGCCGACAAAACTGAGCGTACGATCTTCGATCCGGAACAGCTTTAACGCCCTGTTGACCAGATCGTTGAGAACCAGGAATTCACCATCGATCGCCAGACTGGTTGGCAGCATGAACTTGCTGCCATCAGGATCGCCTTCTTCCCAATAGCCCTGCTGTCCATAGCACCACAGATCGTTACCATTGCGGTCAAAGACGCAAATCCGGTTATTGTATTGATCGACCACCACGACCCGGTTATTCGCATCCAGCGCGACATCGCACGGCGCGAACGCTGCGGGATGTCGGTCAGAAACCCGGGGATCCCAACGGAAATTCTTGATGAACACGACTTGCCCGGTCTGCAGGATCTGCCATTTGGCTATCCGGTTATTCAGCGAGTCGACGATGAACACCTCGCCGTCAGCGCTGACCGCCATCCCCTGCGGCCCCCGCATGCACCCTTCTCCCTGCCCGTAAATCCCGAAAGGCAGTCCGTAGTTGAGCAGCTTGCCAAGCGGATCCACCTGATACAGGCAAATTTCCCCCGTATTGAAATTACCGACCAGCAGCAACGGCGAGCCAGGGCAAACCTGCCCGGACAGAGCCGTCTTCGGGTGATAAACCGCCATGCCCAGATCGCCCGGAATAAAGCACCCGTCCAGCACACGCCCATCCGCAGGCAGCAACTGTTCTTCTGCGCTCAAGCAGGCCTTGATGCGCCAGTTTCCGGCGTCCAGAATCAGACTGCCGCGCGCCATGACCTCGGTCACGGGATGCCTGTCGATCAACGGACGCATCCAGGTATCGAACCAAAGCGCATAGGGACGCGTCAGATTCTCACTCAACGTCATGAACATGCGTTGCAGCGGGTTGAATTTGATCCAATCGGGCAAGGTCGCATCCAGATCGAACCCTGTATCCGATTCCACCTTGCGCGGCGCCAGCGCCGTAATGGCAGTCAGGCAGTTGAACATCGGATCGGCGTCGTCCCCACCGGGCTGATCGCGGCGTGCGCCCAGCGACGTGATCATCTCGATTGCCGGCTGGGGATGATCCTCATCCAGACCCGTGATACGCAATTTGACGATGCGCGAACACATGGGCTCGCTGACGAAGAAAATATCGGGTGCCTCACCCTGGCAAATGGCATAAGGGCTGTACAGCACCGCGTTCTCGATCGCGTAATACAGCGGATCGGTGACCGACTCGATCGGTTGATCCCCATGATTCCAGCTGGGCCTCATGCCCGACAACGACGCGCGCAGCTTGCCGTTCAGATCGTAAACCGAAATGGTATTGGCCACATGATCCGGCACAAACACATGCTTGCCGATCACATTCACGTCGCGCATGATATTCAGTACCGCCATCCCCGAAGGCGGACCAAAACGATGCGCCACGACCGGCTTGTCGCCCTGCAGGCAATAATCGGCATCGATCTTCGCATCGGAAGCGCATTTCAGCACCTCGTAACTGCCCGTATTCGCCAGATACAGATTCCCGCTGGCATCGGCGCTCAGCCCCTGCGGCCAGTACAGATCGTGCCGGGAACCATCGGGATCGATCACCGTTCGGAATTCATCCACATACTTGCCGTGCTCGTCATACCGGACACAGCGATTGCGCATTTTGTCCGTTTCCGTATGGTAGAACTCGTCGTTGACATGCACGTGGTAACCACCGCCCGGTTTCAGCACCAGCGCGATACCGTTCGGGTCCTGCAGCGGCGAGCCGGCATTGTCGGCCTGGTCGCCAAAAGCAAAAGCAAAGCCGAAACGGCGCGCGGCATACTCCATGACCACCACACGGCCATTCCCCATGTCGGTAATGAACATCAGATTCTTGTCCGGATGCGCACACACATGAAACGGCATGCGAAACTCAAGCGCGCCAGGCCCCTCGCTGTCCGGCGCCGGCGCCTGAAGAATCTGCAAAATGGTGGACAGGGTCTGATCCAGCACCAACACCCGGTTATTCCCGGTATCGCAAATCCAGATGCGCTGCAGCCGGTCCATCGCTACGCCGACCGGAGAGTTGAGCGTAAAATGCTCCGGAACCTCTCCATGAAAACCGGCGGGCTCCCGGGCCGTCTGTCCGTACAGCGTGACATGCTGGAAACAAGTTCGGGTATCCATATTCACCTTTCGATTCGTTCAGGGCTGAGCAATGTGATAGCAGTACGGCATGGCGGCATTGCCAACACCATCGTCATCAAGCTGGTCGCAACGTCATGACACTGACAATAGACCACAGACGATTTCATGGGCAAGCCCAGCTTGGCACAACGGGCACCCCGGAGAATTGACAAGGCACAGGCTCGCCGCCTTCAGAAAACGGGACAGGACGAAAAATTCGCATCATCATGCCGCATTGGCAAGAATGACCGCAGAGGACAGGATCGTGGAAGCATCGAACAGGAAGGACGCGTCCGACCAGTGGACCGTATTGTTGAACATCGGGGCAGAGCAAACGACCCTGACGATAGGCACAGCGGAAAGACCCGTTACCGTCATGCACCTGCCGATCGGCACGCAACGCACATCACGCGAGCACTTCAGGCACCCCGCCCCCACCCCGCTCGAGCTCGAAAATGCCATACAGACCATAGAAGATGCGATTGCCCCGGCCCGGGCGCGCATTCATGCATCCGCCCGGCTTTATTCCGCCGACCCGATCGCTCATCAATTGACCGATGAGGCGCACAGCAGCGATACGCTCATTCCGGTCGTGAGCCTGGAGCAAGTGGAAAGCGCCTTTGACCAGTTGGCGTCAGACATACTGGCGGGCAAGACCACCCGCGCCGCATACGCCGCCGAACTGACGATTCTGCGCGAGTTCATGCATCACATGCGATTCAGCACACTGACGCCACTCACCGTCGACGCGTCAAGCCGCGCCACCGAAACCAATCCGCCGGATCAACCCTGAACCGAACAGGACAAAAGGAAGTCAACGTGTCAAAACCTGAAATTGAAACCACCGCAAGCCGCATCGTTTACCAGAATCGCTGGATGACACTACGCGAAGACGCCATTGTCCGCGCCAACGGCTATAGCGGTATCTACAGCGTGATCGAAAAACCCGATTTTGCCGTTATCGCAGCCATCGAAAACGGCTCGATCCACCTCGTTGAACAATATCGATACCCGGCCCGGGCTCGTTTCTGGGAGTTGCCGCAAGGCGCAAAGGAAGGGCTGGCAATCGATCCTGAGGCGCTGGCCCGAGCGGAGCTGAAAGAAGAAACCGGCCTGACGGCACAATCGATGCAACATGTTGGTCGCCTGCACCTGGCATACGGGTTCTCACCCCAGGTCTACGATGTCTTTCTGGCCACCGGACTCACTCAGGGCGAAAAGCAACTCGACCCGGAAGAAGCCGGACTGATCTCGCGCGCCTTCCGTCTCGAACAGGTCGAAGACATGATACGGCAAGGAGAAATCACCGACGCCACCACCGTGGCGGCGCTGGGTTTATTGCGACTCAAGGGAATGCTCTAGCAGGCGGTCGGACTGGATCAAGCACAGGATCGGGCTGCAGGGCGTCAATCGCCGAAGGCATTGCGCCACCTCGATTCTCGGCCACTACGCCCTGCGTGCAGCTAATGCACCGGGCCGTAACAGGGCGGGAGACAGACCGCCGGCTGCATGGCATCGTCGATCAACTTCTGGTATAGCCGGGTGCGTTTCAGCTCCCGCAGACCCGCATTGAACTCGTCAAGCTGGCGTCTTGCGCCAAGCTTTTTGTTGAAGGCCAGGTAGGTCGGATTTTCAGCCAGCGGGATGGGGGCCACGGCCAGATCGCCCAGCCCCCCCGAATGGATCAGATTGCGTGCGGCCTCATCAATGGCCAGTACAGCATCGACCCGCCCCAGCTCCAGTTTGCCCAGATTCTGAATATCGGAGTTGGAGGCCGACACATGCACCCGCCCTTGCAGGTGCGCCTGATCGAAGGCATCGCCATAACTCCAGCTCGTGATGACGCCGACGGTTTTGCCCTCCAGGTCCTTCAGCGAATGAAACACCAACGGGTGATGTACGTTGTACACCACCACCACACGCTCGATGAATAACGGTTCGCTGAAATCGTACAGAACACTGCGGCGCGAGGTTTTATACAGGCCACCCACCGCAGCGACGCCCTGATCCAGACTGGACAGGGCGCGTTTCCACGGCATGGCCTGAACCAACACACGCGCCCCCATCATTCCGAACACCGTTTCGATGATCGACGGGTACAAGCCACGGGCATTGTTCAACGAGCCGGACATGAAAGGCGGATTGGCATCATCGACATTAACCACAACGATGTCATCCTGGCTCGCACGCACTGGCTGCACCAGCACCATCACCAGGATGGCACACAGGACCCGCAGCAATGTTCGCATCCAGCCCTCCTTACCCTGCCCGGACTCCCCCCCGTCAGAGCTTGAACTGCCTGAAGGTTTTTTGCAGCCCTTCCGCCAGCTCGTTCAACTTCCGGACCTCGGCAGAAGCATGCTGCAAGGTCACATCCGAACTTTGCATCTGATTGGTGATTTTCTCCGCGCTCTGCGCCATCGAGGTGGTTGCGGCCAGTTGCTCGCGCGTGGAAAGGGCGATCTCGTTCATCCGGGACATGACCGCATCCATATTTTCACGGATACGTCCGATTTTTTCCGCCGTATGCTCCGATGCGCCCGCGCCGCCCTGAACGGTTTTCAGCGTGCTCTGCATGTCGATGACGGCCACCCCCATCTCTTTATGGATGCCCTCTATCATTCCGGTAATCTGTACGGTGGCCTGTGCCGTACGCTCGGCCAGCTTGCGAACTTCATCGGCGACGACCGCAAAGCCCCGCCCTTGTTCCCCCGCGCGCGCAGCTTCGATCGCCGCATTGAGCGCCAGCAGATTGGTCTGGTCGGCAATATCCTTGATCACGCGGATGATGCCGCTGATTTCCTGAGAGCGTTCACTCAGGCTATCGAGCAAGGTGGCCAGGCCGCCGACCTCCTGCGCGGATCGTTCGACCTCTTCGGCCACCTCTTTAACGATTTTCTCCGAGTCGCACGACAGTGCCCCCGTATCTTTCACCAGGGTGTCCGCATCGCTCGAATGATCGGCTATATGTGAAATACTGACGGTAATCTCTTCGACTGACGCTGCATTTTCAGAAGTCAATTCGGAAAGCTGCTTTGAATCGTCAGCCACATTCCCCAGCAGCGTTGCGATTTTCTCGACACCCGATGTCAGCCGCTCGGCCTCGCTGCGCACCTCCAGGAACATCTTGTGCAGGGTATCCATAAAGCGGTTGAATGCCTGGGCTGTCCGGGCAATTTCATCCTGGCCGGAAATATCGATCTTGCGCGTCAGATCGCCCTCTCCCTGGGCGATATCCTCCATCGCATCGTAAATCTTGCGCAGCCCGGACAACATATGGCTGATCTGCAAACCCGCGAGCGGCAAGATCACCGCCATCAACACAAAAAAGGTAATGACGGCACGCCATAGCAACCCGCTCAACGGCGCCAGCGCGGTTGCCTTATCCACGACGACCGCCAGCACCAGGCCGGTACCCGCCACTTCTTTCGCATACACATATTTCTCCACGCCATCAATCACGGCCTCTTTCAATTGACCGCGGGAAGTCAGATCGGCCAAAGCCATGGGCGCGAACTCGCCGGAAATATCGCTGGCGGGTTTGGTCACCCGATCCGCATCCTTGTGCACCAGTACCGTTCCATCCTTGCCGATCAGCAAGGCATAGCCGTCCCCTGGAAGATTGACACTCAGGATGCTTTTGACGATATCGTCGAGCAGCACATCGGTCCCGAATACGCCGAGGAATACGCCGTTCTTATGCACCGGCGCCACGAACGAAATCACCAGTTTATGCGTCGACATGTCGACGTAGGGGGGCGTCATCACCGTTCCGGAAGCATTGACGTTGTCCTGGTACCAGGGTCGCTTGGTCGGATCATATCCCGACGGAAGGCTCATCTCGTGATCCGTCAGCATACGGTGGTCCGCCATCCCGATATACGCCGCCTGAAACAGGCCGGACTTGGCGGTCTGAACCAATGCGGGGGAAATTTCGCCGCCGCTTGCGAGGTTATCCGCCCCCGCCGATGTGATTGAAGTGCGGATGGAAATCCATGACTGGATCAGACGTATCGAATCATCGACCGTCCCCGAGATCTCGGTATTCAGCGCCTGCCCCACCATCTGGTTGCGCATCTGCAGATAACTGCCGACCGTCAGGGACAGGGCGATGATCGCCGCCAGCATGATCATGAAAAAAATCAGCCTGGCTCTGAGTGTTTTACCCATCACAAACTCCCCCCTTTGGCGGACAGCCAACACAATGAAATATTATGTTTTTCAAGGATAGTTTCGACAGGATTAAAAATACAGGCCGCAGCTGAAATACGATTCACACCTGAAGAGCTGCCTGGGCAGGGCGTACGCCGTGATTGGCTACCGGACGGGCGAAATGAGTCTTCGGCACGGATCGTGGAAGGCATGATGGACAAACGGACCTGCGGACAACAGCAATCAACAAGCGAATCGCGTCTGATGAGCCGCACCCCATTGAATTCCCGCTTAACCCGCTGCGCTCGCTGCTTGCTTCATGGCTGCGGCACCGGAAATCACGACCGCGTTATCGATGATTTTTTCGTACAAGGCCTTGGCATCCTGCTTCTCGATAATCCCACTCGCATACGCCAGGCAAACCGAAAAAATGGAGACGGCAATGTAATGCGTCGCACCGTCGAGACTTTGCAACACCATGGCGTTCTCGGCAGCGGAGGAAGCCCCACCCATTGAAACCGGCGCCGAAGCGGCCACAGAACGAACATTAAAAGCCCCGTTGAGACTACCGGTGGTCGAAAGCGTTTTTTCGGCCTCGGCAGGCGAGGCGCACAGCACCGCCTGTCCGTCGCTACGCATCAGCTGGAACGACACATTATCAGAAGGATTCGTCAGAATCAGCTTACCCAGCACCCTGCACCGCCCTTGTTGCTGTTCAGCCGCGCTGCATCGACCCGTATCCTGATCCGTGACCTGACCAATATTGAACGACCCCTTTTCTCCCTGCCGGTAGGTCGGGTCATGTGCCGAGTAGGGTGACTCCAGAATACTGCAGCCAGAAAATCCGACCGTCAGCAACAGACCGCCCGCCACCAGCAACACCAACCGGCAAGACAAGCGCAAGCCCATGAGAACTCCAGCGGAAAATTCGTCGACCCTGGAAAATTGACACAAACCACCCCTCGCGAAACCTGTTCCTTCGGCGCATGGACAATCGGCCGACAAGGCCAGCAAGGGTTGTGATCACCGCAAACACCCCCGCAACGCCGCCCGCCGTCCCCGACTCAGGCAGGCAGCCCGGACGCATGCGCCAGACAGACGCGGTTGCGCCCCTGTTGCTTCGCCTGATAAAGCGCGGCATCGGCCCGGCCCAGCAGTGGATCCATGGCATCACCGCAGTCCGCGCACAGCGCCACCCCCTGGCTCAGCGTCACACGGATGGGCTGACCTTCGTGCCAGACATTCAGGGCGGCAACCGCCTCGCGGATCCTTTCGGCGGCGTGCAAGGCCCCCTCCAGCCCGGTGTCTTCCAGGACAACCAGAAACTCTTCTCCGCCATAGCGCCCCACCTTGTCGATGCCACGCAAGGTTTCGCCAATCGCACCGGCAACGGCCCGCAACACCGCATCGCCGCCCAGATGCCCACAGGCATCATTAACGTGCTTGAAATGGTCCACGTCAGCCATGATCACCGCCACATTGCGCGCCCCGCCCGCCCCTGCAGTCAGCCTGACCTGCAACTGGTCCAGAATGGCGCCCCGGTTCAACAGCCCGGTCAGGGCATCATGCGTGGAGCGTTCTTTCAGGTCGCGTTGCGTCTCAATCAGTTGCTGATTGAGTTCGAAGATCTGCTGGTACAGACGGCTCTTCTCGATCAGAACCGACAACTGCGCGGCAATTTGCAGGAAAATATCCTGATGAACATCGCGATAGGTGTTTTTTTCGCGGCTTGAAAAAAACAGAAAACCGACAGGTTTGCCCTCGGCGACCAGCGGACAAGTCAGATTGGAGCGAATGCCTTCGGCAACGATCATCCGGGTCGACACCGAATCCGGATTGGCATCCAGATAGGATTCGAGGTCGTTCAGAATGCGCGGCTGGCCCGTCGTCAAAATGGAGGCAAGGCTACTACCCGCCATTCGGGAAGAAAACCCGCGCGCGATCAGTTTTTCCCCGGGATACGCGGATTTCGACCACTGCGCCATCAGTGTCTCGCCATCATGACTGAGCAAGGCATAACCGATGCGGTCATAGGGGATCAGCGCAGAAAACGCGTTATAGACACGTTCCAGGACATTGTCGGTAAACAGCCCGCCGCCCATCTCCGCCGCCACTTCCTGCAACTTGTGAAACTGGGCAAACCGCTGATCAAGCCACGTTGCCAACAACGTCAATTCTTGCCCTAAAATATCGAACGGTCCTTCGGCGCACTGTCCCACAGGAAACTGAACGGAAAATTTGCCGCGACGCATGGTCCGAACCGCCTTGCAGTACGCCTGCAAACGGTCTTGATCTTTGCTGAAAGACTCCATCCGACATCTGCCAATCCATAGAAAGATCAGCAATTTAACACACTACAAACGACCGCACCCTGATAACATCCGCCGCCAGACAAATATGGCCAGAAGAATAAGAAAAACTTAATAAAATTATCCATAATGACCAGATGATCATTCGATAAGCGTGTCACATGGACTACATGTCGAATCCTACGATTCTACTGGTCGATGACAGCAGAACATGCCGACAGACCACGTCGATGCTGCTGGAGCAGATGGGCCTGAAATGTCTGACGGCCGCCTCGGGGCGCGAGGCCCTGGAGATTTGCCGCAATGCCTTCCCCGACCTGATCCTGATGGACGTTTCCATGCCGGAAATGGATGGACTGGAAGCCACACGCCGCCTGCGTGAAATGCTGGGCGACACCTGGGTACCGATCATCTTTCTGACGGGGATGCAAGAAACCCAGGATATCATCAGCGGACTGAAGGCCGGCGGAGACGACTACCTTGGCAAGCCGGTCCACGCCGAATTACTGAAAGCCAAAGTCAGGGTATTTTTGCGCATTTTGCAGATGCAAAAACAGATCGCCCAGGATACCGCGCGACTGGCACAGTATTACCAGGACAACGAATTCGAACAGGCGCTCGCGCTCGAACTGATTCAGCGACTGACGAGCAGCTCGTTCTCCGATCAGCCCCATGTCTGGCACCAGCTCAGCCCGGCGGCCAATTTCAGCGGGGACTTCATCTGTCGCAACATTTCGCCGTCCGGGATCGAGCACTTCCTGCTGGCGGATTGTACGGGACACGGACTGACAGCGGCCATCAGCGCACTGCCCGTGATTGACGGCTTCTATGAACTGGTGCGCCGCTACCCCTCGACCGAACTCCTCGCCAGCGGGATCAACAAAAAACTGCACACCCTGCTACCCACCGGCCGATTCATCGCCTCGGCGTTGTGCTCGGTCGATTATTCCGCGCACACCCTTTCTGTCTGGAACGGCGGCATTCCCTGTGTCACGCTGTTTACCCGCGACGGTGAAATCAAGGAAACGTTTCCATCACGCCACCCCCCGCTCGGCATTCTGGACACCGCCAGCTTCGACGCCAGCCAGACGCGCCGCAACTGGCAGTCCGGAGACATCCTGGTGATCAGTTCGGACGGCATTACCGAAGCGTGCAACGATCAGGGCCAGCAATTCGGCAATGAAGGCATCCGGACAGCCGTCAAAGCCGGATGGCCCGACCGGATCGGCGCACACATCCTGGAAAGTCTGGACCAGCATCTGAAAGGTCATCGGGCCAAGGACGACGTGTCCTTACTGGTCATCCGGCTCGGTTAATCAATGGGCGCTTTCCGCCGATCCGCTTTTGGGCGCACCGCGTCCCGAGCGGCGGATAAACAGCAACAACGGCATGACCAGCAATGACAGCAACATCATCACGCGAAAATCGTCGATATAGCCGATAATACTGGCCTGGCGCGTCACTTCCATATTCAGCAAGCCTCGCCCCGCATCCGAGAAAGGGCTCATCATGGCAGGCAGCTCCTGCAACAAGGGATTGCCCATCGACACATGCCCAGCCAGCACTTCATGCACGCGCGAGGTATCGTTCGACAGCATCATCTGCACAATCGAGATCCCGACGCTGCTGCCGATATTGCGCAACAGGCTATAGACGGGCGTCCCCTCATTGCGCAAGTGCGGCGCCAGCGTGGCGAAGGTCACAATGCTCAGCGGCACAAAGGTAAACCCCATGCCGAGCCCCTGGACAAAGCCGGAGACCACGATGGTCGTGCTATCCATATCCAGCGTGATTCCGCTCATCTGGTACAGGGACAGTGCGGTCAGAGCAAACCCCACCGCCATGATGGCGCGTGGATCGATCCGCTGCGCGAGCCTGCCGACCACCATCATCGCCAGCATGGTGCCTATCCCCCGCGGCGCCATGATCTCACCGGTAAACACGACGGGGTAGTTCAATAGCGTCTGTAACAGCGTCGGCAACAATGCCATGGTCGCGTACAGAATCATGCCGACCACAAACGCGAACAGACAGCCGGTTACAAAATTACGGTCGCGCAGCAGCGCGCGGTCGAGAAATGATGCCTCGGCCGATGACCAGGTATGAATCACGAAATAGGCAAAGGCCATGAAACAGGCAATCGACTCGATCCAGATTTCTCTGGAGCTGAACCAGTCGAGCTGCTCACCCCGATCGAGAAACAATTGCAGCAGACCGACCGCCAGGCAAAGCGTTGTCAGCCCGAACAGATCCAGCTTGTCCGAAGGCGCCTTGCTTTCGGGCAGGTACCTTGCAATACCATAAAAAGCCATGACCCCGACCGGCAAGTTGATATAGAACACCCAGCGCCAGCTCGCGTTATCGGTCAACCAGCCACCCAGCACGGGCCCCAGAATCGGCCCGACCATGATGCCGGCCCCCCAGATGGCCATCGCCTGGCCGATTTTCTCTTTGGGGTTGATATCCAGCAGCACCGCCTGCGATAACGGCACCAGCGCCGCGCCAAACACCCCCTGCAACAGGCGTGCGGCGACAATCTGCCACAGCGAATCGGCCATACCGCATAACGCCGATGCCACCGTGAATCCGACAACCGAAACCAGAAAAACCTTGCGGCGCCCCCACTGGGAGCATAGCCAGCCGGTCAGCAAGGTCGCAATCGCCGCTGCGACGATATAGGACGTCAGCACCCAGCTGATCTGGTCTTGCGAACTTTGCAGACTACCTTGCATATGCGGCAGCGCCACATTGGCAATCGTCGTGTCGATCGCCTGCATGATGGTCGCCAGCATGATCGACACCGTAATCATGGCGCGATGGGGAACAAAAGCGTTGGAAGCACTCATCGGTGACACAATTTCCCGAGATTGACATGGACCTTGCGCAGCAAGTCGCGCAACTGCCGGGATTCCTCTTCGTTCAGACCGGCCTGTGCCTGGACCTGCAGCGCATCGCCAAGCGCGATGGCCGCCTCCAGAGCCTGAAATGCAGGGGGTAGCAGCTCGATTTCATTCACGCGCCGGTCGGTTGCGCACGGCATGCGACACAACCAGCCGGCCGCCGCCATACGATCGCACAGCGTGGCCACCCCCATCGGGGTCAGGTCCAGACGTTCGGCCAGTTCAGCCTGAGACAGCGGCTTCTCCCCCTGGCACGAAGCCAGAACCCCCAGCAAACGGCATTGCGCCAGCGACAGGCCGATCTGCTGCCGTGCCTGCTGGTCGAACACCCGCCCGTATAAACGCCCCGTGTCGCTGACGAGGAACCCGAAGCGTTCGGAAAAATCGATTTTCATAATGATGCAAATAATATACTAGCTTACTATTCGCCTGCAATGCTTCGCGATTGCACGCCACACGCTACCCCCTATCCAGGGCAACGCAGGTGCCGTCGCCGAATGCTCCCCCCCTAGACCACCAAACCGATAAGACACGAAGCCGAATTGGCCACCAGGGACACGACCATGGCATGCCCAGGCGACAACCGGGCCATCCAGGCGATCAGCAAGCCTTCGACCCCCACCACCAGCGCCTCAAGCACCAGCAGACACGCCCAGAATGGATAGTGGCCATAGGCCCATATCGCTGCCGACCACAGCTGCGGATGGGTCACCGCCGTGGCCACCATCGAAGCCAGTCCTGCGTGCAACGCGCCCCGGCAGGGCCAGCGCATCCGGCGCACCATCCCCCAGGCGACCGGCCCCTCGATCGCCGCCGACAGCAGCATCGCCTGCCATTCGGTCATTTTTCACCTCGCTCCAGGCCCGGACAGTTCAAACATTTGGCTATGCTTATATTATTGACTACAGGAGATCAACATGCCCCGTCGCTTTACCCTGGCCGGCCTGATCCTGCTACTGGGCACGGCCACCCTGCACGCCGACATTTTGCCCGAACCAGACCAAGGGCCGCGCATGGCGACCGTGTGCGGGCTTGCGTTCTCATTTCAAACCATTGTCGTTACCATGCCGCCCGGATATCAAAAATCGCACGACGTCGTCATCCTCAGCGGCTGCGAAGACGGAACGGCCAATTGCGCGCTGGCTCGACGCAAAAACCTCATCGGCATGCAGGTCCTGAGCGTGGACGGACACTATCTGCAACCGGTCCCCGGCGAAATCCAGATGATTCTTGACGCCTTTGCGGACAAGCACGCCAACGGACCGGTCATGCTGGAGTTGTATTCGCGCGAGACCGACAACAACACGTCGCTCACCCTGCCTTTTGTTCGCCATTGACCCACAAGGTCTGGCAGCAGACCGGGCACCACCGTCCGTTCTCGCCCATGGATTGACAATTTGTCACCAAATGACAATAATTTAATTTATGACATCATCAGACACCCGGCTTCTTCTGCGTGAGGCCAGCAAAATCGTCGACGCGCTGGGCAAAACCCTCGCCCCGTTCGTCGAGGTCGTACTACACGACCTGACGCAGCCCGAACACGGCATCGTCGCCATCGCCAACAACCTGTCGGGACGCGAGGTCGGCGATCCCACCACCGAAATCGGCATGGCGCGCATTGCCGATTCCGATTACCCGGAAGTACTGCTGAACTATCCCAACCGTTTCCCGGACGGGCGGCCAGCCAAAAGCACCTCGATCGGTCTCAAAAACAATAATGGACGGTTTGTGGCGGCCATCTGCCTGAACATGGACATCTCGACGCTCAATGCGGCAGCGGCCAGCCTGAGTCAATTGACGCAGATCGCCCCGCTCGCCGTCAGCGAATCGCTGGCGCCGCCCCGGCTGGAAGCGCTTCAGTCACGCATCGAAAAATTCGCGGCGGCCAACAATACCACCCCACGCGGCCTGAGCGCCGCACAAAGACGCAAGCTGGTCCATCACCTCGACGAAGCCGGACTGATGGAACTGAAAAACGCCCAGGCCGTCGTCGCCGAAATGCTCGGCGTCGCACGGTCAACGGTCTACACCTACTTACCGAAGGGAATACAGCATGAACCAGACAGCGATCACCTTTGACGACGTCGTGCGCGCTCATGAGCGCATCGCGGGCATTGCCCACCACACCCCTGTCATGACCTCGCGCACTGCGGACGCCCAGACCGGGGCATCCCTGTTTTTCAAGTGCGAAAACCTGCAACGCATGGGTGCTTTCAAGTTTCGCGGCGCCTACAACGCAATCGCCCAGTTCACCCCCGAGCAACGCGCCCGGGGCGTCGTCGCCTACTCGTCGGGCAATCACGCGCAGGGTATCGCGCTCGCAGCCCGGATCGAAGGCATTCAGGCCGTCATCGTCATGCCGGCCGACGCACCCGCCATCAAAGTGGCCGCAACGCGTGGCTATGGCGCCGAAGTCGTACTGTACGATCGTTACACGGAAGATCGCGAAGCCATCGGCAAACAGCTTGCGGAGCAACGCGGCCTGACCTTGATTCCGCCTTACGACCACCCTCACGTCATGGCGGGCCAGGGCACGGCGGCAAAAGAACTCTTCGAAGAAACAGGTCCGCTGGATATACTGCTCGTCCCGCTGGGCGGCGGCGGCTTGCTGTCGGGATGCGCGACCGCCGCCCGGGCAATGAGCCCCGCATGCAAGGTCATCGGTGTCGAGCCCGAGGCGGGCAATGACGGTCAGCAGAGTTTCCGCACCGGCAAGATCGTCCATATCGACACCCCGAACACCCTCGCCGACGGCGCGCAGACCCAGCACCTCGGCCAATACACCTTCCCGGTGATCCAGCACACGGTCGATGACATCCTGACAGCAAGCGACGCCGAACTGGTCGAAACCATGAAGTTCTTCGCCAGCCGCATGAAACTTGTCGTCGAACCCACTGGCTGCCTCGCCGCCGCCGTCGCCTTCAGCGGACAGCTCGACCTGAAAGGCAAACGGGTCGGCGTCATCCTCTCGGGCGGCAACGTCGATCTGCTCCGTTTCGCCTCACTGATCCAGGATGCGTCCCGATGACTGACATCACACTGGTCAACGCACAGGGATTACCGCCCCCTGCCGGCCATTACAGCCACGCCGCCTGCCTGGGCGAACTCGTCTTCGTGTCTGGCCTGCTGCCGGTCACGCCATCGGGCCAGCTGCTGGCGGGAGAACCCTTTGAGAGACAGGCGAAACAGGTACTGGAAAATTTACGTACAGTGCTTGAAAGCTGCGGCGCATCGACAGACAGCCTGGCGCAAGTGCGGGTTTATCTGAGCGATATCGAAAACTGGCCTGAGTTCAACCGGATCTATGCCGACTGGATCGGTCCGCACCGTCCGGCGCGTTGCGTCGTACCGGTGCAAGTCCTGCACTATGCAGCGGGACTGGAAATCGAAGCGGTTGCAGGGCGGTCCGACTAAGCAAAAAGCCGTTCACTTCAGAAAGTGAACGGCTTTTCGATGCATTCGCAATGCGAACGCAAACCCGGCAGGTCGCCGCAGGCATTGCGCCAGACGGTGCCAACCTCTGTTTTACAAGCGATACTGCCCCACCAGCTTCGAAACCCGTCCGGCCATCTGATCCATCCGGACCGCCTGCTCGGACGAAGCCTGAGCCGCGGCGCTCGACTCTTCCGCCATCTGCGCAATACGCTCGACCTGCTGAGCGATATTCACGCTGGCCGTCCCCTGCTGCTCGATGGCAACACTGATCTCGCTGACCAGCGTTGCCGCCTGCGTGGTCGAAGCACCGATACTGCGGATGGCCTGATCGGCCTCATCCGCCCGCGACACCCCGTTGCTGACCAGTTGTTCGGCCATCTGCATCTGGTTGGTCGCATGCCGGGAACGTTCGCGCATGGTCTCGATGGTCGAAGCGATTTCCCGTGTGGACTTCGTGGTCCGTTCGGCCAGTTTGCGTACTTCATCGGCAACCACGGCGAATCCCCGTCCGGCTTCGCCGGCCCGTGCGGCTTCAATGGCGGCGTTGAGCGCCAGCAGATTGGTCTGATCGGCAATGTCACTGATCATCTGCACAACCGCTTCGACCTGGGCGCTATCCCCCTCCAGCTCGCGAATACTGCCGGCCGCTTCGGACACAGAATGTGAAATCTCGCGAATATCCGCAATGGTCTGCTCAATCGTCTCGGAGCCGGCGCGCGCCAGATTACCCGACTCGTTGGCCTGGTTCAGCGTGTCTTTCGAACGTTGCGTGACATGCCCGATGCTGACCGTCATCTGCTCGATCGTCGCCGCCATGGTCGACGACGATTCGCTTTGCGCGGCGGCGGCCGCCGAAACCTGCGTCGAGGTCTGGGCCAGCTGCTGGGCAGCGCTCGTCACCTCGTTCGCCCCGCCCATGATGGAGCGCATATTGTTCTGCAGACGTTCCAGCAAATGATTGAATGCCGTAGCGGCAATCCCCACTTCGTCCATATGCAGCACTTCAACGCGGGACGTCAGGTCGAGCGACTGATCCACATGTTCCATCGTGTTCTGCATACGCTTCAGGCTCTGGTGGATCACCTTGTACATGCGGATGCCGAGCAGCAACATGACCACGGTCGCAATGGCCAGCACCGCGATAATGATGTCACGCGCCTGCTCATAGGCCGTCTGATTGCGCGCCGACAAGGTATCGCCCAGCTGCAGATTGAAAGCCATATGCGCGTCGATCGCATGCAACAAGGCATCGCCCGACGTGCCCACCTGCGTGAAAGCCGCCACGGAAGCCGCGGCGTTTCCGGAACGCAGTGCGTCCAGATATTGCTTGCGCACCGTGCGATAGTCCTGCATCGCGGCTTTATCCGCAGCCGTCAGCTGATGATCGGCATTGGCGACTTCGGCCTCTTTATCGGCGCCCATCGCCTTGATGTCATCATCGCCATACACAGAATCGGTAAATTCGTATTGATGCATCTGATCATCGAACTGCTTGTCGGTCGCCGCCAGCATCTGGTCGTATTCCTGCGCATGGGCCGGACCGGCAAGCGCGTCGCGCAACAGCTGAATACGCATCACCCCGACCGTATTGCGCAGTCCAACCATGTCCTTGAGACTGGGGACCATGTTCTGCTGGACATAGTTAAAGCGGAACTGCGATTGCCCGAGCTGCCACAAACCGCCCAGACCGACCATCCATAGCACAATGAAGGAAAGCGCCAGCTGCGCCATGATGCGTTTAGAAATTGTCATGCTTGACACCAACCTGAAATTAAAGATTACCCAGCCGTGGCAGATAAACGGGCGCGTAGTTCACGTAATGATAATATTCGAATCTGAAATATCAAAGTTAAATTGGGTCGGCATCTTGACACGTGTAACAAATACCCACAATGAGTAGCAATAAATATTAATATTTAGTTTGTCATCGCGTGATCCACAACACACGCCATACGCCAACCTGAAATAATTAAATACTTAATATGCATGAAGCATTCGTTTGCTCTGCCATATAATCACTCTCTTCAGCAAACAGCCCTCAACCGGCACCCGCCCACGGCGTGCCCGCACTCCACGATGCCCATTCCCCTTCCGTTTCATACTTTATTTCTGATTGCCCTCGCCGGCCTGTATGCCGGTACACAAAACGCACTGGCCGGAGGCGGTTCGTTCATCACCTTTCCGTCGCTTTTGCTGGCCGGGCTCAATCCGCTGGCGGCCAATATGAGCTCGACCATCGCCTTGTTCCCCAGCCAGATGACCTCCGCCTTCGTCGGACGGCGCCTGGTCAGCGGCATCGGACCGGTCAAATTCCGCAGCCTGTTCCTGACCAGCATCAT
>Ga0326727_10010596_pt1 | contig 21885 bp, 21 predicted proteins | sample MB2enrmetagenome_FD_207643 | JGI IMG/M metagenome (GOLD analysis project Ga0326727, IMG submission 207643) | Lab enriched peat soil microbial communities from McLean, Ithaca, NY, United States - MB29MY | ecosystem: Environmental > Terrestrial > Soil > Wetlands > Peat | place: USA: New York...
AGGAGTCGGAGACAGTAAAGTATGCCATTTCCATCACCCCCGCTGGAATCGCTCTTGTAACTCAGGGCCTTGACCTCAAAGAAGAGATCGGCACGCTCACCCGTGATCAGATCCTCTCCGGCGCATGGAGGACCGCAAATCTGCGCAGGTACGATGTCAAAAAACTGCCAAAGACTGTGTACCCGGGCAAGTCCCACCCGTACCAGCGGCTCATCGATGAGATGCGCATGATTCTTCTCGAAATGGGCTTTACCGAGATGCACGGGGAGATCGTCCAGAGCGCCTTCTGGAACTTCGATGCTCTCTTCCAGCCGCAGGATCACCCGGCCCGGGAGATGCAGGACACGTTCTACCTCAAAGAGGAAGTGTCTCTTCCTGACGGCTGGGGGTGCCTCCGCGACATGCACGAGCACGGTGGGAACACCTCGTCCACCGGTTGGGGCGGGAAGTGGAACCCGAAAAAAGCCCAGCAGTGCGTGCTGCGCACCCACACGACCAGCCTCTCGATCCAGTACCTCGCCGCCCACCCGAAACCGCCGGTCAAGGCCTTCTGCATCGGGAGAGTGTACCGCCGCGAGGCGATCGACCCCACCCATACCCCAGAGTTCGAGCAGCTCGAAGGGATCGTGATGGACAAGGAAGTCACCTTCCGCCACCTGCTCGGTTTCTTGAAAGAGTTCTACCAGCGGATGGGTTTTTCCGATGTCCGGTTCCGGCCCGGGTTCTTCCCGTACACGGAGCCCTCGGTCGAGCCCGAGATCTGGGTCGACGGCCTTGGCTGGGTGGAGATGGGCGGGGCAGGGGTCTTCCGGCAGGAGGTCACCGACCCGTGGGGTGTGAAATGCCCGGTGCTCGCGTGGGGCCTCGGCGTAAGCCGGGTGGCCATGCTCCGGCTCGGCCTCAAAGATCTTCGCCAGTTATACCAGAGCGACCTTGAATGGATCAGAAACAGCCCGGTCCATGCCCCTGGCGCAGCGGGGAGGAAGGCGTAACATGGCAATCATCAGCCTTTCCTATAAGTATCTCGAACGGCTCACCGGCACCGACCGGGAAACGATCTTAAACCGCCTCCCGATGATCGGCTCCGAGATTGAACGCCTGGAGGAGGATCATGCGGACGTTGAGTTCTTCCCCAACCGCCCCGATCTCTTCTCGGTTGAAGGCGCTGCCCGTGCGATGCGGGGATTTCTCGGGATCGAGACCGGCCTGCCGCAGTATCCGGTCAGGCCCTCCGGGATATGCTTCACCATCGATGCGAAACTGGAGACTATCCGGCCCTGCCTTGCCTCTGCGGTCATCTGTAACGTTGCCTTCGATGACGAGTCCATCCTCTCAGTCATGGCCCTGCAGGAAGCCCTGCACTGGGCGGTTGGGAGGGGCAGAAGCAAGGTCGCCATCGGCATCCACGACCTTGATACGGTCACTGCCCCGTTCCATTATGTGGCTTCCCCCCGGATGAGGACATTTGTCCCGCTCGATTTCACGAAAGAGCTCACCCTCGATGAGATCCTCGAACAGCACCCGAAGGGCCGGGACTATGCAAAGATCGTCAGGGACTTCCCACTCTTCCCCCTGATCGTTGATGACGAGGATCATGTCTGCTCGTTCCCGCCGATCATCAACGGCGAACGGACCCGGGTGACAACCGCGACAAAAAACATCCTCCTCGACGTGACCGGTACCGACCAGCGTGCGGTCAATGTTGCGGCAAACATCATTTGTACCGCTCTGGCCGAGGCGGGTGCGACCATCGAGAGCGTGGAGATCAATGGCGCTTCCTTCCCCGATCTTGCTCCCGCAGTGCGCACGGTCAGCGTCCGGGAATGTTCCGATCTTATCGGGGTCGATCTGACCGCGCAGCAGATGGCAGAACTGCTGGAAAAGATGAGGTTTGGCGCAGAACCGATCGGTGGGGATCGGGTCCGGGTGCAGGTGCCCTGCTACCGTGCGGACATCATGCATGACTGGGACCTCTTCGAGGATGTGGCGATCGCCTACGGCTACGAGAACTTTGCCGTCGAGGTACCACCCACGTTCTCCATCGGAAAGGAGCACCCGGCCAACCGGATCGCCGGCCAAGCCCGGGCGATCCTTGCCGGCCTCGGGTACCTGGAGATGATGCCCTTTACGCTTACGAACGAACGGGTGCTCTGCGACCGGATGCAGCGCCCCGGCGTCCCTGCCACACTCCACCTCATGCACCCGATCAGCGAGGAATACACCGTAGTCAGGACCGATATTGTGCCGCTTCTCCTGGAGATGCTGCAGGTCAACCGCCACCGGGAACTCCCGCAACGGCTCTTTGCCACCGGGGATGTGATCGCCGATCTCCGCACCACCCAGCGCCTTGCGTTCGTCAGCACCCATGCCGGCGCCGACTTTTCGGAAGCCTATGCCCATGCAGACGCGGTGCTCCGCGAGCTTAGGATCCCGTACAGCGCAGAAGTGTCGGACGATGCAGCCTTCATCGAGGGGCGGCGGGCGGATCTCATGGTCGGCGGGAAAAAAGCAGGGGTTTTTGGCGAGATCCATCCCGCCGTGCTCACCGCATTCGAGCTGGAGCAGCCGGTGGCGGCATTCGAGCTCGATCTCAGAGCCGTACCGGGATACCCTTCCCCGTAAGGTACTCTTTTACCTCGCGGACGCTCATCTCGCCATAATGGAAGACGCTTGCCGCAAGGCAGGCATCCGCTTTTCCTCTGGTAAACCCATCGTAGAAATGTTCGAGCGTCCCGACCCCTCCGCTTGCGATCACCGGGATGTTTGCCGCTTCCGAGATCGCCCGGGTGACAGCGATGTCAAAGCCGTTCTTGGTGCCGTCGGTCTCCATGCTGGTTAAGAGGATCTCGCCGGCACCCCGGTCCTCGGCCTCCTTTGCCCAGCGCACCGCATCGATTCCGGTCGGCTTGCTCCCGCCATAGATGACCACCTCGTACCAGCAGGTGCGACCGTCGCAGAGCCGGACCGGCACGGCCTCCGGGTTCGGGGTGAAGTTCCGGCGGACATCCATCGCGACAACGATGCACTGGGTTCCGAATGACTCTGCTCCCCGGGTGATCAGCGTGGGATCGTGCACGGCGCTCGTGTTCAGGCTCACCTTGTCCGCGCCGGCCCTGAGGATCTGCTGGATATCGTCGAGTGTCCGCAGGCCGCCCCCGACCGTGAGCGGCAGAAAGAGCTGGTCTGCCGCCCGCTGGATCAGTTCGATGATGATGCCCCGTTTCTCCTTTGAGGCGGTGATATCGAGGAAGACAACCTCGTCTGCCCCCTGCTCGTTGTAACGCCCGGCCAGTTCCACCGGGTCGCCGGCATCCCGGAGCCCAAGGAAGTTCGTCCCTTTTACCACCCGGCCGTCCTTTAAATCAAGGCAGGGGATGATCCGTCGCGTGAGCACCATATCATTTCTCCGGTTTCTTTCCCAAGCCCTATCTACCTATCTGACCGCCATTTCCCGCGGGGAAGTTTATGTGCCATCATCACGTTATGTACAGGGTACGTGATTGGGCGGTCCCTGCTGCAAGACAGGGTACCGCACAGGTGTTTTCATGAGTACCGGAAAACTGAAGATCGACTGGGCAGCACAGTACATGCCCGTGCTAGCCTCGATAAAAAAGCAGTTCGAGAAGGAGAAGCCTTTTGCGGGCATGACGATCGGCATGGCCCTCCATGTCGAGGCCAAGACCGCAAACCTTGTCCAGACACTCGCTGCGGGAGGTGCAAAGGTCTACATCACCGGCTGCAACCCGCTCTCGACGCAGGATGACGTTGCTGCGGCGTTAAACGAGATAAAGAACGTGCACTGCTACGCAAAGCGCGGGTGCACGGTCGAGGAGTATTACGTAGCAATCGAGCAGGTACTTGATGCCGCACCATCCATCACCATTGACGACGGGATGGACCTCATCCACTACCTGCACACCAAGCGCCGCGAGCTCTTAAAGAAGGTGATCGGTGGCTGCGAGGAGACCACGACCGGTATCCACCGGCTCCGGGCAATGGCATCCGAGAAGAAGCTCGAGTTCCCCGTGGTCGCAGTCAACGATACGCCGATGAAACGGTTCTTTGACAACGTGCACGGGACCGGGGAGAGTACCCTCTCCTCGATCATGATCACGACCAACACCCTTGTCGCCGGAAAATACTTTGTTGTCGCCGGCTACGGTTACTGCGGCCGGGGCCTTGCGCAGAAAGCCCACGGCCTGGGCGCAAAAGTCGTAGTCACCGAGGTCGACCCCCGCCGGGCGCTTGAGGCGCACATGGACGGGTACCACGTCATGACCATGGAGCAGGCAGCAGAGATCGGCGACATCTTTGTCACGACCACCGGTAACACCAGTGTGATCGGCAGGAACCACTTCGGGAAACTAAAAACCGGTGCGATCCTTGCAAACGCCGGCCACTTCAACGTCGAGATCGACATTGCGTGGCTGGCAAAACAAGCTGACTCAACGGTCGAGCGCGACGGCATTGTGACCTATTTCCTCAAGGGAAAACCGGTCCACGTGCTCGCCGAGGGCCGGCTCGTGAACCTCGCCACCCCCAAGGGCATGGGCCACCCGATCGAGGTCATGGACCTCAGTTTCGCCCTTCAGGCGCTCTGCGCCCGGTATATCGCGGAGCATGGCGATTCCCTCAAAGGCGGAGTCTACGAAGTGCCTCAGGAGATCGATGAGATGGTCGCCCGGCTCAAACTTGCATCGCTTGGCCTTTCGATCGATGAGCTCTCCGCAGCCCAGAAGAAGTACCAGTGCAGCTGGGATATCGGGACGTAAAACCCAATCCGCCCGAACCTTTTTTCGTTCTGCCGCGTCAGAATTCTCTCTCTTCTTTCTCCAAGGGATTTCCTGCCGCTTCACCTCCGGCGCCGGAATGGCACCCGAGCTTCCATTGTTCGCGGATTACGATCAGTGCCCCTGCTGCAAAGAGGGGCACGGCAAGCCAGAACTGGCTGCCGAGGGGATCGGAAAAGATAAAAAGCGAGGCAATGCAGCCGATGAATGGCGCTGCCGCGTAAATCGCTCCTGCCCGTTCCGCCCCCATATCCCGCAGGGCCACGATAAACAGGATAAGGCCAAACCCAAAGGAGAAGAACCCGGTGAGGAGGGCGAGGACGATCAGGTCTGCACCCGGGAGAGGTTCCCCGAGCAGGATCACGAGTACCGCGGCTATGCTCCCGCCAAAGATCACCTTGTACAAGCCGATCAGCTCCGGGGGGTAGGCCGTGATATGCGCCATGCAGTTGTTGTCTATGCCCCAGAAAAACCCTGACAGGATGATACCCAGCGCCCCCAGGGAAATGCCGATGGCGCTCTCGCCGTTCCAGCCAAGAAGGATGCTCCCGGCAAAGATGAAGATAAGGGCAATCCCCGTCATTTTGTCGGCCGGTTCATGGAAGACCCGGAACGCGAGCAGGACGGTTGCGACGATCTCGAAATTGAGAAGAAGCGCAGCGGTTGCCGCCGGGGTGATGGTGAGGGCAAAGCACTGGGTGACGGGGGCAATAAATCCTCCAACGATCACTGTTCCGGCAAGGAGGTACGGCTCCCTCCTGCTGGTACGGGGTTGCCCGGTAGTAAAACGGGGGCCGCTCACCAGCCGCCAGCAGAGAACACCGGCACCCGACCCGAGCGCAAGGAGAGCAATGAGGACCAGGGGTGCCATATTGTCGACCAGAATCTTCAGCAGCGGTGTTGCCGTCCCGAAGAGTATGGTTGCACCAGCGATTGCCATGACCGGTTTTGGCAGTTTGTGAACGGGGAAACAGTCCATGGATATCAGGATCTCAGGGAAACATATGCGGGGATGCGGCCCGGGTTTTGACATATATGGGATGACTCAGGTCTTTCAAACTTTCCCGTGCTGCATAGATATATTCCTGCGCAATCCCGCAGTACGTGCCGAAATGCTTCCGGGCAAAGGCGCGTATCGTGTCGTACTCCCTCCCGGTCAGGGCCGTATCCTGCGGGAGTGCCGGAAGGTAGTGCGCCCGCATGATCCGCCGGATCCAGACATCGACCGGAAATGCCTCGAACTTCTGGAAGGCAAAGAGCAGGACACAGTCCGCTGCCTTGGGGCCGATACCGGGGAACTTCATAAGTTCGCGGCGTGCTTCCCCGTACGGCAGTGCAGCGATGGTCTCTTCCCACCCTTTTCGTGCGGTCACCTCGCACGCCGTTTTGAACACATAGGGCATGCGGTACCCGAGCCGGCACTCCACAAGAGAGGATACATCTCCGGTGCAGGAGATCCGTGAGGGATCGGGAAATGAAAAGAATGTCGTTCCTTCCGCGTCGATCCCATCCCCGAACTGCCGTGCAATGGCTGTTATCCGGCGTCGGATCGTGGGAATATTGGAATTGGTGGAACAGATATACGAACAGAGGCACTCCCAGGGAGGCTGCCGCACGAGGCGCAGGCCCCGGCACCGTTGGATCGCATTGTGGATGAACGGGTCGCGATCAATCGATTCAAGGATTGCGGGGAGGTCGAGATCGAGGGAGAAATAGTGACGGATAAAGGGCGCATCGGCTCCCGTAAAAGAGAGCGCTGAACCTTTCTGCCGGCACCGGATCACCCGGTCGCCTACTATGCCGCACCAGCTGTCATCCGGCGTACGGTTCCAGCGGAAGACCTGCCCGCACCCGAGCGTCTGGTCGAGAGAGAAAGGCTGGTCGTGGCCAAGCGTGATCCGCGGCATGGGGAAATGTCCTTGCCATATATCTGCCTTTTACCTTTTTAGAGTATAGCGGGGAATGACGTTTGCGGGCCGGATCAAGGTGCCGGGTGTGCGGTCTCATTTTCGCGGTGGACGGATAGTCTTTTAATATATCGGCTAACAGTTCTTTTCATGGAATTAACAGAAACCCTCAAGGCCTTTATCGAGGAAGGCGCGGACTGGGAGCGCAAGCAGACCACGCTCGCCGGAGTCTCCATCATACGGCTTCCTGCTACAAAAAACCGCCCTGCATCCCTTGCGATCGATATCAACCCGCTCGGGGAGAACGGGCTGCCGATGAAGAAGAAGGGAATCATGATCATGAACGCTGCGGAACTTGCTGCGTTCCGGGCGGTGTTCAACAATGAAAAGGCAGACAGCCTTGTAAAGGCTCTTGAGGAAGTCCTTCCCGAACGCAAGTCGGCAGGAAAAACCAAAAAGGCGGATGTCGTCCAGTTATAACCCAGGAAATAACGAGGTTCAGACAAACCCGTCGGAGTGATGCGTATTAAAGTAACCTATATCCTCCCTCTTTTTCTCCTCGTTCTGGTACTTGCCGGTGCCGGGTGCCTCGGAAACAAGGCTATACCGGTTAACAAGACTGCACCACCTTCTCTCCTTGTCGACTACCACCGGACGGGGGGTACAACAGGTTCGAACGATCGCCTGGTAATCTTCGACAACGGGGTTGCGGCGATTTCCGGGGGATCTGCCAACACCGAGATATTGTTAAACGACACTGAGCTTACGTTCATTTCTACGCTGTTCAACGAATCAGACTTCTCACAGCTCCAGGCCAGTTACCCGGCCCATCAACAGAGCCCGGAGCTTATGACCTATACGGTGACGTATCTGGGTAAAACGGTGACCGCCCAGGAGACTGATATCCCCCCGTCGCTTGAGACAATCATCGGGGCACTGGATAGTATTCTTAAGAGCGCTGGCCCGCAGAAATCCGCATATCCTACTCTCGGGATCGCACATTAGGTCCTGCCAGAGCAGGGAGCGGGCCATCTTTGGAATGATTCCTGTCCCTCCGGCCACGTTTGCTGGTCAGAAGGGAAGGGGTACCCTCTGGTTTGATCCGGCATCAGGGGAGGATCACCCCCTTTGTTAAATCACCATTGTACTGTCATGGAGCGCGCGACGGTCTGCCGGCCGCAGAGCATGTGGTACAGTAAAGACCGCGAATCCTTGCCAGCTAAGTAATACATAATAGCGAAGTTTTGCCGTGAAAAAGGATGGGGATTATTTGTTCTCGTACATGCACGACTGCACATCGTGGCCGAGCTTGCCGATCGCATCGGCCCGGCAGCGCTGGCAGTGCCGCATCTGTTTGACATATTTCGAACAGGCATCCTGCATCTTCCGTTTCATTTCGGGGGTCGGCGGGGCGATATCGGCGAACTTGTACTGGGCGATCAAGGGGATGAGGTTGAAAGTATAAACACCCATCTCCCCGACCTTCTTTGCGATATCCACGATATGATCCTCGTTAATGCCCGGGATATAGACCGTATTGACCTTCACGATCATGTGCCGGGCCACGGCCATCTCGATACCCTTGAGCTGCTGGGAGAGGAGCAGCTTCGCCGCCTCGATGCCCGTGTACCTCTTTCCCTTATAATCCACGAACTGGTAGATCTTCGCCCCGATCTCCGGGTCGATCGCGTTGAGCGTGACCGTGATATTACCCACATCATACTTCTGGAGCAGGTCGATCTTGTCCGGCAGGAGCAGGCCGTTGGTGCTGATGCACTTGATGACCCCGGGGTACTGCTCGTGCAGCCTTTTGAGCGTCTCGAACGTCTCCTCGTTTGCGAGCGGGTCCCCGGGGCCGGCGATTCCTATGACCTTGATATAGTCGTATTTATCGACAACTTTTTTTACCATGTCCATGGCCTCATCAGGGTTGAGGATCCGGGTCGTGACCCCCGGCCGGCTCTCGTTGACGCAGTCGAAGTCCCGGATACAGTAGTTGCACTGGATATTGCACTTGGGGGCTACAGGAATGTGACAGCGCCCGAAGGCATGGCACGCTTTCTCGGAAAAACAGGGGTGCTCCTGAATCTTCCGCATCTGGGCAGGATCCCACTGGACTTTTTTCCCCGCGACCTCTGCTGTCTTTATTTCGTCGAACATAGGCAGTATGTTTACATGCGTTTTCCATCTATAAATAAAGTTCAATAGGGGTAGTTTTTCCTCGTGTTTACCTTTTGCCGGGGAGAAGATTGCAACCCTGTGGCAAATGCGATCTCATTTGAGGGGCTTCTCTTTATCTCAGGGGGCCCCGAGTGAGAATACCCAGGAAAAATCGGGGTTGACGATATAGACCGGAAACGTACCGAAGAGTGTCTTTCGATCGACCTGGTAGATTTGTGCTTCGAGCAGGAGTTCGGCGGCCCTGCAGAGGGTGGACACCCCGGGAGCAGCCGCAGGCCGGCCGCTGTCCCCGGTAATCTCGATCTGGTGAAAGAGGCACTCAGTCTTGTCACGGGAGAACCGTGTGAGCAGATCGCGGCTGGTGATGCCGTGGATATAGCGCATAATGAAGTAGAGGGTGACGATGACCACACCGATAGCAAGGAAAAAGTGGCCGAGTTCCCGGAACGCCGAGACCGAGAGGACATTGTTGAAGGTCATGCCCGGGAGAAGGATAATGGTCGAGACAATCCCGATGAGGGCAAGCGCCGCACCCAGAAGGAAAAGTAACGAGACCACGGATTCAGGGATCTTCTTGTTGATAAGGTGTTCCTTCATGCCAGAGACCTCGGAAAAGAACTCTATGGTGTAGGGCTCCAGTCTCCAGACAAGGAAATAGAAGAGGATAATGGCAGCCGACTGGAAGAGGATGATCCAGGTGTGGGACGGAGTGAGCATACCGGTCAATGCCATCTCGAGCGCAAGGATAATGTCAATAGCAAAGATGAGGGCAAACCCGTAAAAGAGCGGGCGGCAGTTGATAAAAAATGCATTGAGAAAGACGCGGGTGAACCGTTTTGTGCTCACGATGATGCCGGTCTCGCGGAGCCCGGCGAGGTACCGGGAAATATCTGTCTGTGGCAGGGGTGACTGCCGCAGGTTGTGGGGAATGAGGAGGGTGATAAAATAGATCATGAACAGGAAGAAACTGGCGGAAATAAAGAGCAGGGGATACATGGGGTTGTCGAAGAAAAAAAAGATATTGACGAGGATTGCCACGCCAAGGATGATGAGGGTGACCCTGCCCGGGGTGCCCGATGCGTACAGGCGCCGGTGCCGCTCCCGCTCCTTGTGGATCTCTGCCCAGAGCGTCTTGTGCAGGGCTGAAATGGTCCCTGAAATTTTTGCGGGATCTTTTTGTTTCATGGCAGTCTTCGAAGTGGCCGGATCGGGTGATAATTCCCAGCACGGTTCTTACCTACCTATCTGAGAAGCAAGGGTATATTGTTTACCGGCGAATTCTAGATATGAGTATCATGAAGAAATCAGAGAAACTCAAAGGCAAGGAGAAGGTGGCTGCGCGAAAGGAGCAGTATAAACTGGTTGGAATCGTCGCGGCGATCATCGTGCTTGTCATTGCCGTTATCGCCATCTACTTCGTATTCGTTGTGCCGCCCGTGGTGGTGGCGGCCGGGGATACCATCAATGTCACGTATACCGGCACGTTCGATAACGGGACGGTCTTTGATACCAATGTCGGCAAGTCCCCGCTGACCTTTACCGTCGGGGCGGGAAAGATGATCCCCGGGTTTGATGCAGCGGTAAGGGGGATGAAGGTAAACGAGGAAAAGAATGTGACGATTCCTGCTGATCAGGCGTATGTCTATAACCCGGCGCTTGTACAGATTGTCCCCAAGAGTTTGTTCCAGACAAACCAGACCATTTATCCCGGTGAAAAAGCCTATTTCCAAAGCTCTGCAGGAAGTATAATCTCTGTCGTTGTGCTCAATGTTACCGACGCGGGAGTAGCCGTGGATGCAAACAGCCCGCTTGTTGGCCAGAACCTCACCTTTGATATCAAGATAGATTCCATCCAGAAAGCAGGAACGGGGAGCCGTGCCACGACCACGGCAACTTCCTGAAACCTTTTTTTATATTCTTCCCAGCAACCGGGCCGGATTTTTTCCGGAATTCCCGGCTCAAGACCCGGACTTTTCCGGGCGGTTCTCCCGGTGCATGACGGTATCCCTGTCGTCCGTGTCCTGGAGGGGGATACCGGAAGACCGTGACAGGATTTATTCCGGTTCCCCGGGCACGCACTGATAAGCCTGCAACCCTTTATCCTGCCGCCCCCATATTCTGACTCATGCCATCGCAGGAGCATATCCATATCTTCACCGCCGGCGAAAACCTTCCCGCCGCCCACACCGCATCGTTCCGGGACGTTCCCGGCATCACCCGGACGTATGTCTTTACCGACAGTATCGTCTTTCACAAACACGCGGATCCCGGAATTGAGAAGGCGCGGCAGGCGATCAGGAACGCGATCTCTGCGGCAAAGAATACGTCGACTGCCCTTGGCATCCCGTTCCACGATGAGGTGATCTTCCCTCCTGCCTATGATTCCGTCCGCGATGCACTCACCCGGATCCACCTCGAGCACCCCGGGGCATGCTACACCTTCGATCTTGCGGGCGGGTCACCGGCGCTCTGCATGGCACTCTTTGCCCTTGCCCCGTGGGTTGGCAGCGGGGTCCGGGCGGCATTCGATGAAAATGTCCTGCGGCCCGTCCCGCTCCCGGACCAGTCCTCCAGCTCAATGCTCGAAAACCCCAACTACCAGACAATCCTTGCGCTGCTGGTAAAACATGGCAAAAACGAGAAGAAAACAACAGCCCCGGTTCCTGTGTCGCGGCAGTACCTCTACCAGCAGCTCTGGCCGCTCTACGTGATGGTGCGGGCACGAAAAGATCCGCCGGCCGCGACCTATAAGAAAGGGAGGAAGGTCGCAGACGAACTCTCCCAGTCAACGTTTTCCTGGTTCATGACCGCGCTTGAGGATGCCGGCCTTGCAGAAGCGGTCAGTCCGGGAGGGAACCGGAAGGAGAAGTTCTACCGGATCACGGAAAAGGGGGAGATGGCATTCCGGTTTGGCTCCGACCCGGCCACCAGCACGCTGGTCAAGACCGCGCTGGAAACGCTCTAGAAAATCGTGGAGTGGTCGGAAAAGATCCGGCAAAAAAGTTTTTGCCCGAAAAAGAGGTGTGAATTAACCACCCGGTTACCGGGTAATTACCCGGATACCGGATATACAACTAACTCACGCAATTTTTCACCGTCGTGAGTTTTCGGGCAGTTCCGGTTTTTGCAAATAAAATCCGGATCGCCCGGGCCGGCAAAAATTTTCGCAGCGAAAAAAATGCCGGCATTTTTCTTTTTCGCACCAGAAAAGTATACCAGTGGCAGGTTTTCCCGGGCGCTTTGTCCGGCCCCAATGGGCCTATAAAACCGGGGCAGTCATGGGAAATTTAACGATGCCCAACGCGCAAAACGCCTCGTCGGGTTTTGCGCTACGCACTTACCGGGATCCTAAATCCTGAATCCTCGAACAATGCCCTTGCCCAGCGAGGGCCCGATGAGGCGTCCGAGCGACTCCGAGCGAAAGCGAGGAGGGGATGAAATCGCAAAGAGAGCGAGATTCGATTCTGATGTCAGTGATGATCTTCCTGCAAACCTGCCAGAAAAGAGATGGGCCCGGCCGGATTCGAACCGGCGACCTCCGCCGTGTAAGGGCGACGTCATACCGCTAGACCACGAGCCCGATAACCTACTAATGTCAGACTGGAATGTATTAAAATTGTCGCCGAAGTCTGCTAACAAAAGCGTTGTCAATCTGTCCAGCTTGGAGCTGACCTTCGCCCGCACTGAACTGGAGAGTTGCACAACCGCGCGGACGCAAAACATCGCCCTGAAATCCGTGTATTGGATTGAGAAATCGTCGGAGATCCTCTGGGAGAATACACACTCCTATTAGAGAGGGAGCTCGCGGAGATATTGGGGCAAATGTGGTCAATCGAAAAATTGCGAGAATGGCGCTCCCGTTGGTGTGAGTAGACTGCCCTATTCCTCACCCTGTGATTGTCCGAACATAAAGAGAGCCATTTCAACATGATACAGATCCCAAGTACCTGATGCAATAATCCCTTGGGATGGTGGCGGAATTTTATGTGAGTTTAGTTTCGAGGTGATTAATCGAAGCATTAAGCTTGCTTTTACAAAAAATGCTGCAGCATTATTCTCACTCCATGGCAATTCTGGGTTTTTTCGACCTTTTCGATTAGGAGGGATTGAAAACTGAATTCTTTCTGATAATTGTGTGGCAGCATCAGGAAATATCGCGGCATATTTTTTTTCCAATATGTTAAGTGCATGGGCTATCCGAGAGTCATAAATTGTCCACAACATCGGGTTACTAAAATAGTAAACTTTGGAGGATGTCGCAATTCTTTCTCCATGGATCTTATTGAGATCAATATGATCTGATTCGCCAAGAGATTGCAGGTATTGGACTGTAGAAAAAATATCTGCTGCAAACCGTTTATCGACAATAGTACCGATCCCGCCCCAGCCTGCAATGGCTGTACATAACCCCTGCCGAAATTCTTCGGCACCGCTTCCGGATGCCTCAAATGCCTGATTAACCAAGAAATGAAATGCTTGGCGATATGCGATCCCTTCTTCAAATCTGCGTTTTCCCGGAGGCCATTCGTATGATTGAATTAAACCCTGCCATCCTTTACCATTAAAGGTCTGTATTTCATTTACGGCACTCACAATCCAATTGATATAATGATCCATATCAAGAGAATGAGTCGTGATGCATTCTGGGATTCTAACTGGCAGTTGTGAAGGATGCGAGGTTGGATGTTCTTTGGAAGATTTAACCTTCACTAAAAGGTGAGGGTACTTTCTCCATATTCCATAATTGCCGGAATAGTTATCTTTCGCACTTTGGAACTTATTCCATAGATTTTGGGGCCAGTCTATGGGACTTGTGTATTCTAGAATAAACTTTAGTACCGCATAGTTAATCCCATATATTGTAATGCAACTTTTGGGTGATCGGAATGCATTTTTGTTTTTTTCTGCAAATGATCCGATTTTTAATAGTTTGATTGATTCGCATTCACATCCGAATCTCACCCATAGGTCGTAGAGAATATCCTGATTTGACATAATTAATTCTGCACCTATTTTTGCTTCCGGTTAATTGAATTATCTCCAAGCAGGGTATATACCCTCGGCCCGATTAGTTGAGGGTCTGTGTAGTGCCGTCCGCATTCATAACTTAGATCTGATCGTTTTATAGTCAACATTAATGGGTTACGATAATATCAGTCCTGATAAGTCCCGTTCGCGCAACAGAACCTGATCCTAATGGATATCTACCTACGATGATAAAATTTTATTAAATATAATATGGGAGCAAATTTATGCAAAAACACAAAGTATATTTTTTTTCATTATCGAAGCCATTGAAAATGGCGATTTAAAAGAGCCTTTCACAAGTTGAGATTTTAAGAAATGTTGCCCAACTCTTGCTGAAGGAACTGGTGAGGATAGTCTCCCTTGTGGTTACTCCTCTGTGTTATACAAAAGCCATAACATCATCAAAATGAAAAACGCACATATCATGTATCAGGATTGGGATTCGTATCTGTTATTGAACATGTACCAGCATGTTCTTGAGGATTATGACGAGAATCCAAGTCCGGAGGAGCTATCGCAGGAAGATGCTGGTGACGATGAAAAAGACGATCATGTGATTCCTCACTCGCCATCAACCGATAGAAAGAAATGCCCCAAATGTGGGGATTCCTATACCGGGAACCCGGTGTTCTGTAAAAAGTGCGGGGCGCGGCTTGTCACCGTGTGTTATCCGCAAACCACTATTAATGTCACTAGTCAGGCCGTTCAAGACCGGGCAAAACAATATTTCAAACAGGGTAATGATTTTGCCGATTGCGGAAAGTGTGTAGAAGCACTTGCCTCGTATGACGAGGCAATTGCCATTAGACCAGACTATGCCGATGTGTGGAACAACCGTGGAGCCGTGTTACTTCAACTCGGTCGGCATTCGGAGGCACTCGCCTCATATGACAAATCAATTGCCATCAACCCCGACAACGCTGGATTGTGGGGCTTACGCGGAGGCATGTTAAATGCACTCGGACGCAATGAGGAAGCCATCATCTCTTTAGACAAATCTCTTTCCATTGACCCAAATGATTCCGAAATGTGGTTCTGGCGCGGAAACACGCTACTTAACTTAGGACAGGATGCGGAAGCGGTTCTCTCGTATGACCGGGTGTTATCTGCCGATCCTACAAATGCCGCCGCATGGGCTAAACGAGGACTGGCACTAATTGAACTCGGTAAGTTTTCGGAAGCTATTAGCTCTATTGATAATTCTCTTGCTATTGACCCAAATAACTCCGAGCCGTGGTTCTGGCGCGGAAACGCATTAGCTTTTTTGAATCGATTTTGGGATGCTGTCACCTCTTATGAGAAATCTCTCGCAATCAACCCAGATGACGCAGGAGTGTGGGGGTGCCGTGGGAAGTCATTTGCAGAACTTAAACGACATGCCGATGCAGTCGATTCATTTGACAAGGCCCTCTCAATCAAACCAGATTATGCGATGGCGTGGTCTGAGCGTGGAGCTGCACTTATAAATGATAACCGGTTAAAAGAAGCAGTTGCCTCTTACGATAAGGCGATTGCCATCGAGCCGAATGACGCCATCGCATGGAGTGGTCGCGGACTTGCATTACTCAAACTTGGACAGTTTGCCGAAGGTATCGACTCGTGTGACAAGGCACTGGCTATCAATCCGAATGACGCAGATGCAAAACGGATTCGTGAAATACTAAATTGATCATGCGAATCTTGATTTGAAACAGTTTTATCGTGGTTCTTGTGGGCACGAGTACCCCCAGCCCCGCTCTCCGTATACCAATTCCACTCGATCTTCTTGACGTAGCGCTAGCATTTTATCTCATCCGGTGATCAAATACCCCGCCAGAAGGGTGAAACGTTGTTCAACACACCCTGTCTCTCTTGTAAAAATTCTCCGTTAGAAACTGCTTGTAAAAAGACCAATCGATTGAATTTACATCCTATGACAGAGAATGTGATGTTCTTATTTGTATCTGTGAAACAAAAATGAAAATTTATTCCTTCCTGAGCTTGATGTCGATGCCGTACTTTTCGGCATTCTTGTCGGCAATTGCCTGGATCGCTGCGATCTCGGCGTCCTGCCTCTTGGGCTTGAAGAGGTGGCGGAACCGCTTCTGGGTCTTGAGGTACTCCTCGACGGGTTTCCTGATCACCTTCTTTGCCTTGGTCACCTTCCCGTCCACCATCTCGTAGTTCACCCAGAGGCCGGTCTCGATGGCCAGTTTTGCGATCGCAATCGTCTGCTCCCCTTCAAATCCCCAGCCGGTGCAGCAGGGCACATGGATCTGGACATAGGTCGGGCCAACGGTGTTGAGCGCCTTTTCCACTTTCTGGATCAGGTCGTTGGGGTATGCAACTGATGCGGTCGCGACATACGGCGCACCGTGGGCCGCAAGGATCCGGGGCATGTCCTTTTTCGGGCGTTTATTCCCGAAGGACTGCGAGCCGGCAGGGCTCGTCGTCGTGCTCGCATCATACGGGGTGGCCCCGGACCGCTGGATACCGGTGTTCATGTAGGCCTCGTTGTCGTAGCAGATGTAGGTGATGTCGTGGCCGCGTTCGAACGCGCCGCTGATGCAGAGCATCCCGATATCGAAGGTCGCCCCGTCGCCGGCTATCACGATGACCTTCTCTTTCCTGCCCTGCTTCTTGAGCGATGACTCGATACCCGAGGCTACAGCCGAAGCGTTCTCGAAGAGCGAGTGGATCCACGGGACTTTCCACGCGGTCTCTGGATACGGGGTGGAGAAGACCTCCATACAGCCGGTCGATGATACCACGATCGAATTCGGGCCGGCCGCCTTGAGCATGAGCCGTGCCGCAAGCGCCGCCCCGCATCCCCCGCAGGCCCGGTGCCCGCAGTCAAAGAGTTCGCAGGTCTTGTCTGCCATAATCAGAGCACCTCCCTGCGCAGGCCGATAAACTGGTCGCCCTTGCCCGTCTCAGCCAGCGCGACAACCTCGCGGATATCCTTTTTCCGGACGTCCCTGCCACCAAGGCCGATGATGTAGTCGTAGACCGGGATGCCGGAGCCGTAGAGGGCGTCCTTTACCTCCAATGCGACGGCACCCTTCGCGCCAAGCGAGATGTTCTTGTCCAGCACCGCGACCCGCTTTGCCCCTTTGAGGGCGTTTGCAACATCCTCGGTCGGGAAGGGACGGAAGACCCGAATCTTGAGGAGCCCGACCTTCTTTCCTTCAGCCCGCATCTCATCGATGGTGTCCTTGACGGTACCGCAGATCGAACCCATGGCAACGATCACGCTCTCTGCATCCTCAAGCTGGTACCCCTCGACCAGTGTGCTGTAGTCCCGGCCAAACAGCTTCCCGAACTCGACCCCGGCTGCCCGGATTGCGGCCGCTGCATCCTTGAGCGCCTTGTCGGACTCGTACCGGAACTCGAGGTAATACTCGGGCGTTGCATACATCCCGAAACTGATCGGGTCAGCAGCATCGAGCCTTTCTGCGGGCGCGAACTTCGGGAGGTACCGGTCCGCATCTTCCTGCGAGAGCATGTCCACCGGTTCATAGGTGTGGGAGAGGATGAACCCGTCGAAACAGACCATCGCCGGGAGCATGACCGCGGGGTTCTCTGCTACCTTGTAGGCGATGTAGTGGAGGTCGGTTGCCTCCTGGTTGTCCTCGGCATAGAACTGGAGCCAGCCGGCGTCCCGCAGGGCAATAGAGTCCTGCTGGTCGTTCCAGATGGAGAGGGGCGCCCCGAGTGCACGGTTGGCAATCGTCATGACAATCGGCAGGCGCATACCGGCCACGTTAAAGCAGACCTCGAACATCAGGGCGAGACCCTGCGAAGTCGTCGCGGAATAGGCCCGTGACCCTGCGGCGCTTGCCCCGAGGCAGGCGGAGAGGGCGGAGAACTCGCTTTCAACGGTGAGATAGTCCGCGTCGAGTTTCCCGTTTGCCACCATGTCCGCGAGCGCCTCGACGATGTGGGTCTGGGGGGTGATCGGGTACGCAGAGACGACCTGCGGGCGGCAGAGCCGGACCGCCTCGGCAACAGCCATCGAGCCTTCGGTAATTTCGAGCATCTACTTCTCCTCCTGTTTCATTTCGATCACATCTTTCGGGCATTCCTGTGCACACATGCCGCAGCCCTTGCAGTAGGCATAATCGGGATCAAAGAAGCCTTCTGCATCTTCGGTGATGCAGCCTTCGGGGCAGATGATCTGGCAGGTCCCGCACTTGGAGCATTTCCCGTGGTCGAAGACGGGCTTGAAGACCCTCCACGAACCGGTCTTGTTGTCCCTCGCTTTTCCGGGCCGGGCCCGGCAGCCGATTGCAAGCGCCATTATGCAGCCGCCCCCTTCACATGTTCGAATGCCTGGCGTGCCGCCTCGATATTCTTCTCGGCCAGCTCCTTGGGGAACCGGTGGTTGAGTGCGTTCTTGAGCGCATCGAACTTGATCTCACCGGTTGCGGCAGCAAATGCTCCCATGAGGGAAGTGTTGGTGATGGGAAGGCCAATCACCTTGAGCGCGATAGATGTAGCATCGATGGTGATCAGCCGGACTCCTTCAGGCACCTTGTAATCCGGTGCCTTCTCGGTATTGACGATTACGATCCCGCCCTTCTTTACTCCTGAAAAAACATTCACGTCCTTGATGAGCGTGCTGTCCTGGACAATGATATAATCCGGTTCGTAGACCTGGCTCCGGAGCCGGATCTTCCGGTCATCAAACCGCACAAATGCCTGGACCGGGGCGCCGCGGCGTTCGACACCAAACGCCGGGAACGCCTGTGAAAAAACGCCCCCTTCAAATGCGGCAACCGCAATCAGTTCCGCAGCGGTGACCGATCCCTGGCCCCCTCTGCCGTGGATACGTAGTTCTCTCAATTGAAATCCCCAAGTAATCTTACATGATAAATCAATATAAATCTAGAGATCCACACCGAGCCCGAGGATCTCCTGTGCTCCGGAAAAAACATCGCGGGCAATGGCTGCAAGTCCGCGGGAAGCGCACCATTCATCGTAAACGGCCACATCCATGCCCAGAAGCGATTCAACATCAGGGGCGATCAGTGGCGCAAGGGAGCCGGCAAGCGCGACCCGCGCACGGGAGTTCAGCAGGAGGAGCGCGGCGCACTCCATAGCCGAGAACATAGCCACCGTTCGTATGCGGAGGGAATTGTCATCAGGCATGGCATAATCCACCCCGGCATGCTGGAAGGCCTCGTTTGCGGTGCACACCCCCGCGTCAACCTTGCGGATGGCGTCGACATCGAGGGCACCGTGCCGGGTTCCTGGCGCAAAGATGCAGGCATCAAAGGCCCCGACCAGTCTACCCGCAGTGACAAGGAGGGTGACCGTGTTGGAACTTGCGTCGGAGACTACGACGTCATCCCCGAGGTCATGGCAGACTGTGTACGCGATCCCGATCTTCTCGGGGCTGGACTGGTGGGAATAGACCTTGAACCGTGAATCGGTCGGGGAACCCCGGTGCAGGCCAGGGATCACAACTGTAGGTATGCCGCTCTTTTTGATTTCGTCAAAGACCTTGGTACCCCCGCCGATATGCTTGCCCGCCCCTTCTCGGCTGACAACGCCCCGGTTTTTTATCTTTTTTATATCGCTGATCTTTGAAAAATTGTCGCCCATCGAATAGCAGAGTGCGATCCCTTCGATCTCATCGGGAGGGCAGAGGCGGGAGAGGTCTGCAACGATAAACCCTGTAGCCTCCTCGCGCGTCAGCTTGAACTGACCCGTATCAGATGCAAACCGCATGGCGGTCGTACCGTGGTCAATCCCGATGAACATAGCAGTAATCCTATAGCATGGGTTACATAATAGGTATTGATGTTCGATGTCGTAACGGGTGGTGCCGGTTTCATCGGCTCACATCTGGTTGATACGCTCGTTGCCGAGGGCAACGAGGTTGTGGTTATTGACTCGCTCTGTGCCGGTCGGAGGGATACCATTGCCCGGCATATTGACTCGTGCGCTATCCGGTTCGTGCAGGCCGATCTGCTCAGTGACGGGTGGCAGGATGCAATAAAAGGTGCTGACCGGCTCTTTCATCTTGCAGCAGACCCGGATGTCCGCCAGAGCGCGGCAAATCCTGAACCGACACTGCAGAACAATATCATGGCGACATACCGTATCCTGGAAGCGATGCGCCACGGTAACATTCCCGAGATTGTGTTCACCTCGACATCAACGGTTTATGGCGATGCCAGAGTTATCCCTACCCCGGAGGATTATGCCCCGCTCCTGCCGATTTCGGTCTACGGGGCGAGCAAACTTGCCTGCGAGGCGCTGATCTCCGCGTACTGCTATTCCTTTGGCATGAAGTCATGGATATACCGTTTCGCAAATATCGTGGGTGAGCGCAGCGGTCATGGTGTTATTACGGATTTCATCCGGAAGCTCAAAGATAACCCGGCAGAGCTCGATATTCTGGGGGACGGAAAGCAGGTCAAATCCTATCTCGACGTACACGAATGCGTTGCCGCCATGCTCTTTGCCCTCAGGGCAAGGGAGGCGGTCAACATTTTCAATATCGGCTCCGAGGACTGGATTGATGTACGGAGCATAGCGGAGATCGTGGCGGAGGAGATGCACCTGCCTGAGGTAAAATTCCGGTTCACCGGTGGCGAGCGCGGCTGGGTGGGCGATGTGCCAAAGATGCAGTTATCCCTTGAACGGATCAAAAGCCGGCGCTGGAAGCCCCAGCTGGGGTCCCGGGAGAGTGTCCGGCTTGCTGCCCGCGATCTTGTCAGGTCCGGATAAGGGGATTTTTATGAAGTGTATCCTTATTCTCGGGGATGGCATGGCAGACGAGCCGATCTCTCAGCTGGGAGGAAAGACCCCTCTCGGGGATGCTCGGACCCCGAACATGGACAGGATGGTGCGGGACGGCGCATGCGGTATGCTGCAGACGATTCCTGAAGGTTTCGAGCCGGGAAGCGATATTGCCAATATGTCCATCCTTGGGTACGCACCGGAAAAGTACTATACCGGCCGGGGCCCTCTCGAAGCGATAAGCATGGGGATCGACCTTGCCCCTACAGATATTGCATACCGGTGCAATCTCGTGAACGTAAGGGATGAAATCATGGCAGATTTTTCCGCTGGCCATATCACGAGTGCCGAAGGCGCAGCGCTTTTTGCCTCGCTTGCCCCTCATGTGCCCGCGGTAACCATAAAGGCCGGCGTCAGTTACCGCAACCTCCTTATCGTTCCTCACGGGTCTTTGGCGGATTCGACCGCTCCCCATGATATCGTAGGTAAGCCCATCTCGGATTACCTGCCGCGGAACGGCGACGCGCAGATCCTCCTTTCCTGCATGGCAAAGAGCCGAGAGGTATTCCGTAATCACCCGGTGAACGTGGCACGGGTGAAGGCAGGCAAGCCCCCGGCCACGCAGGTCTGGCCGTGGAGCGGGGGCCGGCGCCCGGTGTTCCCCCTGTTCTCCGAGAAATACCACCTCAGGGGCGGGATGATCTCGGCGGTAGACCTCCTGAATGGCATTGCCCGCTGTGCCGGTATGGAGATCATCACCGTTCCCGGCGCCACGGGATATTTCGACACGGATTACATGGCAAAGGCCCGGTATGCACTCGATGCAATCCGGCGCCTTGATTTTGTTTACGTCCACATTGAGGCCCCGGACGAGGCAGGGCACCTGGGAAGTATTGAGGAAAAGGTGCGGGCAATCGAGAACGTGGATCGTGTGGTGGGCGCCATAAGGAAAGAGTTTGATGGAATTGTCGCGGTTCTGCCCGATCACCCGACGCCTATCCACATCAAAACGCATTCCCGCGAGCCGGTGCCATTCGTGGTGACGGGGAAGGGTACGGATAAGACCACGCACTTCTCCGAGAAAGAAGCACGATCCGGAATGTTCGGGACAAAAGAGGCCACAGGCTTCCTGTCATTCTTATTCAGCTGATTTTTACAGCATTGGTGCGGCATCAGTCCCCTGCATCATCACCATTTCAGTGGGGGTAACTTTCATCATCGCCGCACCCTGAATTCCCGTTTCTCTTCCG
>Ga0326727_10010597_pt1 | contig 21884 bp, 16 predicted proteins | sample MB2enrmetagenome_FD_207643 | JGI IMG/M metagenome (GOLD analysis project Ga0326727, IMG submission 207643) | Lab enriched peat soil microbial communities from McLean, Ithaca, NY, United States - MB29MY | ecosystem: Environmental > Terrestrial > Soil > Wetlands > Peat | place: USA: New York...
AACTCGGGAAGCCTGCCAATCGGGGTATCCACGGCATGGACCTTGCCATCGCAGCGATCGAAGATCCATTTCAGGACCCGGCTGTTCTCGCCAAATCCGGGCCAGAGGAATTTTCCCTTCTCGTCGGTGCGGAACCAGTTGACGTAAAAAATCCTGGGCAGCTTCGCGCCCGGCCGGTCGCCGATGCTCAAAAAGTGCGCGAAGTAATCGCCCATGTTGTAGCCGAGGAAGGGAAGCATGGCCATCGGATCGCGGCGAAGCTCTCCGACTTTGCCAGCGGCGGCCGCGGTGGTTTCGCTGCTGCTCGTCGCGCCCATAAACGTTCCGTGCTGCCAACTGAACGATTCGGAAACCAGCGGCACAATGCCAGCGCGGCGTCCACCGAAAAGGATCGCGTCGATAGGCACGCCTTTCGGGTCGTCCCACTCCGGGGCAATTACCGGGCACTGGCTTGCCGGAACGGTGAAGCGAGCATTGGGATGAGCAGCCCTTCGGGAAGAGGCCGGTGTCCACGGCCGGCGCAACCAGTCGATCAACTCGGCCGGCTTTTCGGTGGTCATCTGCTCCCACCATATGTCGCCGTCGAGAGTGCTCGCGCAATTCGTGAAGATGGCATTCCTGGTCGCGGTGAGCATGGCGTTCGGGTTCGTCCTCATGCTGGTTCCGGGAGCCACACCGAAAAACCCGCGCTCGGGATTGATGGCGTAGAGGCGGCCATCGGCGCCGAATTTCATCCAGGCAATGTCGTCGCCGATGGCTTCGACTTTCCACCCTGGTATCGTCGGGATCATCATGGCAAGGTTCGTCTTGCCGCAAGCCGAAGGGAACGCGCCCGTGAAGTACTTGACCTCGCCGGAGGGGTTGATCATCTTGAGGATGAGCATGTGCTCCGCCATCCAGCCTTCGTCACGAGCCTGCACCGACGCAATGCGCAACGCGTGACACTTCTTGCCGAGTAGCGCGTTGCCGCCATAGCCGGAGCCGAAAGACCAGACCTCACGCGTCTCCGGAAAGTGGCAAATGTATTTTTCCTCGGCATTGTTCGGCCAAGCTGAATCCGCCTGGTTCGCAGCCAGCGGAGCGCCAACCGAGTGCAGGCCGCGCACAAAATCACCGTCGCTTCCCAGAACCTCAAGCACGCGCGCGCCAACTCGCGCCATGATGTGCATGCTGGCCACAACGTAAGGAGAGTCGGTCAGCTCAACCCCGATGTTTGCAATCGGCGAGCCGATTGGGCCCATGCTGTACGGGATGACATACATGATGCGGCCGGACATCGCTCCCGCGAACAGCCCACGCAGCTTCTGCTTCATCTCCGCCGGATCTTCCCAGTTGTTGGTGGGGCCAGCTTCCTCCTGGGTCCGGGAGCAGATGAAGGTGCGGTCTTCGACGCGAGCCACGTCGCCCGGGCTCGACCGGACCAGGATGCTGTTGGGCCGCTTGTCATCAGCCAGCCAGATGGCGCTGCCCGTCAGCACCATCAGCCGCAGCATCGCCTCGTATTCCTCGTGCGAACCGTCGCACCAGTGCACTCGATCCGGCTGGCAGAGCTGGGCGGCTTCTTCCACCCACGCGGTCAGCCGCTCATGCTTCGTGTCGCTCTTGTTTTCGGTCATCGTTTCCATATTGGCAATTAGGCTGGATACAAGAACGCTCTCCTCGAACCGCAAACTGCACGATCCCATACCGCACCATGAAAATGGTCTCCGCGGGCAGAAAGGCGAGGCTACGCGAGGAGCGTCTGCCCGTGCCACAAGGTACAAGGCTAACATTGTCCCTCATTTCGAGGGCGCTTTCCAGCTAGCGGGTCACAGCAACCGGGGGCTCGACCTCCGCCACCACGCCTTCCAGATGCTTGAGAGTCTCATCGACGGTGAGCGAATAGATTTCCCGGCCTAACCCTTCGCCGGATTCAAGTCCGGTTTTCAGAAAATGGCCGGCGATTTCTTTCGCCAGAGGATCGGTGATCAGCTTTCCGGTGCGCTTCTTGTATTCGACCCAGGCCGTATGCGGCAGGGCGACCCAGACCGGGCGCCCGTCCACCAGAAACTTGATATCCACCGCGTCGGCGTGGCGGGTGGCGATAGCCACTATCAGGACCTGATAGCGGCAGTGGACTGGTTTCTTGGTCCAGCGGTCGGTGGCGGTGAAGTCGGTGAACATAGGAAATTCAAAACCGAGGTACATTGCAAATATATCGCCCCGCGGGGCCGCGGAGCAAACCGTTGAAGATCGCCGTTAGAAAAACAACTTGACTAACAACTGAAATGCTCTGCTAGCCTATCCTTATGCCGCAGTCCGTCAAAGAACGCGTGGGAAAGTTGCGACAAGAAATCGCGGAAATCAGCGAAGCCAACCGCCAGTACCTTCACGGTGGCAAGAAAGCGATCGGTGCGTCCGATCAGGAACGCCGGCTGCAGAGATTGCAGGAGATCATGGACGAACTGATGTCCCTGACTGACTGGAAAAAAACGTGACTCCGCGCGGCTGAGTCTTAGAATCCAGCCCCGGAAGGCAACCGGAGGGACCGCCCAAGTCCCGCGTTCAGTCAGATGCTTGCACTTGCATGCTCTCGGTAATCCAGAGCTGCGCCGGAGCGCCTTTTGTAGTGCGAGTAGCCGTGGCTCGAAAACTGCCGGAAGTGACTTCGACATCGTAAGTGTAGGGCGGGCGATCGCCCTTGATGCTGATGTAGTTCCCGGAGGTCAGCTCATCCAGCGAAGCATACTTCCCTTGCAGCGCCAGGTACCCGCGCTCGGCATTCGCGATGCTGATCAAATCGTTCTTCACGCCCGCGATGGTGGCAGCTTCTTCAGGATTGCCGCTGCCCGCGCCCGGAGTCAACGTCTTCACCTGCAGCGAGTAGATGTACATGCCGATCGCCAGCGTAACGATCGTGCCCACAAAGCCAAAAACACGTCCCATAATTTGCTCCGCAGCAACCATTGCACAGCGAAACCGCACCGGCGGCAAGTGACCAGAGTGCAGGTTCTGGAGATGGTCGGAAGCTGTCGTTAACGGGGGGCCTAAGCAGGAATGTGAGCAGGAGCGCCAGTCGGCATGCCCGCAGCAATGCCAAGCCGACTTTTCAGAATGGCGACCCCGGAGGGAGTCGAACCCCCAACCCTCAGCTCCGAAGGCTGATGCTCTATCCAGTTGAGCTACGGGGCCGTCCGCCGGAGTTCATATCGCGATCAACCGGCGCTTGTCGATTCTACACCGCAGCCAGCTTCGAATCACCATGGCCACGGAAATTCGTACTGCGATGTAACATAAAAATGCATGGCGTTCGTGCCCAATCCCGTCACCCACACCAGTTCGCGCCTGCTCGAGTTCGAGACCCTGCGCGACTTGCTCTCCGGCTATGCCTCTTCGCCTCTGGGAAAACGCCGCATCGCGGAACTTCTGCCTTCGCTCGACCATGCCTGGATTGAAGCCCAGCAGCGGCTCATGGCAGAAATCCGAGAGTATCGCCGTGTCGGCGGACGTTTCGATTTCGCCGGCCTGCCCGAAGTCCAAAAGCTGATCGAAAAATCCCGCATCACCGGAGCCGCGCTAGAAACCATCGAAATCCGCGACGTAGTCCTCGTCGCCGACCGCGCCTCCGAGTGGCGCGAAATCGTCCGTCAACCGCCAGCCGCAATGCGTTCCGACTGGACCGCCGTAGCCGAGCTCTCCGCCGGCATCCAGGATTTCACCATCTTCCTGCGCACGTTCCGCAACAAGATTCTCCCCGACGGCACGCTGGACGATCGTGCCTCCCCCGAACTGAGCCGTGTTCGCCGCGAAATCGAGAAGCAGAAGCGTCAGATCCAGGAATCGCTGCGCGGCTACCTGCGAAAACTAGCCGAAGGCGGCACCGTGCAGGACGAACTCATCACCATCCGCGGCGAGCGTTTCGTGATCCCGGTGAAAGTCGAGCAGAAGCGCCGCGTGCAGGGCGTAGTACACGGAGCCAGTTCCAGCGGACAGACCGTTTTCGTAGAGCCGCTGGAAACCATCGAGCAGAATAACGAACTCGTCCGCCTGCTGGATGAGGAGCAAGCCGAGGTTCATCGCGTGCTCCTGGAGATGACGCGTCAAATCGGAGAGAACGCCGACGCCATCCTAACCGCTGCCGACATTCTGGCCGAATTGGAACTCCAGTTCGCCAAAGCCCGCTTTGCCGAAGACTACAACTGCGTCGCCGTAACGCTGACGACCTCGCTCGATCTCGCCGGTAGAGACGGGGCTAGCCCCATCTCCGATCCCGCTCGCCTGCTTCTCCACCGCGCCCGCCATCCGCTGCTGGAGCGCAATCTAAAACTGAAGAACGTGAAGATAGTCCCCGTCACTTTCGAACTGGAAGGCGACCACCGCCAACTGGTTATCACCGGCCCCAACACTGGCGGCAAGACCGTCTCCCTGAAAACGCTGGGCCTGCTGGCCCTGATGGCGCAATCCGGCATCCCGGTTCCGGCGGACCGCGCCGACATGCCCGTCTTCGACGCTGTTTTCGCCGACATCGGCGACTATCAATCCATCGAACAGAATCTCTCGACATTTTCCGCCCACGTCACCAACATCGATTTCATCTCGCGCGCCGCCACGGCGAATTCACTGGTGTTGCTGGACGAGCTAGGCTCCGCCACCGATCCCGAAGAAGGCGCCGCGCTGGCGGTGGCGATTGCCGAGCACTTCCGGCAAGTCGGATGCATGAGCGTGATCTCGACCCATCACACCTCGCTAAAAGTTTATGGAGCAAATACACCGGGAGTGATCAACGCCTCGGTAGGCTTCGACGAAGCTACCCTGCAGCCAACTTACGAACTGAAAATCGGCGTCCCCGGAGCTTCCGCCGGTATCAACATCGCGCAACGCCTGGGACTGAATCCCGCCATCATCGCGTCCGCCCGCTCGCGTCTAGGCTCGCAAACGCAGGACGTGGGCCGGTTCTTAGATCGTCTGCACGCCGACCTGCGCGATCTGGAAACAGAGCGCACCCGGATGAAAGTCCGCGAGGAGGAACTGGAACAGGAAAAGTCGCGCCTGGCCAGCGATGGCCGCAAAGAACAGCAAGCCAAAATTCGCGAGATGGAGAACAAACTGGAAGCTCTCTTCCGCGACTTCGAATACCACGCGCGGGAGGCCGTGAACGCTGTGCAGGACCGAGCCGCCGCGCAGAAGCTGTCGAAAGACGCCGAACGCCGCATCGCCAAAATGCGCCGCGAATTTCGCGAGCAGTTCGATGCGACGGTCGTGGCGCACGCTACCGGTGCCGATCGCGGAGACCCGAACGCCCAGCCCAGCCTGGTCAAGCACGTCAGCGAAGGCGACACCGTAAAACTCAAGTCCATGGGCCAAGCCGCCGTAATAAAAAAGAAAATTGGCGACAATCATTTCGACGTGCAGATGGGCTCCATGAAAATGCGCATAGCCCGCGAAGACATCGCCGAGGTGCTGACGACCGCGCACGGTAAAGCTGGGGCGCAAGCCACACCCGTCGAAGCCGCCCGAGCCCGAGGCATTACGGTCTCTCTCCAAAACGAAGGGAGCGGCCGAACCACTCCCAGCGAAATCAACGTAATCGGCCGCACCGTCGATGAAGCCACCAGCGAAGTGGAGAAATTCGTAGACCGAGCCTTCCTCGCCGGAATGCCGCGCGTGAGAATAGTCCACGGCAGCGGCATGGGGATTTTGCGGAAGGCGCTGCGGCAATATCTGCAGAAGCATCCGCATGTGGAGTCGGTGACTGAGCCGCCGTCCAATGAGGGCGGGGGTGGGGCTACGGTGGTGGAGTTGAGGGTGTAGCTGTTAAGTTGTTTTATATTAGTATGTTACATTATCATGTTGTTATGCGATGCAGTATCAGATAAAATGTCTCTAAGTAAGGGGACAGTCCATGAGCACAGTTGCAAGACTAGCGCGTCAGAAAATCTCGACTACCATTTCCCCAGCGACGCTGACCTACCTTCAGCAACTGATCGACCAGGGAGAAGTCCAAAATCTCGCCGAAGCGATTGACCTGGCGATCGAACGGCTCCTGGTCTTTGAGAATCGCGAGCGCCTCGAACGAGACACTGCCGCATATTTCGATAACATGTCGCCCGAGCAAAGCGCCGAAGAAGAGCGCTTGGCGGTGGCGCTCTCAGAATCTGCCCGAGGAGTTGACTTTGACCGCGAGCCTTAATCCTCGGCGCGGGGAGATATGGACGGCATATCTCGAGGATCTTTCGCAGCGGCATTGGGTGGTGGTGGTTTCGCTGGACAGCCGCAACCTAAGTGATCGTGCTTCATCGGTGCTGATCGTTCCCTTCGGCAGCCATGGAATGCCCGGGCCAACAGTCGCGGAGTTTCCGCCCGGCGAATCTGGCCTGCCGGGCGTTTCTTACCTCAAAGCGCACTTTGTTCAGGTTCTTCCCAAAGCCAAGCTGATTGAACGCCAGAGACGCACCCTATCATTTACGCGCATGAAGGAACTGGTGCAAATGATCAATCGAGCGGTTGATCCGGACGCGGCTTGGCCGCAGCGATCACTTGCCAAGTGACGGCAGAGGAGGTGCGTGTGTGAGCGAAGGCTTCAAGTGCACAACCTGTGGGAAGGTTCACCAAAGTCTTCCACGCAGCTTTGCGGCCGACTTTCCCGATATGTACGCCAGTATGAATCGGGAGGAGCGAGACGTTCGCGCAATTGTTGGCAGCGACCAGTGTGTCGTCGATCAACGGTGGTTTTTCATTCGTGGATGTCTCGAAATTCCTGTCATAGGTTCGACCGAACCTTTCCTTTGGGGATTGTGGGCATCCTTACGTGAAGAAGTGTACGACGAGATTTCTGAAAGCTGGGAAGAGACCGGCCGGGAAAAGATCCGCGGGCCTTTCAAGGGAAGACTGGCAAACTCACTCTCCCTTTATGCCGAAACTCTCAATTTGAAGATCAAGATTCTGATTCAGCCGGTTGCGACACGCCCCTTGCTCATAATCGAACAACTAGAACACCCACTTGCTGTCGAGCAGCAGGCTGGCATCTCCGAAGAGAGGTCTCGGGAGATGGCCTCACTCCTGCTTCATCAGGAGCGATTCGGATGGCCTGCCGAATTTACATAGTCTTCAACCGATTTATTCCTGTATTCCACATCTTTCCCACAGTCATTCCGCAAGGTATATTCCCCACGGCTCGGTGCAAGCCTCATAATCGCTACGGGACGAGTGTGCGCCCTCGATGACTTCGACTTCCTCCGACAACTTCAAAGAATCGCTGAAGCAGCAGGCGGACATCGTCCGCATCGTTGGCGACTACGTCAAGCTTAAGAAGGCCGGGGCGCAGAACTTCTCCGGGCTCTGCCCGTTCCATGCCGAGAAAACGCCGTCGTTTTCAGTACATGCCACGCGCCAGTTCTTTCACTGCTTCGGTTGCGGAGAGTCAGGAGATGTCTTCACCTTTATCCAGAAGGTCGAGAACATAACCTTCCCGGAAGCCGTCCGGCTGATTGCGCAGAAGCTGGGCGTGCCCATGCCGAAGGTCAGCTTTTCCAGTCCGGCGGAAGCGCGGGACGCCCAGGTTCGCATGGCGCTGCTCGACGTACATGTGCGCGCCACCGCGTTTTTCCAGGAGTGTCTGCGGCGGCCCGAAGGTGCGAATGCCCGCGAGTATCTTAAGGGGCGTGGACTCGATAACGAGACGATCACGCGCTTTCGGATCGGGTATGCACCCGACTCCGGCTTCCTGCTGCGAGATGCTCTGCGGCGCGAGTTCGATGAAGATTTGTTGCGCGAGAGCGGGCTGTTTTCGTGGAAGGAAGACAGCCGTCAGCCGTCAGCCGTCAGCTCTCAGCAAAAGCAGGTCCTTCGCTCCGCTCAGGATGACAATGCAGTTGAGATCTCCGACGCGAACGACGAGCAGCGAACAGCGAACAGCGACCCCTCGAAGCTCGTAGCCCGCAGCTCGCAGCCCGCCGCGATCTATTCCAAATTCCGCAATCGCGTGATGTTCCCCATCTGCAATGATCAGGGAAAGGTAATCGCCTTCACGGGACGCACTCTTTCCGCGGACGAGAAGGCTGGCCCAAAGTATCTGAATTCTCCGGAGACCCCGATTTACTCGAAGTCGAGGGTGCTGTTCAACCTGGACAACGCCAAGGAAGCGATTCGCAAGCTCGACTATTCGATTCTCGTCGAAGGGCAGATGGATTGCATTTCGGTGTATGCCGCTGGTTTTCACAATGTGATTGCCAGCTCGGGCACGGCGTTTACCGAACTGCAGGCGAAATTGCTCGGCCGATTCTCCAAGAACGTCGTGGTCAACTTCGATCCAGACACGGCCGGGGCGAAGGCCACCGAGCGCACACTCGGCTTGCTCGTCGAAGAAGAATTTTCCATCAGAGTTCTTACGCTCGAGACTGGATTCGATCCCGATCTCTTCATCCGCCGCAAAGGCAAGGACGCCTATAGCGCGGCCCTCAAGAACTCGCAGAAATATTTTGACTACCTGATCGATCGGGCGCGTGCGCTATTTCCGGCGCGCAACTCGGAAAACAAGGTCAAGGCCATCAACCATCTTCTCCCGCACATTCAGCGGGTGCCCAATCGCATCGTCCGCGATGAACTGGCGCTGGAGATTTCGCAGAAGTTGGGAATCGATTCCGCCGTGCTGCGCCAGGAATTGAAGCATGCCGCTACCAATCGCTCCGCAACCCAGGTCAAGGCCACGGCTGAGGCGCAGATCACCGGAGCGGAACGCGTCCTGATCCGGGCGCTGGCTTCGGCGACCCAGATGCAGGCTTACGGGACGCGGAGTACGGCTCGCGACGGAGCCGACGAAGAATTCGATCCGGCGCGGCAGGCGCAATATGCGCTGCAATCGGAGCATCTCTACGAAGGTCTCGCCTCGCAGTCATTGCTGGAGGCGCTACTGGAAGCGGGGACCGAGACGGCGGACGTGATGGCGCTGCCTAAGACGGATGAAGACCGGCGGCTGCTGGCCTCGATCCTGATGCACGAGGAAGAAGACCTGACGCCTGAGACGGTGGAAGGCGCGGTGCGAGCTCTGCGGAGGATTTATCTGGAGCGGCAGCAGGGAGTAGTACAGCGAGCGGTGGAGCGTCCGGGCCTCTCAAAGGAGGAAAAACACGCGCTTTTGCAGGAGAAAGTGCGTCTAAAGCTGGCTAAGAGGGATCCGAGCGGCACGGGGGCGGATGGCCGAGCCTCCTGACTTTCGTCCGTAGAGACGCGGCTTGCCGCGCCCCCTGCCTGTGTCGCCCGTCAATTGCGGGCCCAAGCGGTCGTTAAGGCCCATAACCTTGGAACGAAACCGGCCTCAGCGTCATCTAAAGAACTAGCGGGAAACGAGATACGGGCGGCGGATGGCAATCGCTAAACGGGCGCAAGCTTCACCCTGCGCCAACTGGAACAGCATTCGGCGTGCTATACTTCTGAAGTCTGTGCGCCTCGCGCACAACTCCGTAACGACTCCCACCGCTGAATAGTTTGGCGTCCGCAGACCGGCGAACGTCTTGAGGATAATCTGGCTTGGCACTTGATGACAAGTACGACGACATAAAAAAGCTGATCGACGCAGGCAAAGAGAAGGGATATCTGACCTATGATCAGGTCAACGACCTTATCCCGCACGATGTGCACTCTCCTGAAGACCTGGAAGATCTGCTAACCACGATCGGGACCCAAGGAATCGATGTACTCGAGAGCTCGAAAGGGCCGACGACCGATCTGGAAAAAAAATTCGAGGAAGTAGAAGAAGGCTCCGACGATGTCGAACTCGACCTAACCCCCGGCGCCCTGGAAAAAACCAATGACCCCGTCCGCATGTATCTGCGCGAGATGGGGACGGTTCCTTTGCTCACCCGCGAAGGCGAAGTTGAAATCGCCAAGAGGATTGAGCGTGGCCAAAACCGCGTGCTGAAGGCGCTTTCGCGCTCGCCGATTGTAATCCGTGAACTCCTCGCCCTGGGCGAGGACCTGGAGAAGGGCGTCCGCTCCATCAAAGAGCTGGTGACGTTCGACGAAGAGGAAATCACGGAAGAGATCGTCGACAAGCGTCTGAAGGAATTTCTCGCCAAGATCAACGCGCTCGAAAAGCTCTACAAGAAGGTCATGCCGTTCGTCGAAAAGATGGCGGCAGTGAACCAGAAGAAGCGTCCGCGCGACTATCGGCGGTACCGCATCAATCTGGCCCGCGCTGTGGTGCGGACGTCGATCGCGGTTCGGAAACTTGGCTTCACCAACAACGAACGCAAACGCCTCATTGACCGTGTGAACCGTACGGTCGACGGCATGCGCTCGCTGGACCGGCAGATCCAGAATTTGGAGAAGCGGGCCGAAGCGACGCGCAGTGAAGAGCAGCGTAAGGAATATAAGAAGCAGTCGCGCGCGGTCCGCGGAGAGCTGGAAAAGCTCGAAGTGGAAGCGGGCCTGTTGTTCCAGGAGCTCAAGCGCACGCAGCGCGAGATCATCCAGGGCGACATGGACGCCGAGCACGCCAAGCGCGAGCTGATCGAAGCCAACTTGCGCCTGGTGGTATCGATTGCGAAAAAGTACACCAATCGCGGCCTGCAGTTCCTCGACCTGATTCAGGAAGGCAACATCGGCCTGATGAAGGCAGTCGATAAGTTCGAATACCGCCGCGGCTATAAGTTTTCGACCTATGCCACGTGGTGGATTCGGCAGGCAATTACCCGTGCTATCGCGGATCAGGCCCGCACCATTCGTATCCCGGTGCACATGATCGAAACCATCAACAAGCTGATCCGCACTTCGCGGCAGTTGGTGCAGGAACTGGGACGCGAGCCTACGTCGGAAGAAATCGCCAAGCGGATGGACATCCCGGTAGCAAAAGTCCGGAAAGTCCTGAAGATTGCGCAGGAGCCGATCTCCCTCGAAACGCCGATTGGCGAAGAGGAAGATTCGCACTTGGGCGACTTCATCGAAGATCGCGCAGTGGTTTCGCCAGCCGAGGCCGTGATCAACGTCAACCTCAAAGACCAGACTTCGCAGGTGCTGCGCACGCTGACACCGCGCGAGGAGAAGGTCATCAAGATGCGCTTCGGGCTGGAAGACGGCAGCGAGCACACCCTCGAAGAAGTAGGCCAGTCGTTCGCAGTAACCCGCGAACGCATCCGGCAGATTGAGGCCAAGGCGTTAAGGAAGCTGCGCCATCCATCGCGCTCGCGCAAGCTGCGGGCGTTCATGGATGGAGTAAGGGACTAGCGCAGAAAGCAAAATTGCAGCAAAGGGGGCGCGAGCGATCGCGCCCCTTTTTGCTTTGGGCGCTTGCACGTTGTTGTACCATCACGCTCGCGGGCGAGGGCGCCCGCGCCACACGATCCTGAAATCGTCACAATTTGTTTGTTTGCCCGTCACAGTGTATGGGATGGAATTGCACCATAATTGGTGCATGGGCGTTGGAGTGGGGGTGGTTGGGGATGTGGGGTCGGAGTATGTTGCTTCGGTAATTGAGAAGCATGCGGTTGGGGAGGAAGCGGTTCAGGTTGCTTCGGAAATGTCTCGGCTGCTTCGAGAGTGGGCGGGACCGTCGCTACTGGATATCAGCCTGTCGGGATCGTATGCGAAAGGGACCGCGACTTCTTTGGGAACCGACGTGGATGTGTTCATCTCGTTGGACGACCTCGGGGGGCAAAGCATAAAGGATATTTACTGGGAGCTGTTTCATTGGCTGGCGCACCGGGGGCTGCGTCCGCAGGCTCGGAATGTCTCGCTTCGGATCGAGAGCGGTGGGGCGGAGAAAAAGCAGACCGCGGTGGATTTGGTTCCAGGGCGATTTCGGAGCCGGGGCGTGTTGGACTCGCAGTTCTCGAAAAGCGCGAGACCTGGGGCGGCGGGCTCGGAGATCGGCACGGGTGATCACACGCTGTATTGGCGGAAGAAAGACAGCTGGGTGCTGACTAATGTCGCTGAGCACTTGCGGGTGGTGACGGGATCCGGGCGGGCTCGTGAGATTCGCGCCCTGAAGATCTGGCGGGAGAGACAACGCTTGGATTTTTCTTCCTTCTATCTGGAACTCACGGTGATCGATGCGCTGTGGGGGCGTCGAGGTCAGGGGTTGGCGGAAAATGTGCGTCGGGTGCTGCAGTATCTGGCAGATGATTTTCCGCGGGCGCGCGTGGTGGATCCGGCAAATCCTCATAATGTGATCTCGGATAGTTATGGTCCGGAGGAGAAGCGGGCGATTGCCATGGCGGCGCGAAAGGCGCTGGGGATGCGCCGATGGCAGCAGGTTCTTTGGTAGCGCGCGCACAGCATTGATGGGTGTGGCAAACTGCGCGGCATTCAGACTTTGAAATCTCGAAAACGAGGCTCCCCGCCACACCCTGCTAAAATCGACCTATCTTCATGGAAGCCGCACGCATCCGGAATTTTGCGATTATTGCGCATATCGATCACGGGAAATCCACGCTGGCCGACCGCCTGTTGGAGCTGACCGGGTCGCTCGCCATGCGCGAAATGCAGGAGCAGGTTCTGGACTCGATGGACCTGGAGCGCGAGCGCGGCATTACCATCAAGGCTCATGCCGTCCGCATGTTGTATCCGGCGCAGGATGGACAGATTTATCAGCTCAACCTGATCGACACGCCGGGCCACGTCGATTTTTCCTACGAGGTTTCGCGTTCGCTGGCGGCCTGCGAAGGCGCGCTGCTGGTGGTGGACGCATCCCAGGGAGTAGAAGCGCAGACGCTGGCGAACTCGTACCTGGCGATCAATCACGGCCTCGAAATTATTCCGGTCATCAACAAGATCGACTTGCAGAGCGCCGACATTGAGCGCACCAAGGAGATGATCGAGAGCGCAGTCGGTCTCGATGCGTCCGACGCGCTGCTGATCAGCGCCAAAACCGGACAGGGCGTGCCCGATGTGCTGGAGGCGATTGTGAAGCGCGTTCCTCCGCCGAAAGGCGCGCCGGAAAGGCACCTGCAGGCGTTGCTCTTCGATTCCTGGTTCGATCCCTATCGCGGAGTGGTGGTGTTGGCGCGCGTCTTCGAGGGCAGGTTGCGCAAGGGGCAGAAGATTCGTCTGTGGTCGAACGGGCACGTTTTTCAGGTGGAGACTTTGGGCGTGCTTACTCCAAAGCCGGTGGAGATCGACGAACTGGTGGCGGGCGAAGTGGGATTCATCATCGCGAATATCAAGAACGTCGCGGATACGAAGATCGGCGACACCATCACCGACGACGACCGGCCTTCGCTGCAGGCATTGCCGGGGTTTGAAGAAATCAAGCCCATGGTCTTCGCGGGGCTGTATACGGTGGACGCGCACGAACATACGGCGTTGCGCGAGGCGCTGGAAAAATTGAAGCTGAACGACTCGTCGTTTTTCTTCGAACCGGAGAGTTCGGTAGCGCTCGGATTCGGCTTCCGCTGCGGCTTTTTAGGCCTGCTGCACATGGAGATCATCCAGGAACGCCTCGAGCGCGAGTACAATCTCGAACTGATCACGACGGCGCCCGGCGTGCGCTACCAGATCACGAAGACCGATGGCCAAGTGATCGAGGTGGATAATCCTTCGCGCTGGCCCGATGTCAGCGAGATCGCTAAAGTGGAAGAGCCTGTGATTCTCGCTGTGATTTTGACCAACGAAGAATATGTGGGCGGCATTCTGAAGCTGGTTGAGGAAAAACGCGGCAAGCAGAAGAGTTTCGAATATGTCAGCTCCTCGCGCGTGATGTTGCAATACGAACTGCCGCTGAATGAAATCGTGCTCGATTTTTACGACCGGCTGAAGTCGGTGTCGCGGGGATACGCTTCGCTCGACTATCATCTGTCGGGCAACTGGGTTTCGCCGATGGCCAAGCTCGATATCATGGTGGCGGGCGAGCCGGTCGATGCGCTGTCAACCATCATCCATCGCGACTTTGCCTACGATCGCGGGCGCGCGCTGGCGGCAAAGATGAAAGAGCTGATCCCGCGGCAGATGTTCGAGGTGGCGATCCAGGCCGCGATTGGGGCCAAGATCATTGCCCGCGAAACCGTCCCGGCCATGCGCAAGAACGTGATCGCTAAGTGCTATGGCGGCGACATCAGCCGCAAACGCAAGCTGCTGGAAAAACAAAAAGAAGGCAAGAAGCGGATGAAGCGCATCGGCCGCGTGGATATTCCGCAGGAAGCTTTCCTGGCGCTGCTGAAGGTGGGCGAGGACAGCGGCTAACTCACCTTACAGAAGGAGGTTGCATGTCAAGAATCGGAACGGTCGTCATACTGATCGCGGGTTGCGCTGCACTTGCGTTCGCTCAGAATAGCGCTGCTCCTTCGTCAGAAGCTCCTCCAACCCAGGCTCAGCCTGCTCGGCCAACCGTTCGCGTTTCGAACGGAGTGATGCTTGGCCTGGTAGAACACAAATCGATGCCGGTATACCCCGACGAAGCGATGAAGAAGGGGATTCAAGGCGACGTAATTTTCAAAATCGAAGTCGATGAAACCGGAAAGATCACCGCCAGCGAGCCGGTCGGAGGCGACCCTATGCTGATAGCGGCCAGTAAGGACGCGCTGCGAACCTTCCGCTTTCGTCCCTACCTGCTCAACGGAACTCCGACCAGAGTTAAGACCCAACTGGGATTTCACTTCGCAGTGGAGAAAACTGCCGATGGGGTGAACGGACACGTGGAGTGCATGACATCGATTCCCAATCGGCCGTAGTTTGAACTGGAGTCTGCAGCCAGAAGAAGTAAGGGCATGGTTTCAATCTGAAGCCATGCCCTTTCGAGCCAACTTAATCAGAATTCCCTAGTGCGTCCCGGTATGAACGAGATCGTCGACACCCTCCACGTAGGCATGTTCGCCGTGGATAGATTCATCGAGGCCGATTGCCTCGCTTAGCTCGTCGACTTTCACCGGGGTGAACATGTCGATGATTCGTAACATCCCGTAGGTAAATACGAAGGCCCATACCGACGAGAAAGTCACGGCGACGACTTCTTTCAGGAGGAACGTCGGATCGCCGGCGAGCAGTCCGTCCGCTCCGTTGGGATTGAATTGCTTGGTGGCGAAGATTCCCAGCATGACGATGCCGAGGAAACCGCCTACCCCGTGGACTCCCCAAACATCCAGCGCGTCATCCCACTGCAGTTTGTTCTTCATCTCCACCGCGTAGTAGCAAACCACTCCCGCCACGACGCCGATGATCACCGCGGTGGTGGGAGAAACGTATCCGGCTGCGGGAGTGACGGTGGCCAGTCCGGCAACAGCTCCGGTCAGCAGGCCCAGGAACTTAGGCTTCTTTTCGTTGATCCACGCCACCAGCAACCAGGCGATCGCCGCGAACGAGGCGGCCACATCGGTATTGAGAAATGCGGTAGCGGTCACCGAATCGACGCGCATTTCACTACCGGCGTTAAAACCGTACCATCCAAACCACAGCAGCCCGGTTCCGAGGGCAACCAGCGGAATGCTGTGCGGCCCGCGATCCGCAGTATGGCGCTTCCCCACATACAACACGGAAGCCAAAGCGGCGATACCCGCGATGTTGTGCACCACGATGCCGCCGGCAAAGTCGAGCACGCCCCACTTCTGCAGAAAGCCTCCACCCCAAACCATGTGGACGAAGGGGAAATAGACGAACGTGAGCCAACCGGTCAGGAACAGCATATAGGCCTTGAAGGTGACCCGGTTGGTGAACGCGCCCGAGATGAGCGCCGGGGTGATGATGGCGAACATCATCTGATACGAAATGAATACAAATGCCGGGATCGTGTCATTCGGCGATGGAGTATTGAGACCGACGCCGCGCAGACATGCGAGGTGGAGGTTGCCGATGACCCCGTGCCAGTCGCCGCTGAAACACAGCGAATAGCCGTATAAGTACCAGATCACCGTCGTCCAGCCCATCGAAACAAAACTCTGAATCATGATGGCGAGCACGTTCTTGCGCCCGACCAGGCCACCGTAGAAGAAAGCGAGGCCGGGTGTCATCAGCATGACCAGGCTGGTGCATAGAATCATGAAACCTGTGTTACCAGTATCGAGATGCAGCATTGGAGTTTCTCCGAGAGAAGAGATTAGAAGGCATACGAGAGTCTGCGGTTCGAACCAAGCAACCACATCCTTCCACAACTTGTCAGGCCGATAGGGCGCGAATGGCCAGGCCTGTCCAGCACTCTTTAGTGCTCACTACGATGATCACTACAAAACGGGAAGCTGAGGAACTCGCGTGTACGCCGACATGGAGCGAAGGAAACGCCAGCGCTTTCCGGCGGCGCGCTGGCCAAAATCTTGAGGACGCGCCAGCTCCTCCTTCCCGTAAGAGCCTATGTTTTGGCGAGCCGCGACGCCGTGAGGCGCGTCACCGTTGTTCGTGACGCAAGTCGCTAAAAGGTAGGAATGGCGCAAACCTAAGTTCTTACGCACTTTGGAAGGTAAGTCGGCCCGGTTTACGCGAGCGCCAGCCGAGGCGATGCCGAGCACAGCCTTTCGGATTATGTGCAAATCTCCGATTTTGTGACGAAAGTACTGATTCGCAAGCGCTTCCGCCAATTGGCCGGCAACGAAGAGTTAACCAACTTAGAAACATAGCGTTAGGAAGGCCAAGATAGTGCCGAAATATCCCCACCCGACCGCCGGTGTCGCCTGATCCGCGGGCCTGTCCTGCGCATCCACAAACTTTTCCACAGGGTAGAGATGTCCCAGGGTCGGCTTTCTTGTGTAGCCCTCAGTGCGCGGGCCGGACCGCCGGTAAGCCGTGTGGGCCTCTTCCGCCAGCGGCAGGGATGACGGCCCTGGGCCGTCGGGAGGCCTACTCGCCCGGTACGCTGTTGCCTTCGAGCAGGTTCGCAAAGCGCGTGGAATTATGCAAAAAGGCCAGATTGAACTTGCCGATTGGCCCGTTACGCTGCTTGGCGACGATAATTTCGGCTCGCCCTTTCAGGTCGGGATCGTCCTGCTTATAGATCTCTTCGCGGAAGATAAACATGACGAGGTCGGCGTCCTGCTCAATCGACCCCGATTCGCGCAGGTCGGAGAGTTGCGGCCGGTGGTCACCGCCCCGGCTTTCAGGAGCGCGGCTAAGCTGCGACAAAGCGAGGACTGGGACCTGAAGTTCCTTGGCAATGGCTTTCAGTCCGCGCGAAATGGACGAAACCTCCTGCGTCCGATTCTCGAAGCGCTTGCTGCCGCCGGACATGAGCTGCAGGTAGTCGATCACCAGCAGGTCGAGGTGTCCTTGCGACTGTTTGAGGCGCCGAGCCTTGGCGCGCATTTCGCTCAGCGAGATACCAGGCGAGTCGTCGATGAAGAGGAGAGCATTTGACAGCTCCTCCATGGCGCGGACGATTTTTTTCATGTCGTCGCCCCAGAGCGACCCGGTGCGCATCTTGTGCGCATCGACAATGGCGCGCGAACAGAGCAGCCTTTGCAGCAGCGCCTCACTCGACATTTCAAGCGAGAAAATGCCGACCACCTTGCCGTCGTCGATAGCGGCGTTCTCGGCGATATTCATGGCGAGCGAAGTCTTGCCCATGGAGGGCCGCGCCGCGAGGATGACCAGGTCGGATTTCTGGAAGCCGCTCGTCATCTCGTCGAGATCGCTGTAGTGGGTGGCGAGCCCAGTGATGCGCTGTCCGCGCTGCAGCAAAGCATCTACCGAGCCGAAGGAGTTGCGGACAATCTCCTTGATCCCCTGAAACCCCTTGCCAATGCGCTTCTCCGAGAGCTGGAAGACGGCGGCTTCGGCGTCGTTGAGAATTTCGTCGGCGGGTTCGGCCTGCTCGCTGGCCTTGGCGATGGCGGCATTGGCCACATTGATCAGCCCGCGCAGAATCGCCTTGTCGCGGACAATTCGAACGTAATGCTCGATGGACGGCCGGTCGGGTACGCCGTCCAGCAGGCCGGAGATGTAGCCCACATCGCCGACCGCTTGCAGGTCTTTCTTCTGCTCCAGTTCTTCGACCAGCGTAATGATGTCAATCGGCCGCGAAGATTCGGCCAAATCCATCATTCGCGAATAAATCCGCCGGTGCGAGTCAATGGAAAAGTCTTCCGGCTTAAGATGCTCGGCGGCATCGTTGAAGGCGTGATTATCGAGCAGAACGGCGCCCAGGATGGAGCGCTCGGCATCAATGTTAGCCGGCAAACGTCCGACGCTGGTTTCGAGAGTGGCCACAATGTTGAGGTGAGTTCGCTGCATCGTAAATCTTTTCTGCCTGTGGACGTATGAGGAGCCAGCAGGAAAAACAGTCCGAAAATAGATTTTCTCGGCATCTGCTGTGCTCGTGCAGGGACGGCCGCCTCAGAGCCTGCCCTGAGCGAAGCTCGGCAGCGCCTGCACCGCAGTATGCCACAAGGCGAATGAAAAGCAAATATCTTCAAAGGAAACGAGCAGGGATGCGGGTGTCCGTCCTTTTCAATGGCATGAGAGACCCGAGATTCCTTGATGATGTTGTCAGCGGCTCATGCCGCAAGCTCTTCTGTGCCTTGCTGCCTATGTCGGGACATGTCGGGACAGAACTTGCGGGCGTTTCTGGGAATAGCGAAACGCTTTTCCGTCTACAAAACTTTACCGCGCTTGACCGACTCTTTACCGCATGCTTTCGAAAAAGTGTTCTTATTTGCGTAGATGTTCGGGTTACCCCCGGACCACACGAGATCTTACAGAGATACAATAGGTCGACAAGGATCGAGAGAGACTGACCTTCGGCCTGCAACTTTACCTGGAGGGTCTATGAAGCCAGCATCGCCACTTCTTCCGCACTCGACGCCTTCCCACAATTCCCGCCTACCTCTGGCTTTCGCCGTTGCGCTGGCAATCGTCATCGCCGCTGGTTGCGGAGGCGGCAGTTCCCAGTCGTCGACTCCGCCTCCGGTGCTGAGCGGCAATACCTCGGTAACGGTACTTCTGTCGAGCACTGCCAACGATCAGTTATCTCAATTCAATCTTGACTTCAACAGCGTCAGCTTGACCAGCAAGTCGGGTAAGACGGTCAACCTGTTTTCCACGAGCCAGAACGGCGAATTCATCCATCTCAATGGCCACGCGGAGCCGCTCCTGACCGTCAGCGTACCGCAAGATATCTACACTTCTGCAACCGCGAGCATCGGTACTGCCGATTTTACCTGCAATACGATCGATCCATCGGGCGACCTTAGCACCGACGTCTATGGCTATGGCTACGTCCCGGCTGCGCAGGTCACTGTGGACGTACCCACACCGATCACGATCACCGGAACTGCCATGGGATTATCGCTGAATATGTTGGTGTCGCAATCGGCGAGTTTTCCCAGCACTTGTTGGTTCGACGGCGTTCCGCAATACTCGATAAACCCAACTTTCAATCTCACTACAGTGGCCTTCTCGCCATCGGTTACGGAGCCGTTGCTTGACGGAGAGATTGCCTCCATCAATGCAGCCGACAACAGCTTCACGGTGGTGCTGGCGGATGGCCAGACCCTGTCTGTGAATACCAACGACAGCACGGTTTATCAGGGTATCAACGGCTCGTCCCTGCTCACCGTGGGTATGTTCGTAGACATGGACGCGGCCATTCAACCGGATGGTTCGCAGTTGGCCACGCGCATTGCGGTCGCAGATACGGATACCACCGATCTGACCGTGTCGACTGGCCCCCTACTCCAGGTGGCCGGCAGCCAGCCAAGTTTATGGAGCGTCGGGCGCCAGGACCAGGGTTACCTGAGCACGGCCGGTCTAGCCGGCAATTTTATGCCGTACAGCTACGGCAACGCCGTCTTCCAGATCTCGGGACGATTCACCAACCTGCAAAATCTTCCATTCGCTCCGAGCTTCGATGCGGCCAATATGTTCGACGGCCAGAATGTCTACATCACGACCCACGCGACTACCGTGCAGGGCGGTCCGACTTACTTTCCGGCGACCACGATCACGCTGATCCCGCAAACCATCAACGGGACGATTAACGGCATTTCCAGCGATGGCAGCTTTACCACCTTCTTCGTCGAACTTGCCTCTTATGACTTGATCCCCGATCTCGCGGTGCAGGCGGGACAAACCACCGTGCTCACGAATCCAAGCAACGTGGTCGTCTATGCCGACAGCAATACGCAGATGCTCAACACAACGCCACTGAGCGTGGGCAGCGCAGCGCGCTTCAACGGACTGCTCTTCAACAATAACGGCACCCCAAGCATGGATTGCGGTCAGGTGAACGACGGTGTCGCGGTGCAGCCGGGATCTCAGGCCGCTGTTACCGGCCGTTCGTCGGACCTAGCGCAGCCAAGGATTGTCGTTCACCGGTATTTGCAGAACCAGATCGTTTCCAAGTAAATAGCTGCGGGCGGGTGACGACGGCGGGTTCAGTCTCTTCAGAAGGTTCTAACGGAGAGCCGACAACTAAGAGCTGACAGCAAAAAACAAATGCGGCTCGGGCCAGCCACCCAAGCCGCATTGTTATCGTGGACATTCTGACTGCCGTCTTTCGCATTAACGAAAGATCATCGCGCAACTGCAACTCCGAAGAGTGCCATGCTTTCGATGCTCCCCGAGGCTTGCGCTTCAGGGTTTGGATTCGGCGTTTCCTTCCTCCTTGGAAGAAGGATTTCTCAGGAGGCCGCAAAGCCCGGGCACCGGCACACTGGACATGCGCCGAATTTCCCCCGATGATTCACTCTCGAGAAATCACCGGCAACGCTGAACCCTGGTCGGAACAGATTCAGAACATCTCACGCTTTTAACTGTAAGCACTTTGCGGCCGCGGGAACAGTAACGCAATCGCAATCTGCGGCTCCCTTGTGTAAAAACTGTGCAGCGCAGCAACTTCCTGTGGAAAGGGAAGGAAAAGTGTATTTCTATTCGCGCGTCCGCGTTTCCGGTTATGATTCAAGCAGTCTATTGGAGGAGAACACTGCATGATCAACGGCAAACGCATTGCCGTCGTGCTCCCGGCTTACAACGCGGAAAAGACGCTGGAAGCGACGGTGCGGGAGTTGCCTGAGCTGGTCGATATCCGCATTCTCGTCGACGATCACAGCTCGGACCACACCCTCGAAGTCGCGCACCGGCTGGGCTTGCAGTGCTTCGTCCACAACCGCAATTACGGCTATGGCCGCAATCAGCAGACGTGTTACCGCGAGGCTCTGGCGGCGGGCGCCGACGTGGTGATCATGGTTCATCCCGATTATCAGTACACGCCGCTGCTCGCAACCGCCATGGCGAGCATGATCGCTTACGGCGTCTATGACGTTGTTCTCGGTTCCCGCATCATTGGCGGCACCGCGTTGCGCGGAGGCATGCCGTTCTACAAATACGTTTCCAACCGGCTGCTGACCGCGTTTGAGAACCTGTTTCTGCGCGTCAAGCTGTCCGAGTATCACACCGGCTACCGGGCCTTCAGCCGCGAGGTGCTCAGCCGCCTGCCGCTGCTTGAAAACAGCGACGACTTCGTTTTCGATAACCAGATGCTCGCGCAATGCGTCTACTTTGGTTTCCGAATCGGCGAGGTTTCCTGCCCGACGAAGTATTTCAAGGAAGCTTCGTCCATCAATTTCCGGCGCAGCGTGCAATACGGCTTGGGTGTGCTGGGGACGACAATTGAGTTCGCGCTGCAGCGATCCGGAATCGTCCAGAGACCCATCTTCAGCGACAAGGGAAAGACTCTTCAGGCCGGTTCGGCTGCCTACTACGAAGGAACATCGCCGACCGCGTGACAGCGGCATCGAGAAAGACGCCCCGAAATCAGCGCTTGCGCGACAGGAAGCCCAGAATCCTGCTGGCGAGGGCATCCGAGAAACCGAAGCGCGCTTTGGCCCGCGAATAGAGATCCACGGCCTGCTTATCCAACCAGATCATGCTGGACTTCAGCGGGCCGTCCTCCGGACGCGGACGATAATTTGTGGAACGCGTCTCGACCTCGCCGCCGGACTCAATGGTGTAGTAATACAAGGCCAGACTCTTGCGCGATTCGCCTTCGGGACAGCGCA
>Ga0326727_10010598_pt1 | contig 21881 bp, 24 predicted proteins | sample MB2enrmetagenome_FD_207643 | JGI IMG/M metagenome (GOLD analysis project Ga0326727, IMG submission 207643) | Lab enriched peat soil microbial communities from McLean, Ithaca, NY, United States - MB29MY | ecosystem: Environmental > Terrestrial > Soil > Wetlands > Peat | place: USA: New York...
GCAGCATTGGCGGAATCGGCACGAGAGGCTGGACTCAGCTTCTAAGCTTGAGTAAAGGAGGGAAAAATCAAATTGGCAAAATTCGAAGCTAACAAGTCGGACATGAATGAAAAAGTCGTTCACATAGCCCGGGTTGCCAAAGTTGTTAAGGGTGGACGTCGTTTCAGCTTTAGTGCACTTGTTGTGGTTGGAGACGGTCACGGCCGGGTCGGCGCCGGACTGGGTAAAGCCGGTGAAGTGCCTGAGGCCATTCGCAAAGGGATTGAAGATGCAAAGAAGAACCTGATCAGTGTCCCGATGCATGGTACCACAATTACTCATCCTATTGTCGGCATATTTGGTGCCGGGCAAGTGCTGCTGAAACCGGCCTCTAAAGGAACCGGAGTTATTGCCGGGGGTGCTGTTCGTGCAGTACTGGAGGTTGCCGGAGTTCATGATATTTTGACAAAATCTTTAGGTTCGGCAAACGCACACAATATGGTCAACGCGACGATGGCGGCGTTAAAATCTCTGAAGCGTCCTGAAGATATTGCCAAACTTCGGGGTAAGACTGTAGATGAAATTCTACGTTAAGGAGGGTTGGCTTTGAAAGTAAAAGTGACACTGACTAAGAGTCCAATTGGTTATTCAAAAGCACAACACAAAGTGTTACAAGCACTTGGCTTAGGGAAAGTCGGATCAAGTGCAGTTCATGAGGACTCCCCCGGGATCTTGGGGATGGTTCATAAATGCATGCACTTGGTTACTGTAGAGACACTAGCTCAATAGAAGGAGGTGTGGGCAAGCATGAAACTGCATGAACTAAAGCCTGCCGAAGGGTCAACACATGTGCAGAAGCGTTTGGGCCGCGGTATCGGATCCGGACATGGTAAAACTTCCGGTAAAGGACACAAAGGACAAAACTCGCGGGCCGGCGGCGGAGTTCGTCCGGGCTTTGAAGGCGGACAAAATCCACTGTTTCGCAGGATGCCTAAGCGTGGTTTCAACAATATCTCCAAGAAAGATATTGTTGTCTTAAATGTCCGTGATTTAGAACGTTTTGATAATGGAAGCTTAATTACGCTGGAAACTCTGCTGGACAGCGGCCTGATTAAGGCTGTCAAAGATGGCGTGAAGATTCTGGCCACGGGAGAACTGACCAAAGCACTGACCGTCAAAATTGACAAAGTCAGCCCAGCCGCGGCAAAGAAGATTGTTGCGGTTGGTGGAAAAGTAGAGGTGGAATAGGATGATCGTTGATTCCCTGAAGAATGCTTGGAATGTAGCGGATCTCAGGAAAAAAATCGGTTACACCCTTTTGATGTTTCTGATCTTTCGGATCGGAGCACATATTCCAATCCCCTTTGTTGACCATGCGGTACTGAAGAAAATGTTGGGGTCCGGAGGTATGTTCGATTTCATGGACACACTTTCCGGGGGCTCCTTCAAAAATCTGACGGTCTTTGCCTTGGGGATCATGCCCTATGTTACAGCATCGATCATTCTGCAACTTCTGACGATCGTAGTTCCTTCCCTGGAAAGGCTCTCTAAAGAGGGGCAATTCGGGCAGAAAAAGATCGCAGAGTATACGCGATATGGCACAGTAATCTTAGGTTTTATTCAAGCCTTTGGGCTAACCTATGGAATACGTGCTTCGCTGACAATTTCCAGCCCGGCTTTAAAATGGCCGATTTATCTGTTGGTGGCCCTCGTTTTGACTGCCGGTACCTCATTTCTCATGTGGCTTGGTGAGGCAATCACCGAAAAAGGAGTCGGAAACGGTATCTCTTTGATCATCTTTGCCGGAATTGTTTCACGTATTCCCGGGGCAATAGGTTCTATGTGGAGCCTGTTGGCAGTGCATGAAATCAGCGTTTTTGCGGTGATAAGTTTACTAATCATTGTGGTGTTGATCACCGCGGGTGTCGTTTATGTTGAACAGGGGCAACGCCGGGTATCGGTCCAATATGCTAAGCGGGTTGTCGGACGGCGGGTATATGGCGGACAAAGCAGTCATATACCTCTGAAAGTCAACCAAGCCGGGGTAATTCCAGTTATTTTCGCCATTTCCCTGCTTGCTTTCCCGCAAACGATTGCCTCCTGGGTACCTACGTCTACTTTCGCAAGATTTGTGACCACCTGGTTTAGCATGAACGGCAGCCTAACCTCAATCCCTTATCTCGTGATCTATGGTGCGCTGATTATCTTCTTTACTTACTTCTACACAGCTGTTACATTTAATCCAATTGATGTAGCGGATAACTTAAAGAAGTATGGTGGCTTTATCCCTGGCCTTCGTCCTGGACGCCCAACGGCTGAATATTTATCGAAAATATTGAGTCGGATTACGCTAGCCGGTGGTTTATTTCTAGCTTTGATCGCGGTCCTACCGACACTAGTTATTGGACTCACTGGACTCAAGAACATCTATTTTGGTGGAACATCCCTGCTAATTGTGGTTGGGGTTGCGCTCGAGACGATGAAACAAATTGAATCCCAACTTATGTCGCGGCATTATCAAGGTTTTATGAAATAAAGGAGGAAGAGAATTATGAGATTGATATTAATGGGTGGCCCCGGAGCCGGTAAAGGAACACAAGCGAGTCCACTGGTCGAGAAATTTAAAATTCCACACATTTCTACGGGTGATATGTTCAGAGCTGCTATCAAAGAAGGAACGGCTATGGGCCTGAAGGCTAAATCTTTTATGGATGCCGGGGGTTTGGTTCCTGACGAAGTGACGATTGGGATTGTCGAAGAACGCTTGGCTATGCCGGATTGCGCAGCCGGGTTCCTGCTGGATGGCTTCCCGCGTACACTCGCGCAAGGCAATGCCTTATCAGGTATTTTAGATAAGCTGGGGATGAAGCTTGATGGTGTAGTCAACATTGAAGTTGCCCATGAAGTGTTAATACCTCGTTTAACAGGACGTCGGATCTGCCGAACCTGTGGAGCGTCCTATCACATGGTCTTTAACAAACCTGAAAAAGAAGGGGTTTGCCAATGCGGCGGAGAGCTGTATCAGCGTTCCGATGATACGATTGAAACTGCTGAAAACCGTTTAGATGTCTATAATAAGCAAACTGAACCCTTGATTGCATATTATGAAGCAAAAGGTTTGGTTAAGCGCATCAATGGAGATCAGCCAATCGATAAGGTATTTCAGGATATCCTTCAGGCCTTGGGCTAAACGGTATGATTGAGCTAAAAAATGCGACCCAATTGGAGAAGATGCGCAATGCGGGCCGAATCGTGGGTGAAACCCTTGCCCTATTACGCGAGCTCGCCAAGCCCGGTGTCACGACACTCGAATTGGATCGCATGGCTGAGGAATATATCCGCGCGCAGGGTGCAATACCGGCGTTTAAAGGGTACAATGGTTTCCCGGCAACGCTCTGTACGTCTATCAATGAACAGGTAGTTCATGGCATACCTGGTTTAAGGTACTTGGAATCTGGAGATATTATTAGCATTGATTGTGGTGCGGTCAAAGAGGGCTATTTTGGGGACGCGGCCGTGACCTTACCAATCGGAGATGTCGGTCAAGATCTCCAGAAACTATTAAGGGTGACTGAAGAGTCCCTGATGTTGGGTATTGCGCAGGCTAAGGTAGGTAATCGTCTTTATGACGTCTCATATGCGGTCCAATCGCACGTGGAAGCCAACGGGTATTCTGTAGTGCGTGATTATGTGGGGCACGGGATTGGCAGAGCCATGCATGAGGATCCCCAGATACCTAATTTTGGCAAACCAGGCCGGGGGCCACGACTTGAGGTAGGTATGGCCTTGGCTATTGAACCCATGGTGAACATGGGTACGTATGAAGTGCAGACGTTAAAGGACCACTGGACTGTGGTTACGAAAGATAATCGGCCATCGGCCCATTTCGAACACACGGTTGCGATTACGGAAAATGGCCTGGAAATTCTAACTCAATGTTAGGTACGTAGCCATTGGGATTGCCGGAGGAGGGTGAATGAGCATGTCAAAAGAGGATGTTATTGAAGTTGAGGGTAAGGTTTTAGAGCCGCTGCCTAACGCCATGTTCCAAGTTGAGTTGGCTAATGGACACAAGGTTTTAGCACATGTCTCCGGGAAGATTCGCATGAACTTTATTCGAATTCTGCCGGGTGACCGGGTCACGGTGGAGCTTTCCCCCTATGACCTGTCACGCGGACGGATCACATATAGGTTTAAGTAATGACCAAAGGGAGGGATTACGGTGAAAGTAAAGCCTTCTGTTAAAAAGATCTGTGAAAAATGTAAAATAATTCGTCGCCATGGCATCGTCATGGTCATTTGTGAAAACCCGAAACACAAGCAAAGACAAGGCTAACAAGTTTCGGTTGCGCGGCTGATTGGAGTAAACCCTCCAAGGCACCGATTTTATATTAATACAGAACTTAAATAGTGGAGGTGTAAATTTTTAGATGGCACGTATCGCTGGAGTTGACTTACCGCGCGAGAAACGTTTAGAGGTTGCCTTAACCTATATTTATGGGATCGGGCTACCGACTTCACATAAGATTCTCGCTAAAACGGGCGTAAGCCCGGATGTCCGAGTGCGTGACTTGTCAGAAGACGAAGTCGGCAAGCTTCGGGAAATTATCGATAAAGAGTTCAAAATTGAAGGCGACTTGCGTCGCGAAGTTTCCCTCAATATCAAGCGTCTTATGGAAATTGGTTCCTATCGTGGCCTGCGCCATCGACGTGGACTTCCGGTCCGGGGTCAGCGCACGAAAACCAATGCCCGCACTCGTAAGGGTCCGGCTAAGACAGTTGGAGCAAAACGTAAAAAGTAATAAGGGGGGATAACTTAGATGGCACGTAAGGTTGTCCGGACAAAACGCCGGGAACGTAAGAATATTGAAAGTGGAGTTGCGCATATCAAATCCACATTTAACAACACCATGGTAACCATCACGGATACTCATGGTAATGCACTCTCCTGGTCCAGTGCCGGTTCCCTTGGCTTTAAAGGGTCTCGTAAAAGCACGCCGTTTGCTGCGCAGATGGCTGCTGAAACCTGTGCTAAAGTGGCGATGGAACATGGTTTAAAAGATGTAGAGTGTTTTGTAAAAGGACCCGGAGCTGGACGGGAAGCGGCAATTCGCGCCCTCCAAGCTGCCGGCTTAGAAGTTAATTTGATCAAAGACGTGACACCGATTCCACACAATGGCTGTCGGCCACCGAAACGCAGAAGGGTATAGGAGGTGTGTAATCATGGCTAGATATACTGGTCCTGTCTGTCGCTTATGTCGTCGAGAGGGATTGAAATTATTTCTAAAAGGGGAGCGTTGCTATACCGGAAAATGCGCGATTGACCGTCGTGCCTATGCTCCCGGACAACACGGCCAAGCACGGGCGAAGAAGCCCACCGAATATGGACTTCAGTTGCGAGAAAAACAAAAAGCACGCCGCATGTATGGTGTCATGGAAAAACAATTCCGCAGCTATTTTGACGAAGCGGCTCGTCGCAAAGGGGTAACGGGTGAAAACCTGCTCACTCTGTTGGAACGCCGACTAGACAATGTCGTATTTCACCTAGGGTTCGCTTCATCCCGTGCGGAAGCTCGTCAATTGGTCAATCACGGACATTTCACAGTGAACGGAAAAAGAGTTGATATTCCTTCCTTTTCTGTGCGCACCGGAGAAGTGATTGCACTTAAAGAGGGCAGCAAGAGCTCTCCGCGCATGAAACAACTGTTGGAAAATCTGGGTTCCCGTACTGTTCCGGGCTGGATGAGTTTGGATGCCAATACTGCTGCAGGAACTATAGTTGCCCTGCCTACTCGTGAAGATATTCAACTGCCCATTCAAGAACACCTCATCGTGGAGAAATACTCCCGTTAATGTTGACGTTCTGCCCAAGTGGGTCGGCTGGTTTGTATATCAAGTTCTCGAGAAAGAAGGTGCATGCCGATGTTAGAAATCGAGAAGCCCAGAATCGAGTGTATCGAGCGTTCTGAAGACGACTCTTATGCAAAATTCGTCGTTGAGCCTCTGGAAAGAGGGTATGGGATTACCTTAGGAAATTCTCTAAGGCGAATCCTGTTATCCGCACTTCCGGGCTCGGCGGTGACATCGGTCAAGATCGAAGGAGTACTCCATGAGTTCTCTACAATCCCAGGTGTTTTAGAAGACGTTACCGACATTATCCTCAACTTGAAGTCCCTCGCGTTGAAGGGCTATACGGATGAACCACGGATTATTCGCATAGAGTCTCAGGGGGAAGGGGTTGTCAGGGCTGAAGATATCATAACTGATCCGGATATAGATATTCTGAATCCTGACTTGAAGATTGCGACGTTAGACAAGGATGGTCGGCTTTTTATGGAGATGACGGTGGAACGTGGCCGGGGCTACGTTTCTGCGGATAAGAACAAAAAGCCGGATCATGTCATTGGAGTTATTCCGATTGACTCTATTTTCGCCCCGATCTATAAAGTTAACTACACCGTAGAGGCCACCAGGGTTGGGCAAATCACGGACTATGACAAGTTAACTCTTGAAGCATGGTCTAATGGCAGTATCTCACCGGAAGAGGCCACCAGTGCGGCGGCCAAAATTTTGAGTGATCACCTGCGCCTATTTATGGGGCTCACCGATAAACTTAACAATGTTGAAGTTATGGTGGAAAAAGAAGAGGAAGCCAAAGATAAAATCCTCGAGATGACGATTGAGGAACTTGATCTGTCCGTTCGTTCCTACAACTGCCTGAAACGGGCAGGGATTAACTCGGTTGAGGAGTTAACCCAAAAAACAGAAGAGGACATGATCAAAGTGCGTAACCTTGGTCGCAAGTCTTTGGAAGAAGTGGAATTTAAACTCAGAGACCTCGGTTTATTGTTCCGCCCGGCTGAGGACTAATTCGGTTCACAAAGGAGGGGAATGTAATTGGCTTACCGCAAGTTAGGCAAAAACACAGGTCATCGCGGGGCAATGTTGCGTAACATTGTCACTTCCCTGTTAAAACATGAGCGGATTCAAACGACTGAAGCTCGTGCCAAAGAACTGAATGCCATTGCTGAAAAAATGATTTCACTCGGCAAGCAAGGGGATTTGGCGGCACGTCGTTCAACGATGGCTTATCTCATGGACGAAGATGTTGTAACAAAACTGTTTACTACCATTGCGCCGAAATATGCCGACCGTCAGGGAGGCTATACTCGGATCATGAAACTCGGCTTACGTCGGGGAGATGCCGCCACAATGGTAATCATCGAACTCGTCTAAGACGAGTTGACAAAGGCCGGGTTGCTTACTTGTAAGCATTCCCGGCCTTTTATCAATCCTAAAATCCCGCATTTTTTTATACCTACAAGGAGAAACACTGTAAATACGCCTTGGGGAATTCTGAACGGGAAACCACAGATTACACAGATTACACAGATTAAGAACGATTAGCATAGAAACACACAGACAAAGGATGAAGAGGATGAAGAATGTGGAACGGGATTCACAGACTTAGGCCATTATTGGTGCAGCAATGGAGGTACACCGGACACTTGGATCAGTGTTTCTCGAAATGTATTTAATCTGTGTTAATCTGTGGTTGATTAACTGAGTACATGAATAGTCACAAAAATAATTGCAGGGACTTGATATTTTATATCGTTTTTAGACTTTCTGCAGCGGATTCAGGAATTGCCCTATGGGGTCTTTAAGGGAAGTGATCTCGACCAGTGAAAGTGCTCCAAGTGCAGAACCTTCGTTATGATAAAATATTAAACGGAGCGGATTTCGAATGGCATCAGGGCGAGATCATCGCCCTGATGGGCGCTAACGGCTCCGGAAAATCTACTTTAGCTCGCCTCTTGGCCGGATTGATTGAACCCGAAGCTGGGGAAATCCGTCTTGCTCTTGACGGCACGGTCTGCGCATGGCACACTGTGCAGCGCTGGCAGGAAGTAGGGCTTATCGGGCAGCATCCCCGACGGCAAACGATTGGAGCAACCGTTGCCGAAGAATTAGGCTTTGGGCTTCTAAACCTTGGTCTGGATCAACAGTCGGTACGAAAAAAAGTGCTGGAGTTAGCTGCTAACGTAGGCTTAAAAGGCAAAGAAAACCAGTCCCCGGCGACGCTTTCAGGTGGGGAACGGCAAAGGCTTGTTACTGCAGCCATAGTAGCCCTCCAGCCCTCTTTTCTGATTCTGGATGAAGCCTTGACCATGCTCGATCAGCGTGCACAAGCGAATATTCTGGAACTCCTATTTCAAGCCCGCGTTGAGATAGGGCAACTTTGGATCACTCATGATCTGGAATTGGCGCAGCAAGCTGATCGTCTATTACTAATTGAAGATGGGAAAATCAAAGATTTAGGTGTCCCGAAAGACGCTTTCATCAACCGGGAACCGGACTCGTCGGATGGGCTTGGAAAAGGATACCCTAATCCAATCACAAAAATACCGAAGCCCCCCCGGATTAAAGGCCTGAAGGCAGAAGAGGCCAAGGCTCAGCAGAATCAACCGGTTCTGGAATGGAAACAGACTAACTATGAATCACGCCTTTGGCTTAATAAAGCCGTCAAAGCAGGCGAATTTATTGGCATTGTCGGCCCCTCAGGTTCCGGAAAGACGACCCTCTTAGAAAGTGCCGTTGGGCTGATCCTGCCAACAGAGGGCCGGCTCAGCGTGGGCGGCGAACAAATTACTAAAGCCAATTTGCGCACCCTGCGCCAGAGAATTCGCTTAGTTCTTCAAGAGGCGGGAGAATACTTGATTGGCCGCAGTGTCTATCACGAGATCTATTATGGAGAATCCCGGCAAGAATTGAAGGCGAAAACTCCGGCGAGATTAGCGTTATTGGCAGACTTTGGTCTCCCCGTGAGTTTGGCAGATGTTGCCCCGGAGTGCTTGAGTGGCGGGGAACGGCAAAAGGTAGCCCTAGCGGCTGCCTTACAAACTCTGCCGGAAATTCTTTTGCTTGATGAGCCGATGCTTGGACTGGATGCCGTGAGTCGGGCCGGGATTCAGACCATGATTTCAGCATGGGAGAATATCACGATACTCTATGTGACCCATGATTTAAGAGAGATCATCCCGGATGCTGACCGGATTTGGCTGGTCGAGAAGGGGAATGTGGTTTTAGATTGCTCTGTCCAGAATTGGCAAGACCATCAGGAGCAATTTCAAGCAGCAGGCGTCCGCTGCTAAAGCTAAGGAAGGTGAGCAAAGTATTAATAACGGCTTTGAATTGTATTGTCCGGGCGACAGCCTATTGCACCGTCTTGATCCGAGGGTAAAGGTCGGAGGGTTAGCTATCTTATCTTTGTTACTGACTATGACTCATTGGCCGGGGCTCGTCTTAAGCTCCTTTGCTCTGTCAGTGCTCGTGTTTCTGAGTCGTACACCGGTTAACATCTATCGTTCACTCCTCCTTGTCCTGCTGTGGATGGGGTTGTTTTACGGATTAATAGCCGGATGGGTTTGGCCGGACAACCAGGTGATCTGGTACGGCCATTGGTCTGAAGTCGGCTTAATACAAGCAGTTAACATGCTTTGGCGCATCTCCTTGGTTTTCGGTTTGACCCGGCTTTATATGGCAGTAACAATGCCCCTCGAGCAAGGACTGGGGATAGCGTATTTTTTTACCCCTCTGATCCGCCTGACACCTAAAGCCGCCGATTTTGCGCTCTTACTTACCTTAACGCTGCGCTTTATTCCACTGATCATGGAAGAAGCAACCTTAATCTGGAAAGTCAGAACGTTAAAGAGCGAGTGGCCTCACTCCGGGATTAAACGAACCGGGGAGTTAATTCAGCTCGTTGTGCCGCTCATCTTACTCAGTTTAAGGCGGGCAGAAGAACTAGCCGAAAACCTGATGTCCCGAGGATATGGTTCGGGTAACTATCGAACGCTCCAACTTCATGAACAGAATTCCAGAGATCGCTTAGGAGTTCTGTTCGTTGGAGTTTGGGGAATATTACTTTTGGTATGGAGCTAGATATACTCATACCTGGCGGAGGCTAAGTGTATTGATGCGAAACATTAGGCTGACAGTGGCATATGATGGAACAAACTATCACGGTTTTCAGCGACAAGCAGAAAGTCATGGCCCCACGATTCAGGGAACCTTGGAAAAGGTATGGCTGAAACTAGTCGAGGAAGAGATAGTTCTGGCTATGGCAGGCCGGACGGATACCGGTGTACATGCCTCCGGACAAGTCGTCAATTTTAGAACATCGGCCAGAATTCCGGAAGAAAAAATTCCTAAGGCCTTCAACAGTTTGCTGCCTAAAGATATACGTATACTTCGGGCCGAAGGGGTTCCTGAGGACTTTAATGCCCGGCGGTCGGCGAAGTGGAAACGCTATGATTATTATCTGGATAATAAGCCAATCCCCAATGTCTGTACGCGCCTTTATGCGGCCCATGTGCCAATTCCATTGGATATGGCACAAATGCAGGCGGCAGCCTGTCTATTGGAGGGGCGGCATAACTTTAAAACTTTTGCAGCAGCCGGCGGGGAAAGTAAGCGGTTTGAGCGGACCATTTATCGCTGTCTTGTAAAAAAGGATCAGGGATTAATTAAAATATCCTGTGTAGGGGATGGATTTCTCTATCATATGGTTCGTATAATAGTGGGAACCCTTATGGACGTGGGAATGGGGCGGATCCTCCCCCAAGAGATCCCGGAAATTATAGCCAGCCAAGAACGAAAACGGGCCAGAATGATTGCCCCGGCTCATGGCCTAACCCTTGTTCATGTGAATTATACAGATGAAAGTCCATTTGTTGTGTTTCAGGACCTTCTGCCGGATATCTGACAATTGAGTTAGGCATTTTAAGTGTGAATCGAATATAAGAAAATACTTGACAATGGATTAAAATTTAAATAAAATAGTAGCATGAGTTTTTATGCTCCAGTTTTATGATTGAGCCCCATATCCTGGGCATATCGCAAGCATGATTGAGCCCCATGCGAGTGAGGATTAAAGAAACAGCTAAATTGGAGGGAAAGTAATGACCACGTTTTTTGCGAAAGCACAAGACCAAGAGCGCAAATGGTTAGTCATTGACGCTGCGGGAATCCCCTTAGGTCGTATTGCTACTGAAGCAGCACGTCTCTTAAGAGGTAAACATAAACCGACCTATACCCCTAATGTTGACACTGGGGATCATGTCATAATCATCAACGCTGAAAAGTTAGTGTTAACCGGCAATAAACTTAATGATAAAGTTTATCGTCGTCACTCCGGTTTTCCCGGTGGGTTAAAAGAAATCCCCTATAAAAAATTAATGCAAATTATGCCTGAACGAGCTATGGAACATGCCGTGAAGGGAATGCTTCCTCATAACAAGTTGGGCGCACAAATGTATACGAAGTTAAAAGTGTACAAGGGAGAATCACACCCGCATCAAGCTCAACAACCTGAAATCTGGACGATTCAGTAGGAAGGAGGAAGTAAAACATGGCAACTCAGTTACAATATGCTGCGACAGGACGACGTAAAAATGCCATCGCTCGCGTTCGTCTTATTCCCGGTGAAGGAAAGTTCTTGATTAACAAGCGTGAAGTTGCGGAGTATTTCGGCAAGAAAACTCTGGAAATGATTGTTCAACAGCCATTCAACATCACCGATACCCTTGCCAAATATGATGTTATTGCACTCGCTCACGGGGGTGGCACTACAGGTCAGGCCGGGGCGATCCGCTTAGGTATTGCCCGCGCTTTGCTGAAAGCAGATGCCAGTCTCCGTCCCAGCCTTAAGAGAGCCGGTTTCCTTACCCGTGACCCACGAATGAAGGAACGTCGTAAGTACGGTCTGAAGAAAGCCCGTAAGGCACCTCAATTCTCCAAACGTTAATTGCGTAGAATCAATAGAACCCTCAAACCTGCGTGGTTTGGGGGTTCTATAATTTTCTGGCTTCTGTTTCAATGGATTGTGCTTTGGTTCTAAGAAACTGTTGATTAACTGCTTGTAGCGCTTTATAATTTGTAATAGTGCTTTTGAAGTACGGTCTTTTTATTTTTATTTGCGTAATATCTTTTGTTGGTTGGAAGAACGGGAGGAAAGAGAAAATGCTCATCACGGAAATACTATCGCGCAATGCTAAAGCGTATGGACAGGAAACTTGCCTGACTGAGATTAATTTGGATCTCCAGGAAAGTCATAATATTACCTGGCGTGAGTATGAACTGATTGAAAACAACCCGGCAGGCGAATACCGACGGGAAATGACTTGGCGTGTTTTTGACGAGAAAGCAAATCGACTGGCCAATCTGCTCCTGAAGAGGGGGATAAAAAAAGGGGATAAGGTGGCTATTCTGTTAATGAATTGCCTGGAATGGCTGCCGATTTATTTTGGAATATTAAAAACCGGAGCTATCGCAGTACCATTAAACTTTCGTTATACGGCTGAGGAAATAAACTATTGTTTAGGTTTATCCGAAACCAGTGCCTTGATTTTCGGGCCTGAATTTATCGGCCGGGTAGAAATGATTTGTGATCAGATACCTAAAGTGAAGACACTTCTTTTTGCAGGAGAAAATCGTCCTTCTTTTGCTGAAAGCTATGATCGTCTTACGGCCAATTGTTCTTCTGAAGCACCAATGATCAAACTTACGGAGGAAGATGATGCGGCGGTATATTTCTCCTCAGGGACTACGGGATTTCCGAAAGCAATTCTGCATACGCACCACAGTCTGATGTCAGCATGTTATGCGGAATATAAACATCATGGTCAAAAACGGGAAGACAATTTTTTGTGCATTCCACCGTTGTACCATACCGGTGCCAAAATGCATTGGTTCGGCAGCTTACTGGCAGGGAGCAAAGCCGTATTGCTTCGCGGAGTTAAGCCTGAATGGATACTCAAAACAGTTTCTGAAGAAAAAATTACGATTGTCTGGCTTTTGGTTCCCTGGGCCCAGGACATTCTGGATGCCATAGAAAGAGGAGATGTGAAGCTGGAAGATTATGATCTTGCCCAGTGGAGACTGATGCATATCGGGGCGCAGCCGGTTCCGCCCAGCTTAATTCGCCGTTGGAAAAAGTATTTCCCTAACCATCTTTATGACACGAACTACGGTTTGACTGAATCTATCGGTCCAGGATGTGTCCATCTGGGTATTGAGAATATTCATAAAGTCGGAGCGATCGGAATCCCCGGTTACAATTGGGAAGTCAAGATTACTGACGAGAATGGCTGCTCTGTAACTCAGGGACAGGTTGGCGAATTAATTGTCAAGGGACCGGGCTTGATGAAATGTTACTACAATGCTCCTGAAGCGACTGCGGCCGCAATCAAAGGTGGCTGGTTGTTTACCGGAGATATGGCCCGGATGGATGAAGAGGGCTTTATTTATTTGGTAGATCGGAAAAAAGATGTGATTATCAGCGGCGGAGAAAATTTATATCCGGTACAAATTGAAGATTTTATGCGTGCGCATGATGCAATTAAGGATGTCGCGGTCATTGGGTTGCCGGATGAGCGTCTTGGAGAAATCGCGGTTGCTATTATAGAGCTAAAACCGGACAGCAAGTGTACTGAAGAAGAAATAAAGATATTCTGCACTCCAATGCCGCGTTACAAACGGCCACGTAAAATTATTTTTGACGAGGTCCCGCGCAATCCCACCGGCAAGATTGAAAAACCACGTTTGAGGGATAAATACGGCGGATCAAGTTTAGTGGCTACTCAAACGGAGAGATAAAATCCGAAAAGATTTTTAATGATCAAGCGTTCAGCCAAACACATTTTTGTTAAGTTGGTTGTTGGAATGGATACGACGATAGGCCGCCTGAAAAGGCGGCCCTTTAGATCGTAAGATACCACCAACCAAACGAGGATTTGATTCTTCAATGGAGAAAAGATCTAGTCGTTCTTTAGTAGCGACTGGGCCTTCCAGACTGCCTGCTGCCGCCATAGAATATAAATAATTTGTAAATAATATCGTGTAAATACTACAATAAGCGCTTAAATATAAATAACCTCACATCCCAAGAATTCTCTGATATTAGTATCCGGAGAGTTCAGGGAAGGTGAGGTATTTTAATTACAGTTTTGCTCTTGTGGGGATTGCTCGGAAGTCGTCGTCGAGGTGTATTTTGGTACAAAATTGCTTGATAGTGAAGTCAGCTTGTTTTAGAGCTATTATTTTAGTCCGAAACCATTCAGTGTGCAGATGCTCGTCCACGTAATTATGTTGAAGAATCCTGATCAACTCTTGATCGTCGTATTGTTCACGATTTAGTTCCTCAAGTAAGTCACTATAGTCCTGCATAGCTTTCTGTTCGATCAGGATATTGATGGCCAGTGTATCTTCTAAACCTGTCTTGGCGATAAGTCCCCCGGCGAGTTTGCCAATAATAGGTGAAATAATATCACCTAAAACGGTAGGTTTGCTGCCGAGCTCCTTGATTTTTTCGCCGATATTATCGACATGATTTTGTTCGAGGTAGGCGCAGCGCTCAAAAACTAATCCGCTGTACATACCTTTAAAGGTTTTGCTTTGAGCGTTATATAAGTCTACTTGGTTCAGTTCTAAACTGTAGAACCAATTGAGTTTCGATATGAGTATCTCCTTATCCATCCGGAATGACCTCCATTCATATTCTTGAGATTAGTATGCACCGGCCGGTTTAAATCTAGTAAAAGTCGTAAGGCATAAACCCGATCAGATTATAGTGGAAATTTGTTTAAAGGGATTTTGAAGAGAACAGACTGTATTTAATTGGTTGCCCGGAAGAGTGACCATCAAGGACCTGAAGGCATATCTTGAGAGTAAGAGGGGATAGGCAGGACTGAGGGCCATGAACAGCAGGAATTACTTAAAGGTCATAATGAAATCGGCATGGCCGAAATGGCCGTCAAAGCAGAACAATAGGAGATTGAGGAATGGAAGCGATTGATTGTTCGACAAGACTAACAGCGACAACAGCGGCGGCGCTAAAAGATGCAGGCATCATAGCTGTCGGACGCTACCTTGGTTATAAAACCCAAGCCTGGAGCAAATCTCTTACTCCGGATGAGCAAAAGGTGCTTGAAGCGGCAGGGCTGCCGGTATTCCTGATTTGGGAATCGAATCCGACCAACGCAGGCTATTTTAGCTACAGTATAGGGCAAGCGGATGCTAAGTTGGTCTTAGAAGAGGCAGCCTACCTTGGCGCACCAAAGAGCGCCGCGGTGTATTTTACAGTTGATTTTGATGCCCAAACCGGCGACATGCCGGCTATAATTGAATACTTTAGGGGAGTTCGTGAAGGCTTGGCCGGTCAATATCCAGTCGGTGCCTACGGCTCCTACAGCGTACTCCAAGCCCTTCAAACATCAGCATCTGCTCCAGACAAGTATTTTCAAACGTATGCTTGGTCAAAGGGGCTGGTTTTTTCAGGTAACGACATCTACCAGTATCAAAATGACGTAACCTTGCAGGGCATCAGCGTTGATCGCGATACGATCCAATATAATTCCGGCTGTTGGCCGGAGCTGGAGGAAAAGGACATGATACTCAATTATTTAGTGCTATATTTTGGAGATGCGGATCTGCAAATTGCCGCGGATTTGGCCCAGAATTTTCAATGCCCAATCGTTCAAGCCGCTTATGCTACGGCAGATTTGCTGGCAAGCGCAACGAAGAAATACCAGGTAGGCGGGGCAACGGCCCCTGTAGGGGTGACTTTGTTGGCCGGAGCAGACCGCTTTGCCACGATGGAGGCAGTTCTTAAGCTCGTGAAAGGAATCTAATCAGCTTGGAGCAGTTACCGGATGAAGCTTAAAAGCATTGAGGCGGACAGTCCTCCTCAGGAGAAAAGTTAATCATCTGTAAGAAGTTTTTGCAGCAAAAACGATTTTCTGCGACATATTGTGACAAATTATATTTATCGACTGTGATATAATGATCCGGTTTAGAGCATTGGATAAATTGGTGTGCAGCTCAACCAACCTAGTTTATAAATTCAATTTATAAACTAGGTTTTTAAAATTAAGCAAACAAGAGGGTAATTTTTGTTATGAAAGGGCTGGGGCGCAGCAGAGGCTTATCTTATTTGGGAGAGTGGATGTAGTGAGGAATGATCAATTTTGACAAGCAAGCAAGAGCCCTGGTTAGGCTCGTTCACCGTGGCAGAAAAAAAACAGATGCTTGGGTTGTTGCTGGTAATGTTAGCTGTTTTCGGTCTACTATATATACGGTATTCCTGGACCTCCGCCAATCGAGCAGCTTCTGATAATGCCTTGATGATCGCTCAAACAGCAGAGGCTTCTTTTTCCAAGGAAGTAATAAGCTCGTTAGACAATCCCAGTCCGAAAGATATTGAAACACTTCAGTACAAACAATTAAAAAGTACTCTGCAGAATTTGGTGAATATTAACCAAGCGATCCGCTTTGCTTACATTTATGAGCAAAAAGACGGTAAGCTGTATTTCACGGCTGATTCAGAACCGTTGGATTCCAAGGACTGTTTTTTACCGGGGCAGGAGTATACTGAAGCGGATAAGGTATATCAGGAGCCCTTTGGGGATGGAAAGGCAATCATCACTCCGCCAAAGACTGATCGGAGAGGAACATGGGTGAGTGTTCTGGTGCCAATGAAAGATGTGGTGACGAGCAAGGTCAAAGCGGTGTTAGCTATGGATTATCCTGCAAGAAGCTGGAATGATCTTGTGCTTTATCAAGCTGAGCAGGCCGGTGTCCTTGTGTTGACCCTGTTTTTGTTGATCTTGGCTCTCTTGAGGATCTTGATTAAGAGTGAGATCGTGGAGGATGAGCGTCGCAAATTAGTCTTGGCCAATGAAGAAATTATTAAAGCAAAGACAACCTATCAAGATATGTTCGAGAAGAGTCAGGCGATTATGATGCTCATAGAAGTAGAATCAGGTAAGATAATCGACGCTAATAAGGCGGCTTGTAATTTTTACAGTTATAGCATTGAACAGTTAAAATCCATGAATATTTCGGAAATCAATTCCTTAAAACGACCGGAAATATTGCGGAAGATGGCATCGGCTAAAACCCAAAACTGTCCGTATTTCGAGTTTCGACACCGTTTGGCATCGGGGGAGCTTAGAGATGTCGAGGTCTTCTCCAGTCCTCTCCGAGTTAATGGCCGCACCTATTTGTACTCAATCATCAGTGATATTAGTCAGCGCAAGATTTTGGAAAAGACAATTCTGCAGGCCCATGAAAATTTTAAAACATTCTTTAATTCAATTGACGACTTACTCTACGTAGTCGACAGACAAGGGATAATCAAGCAGGTCAATAGCACAGTCTGTAAGAGATTAGGTTATTCCGAAGCTGAGTTGATCGGAAAATCCGTCTTGTTGGTGCATCCGGAAAATAGAAGAGCAGAAATAGTAAATTTCGTAAGAGACTTGCTCTCCGGTAAAGTTGATTATTGTCCAATACCTGCAATTACTAAACAAGGGCAAGAAATCCCAGTAGAACTGCGAATTACTGCTGGAGAATGGAACGGAGAAGCAGTGACTTTTGGGGTGATGAAGGATATATCCGAGCTTACGAAGTCGGAAGAAAAGTTTTCCAAGGCCTTCAATTCGGCAGCGGTTTTAATGGCGATTACAACACATGAGGATGGGCGCTATCTTAATGTCAACGACATGTTTCTCAAAACGTTGGGATATGATCGAGAGGATGTAATCGGAAGACTGCCCGCCGATCTCAATTTATACGTTGACCGGGAACGAAGCGCAACAGCCAGTGGGGTGCAGAATCTTGAAGTCTCTCTCAAGGGAAAGGATGGCTCGGTGTATACGGGCATTTATAGTGCAGAATCGATCATGATTGGAGAGACCCATTGTCTGCTTAAATCTCTGACCGACATTACTAAACGCAAAGAGATTGAAGACAAATTAATACAATCTGAACAAAAGTATAAATTGCTTTTCAATGCCATGAATGACGCATTTTCTCACTATGGCATTATTTATGACAATCTTGGAAACCCCATCGATTTTAGAATTATTACTACTAATCCTTCGTTTGAAACGATAACAGGACTAAAATCAGAGGCCATTATCGGAAAAAATGCTAGCGAGGTTTTTGCCAGTGTCGATCAATCTTTGCTGGAACTTTGCGGCAAGGTTGTCTCGACGGGTGAACCGATCCATTTTAATTACTTCTCCAAAATCATGAATAAGCATTTTGAAGTTAAGGCATACAGCCTATCGCACCAAGAGTTTGCCGCGATTTTCATGGATATCACAGAACGGATAGAAAATGAAAGAAACATTGAGTATTTGAATTATCATGATGCTTTAACAGGATTATACAATCGGAGGTTTTACGAAGAAGAGCTAAAAAGGTTAAACACGGAAAGGAATTTGCCAATTTCCATAATTTATGGGGATGTTAATGGGTTGAAGCTGGTAAACGATGCCTTTGGGCATCTTAAAGGAGATGAACTATTACAGAAAGCTGCCCAGGCTATTCGAAGCACCTGCCGAGAGGATGATATTATAGCGCGTTTGGGTGGAGATGAATTTGTCATTCTTCTGCCCAACACTAATACTGAAGATGTCGAGATAATTGTTAAGAGAATCAGAGAGACCTATTCTAAGGAATATGTGAGCTCGATTAGTGGGAGTATTTCCTTTGGCTGGGATACCAAGTACTCAATGAAGGAAGATATCCTAAAAACTCTCAAGAATGCTGAAGATCTGATGTATAAAAACAAAACTCTGGAAAGTGAAAAGATTAGGCTCAATACAATTAAGATGCTCATGGTGACTCGGAATGAACAGTACCCGGGGACAAAAGAACAGGCGCAAAGAGTCAGTGAAATCTGCCAGGACATCGGACGAGCAATAGGCTTGCCCGAATGGGAGGTTTGTAGAGTAGGATCAGCAGGGTTTTTTTGTGATATCGGCAATGTTCCGATTGGAGAAGGAATACTTAATAAGCCTGGAAAACTTATGAACCAAGAGTGGGAAGAAATCAAGAGGCATTCAGAAATCGGTTTTAGAATCTTATGTTCATCGCATGAAATGTCAGAACTGGCCGATTATGTACTGGCCCATCATGAACGATGGGATGGCACAGGTTATCCCAAAGGGCTGCAAGGGAATGATATTCCCATCGGAGCAAGGATTATTGCCTTGGCCGGCAGTTATGTTGCCATGACCAGTGAACGCCCTTATCGTCCGGCATTCCGGAAAGAGGTGGCGCTGCAAGAGATTCTTAAAAATGCAGGTACTCAATTTGATCCGCAAATCGCCAAAACATTTGTCGAGAATTATACGACGCACCTGGAGCGTGGCTTGCATTCCAGCAGAGTCTCAGGATAACCGCATATCAGCATTTCTTTGTATTGCGGCAAAATAGTGAAAATTGTATAATAGGAGAGAGAAAAGTAACTGTTGGCAGATTAATTTTAAGATGTAATAGCTTCCGGCAGGTATTTCAGCGTTTAATGGGGTGAATTATGACGTTATCAGTTAGCTTAGGTCCACGTCTTCAAACCGTGGCAGCGTTGGTTCCCGAGGGAGCTGTCCTCGGAGACATAGGTACAGATCATGCTTATTTGCCGATCGCCCTCTATGAGACTCAGCAGATAGCAAAAGCAGTAGCTATTGACATTCATAAAGGACCGTATGAATCCGCCCGGATGGCCGTCCAAGGTCGACGCTTAGAGGCCGTGATTGATGTGCGCCTTGGCGATGGGCTGATGCCGCTGGAGTCTGGGGAAGTCAATGTCTTGACTTTGGCGGGAATGGGTGGAAGAACGATGCTGGATATTCTTTCTGCCCGACCGGATGTTTTAAATTCTGTATCTGAGCTTATTGTGCAACCGCAAGGTGGGGAGGGTGCCGTACGTTCGGAGTTATTGGCTGGTGGGTGGCGTCTTAAGGCGGAACGATTGGTGGAGGAAGAGGCGCGAATCTATGTGGTGATGGCTTATTCCAGGCAAGACGGATTGGACAGCGCCGAACTTTTAGAGGAAGAGCGTGTTTGGAAGCAACGTTTGCACCCACTCCGAGCGAGTGGGATAATCTTAGCAACGGATAGGGAGTTTGCAGATTTAGTCCACAGGCTGGTGGGGCATTTTGGGCCGCTTGTCTTGGAAGAGCGGACCGATCTCTTGAGCAGGCATCTGAACGAATATAGTGGGATGTTGTTAAGACGCCTGGAGCAAATGAAAAGGTCAAATAGCCCTGAGATTATGACTAAAATCAGAGAAGTTTCGGCTGAATTAGCCTTAGTGGGAGGACTGGGAACATGGCAGTAACGGTTGGCTTAGTGGCTCAGATCATTGAAAGAATAGCGCCAAAAGCATGGGCCGAGGCTTGGGACAATGTCGGTTTACTTGTCGGGAGTGGCTCAGTCCCTGTTGAACGTATCCTGATCGCCTTAGATGGAACCTTGGAAGTGGTCGAAGAAGCGAAAGCCTTTGGTGCTCAACTCATCGTGGCCCATCACCCGATTATCTTCCGCCCGCTTAAAAACTTAAGAACAGATAATGCCGCAGCCCAAGTTCCGCTTCAACTTTTGCGCTATCAGATTGGATATTACGCTGCCCATACGAATTTGGATCAGTCCTTATTTTCTGCCAGCCGAGTATTGGGCGAGATTTTAGGTCTTCAGGGAATGAAGCTTCTGGAGGAACAGGAAGATGACCCTATTTCCACCCATAAGCCTGAAGAGAATCGAGGGTATGGAGTAAGCGGATATCTAGCCCAGCCGGAAAGCTTGGGGGCTCTTTGGAAGCGTTTTTTAGACCGGTTAGGCCAGCCGGGTGTTTATGCACAGTCCTATGAGTTATCTGGAGTTCGCCTGGCAGGCTCGTTAGAGAAAGAAGTGCGAAAAGTAGCTATCGTCAATGGCAGTGGAGGTCGTTTTGTACCGAAAGCATTGTTTAAAGGGGCAGATTTGCTCATTACCGGAGACGTTGACCATCATGCGCTCCTTGACGCGCTTGAAGGAGGTATGGCTGTCGGTGATCTTGGGCATTTTCTCACGGAGGCTCCCATGCTGCAGGCGCTGTATCAATACCTATCCGCCGAGAAAGCTCTTCAAGGAATTGAGATCCGAGTGAGTTCGATGAATCGTTCGCCCTGGTTATGATTAAGTAGGCAACGGACTATTTCGGCAAGAAAATAGTATTTTTAGAATAGGTTGTTCCTCAACGGGATATAGTAATATTAAATAATAAAATTCTTTGTGAAAGTGAATATTAACACTTGAAATAATAGTGAGAATATTGTAATATTACTTTGTAAGGAATAGTTTGAAAATAGATTGTTTTCAAGAAAGTACTTAAGTCCATTTTTAAAGAGCTACTGATCATCCTAATATGTTTAAACATCAGCAGAAAGGAGAGTGATGAATTGCCATGAATAAGAACCGAATAGAGGTTCTGCGCCTTGAACGTGAAAAAGTTCTAACAAACTTAGCAGAAGAAAAGGGTAGTCGTTCGAAATGGTTGATACTCCTAATGGATATTGACGACGAAATGGAAGAAATAGCAGAGAAGAAGCTCAAAGCTGCTTATTAAACCAGAACTCACCATTTGACCAAAACGAATTTTTCGAGTAAGATAAACGAGCGAAGTCAACCGGATGATCGCGGAGGTAGGGACCGAAAGGTCATCTCTGAGGAAAGTCCGAGCTCCATAGGGCAAGGTGCTGGGTAACGCCCAGTGGGGGGAACCCTAAGGAAAGTGCAACAGAGAGATACCGCCAAAACCGAGGTCAGTTGTCAGAGGCCAGAGATCGTTGGCTCTAATCCGGCATCCGGCTTCCGACGACTGACCGCCGGATTGGTAAGGGTGGAAAGGCGAGGTAAGAGCTCACCGGCAGTCAGGTGACTGGCTGGCCATGTAAACCCCACCTGGAGCAAGACTGAATAGGGGAACTATGAACGGCCCGTTTTCGTTCCCGGGTAAGGTCGCTAGAGGTCGTCGGTAACGGCGGCTCGAGATAGATGATCATCACCTCCAA
>Ga0326727_10010601_pt1 | contig 21880 bp, 18 predicted proteins | sample MB2enrmetagenome_FD_207643 | JGI IMG/M metagenome (GOLD analysis project Ga0326727, IMG submission 207643) | Lab enriched peat soil microbial communities from McLean, Ithaca, NY, United States - MB29MY | ecosystem: Environmental > Terrestrial > Soil > Wetlands > Peat | place: USA: New York...
GGCCACGCAGTGCCCGCAGAGAATGCAACTGCTGCCGGGCACCTCCTCGGGAAATCCCTCCTCATTGAGAGCAAGGGTTCTGGCCGGGCAAACCGCCACGCAAGCTCCGTCTTTCTGGCACAGGCTCTCGTCAACTGTAATCCGTTTCATGATCGCTACCCCCTCCTGTGGCTTTGCTGCGAAGGGCTAAAAACCCTTGACCGCAGTGTACTCCCGGTGGTGTTAGGAACAGCTCCGCCGGGGAAGCTGTTCTTAGCTGGGAACTGCTCCTGCCTGGGAGCCGCGCCTCGAACGGTTATTGATCGGGCTCCATTGGAATGCAATACCGGTTCCACCTAGCCGCAAGAGTTGCAAGAAGAAGGTCCCCTTCGACTACGTCCAGGGCGAGCCTTCGACTCCGCTGCGCTCCGCTAAGGATGACAGCGGTGAAGGTGGGGCAGGGCAATCGCATTTGAAATTTGAGCGAGAAATGAAGGGTACGGGCTTTAGCCCGTGCATAAACAGCGCAAAATCTGTTGGGCTTCAGCCCCTGAGGGACAGCCTTTTTGTAGACTTGTACTTGGTTTCGGCGTGCGCGTAGTGGCGATTCCATCAAAACTACAAGCGCACACGTACTGTCTCTCCCCTCAGGGGCTAAAGCCCCCTTCTTTTCAGCAAATTAACGTACGGGCTGAAGCCCGTACCCTTCAAGGATTCAAATGCGATTGCCCTGGAAGGTGGGGTGCCCAGAGTTGTTTGAATTCGTCCAGGGCCGGATCAATAGAAGCGGACAGCCTGGAGGATCGGTGAGGTACAACGGCTCCGGGATCAAGCAAAGCGTTCCTGAACCGGGACAATTTTCAGTCCATCAGGGGCATCAGGGCACTGGTCTGCCCGGTGAAATGCAATCAGATTGCTAATTCCCCGTACATAGCCCCGGCAAATGCTGTAGAATCCGTAGTCTCCAGCCGGAAATTTCGGCTGCGAGAAGAAGAAGAAGCGGAGGCTGACCATGGAAGTGGAGTTCACCGCCAGACAAGTAAGGGTCTCCAAGGCGCTGCGCATGCAGGCCGAAGAGGGGATGGAACGGATTGCCCGCATTTTGGGCAAGACTGCGAGCGCCAGCATTACGTTCAGCGCGCAGAAGCGACAGAAGCGTCTGAAGATTGTCGAAATAACCATCAAGGCCCGGCAGCAGACTTTTGCGGCTGAGGGTCAGGGCGAGACGATGACGTTGGCACTGCACCAGGCCATCGAGCGCGCCGAAAGCCAGGTATGTCGCCATCGGGACCGGCGGATAGAGAGCAAACGATTGCCTGCGGGGGAGAAGGTGCTCACCGCGCCTCCGGTCACCCGGTCCAAAACTCGCGTCGCCGCCCAGCCGGAGGAAGAAGCCGCGGAAGCGAAACCTGTTCGCGCCCGCAAGACGGCCGTTGAGCCGCACATCGTCTCCAGCGATGAGGCTATCGCTCTGAAGGCGATGACCATTGAGGAGGCCGTCAAAGACGTCCATTCCCGCGACCGCGACCTGTTGATCTTCCGCAATCCATCCGGAGAACTGTTTGTGCTGTATCGACGCCGCAATGGCCAGATAGAGCTGGTGGAGCTGCCTTAGAAGCCGTCCAAAACTCTTGTGATGCGTGCAGGGGATGGGCCAGAGCATTTTCACTTCACCTATTGCGTTACAGCAGCCTGGGAGGTGGCTTTTCCTTGACGGAAGAGCCACTCCGCATCCAGGTTTCTGTAAGCAGCGGTAGTGAAAAAGCTGAGGCCTGTACCCTTATTTGCCAGAGCGAGGAGGGCGTGCCGTAATGGAAGCCAGGCAGGGCTGATGCTACCATCGCCTGGAGAATCGTGATTTGAATTTTCCGCAAAACCCGGACTCCGACCAGCCGTGGCTGATGGCCGATGTGCTGGCCTGCCTTCCCGAGGCTGTGGCCGTGGTACGCGGCAATCAGGTGCAGTACGTGAATGCGGCCTTTACGCGGATCTTCGGTTTTACGGCTGAAGAGGTCGCAGGACGCAGCTTGCGGGAGTTGATTGTGCCCGAGGTGCGCCGGCAGCAGAGCGTGCAGTTGGGCAAGGCCACGGATCAATTCGGGTTCGCATCCCTTGAGACAGTGCGCAGAAACAAGAATGGCGAGCTGTTGGATGTGGCGATCGAGGTCCGGCCGCTGGTGGTGAACGGGGGGAGGGCCGGCTACATTTACACCTTCCTCGACATCGGCGAGCGCAAGCGGGCCGAAGTCCAGCTGCAGCACGACGCCTTGCACGATTCGCTGACAGAATTGCCCAATCGCGCGCTCTTCCTGGACCGGCTGAGCTTGGCGTTTACCCGCCGGGCGCGGCACCGGGGCCAGAACTGCGGCGTGCTCTTTCTTGACCTGGACCACTTCAAGGAGATCAATGATTCACTGGGTCACGCGGCGGGCGACGAGGTGCTGAGGTCGGTTGCTGCGCGGCTGCGCGGCGCCCTGCGCCCGCAGGACACGGCGGCCCGGCTGGGTGGCGACGAGTTTGTCATTCTGGTTGAGGATATTCTGTCGGTCGCCGACATTGAAATTGTGGCCAACCGCATTCTGCGGGAGATGGAGCGCGGGTTTGAGGTTGGTGGCCGCTCGTTTTACGTCAGTGCATCGGTTGGCGTAGCCATCGCCGGGCCGGACCACGTGGCCCCGGAAATGCTCGTCCGTGACGCTGATTTTGCCATGTATTGCGCCAAGGAGGCCGGCGGCGGGCGGTTCGAGATCTTCAACAAGCAGTTGGAGGTGGCCGCTTCCAGTTTGCAGGAGCGTGAGCGTGAGCTGCGTCAGGTGTTGGAGGATCGCCGCTTCGAGGTCCGCTACCAGCCCATCTGCGCGCTTCAGACCGGCAGCTTTCGCACCGTCAGGCTGGAGGGCTTCGAGTCGCTGCTCTGCTGGCGCAAGGCGGACGGCTCGGTGGCCAGTTTCAGCGACCTGCTCACCGTGGCCGAGGAGACGGGGCTATCCATCAGCCTGGGCCGCGAGACGATGGAGGCGGTCTGCGCGCAACTGAGGAGCTGGGCCGATGCTCTTCCCCAAGCCGCGCTGAGCCTCTCCATCAATCTGACTCTGCGGCAGTTCTACCACCCCGATCTGATTGCGCTGGTGAAAAGGACGCTGGCCGTCAGCGGGGCCGATCCGGCGCGGCTGCTGTTTGAGGTGGGGGAAAAGGCGTTGAGCGAGAATCCGGAAGCCGCCGCGGCGATTCTGGAGCGGCTGCTCGGCTGCAATGTGCGCTTGGCAGTGGACGACTTTGGCATCGGCTTGGCGCCGCTGAACCACCTGGTGCGGCTGCCCATCGATGTGCTGAAACTGGACCCCAGGCTGACTCTGGCCGCCACGCAGGCCGGCACGCAGCCCAGCCGCCAGGTGGCTGTCCTGGAGACGCTGATCGAGTTGGGGCGCAAGCTGGGCGTGCAGGTGGTGGCGCAGGGGATCGAGACCCTGGAGCAGTTGGAGACGCTCGCCGCCATGGGGTGCGAACTGGGCCAGGGGCCGCTGCTGTCGCCCGCGCTGGAGCCATGGCAGGCGCAAAAGCTGGCCGAACAGGGCTCGTGGAGGATTGCCCCCGAAGCTGAACCCGGAAGCTGACGAAAAGACTGAAGCAGATGCTTCCGCAAGCGCGTACGGGCGTTGCCTGAGAAGCAGTCTAAAACTCGATTTTATGTGAAGGGTACGGGCTTTAGCCCGTACATCAGAGCCGGGAGTAGATGGGGCTTCAGCCCCAGAGGGAGGTTTTCGTGGCTATTTGCATTCCCCCAGCCGCTAAAGCCGATAAATCAATCCGGCTCTCAACGGACGAGCTAAAGCCCATCCCCTTTGAAGCACAGTTTTCAGACAGGTTTTGAGGCAGAGCGCAAAAGCCGCCTTTCGGTGTAGGATGTGCCCATGACGCCTTCAAACCATGCGCCGGGAGCCAATTCCGCTTCTCAGGCCGCCCAGCCCTCCAAGCCAATGGAGGGAACGGTGAAGCCCGGCAAGGAGATGGTCATCGTCACGGGAATCTCTGGCGCAGGCAAGGCTTCGGCGCTCAAGGCCTTCGAGGATCTGGGCTTTCACGCCGTGGACAACCTGCCCCTGGAGCTGCTGCCCGATTTTGCCGCCTTGGTGGAAAAATCCGCCGACATTCAGAACGCGGCGATCGTGGTCGATGTCCGCGAGGGCCTGACCCTGGACCGCCTGCCGGAGATTCTCAAGCGGGTGAAGATGCTGCTGCACACGCGCGTGGTTTTTCTGGACGCGCAGGATGCGGTGCTGGTGCGGCGCTACTCCGAAACCCGGCGGCCGCATCCACTGGGCCGGCAGGAGACGGTCTCCCGCTCCATCGTCGAGGAGCGGCAACTGCTGGACCCCATCCGCAACGTCGCCGACACGCTGATCGACACCTCGAACTTCAACGTGCACGAGCTGCGCGCCCTGATTCAGGCTCGTTTTGGCAACGAGGGCCAGAGCAGCCGTCTGCTGGTCAGTTGCGTGAGCTTCGGCTTCAAAAACGGCGTGCCGCTGGACGCGGACATGGTCTTCGATGTGCGTTTTTTGCCCAATCCCCACTTTGTGCCGGAGTTTCGCAAGCTGACCGGCCTGGACCCCAAGGTGGCCGCCTATGTTCGCGGCTTTCCTCAGGCCCAGGAGTTTCTTGACCGTGTGACGGATCTGATGCTCTACCTGCTGCCGCACTACGTCGAGGAGGGCAAAAGCTACCTGACCGTGGCCTTTGGCTGCACAGGTGGCCAGCACCGCAGTGTGATGATGGTCGAGGAGATTGCCGCGGCCCTCCAGCGCGCCGGCTATCAGGTGAAGGCGCTGCACCGGGACGCGCCTCGCTGAGGGTAGTCGAAGGGAACCGGCTTCTTGCAACTTTTGCGGCTAGTCCTCTGACCGATTGCCCTGGTACCAAGCCTGGGTGCCCCAGGTCTCGATTTTGAGACCTGGGAATGCAAAAGCCAGGGGACGAATTCATGCGGTCAGAAACCTAGGGTGGGATTCGCGCGATAGAGTGAAAGCGTGGCCGACGACAAGCTGATTCTCATCACGCTGCTGGTCAAGCTGGGCGTAGCCGCCGCGGTGGCGAGCGCCTTGGCGCGGTCGCGCACCTTTCAGCGGCTGCTCTTTGCCGAGCGCCGCCGCCGCCGTCAAACCGCGGCTCTGGTAGCCTTTTTCCTGGTGCCGCTCACGCTGGGCGTGTGGATTCGGATAGCGGTGCCCAACTTCCTGGCCGCCGACATCTCCTTTGAAGCGGTCGTTCTGCTGGGTTTGCTGGTGGGGCCGGAGTGGGCCATGCTGGGCGGAGTGGTGCTCTCCGTGCCGGCTCTCTTTCACCACGAATTTCTCGCCCTGCCCTTCAACCTCGCGCTGGGCCTGGCGGCGGGCCTGCTGGGCCGCTTTGTCGAGACCGAGGAGATCTGGTCCTTCACGCCTTTTGTTGACCTGAGCCTCTACCGCTGGGTACGTCGCAATCTGCGCCAGCCGCGCATCGACCGCCAGATTCTGCTGCTGGTTCTAATCGCCGCCATGGAGATGACCCGCGACTGGCTGGCCCACGCCTTTCCCCACCGCCTCTTTGCTTTGGTCCCCGGCCATTGGTGGCTGGCGGCGCTGGTCTGGCTCAGCGCGCCCATCGGTGTGGGCATTGCGCTCAAGGTCTGGAATGCGCTGCGCATCGAGCTGAAACTTGAAGAACAAAAGCGCCTGCTGCTCGAAGCCCGGCTCGACGCCCTGCAACGGCAGATCAATCCGCACTTCCTCTTCAACACGCTCAACTCCATCGCCTCGCTGGTGCGCCTGAAGCCGGAGCTGGCCCGCGAGATGATCGTCAAGCTGGCCAACATTCTCCGCGCCCTGCTGAAGGACCACGACACCTACGTGCCCTTGAGCGAGGAACTGAAATTTACCGACGACTATCTGGACATTGAAGTCGTCCGCTTCGGCGCCGGCAAGCTGAAGGTGGAAAAGCAGATCGATCCGCGAACATTAGGAGTTTTAGTGCCCAGCATTCTTCTCCAGCCGCTGATCGAAAACAGCATAAAGCACGGATTGGAGCCGCGCATCCACGGCGGCACCGTTACCCTGCGGAGCCGCCTGGAAGGCGACCGCGTGCTGATCGAGGTGGCCGACGACGGCGTCGGCATGGGCAACCGGCCAGCCTCGGCGCTCCGCCGCCCCGGCGCCGGCATCGGCATGAAAAATGTGCAGGAGCGGCTGGAGGTCCTCTACGGCAACCAGGCCCGCTTCAGCGTGATCAGCACTCCCGGCCGCGGCACGCTCGTTTCGATCGAGATTCCGGCCAACCTACCCGACGAACGGTCGTGAATCCTGCTATCCCGGTCTGTCGGCAATCTTTTCTCCGAAAAGCCGCGCCCTTTCAAAGCGCCCATCCACAGCCCCGCGCGGTATCCTCAGAGGATGGTGCGTTTCACGGTGCTGGCGTCGGGGTCGAAGGGCAATGCGGCGGTTCTCTCCGGCGGACGGACGCGGATTCTGGTCGATTGCGGCTTGAGCTGCCGCGAACTCTTTCGGCGCATGCGCCTCATGGGCGAGGAGCCGGAGACGCTGGACGCCATCCTCATCACTCACGAGCACTCCGACCATGTGAACGGGCTGGCCGTGACCGCGCGCAAGCTGGGGATTCCGGTCTACTTCACCGAGGGCACGCACCGCGCCTGGATGCGTTGGCTCTCACCCCGTAGGCAGATGACCTACGCGCAGTGGCTGGAGCAGACGCGTCGGCAGGCCGCCGAGCGCCAGGCCGAGGCTGAGGCCGCCAGCGACGAGGGCGAGCCGGATGAAACCGATGAGCCGGAGGCCTTCGATGCGGAGCCCGTTCCCGTTCCCGTTTCCACCGCGCTGGGAGAGGCTTCTGAGCCGGAATTGGCAGCCGTGACGGCCTCCGGGCAGGATTCCCAGCGGCCGCCCTCGCGGAAAGAAGACCCCAGTTGGCTGCCGGGGCTCGAGTACTTTGCCGCTGGCGAGCCCTTCGAGATCGGCGACGTTGCCGTCAGCCCCTTCACTGTCCCCCACGACGCCGCCGACCCCTGCGGCTTCGTCTTCCGCGCCGAGGGCGTGCGGATGGGCTTTGCCACCGACCTGGGTTACGTTCCGCCCAATGTGAGAGCGCAGCTCCAGGGCCTGGACCTGCTGCTGCTCGAATCCAACCACGACCTGGAAATGCTACGCGACGGCCCCTACCCCTGGGCGGTCAAGCAGCGGGTGCTCTCGCGCGTGGGCCATCTGTCGAACGAGGCGGCGGCGGAGTTCCTCGAAGGCGGCTATGACGGCCAGGCGGCCTACGTGATCCTGGCGCATCTGTCTGAAAGCAATAATCTTCCCGAGCTGGCGCAGGTCACCGCCGAGCGCGCGCTGCTGGGCCGGGCGAGCCTTTTAGCCAATAAACTGTTGATGGCCAGCCAACACGAACCGCTCTCTTCTATTTACTTTTAGGTAAACTGAGATAGAATAATACAGTACAGGCGTCACTCTGTATCAGGTAGACTGGCAAGGGATGTGTTGGGCTTTTCCGTTGCCAGGTGAGCCGTGCTATTACATGGCGGTGGAACACATCCTTTGCAAAGTGAGTCTTCACATTTATGGCAGCAACCCAATGTACGGATAGAGTCGTAGGCGCCATCCTGGCAAGCTGGCGGTATGACATCTCGGGGATCTTCCCGGAGATGCGCAAGGACTACGAACAGCACTTCGCCGAATGCCCCCACTGCCGCGCGCGGCAGAGGTTTCACCGCGGTTTGGACGCGACGCTCGCTGTCTTGACCTCGCTGGCGGTCTTCTTCTTCCTCTTCGCGCTGGCGGTTCTCAAGCACATCAAGCCGCTGGAGCATGTGGCCTTCAACATCTTCGGCCTGGACATCGCCGACACCTACCACATGCTGGTTTCGGCGGGGATTGCCGGGCTCTGCTTCTCGGTGATTGCGCTGCTACTGGTGCTGACCACCACGCCGGCCCCGTCCTATCTGAGCGGCATTGCGGTCGAGCGCGCCCGTCTGCTCGAAGAGCGGCTGCCAGAGGCCATCAAGGCGCTTCGCCCGCGCTAGAGCCGGCGCACTCCACTAACTTTAGCTGGCGCGCTCAATGCACTGGAACTGGCGCTCCTGACTCAATTCAGATTCTTCTTCCTCATCCTGAGCCTTTCACTTCAAGGCCTCCCCGCGGGAGGCCTTTTGGCGTTCAGGCCGAGGCGTGGTTGCCGGTTCCCGGTGCGAAATCGCAGGAAGCTTCTGGAATCCCTTCAGGGAGCCGGAAATTCTTTCCGTCAGAACTCTTCCTGTCCGCAATTTTCGAGGTATTCGCGGCAATTTTATCGAGTCTTTGCGACAAAAAAGCCTGGCCGTGTGCGTGGAATGCTCTCCACGGTAGCGGCGGCGGCCGGAAAATCCGCGGCGCACAGTTCACAGGGTGGGACAAACAGGGAGAAAATGAGAGCGGCCGGAATTGGCAGGCGCATCTTTTCGCCCTCGCCGCCATCGAAACTGGTACGGTGTGTGAGGAGGATTCTCTTTTCGAAGATGGCCTCGAATCCCTACTTCTCTCTGACGGTTCTTTTCGTGGCGGCCATGGCCTTCGTGCTGGCTCCGCTGGCGCTGGCGCGGCTGTGGGCTAAGGTTTTCTCGCCAGCCAAGCCGAATGCGGTGAAGAACTCCATTTACGAGTGCGGGCTGGTCTCGAAGGGCGACGCCTGGGTGCAGTTCCACTCGGCCTATTACCTATACGCCATCATCTTTCTGGTCTTCGATGTGGAATCGGTTTTTCTGCTGCCCTTTGCGGTGGTCTTCAGCGGACTGGGGGCCGCGGCCTGCGGAGCCATGCTGGTCTTTGTGCTGCTGCTGGTCGAGGGGCTGGCCTGGGCCTGGGCCAAGGGCGTTCTCACTTGGGGGTGACGACAGCTTCTAGCCTCTAGCTGCCAGCTTATAGCTGCTGGTTGTAGCTGGCGGGTACGGCGAATGGCGCAGCAAGGAAAGCTAACAGCTAGAAGCGAGTGGCTAGAAGCTAACAGGAGCGGAGCGATGGCAGTCGATGAGGGGTTGAAGGCCGAGTTGGGCCGGCAGGGGATCTTCGTTACGACCCTCGAGGAGCTTTATAACTGGGGCCGGCGCAGCTCCCTCTGGCCGATGCAGTTTGGCCTGGCCTGTTGCGCCATTGAGATGATCGCCACCACCATGGCGCGCTACGATCTGGCCCGCTTCGGGGGCGAGGTCTTCCGGCCGTCGCCGCGCCAGGCCGACCTGATGATCGTCTCCGGCACGGTGACCAAGAAGATGGCCCCGGCCGTGGTGCGGCTCTATAACCAGATGGCCGAGCCGCGCTACGTGATCGCCATGGGGGCCTGCGCCATCAGCGGAGGGCCGTTCAAGCAGGGCTACAACGTGCTGAAGGGGATCGACCGGTACATTCCGGTGGATGTGTGCATCCCCGGCTGTCCGCCGCGGCCCGAGGCGCTGATCCACGCGTTCATGACGCTGCAAAAGAAGATTGACGGGCAGCCTTTGACCGGGGAGGGCCGTCCGAGCCACCTGGACGCCGGGGCGCGAGGCGAGTTTCCGGTGCCCGTTTATGGAGAGCACGATCTGGAGCCGGCGTCGGATCCCGGCGTCTGGAACGCGCCTCGGGTGAAGCGCTGATGAAGACAATGGAAGAGATCAAGGCGGCCATCGAGGCCGCGGTTGCGGGCGCGGGAGTCGAGGTTGTGCCCAATCCCAGCCCCTCGGGGCAGCATTCGCTCAGGATCGAGCCCGGCCGTGCGGTCGAGGTGGCGAGGTTTTTGCGCGACGACGACGAGCTGGCGCTGGATTTTCTCTCCAATGTGACCGGCGTCGACTGGCTGGATCGGGAGATCGAGGAAACGGTGACGGAGACGCGCACCGTGACCAAAATGGTGGACGGCGTCGAGCAAGCCGTCGAAGAGACGGTCGAGGAGGCCGTCAAACGCTTCGAGCCGGGTTTTCTGGAGGCGGTCTATCACCTGTATTCGGTGGCCAAAAAGCACGGGCCGGTGGTCCTCCGCATGAGGACAGTGAACCGGACGGACCAGGTGGAGCTGCCCTCGCTGACGCCCATCTGGCGGTCGGCCGAGTTCCAGGAGCGGGAGGTCTTCGACCTCTACGGGATCGTCTTCACCGGCCACCCGGACCTGCGGCGGCTGTTGATGTGGCCGGGCTTCAAGGACCATCCCATGCGGCGGGATTACGTGGAGCCGGACGACTTCGAGTACGAGCCGACGGCCCACGACCAGGTGCTCGAACGGGCGCTGGCGCATCAGGCGGCAGAGCAGGCGGTGGCAGAACAGGCCGTGAGCAGCGCGTCGCCGTCGTCGTCGGCCGGGGCTGCCGGTCAGCAGGGAAGCCGGCAGGGAACGGAGGCTGGCGCATGAGCGAAGTGCAAAGCCATTCGGCTGCCGCTGGTGAAAATCCGGAGAGCCGGCAGCTCGGCAGCCCGAATTTGGTAAGCCGGAGGCCGGAGAGTCAGAAGCCGGAAGGCTGGAATCGCCCGGCGCGGACCGATCCGGAGGGAGATGGCCAGTTGCTGGAGGTCTCCATGGGGCCGCACCACCCCTCGACGCACGGGGTTTTTCGCATGGACGTGGCGCTGGACGGGGAGCGGGTGGTCCGTCTGAGGCCGGTTTTCGGCTACCTGCACCGCAACCACGAAAAACTGGGCGAGGGCCAGAGCTATTTGTCGTCGATGCCTTACACCGACCGGCTGGACTACTTCTGTTCGCTCAGCAACAACTGGGCCTACGCGCTGGCGGTCGAAAAGCTGGCCGGCCAGCAGGTTCCCGAGCGGGCCGAGTATTTGCGGGTGATCCTGGCCGAGCTGACGCGCTACCAGAACCACGCCTCTTCGATCGGCTTTTTGATTCAGGAGATGGGCGCCAGTGGAACGCCGCTGATGTACGCCTTCCGCGAACGGGAGAAGATTCTCGACCTCTTCGAGGAGCTAACCGGGGCGCGCATGATGTGCAACTTCATGCGCTTCGGGGGCTGTCGCGTGGACGCCTCGCCCGCCTGGCTGGACAGGGCGCGCGCCCGCGTGGCGGCTCTGCCGGGTTTTGTGGATGAGTTCGAGCGGCTGCTGGCTGGCAACGAGATTTTGATGGCCCGCTGCCAGGGAGTGGGCATTCTCCGGCCAGAGCTGGCGGTCAACGCCGGAGTCACCGGCCCCATGCTGCGCGCCTCGGGCGTCGGCTACGACATTCGCAAGGTGGACGGCTACGGCATCTACAACCGCTTCAGCTTCCGCGTGCCCTTGGGCGAGCACGGGGACGTGTACGACCGCTTCATGGTGCGCCTGCTGGAGATGCGTGAGTCGGTCAAGATTCTGGAGCAGGCGTTGGAGGAGATTCCCGAGGGGCCGGTGATGGACCCCAGAGTGAAGCTGCGCAACTTTCGCCCCAGGCCGGGCGAGGCCTACGGGCGAATCGAGGCGCCCAAGGGCGAACTGGGCTTTTACCTGATCTCGGACGGCGGGCCGAACCCTTACCGCTACCGGGTGCGGCCGCCGAGCCTGATCAACCTGACGATTCTCGAGGATATGTGCCTGGGCCACAGCGTGGCCGACGTGGTGCTGATCTCCGGCTCGGTGGACATTGTGCTGGGAGAGGTGGATCGGTGAGGCAGCTTTTAGCTGTTAGCTTCTGGCTGCTAGCTGTTTGTGGTTGCATTGGCTGCATCGGTTTTTCGCCGGCGACGGCGGTGGTGCGAAAGCGTTGGCAGATAGCAGCTAGCCGCCAGTGGTTACTATTACCTTGACCGCGAGGTTTGCAGGGCTGGAGACAAAAGTTCGGGTGCCCCAGGTCCCGTTTTTGGGACCTGGGAGTTACGAACTCAAATGGTGCTCGTCCTGGTTGCCATGAGTAGCCAGCAGTTCGTAGTAAGTGGTTAGTCGCAGGAATCTGGGAGCTAGTAGCTAGTAGCTAACAGCTAGAAGCTGATTTTGGAGGGGCAATTTGTTTGGCGAGGGAATCCTGAAAGGGCTAGCGGAGACGGCGAAGAACTTTTTCGGCAGCTTTGTCTCGGCCAAGCGGCTGACCACGGTCGAGTACCCAGAGCAGAGGATTGCGCCCTTCGAGGCGGCGCGCGTCTTTCCTTTCCTGGTCTACGATGGCGAGGACTGGCTGGCCGGGCTGCGCTGCGTCGCCTGCCAGATCTGCGAGAAGGAGTGCCCGCCCCAGTGCATCTTCATCGAGAAGAGTAAAGACAAGAAGCCGGATTTTGTCGGCAAGCCGCAATCTTATCCGGTGCGCTTCGAAATCGACATTTCCGTCTGCATGAGCTGCCAGATCTGCGTCGAGGTCTGCCCCTTCGAGGCCATCAAGATGGACACGGATTTTGAACTGAGCACCGGGGACCGCTTCGGCGGCCTGCTGCTGAACCTTGAGCAACTGGTCAAGCCAAACGAGTATTACCACCAGATTCATCCCACCGAGGCGGCCGAGGTGGACGCGCGGCTGGCCGGAGAAAAGGTCAAGGCCGAGGAAAAGGCCAAAGCCGCCGCCGAGGCTGCCAGAGCCGCTGCCGAAGCTGCCCAAGCCAAGGCCGCCGAGGGTGCGGTCGCCGTCAAAGCTGCTGAGGAGACGGGTGCGGCCAAGGCCGCTTCCGATGAAGCTGTGCCTCAAGCCGCCTCAGACGCGGCCAAAGCCGCCCCTGGAGCCGCCTCCCAGAAACAGCCGGACGAGGAGGGCCGCCGATGATCGCCAGGCCCGTCTTCGAAACCTCAGACCAGATCTTCGTTTTGCTGAAAGAGTGGCTGGTGGGCTTTCTGCCCGCCCCCTGGCAGCCGGCGGCGGGCGTGGTGCTGTCGGTGGCGGCCATTGTGGGCCTCTTTCCGGTGCTCTTTGCTTTCACCACGGTTCTCGAACGCAAGGGGCTGGGCCGGATACAGAATCGCATCGGCCCCAACCGCGTAGGTCCGCTGGGGCTTTTACAGCCGCTGGCCGACGGCATCAAGTCGCTGACCAAGGAGGACATCGTTCCCGCGAGCGCCGACCGGGTAGTGCATTTCCTGGCGCCGCTGGTGCTGGTGGTGACCGTCTTAATGGGATTTGCGGTCGTGCCCATGGGGCGCAACATGGTGCTGGTGGACATGGACGCCGGCCTGCTGTTTTACTTCGCGATGGGTACATCGACCGAGCTGGCGATCTTCATGGCCGGCTGGTCGAGCCGCAACAAGTACTCGCTGCTGGGCGCTATGCGCGCGGTGGCGCAGATGATCAGCTACGAGGTAGCCCTGCTGCTGTCCAGCGTGGTGGTGGTGATGATGGCCGGCTCGCTCTCACTGACCAGAATCGTCGCGGCGCAGAACCAGTACACCTGGGGGCTGCCGCACTGGTACATCTTCACGCCCTGGGGGCTGGCGGGCTTCCTGATGTACGCCATCGCCACCACCGCCGAGACCAACCGCTCGCCATTCGATCTGCCCGAGGGCGAGTCGGAGCTGGTGGCCGGCTACCACACCGAGTATTCGGGCTTCAAATTCGCGCTCTTCTTTCTGGGCGAGTACCTGGCCATGTTCTCCATCTCCGGGTTGGGCGCGACGCTGTTTCTGGGCGGATGGTCGGCGCCATTCTCATTTCTGACCTGGATTCCATCCTGGATATGGTTCTTCTCTAAGCTAATGCTCTCGATCTTCGTCTTCATCTGGCTCAGGGGTACGCTGCCGCGGCTGAGGCAGGACCAGCTGATGAACTTTGCCTGGAAGTTTGTCCTGCCGATGACCCTGCTAAATCTCTTGGTGGCCGGGCTGTGGAGGTTTCTAGGCGAGGGCTGGGAGCGCTGGGTCCTCTGCACGGCGATTCTCGTGCTGGCCTACGTGGTGATGGGCCGGATGGGAATGCGCCGGGAGCACTTCGGGCCAAGGAGCTACCGCTATGTCGAGTGAGTGCTGGCGGTTTAAACAAGACCGGGTGACCCGTCCTCGCCGCGTTTTTGTTTTTGCGGCTAGGGTGGGATTCCACGGTCGCATTGCACCGGGACCATTCGAGTTCGCCCGGATTGGCGCTGAAGAAAGGACGTGCGGCCGATGAGCCTGATCTTCTATCTGCTTGCGGCGCTGACCGTGGCCGGCGCCCTAGCGGCGATGCTCTTGAAGAACACCGTGCACTGCGCGCTGGCGCTGACCGCGGCTTTTGCCGGATTGGCGCTGCTTTTTCTCAATCTCGACGCGCAGTTTGCCGGTTTTGCGCAGATTCTGGTCTACATCGGCGCGGTGGCCATCCTGGTGGTCTTCGCGATTCTACTGACCAGGGGTTCTGAAACTCCCCAAGGCGGAGTCTTCAGCAGAACCTGGCTGGTGGGGCTCACGGCCGCGTCGGCGGTTTTTGCGGTGCTCGGCTGGGCGGTCGTCGCCTCCGCGCCCCTGCTGCCCACGGCCATCACGCCCGCGACGGCCGCTACTTCCGCGACCGCCGCAACCCCTGCACCGGCCGTCACGGTAGAACAGATTGGCCGGGCGCTCGTTGGCCGTTACGTCCTGCCGCTGGAGGTTGTGGCCGTGCTGCTGACGGTTGCGCTGATAGGCGCGGTGATCGTGGCTATGCACGAGAAAGAGGAGGCCAAATGATGGGTCAAATCACGCCGCTGACAGGCTATCTTCTGGTGGCCGCGCTGGTCTTTTCGATCGGCCTGGCCGGGGCGCTGACCAGGCGCAACGCCATCCTGGTGCTGATCGGGATCGAGTTGATGCTGAACGCGGCCAATCTGAATCTGATCGCCTTCTGGCGTTATGGGCCGCATCCGGAGCTGCTGACGGGGATGATCTTCGCCATCTTCTCGATTGCCGTAGCGGCTGCCGAGGCGGCCGTGGGGCTGGGGCTCGTGATTCAAATCCATCGCCACGCGCGGACGACTGATCTGGACGCCATCAACAGGATGAAGGGGTGAGAGGCTGATGCAAGAGGCAATTTCATTCACTCCGCAGTTGACGGCCTCGCCCATAGCGGAGATTCTCTGGCTGATTCCCGCCCTGCCGGTGGCGGCCGCGGCGGTGACGGCGCTGCTTGGCCAGTCGCGCCGCAAGACTTCGGCCACTCTGGCTATTGTCTCGCTGAGTTTCTCGCTGCTGCTCTCGCTGGTGGCCTTTGCACACGTGGTCAGCGGCTGGGCGCATGGAGTGGCCGTGCGCGAGACGGTCAACTTCACGTGGATGCAGGTAGGGACGCAATTTGGCGCGGGCAATGTGGATCTGGGCTGGGTGCTCGATCCGCTCTCGGCCGTAATGCTGCTGATGGTCAGCTTTGTGAGCCTCGTAATCTTCATCTACTCGATCGGCTACATGGCCCACGACGGAAACTTTACCCGTTTTTTTTGCTTTCTCTCGCTCTTTGCCGGGGCGATGCTGGGGGTGGTCGCCGCCAATAGCCTGCTACTCCTGTTCATCTGCTGGGAGTTGGTTGGATTTACCTCTTACCTGCTGATCGGCTTCTGGTACGAGAGGCCAGCGGCGGCCGCGGCGGCCAAAAAAGCCTTTCTAACCACGCGCGTGGGCGACGTTTTCTTCCTGCTCGGAATGGTCTGGCTCTTCGCGCAGACCGGAACCCTGCTCTTCTATAACCACGGCGCCGGTGCCATCGAGCCAACTGCGCTGGCCGGGTTGCTGGCCGCGCCTGCCGCGCTGGGCCTGACGGCGGCGGGCGCGATTGGCCTGCTGATTTTTGCCGGAGCGGCGGGCAAGAGCGGCCAGTTTCCGCTGCACGTCTGGTTACCGGATGCAATGGAGGGCCCGACGCCGGTTTCGGCGCTGATTCACGCGGCGACCATGGTGGCCGCGGGCGTTTTTCTGATTGCGCGAGTTTATCCTTTGATGGCTGCGGGCGCTCCCGTGATGGCCGCGGGCGCACATCTGGCGGCCGCTGGCGCGCATTTGCTGGCCACGGGTGCTCCGCTTTTGTCCACTGGAGTTTTGACGCAGGCCGGGACACTCGCAGCCGGAACGACAACCGCGCTGACGGTGGTCACCTGGGTGGGCGCTTTCACAGCGGTTTTTGCCGCGCTGATTGCCGTGGCGCAGAACGACATCAAGCGCATTCTGGCCTACTCGACGATCTCGCAACTGGGCTACATGATGGCCGGCCTGGGGATGGGCGGCGTCGCCGTGGGCCTCCTCCACCTGATTACCCACGCCTTCTTCAAGGCGCTATTGTTCCTGGGCGCGGGCTCGGTGATCCACGGCTGCCACGGCGAGCAGGATGTGCGGCGCATGGGCGGGCTCAGGTCCGTTATGCCGCTGACCTTTCTGACCTACGCGGTTGGAATGCTGGCGCTCTGCGGCTTTCCGCTGCTGTTTTCCGGTTTCTGGAGCAAGGACGGAATCCTGGAGGCGGCCGAGCACTGGAGCGTGGCCAAGACGCCCTTCTACATGCTGGTCCTCGGCGCGCTGCTGACGGCGTTCTACATGACGCGTCAGGTGGCCTATGTCTTCTTTGGCTACTGGCGGGGGCACAAACCAGCGCAGGAGAGCCCGGCGGTGATGACTGTGCCGCTCGGGATTCTGGCCTTCTTTGCGATGGCGCTGAGCTTGATTGGAACACCGGCCTGGCCGTGGTTTCGGGCCTTTCTGGAGGACCGCGCGGTGGGCTTTACGTGGCGCGGTTTCATGGAGCCAGGGCTGCTGACACTGATGGCGGCCTCGACGGTGGTAGTTTTTATCGGGCTCGGGCTGGGCTGGCGGCTTTACGGCGGGCAGGCCCCCCGGCCGGATGAGCCGGATGTTCTGGAAAAGGCTCTGCCTTGGGCCTGGGCCGGGCTGCACGGCCGGCTGTATGTCGATGAGTTCTACGGCGTGACGGTCGTCGCCTTCTACCGCTGGTGGGCGCGCGTGGCCGACTGGCTGGACCGCAGGCTCTGGGGAGGCGTGGTGGCCGGGGTGGCGAGCCTCTTCGTGCTGTGGGCGCGGCTGAGCCGCTTTCTCGACACAAATGTGGTGGACGGCGGCTTTGACAAAGGCTGCGAGGAGTTGAGCGTGGGCGGGAACCTCTTGGCGCAGGTGCAGACGGGCCGCGTGCAGACCTACCTGAGAATCCTGGCCTGGGCCGTGGCCGCGCTGGCCGCAATTCTGATCTGGAGCAGCCGGTCATGAGCGGATTCCCTCTGGCAATTCCCATCCTGACGCTGTTGACCGCGCTGCCCCTGGCGGGCGCGGCGGTGGCGCTCTTTGCGGGCCGTCACGCGCGCGGCGTGGCTCTGATTACAACGCTCTTGAGCCTGGCGATGGCTCTCGTGGTCTGGACGCGCCTGCCCGCCGACGGCAGCATCGGGCTGGTCGAGCGGGCCGCATGGGCGCCGTCGGTGGGCATCGAGTACCACTTGGGCGTGGACGCGCTGGGCGCGTTGATGCTGGTGCTCGCGGCGCTGGTGACGTTGATGTCGGTTGATGCGGCGCACCGCGTACATCACCAGCCGGGGCTTTACTTTTCTCTCGTTCTGACACTGGAAGCCGGACTCTTCGGCTCTTTTACCGCGCTGAATTTCTTCCACTGGTTCTTGTTCTGGGAGTTGAGCCTGATTCCCGCCTTTTTCCTCATTAAATTGTGGGGCGGAGCGCGGCGGGGACCGGCGGCGGCGCAGTTTTTCATCTACACGATGGCCGGATCGGCGGCCCTGCTGGTGGCCTTTCTGGCCGTCTTTCTTTCGACCGGCAGTATGGACTTCGTCGCCCTGGCGCAGATGGCCTCGACCGGCGCGCTGGAGCGGGCCGTGACGGCGCACCTGGGGCCGGTGACGCTCTGGCTGGCGATGGGCGTGCTGGCCGGTTTTGCGGTGAAGGTGCCGATGATCCCCTTCCACACTTGGCTGCCCGCGGCTTACTCAGAGGCTCCTTCGCCGGTGACTATGCTGCTGACCGGCGCCATGTCGAAGATGGGGCTCTACGGACTTCTGCGCATTGCGCTGCCGCTCTTCGGAGCGCAGATTGCCGAGATCCGCACGCCGCTGCTGGTGCTGGCCGTGGCCACGGTGGTGATGGGAGCCTGGGCGGCGGCGGCGCAAAAAGATTTGAAGCGCATCTTCGCCTACTCCTCGGTGAACCATTTGGGCTACTGCCTGCTGGCGATCTTCGCGCTGGCGGTTCCCTCGGCCGGAGGCGCGACGGCCGCGGCTCTGCTGACCAGTCAGGCCATGGCCTTGAATGGCGTGATCTTCCAGATGTTCTCGCACGGCGTCACGGCGGCCACGCTCTTCTGGTTTGTGGCCATGATGCAGCAGCGGACGGGCGGCCACCGCGGCATCGACGATTTTGGCGGCTTGCGCAAGCCCGCGCCAGTGCTGGCTGGCTTGATGGGCATTGCGCTCTTCGCCTCGCTCGGATTGCCGGGGCTGAATGGCTTCCCGGCGGAGTTTCTCATCTTCCGCGGTGTCTTCCCGCTGGCCTGGGCGGCGGCCACCGTTTCGATTCTTGGCCTGCTGGTGACGGTGGCGGTGATTTTGACCGTGATTCAGAAGGTCTTCTGGGGCCCCGTGCCAGAGCACTGCGCCAGCTTCCCTGATCTGCACCATGACGAGCGGCTGGCGATGGCGCCGGTCATCGGCCTGATGCTGCTGGTGGGTCTTCTGCCGCAGTTGATTGTGGAGAGCGTGAATCCAACGGTCGTGAACCTGCTGGCTCACTGGAGATTTTGATGTTTTTGAACCTTCATCCCAACCCGGCGACGCTATTGGCCTTCACGATCTATCTCTCCTTTGCCGGGGCGCTCGTTCTGGCTTTATTGCCCAAGAGCAAGCCGGCTTTGGCGCGCTGGCTGGCGCTCATCGTGGCCGTCTCCGGGCTGGCCGTGGCCGTGCAGGGATTTGCCGCCGGCATGGGGACCGATCAAGCCGCCCGCGTGACGATAGTCGACCTGCCCTGGGTGCCGTCGATGGGCATTCACTTCCTCCTGGCCGCCGACGGCATCAGCCGCGTTCTGGTTCTGCTTACCGGCCTGGCTGCGGTCGCCGGAGTCCTCTTCAGTTGGAACATTACCCTGCGCACTAACGAGTTTTTTGCCTTTTTCCTGGCGCTGATCGGCGGAGTTTATGGAGTTTTTCTCTCCTTTGACCTGTTTCTGCTCTTTGTCTTCTATGAAATCGCGATTGTGCCAAAGTATTTTTTGATTGCCATCTGGGGTTCGACGCGGCGCGAGTATGCGGCCATGAAGCTGGCGCTCTACTCCTTCACGGGCTCGGCTATGGTGCTGGTCGGCCTGCTGGCGGCTTACACCACCTCGGGCAGCCACTCGACCAGCCTCGACGCGCTGGCCCGCGCTGGCCTTCCCGTCTGCTTCCAGATGTGGTGTTTCCCGCTGGTCTTCACCGGCTTTGCGATTCTGGCCGGCATGTGGCCCTTTCACACCTGGGCGCCCACCGGCCACGTGGCCGCGCCCACCGCCGCCTCCATGCTGCTGGCCGGAGTGGTGATGAAGCTGGGCGCCTACGGCTGCCTGAGGGTCGGCATTGCTCTATTCCCGCGCGGCCTGGACCCGTGGGGATTTTCGTTCGTCGGCATTGGCTCCTGGCGCGGCCTCTTCGCGGTGCTGGCGGTCATTGGCATCATCTACGGTGCGCTGGCCGCCCTGGCGCAGACCGACTTCAAATTCGTCATCGGCTACTCCAGTGTCAGCCACATGGGCTTCGTGCTGCTGGGTCTGATGACCTTGAACCAGATCGGCGTCACTGGCGCGGTTTTGCAAATGTTCTCGCACGGCATCATCGCCGGGCTGCTGTTCGCCATTGTGGGCCGCATCGTCTACGACCGCACGCACACGCGCCAGTTGGCGGAACTGGAAACCATGCATCTGGCCAGGCGGCTGCCCTTTGCCGCCTGGGCCTTTGTGATCGCAGGCGTGGCCTCGATGGGGCTGCCCGGCTTCTCCGGGTTTGTGGCTGAGTTACAAGTGTTAGTTGGCGCGTGGATGGTGAATCCGTGGTGGGTCGCCGCGGCGGGCGTGGGTATTGTGCTGGCTGTGGCCTATACGTGGCGAGCCTTGCAGAAGGCCTTCTTCGGCGAACTGCCGTCCACGCTGCACATTCATGAACAGGAGTCCCGATTCGCAGCGATTACCTGGCCTGAAGTTACCGGCGTGGTTTTACTCGCGGGAGTCAGTTTGCTGGTTGGGCTTTATCCGAAGATTTTGCTCGATGCCATCGAGCCGGCCGTGAAGGCGCTGCTGGCGGGAGGGGGACGATGAACTACGCAGACCTTTTCCGCGTGACACTGCCGGAGACCGCGCTGGAGTTAGCGGCATTCGTGGTGCTGGTGGCCGACCTGGTTTTTCTCCGCAAGGCGTCCCGGAAGGCGCGCGCGATGGCGGCGGCGCTGATCGGCGTGGCCGGCTGCGGCGTGGCGATCTGGGCCTTGCAGTTGCAGGGCCAGGGCGGCCTGAACTGGGGCGCAAGCGGCGAGGCCAACTTGCTGGCGACGGGCGGATTCGCGCAGGTGGCGCAATCGGGCATTCTGGTGCTGACGGCGCTGACGCTGCTGCTCCTGATCGATGCGGATTTTACGCGCCATACCGGCGAGTTTGTCGCCGTGGTCTTAATGGCTGCCGCCGGAGGCCTGCTGGTGGCCGCGGCGCAGGATCTGCTGGTGATCTTCGTCGGGTTGGAACTGCTCAGCCTTGGGCTTTACATTCTGACGGCCTTTGCGAAAAACTCCGCCAGAAGCGCCGAGGCGGCGCTGAAGTACTATCTCTTTGGCGGTATGTCGGCGGCCCTTCTGCTCTTCGGCTTCAGTTACTTCTACGGGCTGAGTGGCAGCACGAACCTATTACAGATTCAGCGGGCGATTGCGCTCTCGGGGCCGAGCCCGCTCTTTTATGTGGCGTGGATTATGGTCGTCGCCGGGCTGGGCTTCAAGGTTGCGGCCGTCCCCTTTCACCTGTGGGCGCCGGACACATACGAGGGCGCGCCCGTACCGGCAGCGGCCTTCATTGCGTCGGTCTCCAAGGTAGCCAGCTTCGCGCTGCTGATTACCCTCAGCCTGAACTGGCTCAGGCCGGGCGGGAGTTTCAGCGGCGAAGAGCACCTGCTGGAAGGGGTTTACCGTGCCTGGCAGCCCTTGGCGGCGATTCTTCTGCTCGCCGCCGCGGCCTCCATGCTCGTCGGCAACCTGGCGGCGCTGGCGCAGACGAGCGTGCGCCGATTGCTGGCTTACTCGGCGATTGCCCACGCCGGCTACATCTTATTGGGCATTGCCGTCCATCCCGCCTATTCAGGGCAGGGAAGCGCTCTCGGTCTCCTCGCAATCTCCACCGCCCCCGCCCAGCGCAGCGCCGCTGCGGTGCTCTTCTACATACTGACTTACGGGCTTACAACAATAGGGGCTTTCGGCGCAGTTGCCGTCGTCGAGCGGGCCACGGGCAGCGATCGGCTGGACGCCTTTATCGGGCTGCACCGTCGCAATCCGGTGCTGGCCGCGGTGCTGCTGGTGCTGTTTCTCTCGCTGGCCGGAATTCCGCCACTGGTGGGCTTCTGGGCCAAGTTCAATCTCTTCGCGGCGGTGCTGGGCGCTGCGGCCGGAGTGGTTCCGTTTGCGCTGGTGGCGCTGGCCGTGGCCATGAGCGCGGTCTCGCTCTATTACTACCTGCAGGTGCTCAAGCGGGTCTATGTCATGCCCGCCATCGAGGAAACTCCGGGCAAGATAGAAAAGATCAAGGCGCCTCCGGTCACACTGGCCGTGCTGGTTCTGATCGCCACTGCGGTACTGCTGCTGGGCTGCTTCCCGGCATTGCTCGAAGGCTGGATCCAAAGCCTTGCTCCGAACTTATAGCACTTGTAATCTGCTAGTACCGTGGCCGTGTGGTTTGGAATGTTAGCCACGATAGTTTGGGTGTCACGGACCCCGTTTATGGGACCTGGGAAATTACAAATTCACGCGTTCACAGCATTAGGGCGGGTGAATATCTT